>Ga0070675_100001278_pt1 | contig 18388 bp, 19 predicted proteins | sample KBSM43metaG_FD_65343 | JGI IMG/M metagenome (GOLD analysis project Ga0070675, IMG submission 65343) | Miscanthus rhizosphere microbial communities from Kellogg Biological Station, Michigan, USA - KBS M4-3 metaG | ecosystem: Host-associated > Plants > Roots > Rhizosphere > Soil ...
CGCCCGATCACTCCCGGTGCGCCGCGCCCTCGTCCCGTCACCGCGGGCTCGCCCTTCCCGCCGCGTCCCGTCGCATCCGCGTCGCCCGGCGGCTTCGGTGGTGCCACCCGCACGCCGGAGCGTCGCCCCGGTCCCGGTGGCGGCGCGCCGCAGACCGGTGCAGGCATTGGTGCCGGTGGAGCGAATCGCAATGCCCGCAAGAAGGGTAAGCGCGGCGCAGTCGATCAGGACGCGGTGGATGCGAACATCGCCAAGACGATGGCCTCCATGCGCGGCGCCCCTGCGCGCGGCGGTCGCATCGATCGGCGCGGCATCCGAGAGGAGGCGGAGGCGATGCGCGCCGCCGAGGTCGAGCGCGAGAAGAAGCTGGTTCGCGTCAACGAGTTCATCACCGTCAGCGAGCTGGCGCAGATCCTCAAGGTCTCGCCCACGGAGATCGTCGGGTTCGCGTTCAAGAACCTCGGTCTCATGATCACCGTCAATCAGCGTCTGGACTTCGACCAGATCGAGCTGATCGCCGGCGAGTTCGGCTTCCAGGCCGTGCGTGAGGACGAGTACCAGGCGGAGGAAGTCGGAACCGCCGTCGTCGACGAGCCCGAAGATCTCGTGCCGCGTCCCCCGGTCGTGACGATCATGGGCCACGTCGACCACGGGAAGACCTCGCTGCTGGATTACATCCGCAAGGCGAACGTCGTGGCGGGCGAGGCCGGCGGCATCACGCAGCACATCGGTGCCTACCACGTGCAGTTGCCCGGCGGCAAGATGATCACCTTCCTCGACACGCCGGGTCACGAGGCATTCACCGCCATGCGTGCGCGCGGTGCGCAGGTCACCGACGAGGTGATCCTCGTCGTGGCCGCCGACGACGCGGTGATGCCGCAGACGATCGAGGCCATCTCGCACGCCAAGAATGCCGGCGTGCCGATGATCGTCGCGATCAACAAGATCGACCTGCCGCAGGCGAATCCGATGAAGGTGAAGCAGGATCTCCTGCAGCATGGAGTCGTGCTCGAGGAGTTCGGCGGCACGACGCTCAGCACGGAGATCTCGGCCAAGAAGGGAACGCACGTCGACGAGCTGCTGGAGCAGATCCTTCTTCAGGCGGAGCTGCTCGACCTCAAGTCGAACCCGAACAAGCGCGCGACCGGTACGGTCGTCGAGGCCCAGCTCGATCCGGGGAAGGGACCGGTGGCCACGGTGCTCGTGCAGAGCGGCACGCTCAACGTCGGCGACGACTTCATCGTCGGGATGTATTCCGGCCGAGTCCGTGCGCTGCTCGACGAGCGCGGCAAGACGGTGAAGTCCGCCGGCCCGGCGATCCCGGTGCAGGTGCTCGGCATGACCGGCGTTCCGATGGCGGGCGATCAGATGCTCGTCGTCGAGGACGCCACGGCGGCGCGCGAGGTCGCGCAGCGTCGCGAGCGGCTCGACCGCGAGGCCAAGAGCCGTCGCTCGACGCGTGGCGTCACGCTCGAGGACTTCATGGCGCAGTCGGCGTCCGGCGAAGTCCGCGCGCTCAGGATTCTCATTAAGGCGGATCAGGGCGGTCCGGCGGAAGCGCTCGCCGACGCGCTGAGCCAGCTCGGCACCACCGAGGTGAAGGTCGAGGTCGTGCATCGCGGCGTCGGCGCCATCACCGAGAGCGACATCCTGCTCGCGCGCGCCTCGGGCGCGATCATCATCGGCTTCCACGTGCGTCCGGACAACAACGCGCGCGCGGCGGCCGAGCGTGAGAACGTCGACATCAAGCTCTATCGCATCATCTACGAGGCGGTGGCCGACGTGCGCGCCGCCCTCGAGGGGATGCTGCGTCCGGAGGAGCGAGAGGTCGTGCTCGGCGAGGCCGAAGTCCTCGAGACGTTCAAGGTGCCGAAGATCGGCGTCATCGCCGGCTGCGCGGTCCGCACGGGCCTCATCCGCCGCGACGCTCGCGTTCGCGTCATTCGCGACGCGATCGAGGTGTACGAGGGGAGCATCGCCTCGCTGCGCCGATTCAAGGACGACGTGAAGGAAGTTCGTGAAGGCTTCGAGTGCGGTATCGGCATCGAGAACTTCAACGACCTCAAGGTGGGCGACCGCATCGAGTGCTATCGCACCGAGGAAGTGGCGCGGACGCTCGAATCGGCTCCGCAGAGCTGATCACGGTTACGGCGCGGACCGGGCACACGAATGCGCCCGGCCCGCCCACCTCCGCTCCGGTGACCCGTGTCTCCTGACCATCATCGATCCGAACGCGTCGCCGCGGCGATGCGCGAGGAGATCGCGACCTTCCTCGCCAACGACGTGAAGGATCCGCGCATCATGGGCCTCGTCACCGTCACGGCGGTCGAGATCACTCGCGACCTGCGCCACGCGAAGGTCTTCGTGAGCGTGCTCGGCTCCGAGTCGCAGCGCGCCGCGACGTTCGATGGGCTCGCCGGCGTCGCGGCGCATCTTCGCGGGCGCGTCGGTCGCGCGCTCCGGCTCCGCGTCGCGCCCGAGATCGAGTTCCGCAACGACGAGAGCGTCGCACACGCGGCCAAGATCGAGCAGCTCCTCGCCCAGGTGCGCCGCGAGCTCCCCGCCGATGCGGGCGACAAGACACCTCCGGCCGGCAATGAGGCAGTCGACGACTGACGGACTGCTGCTCGTCGACAAGCCGGCCGGAATGACGTCGCACGACGTCGTGCTCGCCGCGCGGCGGGCGTTCGGAGAATCCCGGATCGGCCACGCCGGCACGCTCGACCCGTTCGCGACGGGATTGCTCGTTCTCCTCCTCGGGCGGGCGACGCGACTGCTGCCCTACCTCGACGGCATCCCCAAGGTGTACGAGGCCACGATGCTGCTCGGTCGCGAGACCGAGACGGATGATCTCCACGGCGCCGTGCTTCGCAGCGCGCCACCGCCCGGCGACGACGCCATCGCCGATGCGATCGCGCAGCTCACCGGATCGCTCGAGCAGGTCCCACCTGCCTACTCCGCGAAGCGCGTGGATGGGCGGCGCGCGTACGACGCCGCCCGCGCCGGTGTGGCCCTCGAGCTGTCGCCCGCCCGCGTGGAAGTGTTCGCCTGGCGCGACGTCTCGCGTGACGGTGACGTGCTCCGCGCCACGATCGAGTGCGGGGGCGGCACCTACGTGCGCGCGCTCGCCCGCGACCTCGGGCGCCTCTCCGGCAGCGCCGCGCATCTCACCGCACTCCGGCGTACACGCAGCGGTCCCTTTCTGGTCGACGACGCGGTGAGCGTCGATGACGTTCGAGATGGCCGCGCCTCACTGCGCCCCGCCCTCGACGCGCTGCCCACCATCCCACACGTCACGCTCGAGGAGGTCGACGCGGAACGCGTCCTTCGCGGCATCGCCGTGCCGCGGAGCGAGGACGCCCCGCGGGCCGCGCTGGTCGATGCCCGCAGCGGGAAGCTGCTCGCCCTCGCCGAGGCGGCCGACGATCGCTGGCAGCCACGTGTCGTGATGCGGAAGGTCGGCTGATCATGCGGGTGATCGGGGGACCGGAGTGCGCCGAGCTTCCGCCGAGCGCGGGCGCGACCGTGCTGACGGTCGGCGCGTTCGACGGCGTCCACTGTGGCCACCAGGACGTGCTGGCTCGACTGACGGCCCGCGCGGCGGCGTCGCGCCACACCAGCCTGCTCGTCACCTTCGATCCGCATCCGCGCGAGGTGCTCGATCCCGACCGGGCGCCCGCGCTGCTCACCACCCGCGACGAGAAGCTCGGGCTCCTCGACTCCACGGGGCTCGACTACGTCGCGATCGTACCGTTCACCGCGGAGCTCGCTCGGCGGTCGGCTACCGAATTCGTCGACGAAGTGCTGATCCAGCGATTCCGCATGGCCGAGCTGCTCGTCGGCCACGACCACGGGTTCGGCCGTGGCCGCGAAGGCGATCTCGCGTTGCTCCGGTCGCTGGGGGAGAGACGCGGCTTTCGTGTCGATCCGGTGCCCCCGGTGCTGACCGAGTCGGGCGAAGCCGTGAGCAGCACGCTGGTTCGGCGAGCGATCGCGAGCCACGATCTCGATCGCGCTCGCGCGCTCCTCGGCCGCTGGTACTCGGTGCGAGGTACCGTGGTCGAGGGCGCGGCGCGTGGACGACTGCTCGGCTTCCCGACGATCAACGTCGAGCCCGACTCGTCACGGAAGCTCTTGCCCCCTGACGGTGTCTATGCCGTCCAGGTCCGTGGATCGCGCGGACGATTCGACGGTATGATGAATCTCGGCGGACGTCCGACCTTTGGCGAACAGCGTCGCGCGCTCGAAGTGCACATGTTCGACGCCACGGGCGATTTCTACGGTTACCGAGTCGACATCGCCTTCGTCTCACGGCTTCGCGATACGGTGAGATTTCCGAGTCCGGAAGCGCTCGTGGCCCAGCTTCATCGGGATGCCGATGCGGCTCGCCGCGCGTTGACGGCTCTCGCCGAGCCCGATAACCTTAATGGTTCCACGCACGTTCCTCCCTCCACTCCGTAGTCGCATGTCCAACCTGAAGTGGCGCCTGGCGTTGATCGGCGTCCTCGTGCTTGCCTCCGCGTGGGCGCTCTTCCCTCGCAACGTGAAGGTTCGCCAGCGCCGCGCCGACGGCACCTTCTTCGACACCACGACGTATCGGGTGCCGCTCCGCAAGGGATTGGATCTGTCCGGAGGGATGCACCTCGCGCTCGAGGTCGACGATTCCAAGGGGGTCGTCGCCGATAAGGCCGAGGCGATCGATCGAGCGCTGAAGGTCGTGCGGACGCGCATCGAGGGGCTCGGCGTCTCCGAGACCGTCATCCAGAAGTCGGGGCGCGATCGAATCCTCGTCGAGATCCCCGGCATCGACGACCGCGAGCGCGCCATCAAGATGGTCCAGGACCAGGCGTTCCTGGAGTTCCAGATCACGGACAAGACCAACGGGTTCGAGAAGGCGATGCCGCGCCTCGACGCCCTCGCGAAGGAGAAGGGTTTCGGCGGGGCTGCTGCCGTCGCCTCGGCTACTCCGGCGACACCGACCCCCAGTTCGGCGCTCGGTGGCCTGCTCACGACCGGAAAGGATTCGACCAAGACGGCCGCAGCCGGCAAGGCAGACAGCGCGAAGGCCGACAGCACGAAGTCGGACACCGCCGTCGCCACGACCGGCGGACCGATCTCGAAGCTCATCATGGGCGGCTCGATGCCCGGTCAGTTCGCGTTCGAGCGCACGCACTACGACGCGCTCAAGCTCTTCTTCGATTCGCCCGAGGCCAAGCAGGCGCTTCCGCCGGGCAAGGTCGTGCGCTTCGGCAACGACTCGACGGTGATCGCGGGCAAGTCGTACCGTTTCTTGTACCTGCTCGACGAGCGCCCGATCATCACGGGCGAGTACCTCACCGACGCGAAGCCCAATCAGAGTCCGCTCGAGGGCACGGTGGTGGAGTTCACGCTGAGCAATGAAGGCGGACGCCGGTTCCAGCGTGAGACGGCCAAGCACGTCCACGACTACATGGCCATCGTGCTGGACAAGGTCGTCATGGGCGCGCCGCCGATCATCAATAGCGCGATCGCAACACGCGGACAGATCGCCATGGGGCAGGGACGCGACCTTCAGGCGGCGCAGGACCTCGCGCTCGTGCTGAAGGCGGGCGCCCTGCCGGTGCCGCTGCGCGTCGCCGAGGTGCGCAACATCGGTCCCGGCCTCGGTCGCGACTCGATCAACCACGCCATGCTCGCGGGCGCGATCGCCATCGTCCTGATCGTCGGCATCATGCTCGTATACTACCGCTTCTCGGGACTGCTGGCCGTGGGTGGGCTCATCCTCTACGTGCTCTACACCCTCGCGGCGCTCGCCGGCTTCGACGCGGTGCTCACGCTGCCCGGCCTCGCGGGATTCATTCTCTCCATCGGTATCGCGGTCGACGCCAACGTGCTGATCTTCGAGCGCATCCGGGAGGAGCTCGAACGAGGCAAGACGGTGCGGACCTCGATTGACGAGGGGTTCCGTCACGCGATGAGCGCGATCATCGATTCGAACGTGACGACCATCCTCACCGCCATGGTGCTGTACCAGTTCGGCACCGGCGCGGTGAAGGGCTTCGCCGTCACGCTGATCGCCGGCATCACGGCGTCCATGATCACGTCGATCTTCGTCGTGCGGACATTCTATCTCCTGTGGCTGAACCGCTCGCGCGGCGCCCAGACGCTGAGCATCTAGAGGCCTCTCATGCTGCGCATCCTGCACGACACGAAGATCGACTTCATCAAGTCCTGGCGATTGGCGGTGGGCATCACCGCGGCCTTCATCGCGGCCGGGCTGATCGCGCTCGTGCTGCACGGGGGTCTCAACCGGAGCATCGAGTTCACCGGCGGCACGCTGATGCAGCTCGAGTTCGCCCAACCGCCGAACATCGCCGACATCCGGTCGACCGTCGACGCGGCGGGCTTCACGGGCTCGGAGATTCAGCAGTTCGGCAGCTCGCGTGAGTTCACCGTCCGCGCCGCCAGCCACGTGAGCACTTCGGGTACGCAGGTACAGAACACGGCGACGCAGATCAAGGCGGCGCTCGAGCGCAAGTTCGGCCCGGGCAACGTGCGCGTCGCACGTGAGGAGATCGTGGGTCCGCGCGTCGGCGACGAGCTGAGTCGCAACGCGATGATCGCGATCCTCATCTCGCTCGGCATCACGCTGATCTATCTCGCCATCCGCTTCGAGTGGCGGTTCGGCGTGGCCGCCGTCATCGCGACCGTGCACGACCTGCTCAGCACGCTCGCATTCCTCGCGATCATGCGGCTCGAGGTCTCGCTCACCGTCGTCGCGGCGCTCCTCACCGTCATCGGCTACTCGCTCAACGACACGATCATCATCTTCGATCGCGTGCGTGAGAACATGAAGAAGGCGCGGCCGGAGTCCCTCTACGACGTGCTCAATCGCTCGATCAACGAGACGCTGCCGCGCTCCGTCCTGACGCACGTCACGGTCGCCGCTGCGACGCTCTCGCTGCTGCTGTTCGCTGGTGAGGTCATTCGACCGTTCTCGTGGATCATGCTGTTCGGTATCGTGACCGGAACGTTCAGCTCGATCTACATCGCCGCGCCCGTCCTGCTCTGGGTCGAGCAGCGCTGGCCGCGGTCGCACGGCGGCAAGCAGGGACCGAGCCCGCGCAGCACGAGCGCGCCGCCCACTCGCCCGTCCAGCCCACGGGCTCCCGTCGGTGCGCGGTAGGCCGACTCGTCACCTGATGCGTACGTGGAACCGCCGCCTCGCGCGGCGGTTCGTCTTTCCGTGATGGAGTTCGTCGACAGCCACGTCCACCTGGCCGATCCCGCGTTCGATGCCGACCGTGACGCGGTGATCGAACGAGCGCGGAGCGCGGGCGCGTCCGCGCTCGTCTGCATCGGCGAATCGCTGGATGCAGCCCGCCGGTGTCGCGCGATCGCTGAACGGTTCCCGGGACTCTGTTACCACACGGCGGGGGTTCATCCCCACGATGCGGCCGACTTCGATCCGGCCCGTGACCTCGACGCGATTCGCGCGGAGGTGGCGCGCGGCGCAGTGGCGATCGGGGAGTGCGGTCTCGACTACCACTACGATCACTCGCCGCGCGAACGCCAGCGTGCCGCGTTCGCTCACCAGCTCGCGCTGGCGGCCGAGCTCCGCCGTCCGGTCGTCGTGCATACCCGCGAGGCGGAGGACGACACGCGCGCCATGGTCGAGGAGGCGGGACGCGGCGGTGTCGTCGGCGTCCTGCACTGCTACACCGGGTCGGTCACGCTCGCCGAGGTCGCACTCGCGGTGGGTTGGTCCGTGTCGTTCAGCGGCATCGTCACCTTCAGGCGCTGGGACGCCGACGATGTCGTTCGCGTCGTGCCCGACGATCGACTGCTCGTCGAGTCCGACGCGCCCTATCTCGCGCCTGTGCCCCATCGTGGAAAGCGCAATGAGCCGGCGTGGGTCAGCCTCACCACAGCGCGTGTCGCGGCGGTGCGCGGTGTCGAAGCTGTCGACCTCGGGGCTGGAACCGCCGGCAACGCGCGCCGGTTCTTCGGGTTGGCGTAGCCCTGCCCGAGCGGTAGTATCCGCGCGGCGCCGCGCCGCGCCCGAGGTCCCCTCATTCCACGGAGACGTCTCGTGCCGATCAAGACCACGCACTCGGACAAGGCACCCGCTGCGATCGGGCCGTACTCGCAGGGCGTCATCGCCAACGGGCTCCTGTTCACGGCCGGGCAGGTCGCGCTGGATCCCGCGTCGATGCAGGTCGTCGAAGGAGACGTCGTGGCGCAGACCGAGCAGGTGCTGCGGAATCTCGGTGCCGTGCTCGCATCGGCGGGCGCGTCGTGGGCCGACGTCGTGAAGACCACAGTGTTCCTCACCGACATGCGCGACTTCCCGCGCATGAACGAGGTCTACGCCCGGGCGATGGGAGATGCACGCCCCGCGCGATCCACCGTGCAGGTCTCCGGCCTGCCGCGCGGCGTGCTCGTCGAGATCGATCTGATCGCGGCGCTCCCGACCTCGTCGTAGACCACACCCATTCACTCACACCATGTCGACGAACAAGTCGCGCGCCGAGCTCTTTCGCCTGACGAGCTTCGCGCGCTGCGCCGGCTGAGCCGCCAAGCTGGGTCCGGGTGACCTGGCCGAGGCGCTGAGCGGCGTGCCGACGCACGCCGACCGCCGAGTTCTCGTGGGTCGCGAGACCTTCGATGACGCGGGGGTCTTCGTGCTGCGCGACGATCTCGCGCTCGTCCAGACGGTCGACTTCTTCGCCCCCATCGTCGACGACCCCTACACCTTCGGCCAGATCGCCGCCGCGAACGCGTTGTCGGATGTCTACGCCATGGGCGGCGAGCCGCTGACGGCGCTCGCCATCGTCGGCTTCCCCGCCGGCAAGCTGCCCCCCTCCGTACTCTCGGAGATTCTCCGCGGTGGTCAGGACAAGGTGCGGGAAGCGGGTGCGGTGCTCATCGGCGGACACTCGATCATCGACGAGGAGCTGAAATTCGGCCTCAGCGTGACGGGGCAGGCACACCCGGCACGTCTCCTCACCAACGCGTCCGCGCGCCCCGGCGATCGCCTGGTCCTCACCAAGCCGCTCGGCACGGGACTGCTCGCCACGGCGGCGAAGGCGGATCGATTGTCGGCCGAGGCCCAGCTGGCACTGCACGACTCGATGCGCGCGCTGAACGCGGTGGCGAGTCGCGCCGCGCTCTCCCATGGCGTCACCTGCGCCACCGACGTCACGGGCTTCGGGTTGCTCGGCCACGCGCTGAACATCGCGCGCGGGAGTGGCACGACGCTCAGGATCGACGGCCGGACGCTGCCCGAGCTTCCGGGTGCCCGCGAGCTCTGGCGAGCGGGGACGCGCACCGGCGGCGCCGAGCGCAACGAGACGTACCTCGCGCCTCACGTGGACTCGTCGAGCGCCGATCCCGCGGATCTGGCGCTGGCGCTGGATCCCCAGACGTCTGGCGGTCTGCTGCTGGCCGTGCCGCCTGACGCGCTCGCGGGCTATCTTTCCGCCGTCCCGGGAGCCGTCGAGATCGGCGTCGTCGAGGTCGCCGGGAAGCAGCAGATCGTCCTGGGGTGATCATTGGGAGTGGATGGGGCCTGGTGGCTTCCGTCGTCTTCAAAACGACTGTGACCTGACCACGTCGGGTCTGGTGGGTTCGATTCCCATGCACTCCCGCCACCAACGGCCCGAACGCGTGCGACGACTTTCGATCTCCGACTGCACAGCAATCGCGCTCCGCCCGCGGCAGGCCGTCGCGCTGGTGGGGATCGTCGTGCTGTCGCTAGCGGCGCGCCCGCTCCGCGCCCAGCGCGCCGACAGCGCGAAGGCGGGCGTTCGGCGCAGCGACGCGGACTCGATCCGAAGGGCGAAGATCCCGAAGCCGCCGCTCAGCCCTCGGCGCGCCTTCCTCTATTCGCTCGCGCTGCCCGGTTACTCGCAGTCCGTGCTCGGCCGGCCCACCGCCGGTGCGCTGTTCGTGCTCACGGAGTCCATCGCGCTGGTGATGCTGCGCGAGTCGGCCGCCGATCTCCGAGAGGCGAAGCGCTTCCGCACCGACTCGCTCGTCGTGATCGGATACGATCAGGCGGCCGGTACGCCGATCACGCAAGCTTCCGCGTACACCGAGCGGCTCGTCGACGTCCGTCGTGGCCACGTGGAAGACTGGATCGCCTTCATCATCGCGAATCACCTGTTCGCCGCCGCGGACGGATACGTCGCTGCACATCTCTGGGACCTGCCGACGCAGATCTCGCTCGAGTCGCGCCGCGACGGCACTGCGCTCGCCGCGAGGATAAGCTGGTGAGCGACGCCGTCCTCAGCGCCTCGGTCGCGGAGCCTCGAGCGACGAACGAGCGCTCGTCGGCCCCGATCGGCGTCTTCGATTCCGGATTGGGCGGGCTCACGGTCGCGCACGCGATCATGCGCCAGCTTCCCGCCGAGAGTCTGATCTACTTCGGCGACACGGCACGCGTACCCTACGGTCCCAAATCGCCGGACACCGTGCGCAGGTACAGCCGCGAGATCAGCGCGTTCCTCATCGAGCAGGGCGTCAAGGCCATCGTCGTCGCGTGCAATACCGCGACCGCCCACGCGCTGCCCACCCTTCGCGACGAGCTCGATGTGCCGGTGATCGGTGTCGTGGAGCCCGGCGCGCGGGCGGCGGTGCGCGCCACCCGTACGGGACACATCGGCGTCATCGGCACGGCGGGCACCATCCGCTCGCAGGCGTACGAACGCGCGATTCGCGCCGAGAATCCCGACGTGCGCGTGACGGCGCTCGCCTGCCCGCTGTTCGTGCCGATGGTCGAGGAGGGTTGGATCGATCACGAAGCGACGCATCTCATCGCCGAGGAGTACCTCGCGCCTTTCGTCAAGGATCCGATCGACACGCTGGTGCTCGGCTGCACGCACTATCCGCTGCTCAAGCCGGTGATCGGCGAGATCATCGGACGGTCCGTGCGACTGATCGACAGCGCGGAAGAGACCGCGCTCGATGCGCGCAGGATGCTCGCCGCGAACGATCTGACCGCTGCCGACGGCGAGGGCGCGTATCGGTTCATCGCGTCGGACGATCCCCAGCAGTTTCTGACGCTAGGGCGTCGCTTCCTCGGCTCGGCGATCGAGCGCGTGGAGGTCAGGACCTTCGGTTGAGCCGAGCCAGCTTCTGAGCGCGACCCGATCCGGCGTCACGGCGAGGAACGTCGGAGCCTCGAGCCAGCTCCCGGCGTTCGCGTACACATTTCCGGACGGCATGCGCTCCAGCGCCGAGACGTGCGAATGACCATACACGAGCAGCTCGAGCCCCGGATCGGCCGCCAGCGTGGCCGCTGCGACCGCACGCAATCCTCTCCCGAGATCCTTCGGCTGGTACGTCCGGCTCGCGTGCGAGCTGCCCATCGCCAGCTTCGAGGCGAGGTCGGGGTGGAGCGCGCCGAAAGCACGGATCGCGAGCCGGTTGCGGAGCACTCGACGCAGCGCACGATAGCCTCGATCCTCCGCCGCTCGCAGCCCGTCGCCGTGCTCCACGCGCGCACGCCATCCGCCGAGCGTCCCCGTCCACGGACCGAACTGGAAGTCGACGCCGGCGTCCCGCAACACGTCGCCTCCCCAGCAGTCGTGGTTGCCGGCCAGCATCGTCACGGGAACTCCCGCGTCGCGCAGGTCCATCAGGGCGGCCAGGACGCGAACCCCCGAGCGATGCACCACGCTCTTCCACTCGAACCAGAACTCGAACAGGTCGCCGTTGATGAGCAGCGACGACGCACGTCCGGGGAGGGCGCGGAGGAAGGAGAGAAGCAGTCGCTCGGTGTCCGGCGAGGCGTGACCGAGGTGTACGTCGGAGATGACGTAGCAGGGCGGGGCGAGCACGCAGTGAGTCTACACGGGCTCCAGGGCATCCACAAACCGAGACGGGACCGCGCTCGCCGCGACTCGTCCTCGCGCACATGGGGACGCGCGTGCCGCTGACGAACTCCACCGAGCTGCGTGTGCGCTACGCCGAGACCGATCGCATGGGCATCGTGTACTACGCGAACTACCTCGTCTGGTGCGAGGTCGGCCGCGTCGAGTTCATGCGCGCCCTCGGCGGGAGCTACGCCGAGCTCGAGGCACGGGGGTACGGGCTCGCCGTCGCCGAGGCGACCGTGCGCTATCTCGCTCCGGCGCGCTTCGACGATCCGGTGCGCATCGAGACCACCCTCGCTGGCGTTCGCTCGCGCGCCGTTACCTTCGACTACGTGATCTCGCATGCCGAGACAGGCACCCGATTCGCGACGGCCCACACGGCGCTGGTGTCCATCGATTCGAGCGGCCGCCCCACGGCGCTGCCGGCCGACTTTCGCGCACTTCTCGAAGGGGCGGTGTAGGCCCGCACTCGTTCTCGCGGTCGCGCTCGTCGCCGGCTGTCGCACCGTACCCACCGCGACGGCCGACGCCGGCGTCGCCGCGCGCGCACGGCTCATCCGGATCGAGGACACGCGGCGCATCGATGCGGTGTTTCTCGACTCCGCCCTCCGCGCGCCCGACGGCTCGCTACGGCGCGCAGCGGCTCTGACCACCGGTCGTGTCGGTGCGCGCACGCTGCTGCCGAGGCTCCGCACCCTCACCGCGGATCCCGACGCACGTGTGGTCGGTGCGGCGTTCTACGCGCTCGGACTCATGAAGGACACCGCCGCGGTCGCGCTCGCGGCGACCGCGCTCCGCGGTGCTACGGACGTGGCGTCGGACGCCGCGTGGCTGCTCGGCGAGGTCGGAGAGGTCGGCCGCGCATCGCTGATCGCGGCTGCGATCGATTCGACGCTCGACGCGCGTCGGCGTGGATGGGCGCTGCTCGCGCTGGCGAGGCTTCGGCCGCCCCCCGTCGCGCCGCTGCTTCCTCTGCTCGCCGACCCGGACACGGCAATCGCGTGGCGCGCGGCATACGTGCTGGCGCGCGCGCGCAACGCCGCCGCCGTGCGGGCGATGATCGGTGCAGCCAGCTCGCCGGCCGCGCAGGTGCGCGATTTCGCGGCACGCGGACTCGCCCGCTCGCTCTCGGGCGACTCGCTCGGCGCCCGCGCGCTCGACGCGCTTCGGCGGCTGGCGGTCGATCCCGATGCCCGAGTGCGCGTCACGGCCGTGCGCGTCCTCGGCGCCTACGGTGCGCCCGCCGGATCCGCGATCGCGACGGCCCTGCGCAACGCGAACCCGGCCGTGCGCGTCACGGCGGCCTCCGTCGCCCACGTCGCGCTCGACACGTCGGCGAGCGCGTGGGAGGCCGCGTGGCGTGCCGATACCAGCTTCCTCGTCCGCCGCGCGCTCGCCGAAGCAGGCGCAGCGCGTGGCATGCTGCGCGGCGCGTGGCAGGGTTGGCGCGCGGACTCTCGCTGGCAGTACCGCGCCGCCGTCGCGACGTTCGACGGCCTCGGGGCCGCCGACGCTGCGTTGGGGCGGCTCGACAGCAGCCAGGGCGACGCCGATGGCCGCGTGCGCGCCGCGGCGACCGAGGCTCTCGCCGCACTCGCTGACAGCGCGAGCGTGGCGACCGCGGCACGTCGACGGTTGCGGGCTGCGCTCGCGGATCCCGACTTCGTCGTGCGCGCCACGGCACTCGGCGCGCTGGCGAAAGGTGCGACGACCGATGACCTCGCGGCGGCGTTCGGTGCATATGCCATCGGGCGTCGCGACGCGGATCTCGACGCGCGGCTCGCCTTCTGGACGTTGGCCGACTCGGTGATCCGACGAAGTGGCCAGGCGCTCCCAGATTCTATCGTGCGCGCCCTCGCCGCCATTCCCCGTCCCACCGAGCCCCTCGAGCGCGTGCGTGCGGCGAGCATTCCCCGGTTCGCTGCATGGCGCGACAGCACCGGAGAGCCGCGTGAGGACGCATGGTATCGCGACCGCGCGCGTGAGGCGCTCGCGTCGCCCGCACCCGTCGCACGAATCGACACCGAACGGGGTACGATGGAATTGGTGCTGTTTCCAGCCGAGGCTCCCGTCACCGTGCACAACTTCGTGTCCCTGGCGCGACGCCACTACTTCGATGGACAGCAGTTTCATCGCGTGGTCCCGAACTTCGTCATTCAGGCGGGCGATCCGCGCGGAGACGGAAACGGCGGACCGGGGTATGCCATCCGTGACGAGCTGAACCCGCATCGCTACGTGCGCGGAACGCTCGGCATGGCGCTCTCGGGACCGAATACCGGCGGCAGCCAGTTCTTCGTCACGCACGCGGCGCAACCGCATCTCGATGGCGGGTATACCGTCTTCGGGCAGCTTCGCACCGGAGGCGACGTGCTCGATCGCATCGTTCAAGGAGATCGCATTGTTCGGATCACGATTCATTAGCCGGATCGGCGCCATCGTCGTGATGGCCGTCGCGTGCGCACGTCCTCGCATCGAGGCGCTTCCGGGCGCCGCCGCACCGAGCCGCCGCCTGCCGCCCTCGCCGGTCCTCACGGGGCATCGCAAGATCGTCTTTCAGTGGGAGCTCAAGGATCAGGACATGACGGCACGAGGCGACGGAGTGGCGAGGATCGCCTATCCGGACAGCGTCCGTCTCGATTTCTTCCTTGGCGGCTCATATGCCGGCGGTGCCGCGGTGTTGATCGGGGACTCGCTCCAGGTGCCAGGCCCGGATGTGATCCGCCGCCTCGTGCCACCCCGCGCCTTGCTGTGGGCGACACTTGGTCGTCTCGATGTACCTTCGGAGCGCGACACGGTCGTCCGCGTTGACGGTCCGATCGTGCGCGCCGACATTGGCTCTCCCGTGCACTGGCGGGTCAGCTACCGGGCCGACTCGCTCTCGCGTCTGGAGCGCGTGAACGGAGGCCGCATCCACGAGTGGGTCGAGCGCGGGTCCGATCAGCACATCCAGTATCGCCACGAGGCCTCCGGCCGCACGCTCTCCCTCGTCATCCAAAGGTCCGATGCCGTCTCCGCGTTCGATCCGTCGATCTGGCACCTGTAGCCTACTCGTGCTCGTGCTTGCGGCCTCCGGCTGCGTCACGAAGTACGGTTTCGCGGGCGGTGGCCTCCCGTCGCACGTGAAGACCATGGCCGTTCAGCCGTTCGACAACGAGACGCCCACCCCCGAGATCCAGCGGGAGCTGCTCGACGTCATGCGCCGCGATCTCCAGAGCCGCCTGGGGGTCCGGGACGCTCCCGAGTCCCGCTCCGACGCCGTCGTGAAGGGGGTCATTCGCTCCTACGACGCCGAAGTACCGGTGGCCTACAGTGCCGATCCCTCCCTGGCCGTGACCGCCCGGCGGCGGCTGCGTATCACTTTGGACGTCCAAATCGTCGATCTAACGACCAATAAGACGATCTGGGAGAAGCAGGGTCTGAGCGCGGAAGGCGAGTACGCCGAACGGGACGAGCCGGCCGGGCGCCGCGAGGCACTCCGCAAGATCGTGAACGACATCGTAGAGGGGGCGCAGTCTCAATGGTGAGACCCCGTTCGGGGAGTTCGACGCTCGGATGTCTCTTCCTCCTGCTGCTGTTGTCGGCAGCGGGATACTTCGCCGTGAACGTCGGTGAGGTGTACTTCCGTTTTTACCAGTTCCAGGACGGGATGCGGCAGGAGGTGCGCTTCGCGTCGCACAACTCGGATCAGGTGATCCTCCGGCATCTGCGCGCGCAGGCGGACTCGCTGGGCTTGCCCGAAGCGGCCGGCGAGGTCACTCTGCAGCGTGATGGCCGGCACATCGAGATCGAGTCGGAATACTACGAGCACATCGAGTTGCCCCTCCTCGTGCGCGAGGTGCGCTTCAACCCGCACGCCGAAGGCATCTTTTGACCGGTGCGGCCTTGCCGCGTGATCCCGCCGGCAAGGTCCACGATTGGTCCGACGCGGCGCGCTGGCGTGCGTCTCAGCCGGGACGCGTCGTATTCACCAACGGCGTGTTCGATCTCCTTCATCCCGGACACGTCGACGTCCTCCTCGGCGCGCGCCGGCAGGGCGACGCGCTGATCGTCGCCCTGAACAGCGACGACTCCGTACGCCGCTTGAAGGGACCCACGCGTCCCGTTCGCAGCGAGGTCGAGCGCGCGTACGTCCTGGCCGCCTTCGAGATGGTGGACTGCGTCGTACTGTTCGATCAGGATACGCCGCTCGAATTGATCGAGCGGCTGCGTCCGGATGTCCTCGTGAAGGGCGGGGACTACAGCGAGGACACGATCGTCGGGGCGTCGCAGGTTCGCTCGTGGGGTGGTACTGTTGTCGTCGTTCCACTGACGCCGGGACAGTCCACCACCAACATCATTCGGGCACTTCGTGGCGAACACTGATACTCCGCACCGCGTTGGTCGTACGGCGGATGCGCTGCGCGAGGTTACGCTGGAGCGTGGCGCGGCGCCCAACGCCGAAGGCTCGTGTCTCGTCTCGTTCGGGCGCACGCGCGTACTGTGCGCCGTGTCGGTCGAAGAGGGCGTCCCGAGCTGGCGGCGAGGGCGCGGCGAGGGGTGGCTCACCGCGGAGTACGCGATGTTGCCGCGCGCGACGTCCACGCGAACGTCGCGCGAGCGAGGTCAGGTCGGAGGGCGGACGCAGGAGATCCAGCGCCTGATCGGACGCAGTGTGCGGGCAATGCTCGATGACTTCGCCTGGGGGGAGTTCACCCTGAAGATCGACTGCGACGTCCTTCAGGCCGACGGCGGCACACGGACAGCCGCGATCACGGGCGCCAGTGTCGCGCTCGTCGACGCGTTCGAGTGGATGGTATCGAAGGGAAAGCTGAAGCGATCTCCGGTGCGACGGCGCGTTGCGGGCGTGAGCGTCGGTGTGATCGGCGGTGAGGCGCGCCTCGATCTCGACTACTCGGAGGACGTGGTCGCCGACGTCGACATGAACGTCGTGATGAGCAGCGAGGGGCGTTTCGTCGAGGTGCAGGGCACGGGCGAGCACGGCACCTTCGATCGCGCCGAGCTCGATCGCCTGCTCGACCTCGCGGTGCTCGGGCTCTCGGAGCTGGACGCGCGCCAGCGGAGCGCGCTGGGCGTCTGAGCGTCGTGGAAACCGTGGTGCTGGCGACGCGCAGCGCCGGCAAGCTGCGCGAGCTCCGTCCGATCTTCGAGGCCGTCGGCGTTCGCGTGCTCGATCTCGCGGACGCCGGCGTCGATGAGACCTCAGCCGAAGCCGCGATCGAAGCCTTCGATACGTTCGAGGAGAATGCGCTCGCGAAGGCGCGCTACTTCTTCGAGCGATGCGGTGGCCTCGACGTCGTCGCCGACGATTCGGGGCTCATGGTCGAGGCGCTCGGCGGTGAGCCGGGGGTGCGCAGCAAGCGCTGGAGCGAGCGTTCCGACCTGAGCGGACACGCGCTCGACGAGGCCAACAACGAGAAGCTCATCACGCGAATGCGTGGCGTGGAAGACCGACGTGCCCGCTTCGTCTGCGCCGCCGCGTGGCGAGGCAAGGAGGGCGAGCTGGTCGTCCGTGGAGAGGTCTGGGGGCGGATCGAGCAGCGTGCGTCGGGAACGCATGGGTTCGGCTATGATCCTCATTTCTTCTCCGACGAGCTCGGGATGACGCTGGCGGATGCTACGACCGAGCAGAAGCGTGACGTGAGCCATCGGGGCCGGGCGTTCGACGCGCTGGTGGATGCCCTGCGCGGACGTGGAGTGCTGCCGGCTCGCGCGAGCGCCACGTAACGTGTGTGCTGTTCGGAGGTTGACCCTCGGTGAGGGACCCGCTAATGTTTGGGACTCATGCGGGGCGTAGCGTAGCCTGGTATCGCGCCTGCTTTGGGAGCAGGAGGTCCCCGGTTCAAATCCGGGCGCCCCGACCTGGCAGGAGCTGGCTTGCGGGACGCCGGCCTGTCGCGACTGAAGCGCCAGTAGCTCAGTTGGATAGAGCAACAGCCTTCTAAGCTGTGGGTCGGGGGTTCGATTCCCTCCTGGCGCGCCACCCGTGCATCTTTGATTCAGCGCCCTTAGCTCAATTGGTTAGAGCAACTGACTCTTAATCAGTAGGTTCTCGGTTCGATTCCGAGAGGGCGCATCGAGACAGGGGATCCGGGAGACCGGGTCCCCTGTTTTATTCGCAGGTCCGTCGTGCGGCTCGCGCGCGCGGCGAAGGAGAGGGAGTGCGCAGGCCCTTGTGGATCGCCGGTGCGCACGGTATTCTAGTCGGCTCCCCGTGAACATTTGCGGCGGCTGGTTGGAGATGGTCGCCGAGAGTGGAACTTCGAGGAAATCGAGGTGTTTCACTGGGGCACGTCGAGGGCGGGACGCGACGAACGGCAAGTGAATTCGGGGCTCGTCGCCCTTGACGGATGGTTCAGATTCGAGTATGATTAAAGGCTGTCACGGAAACGTGACTCCGAGCAAGAAATAGAGCTGTTTGACAATCGAGAGTGGAATCAGAATGTGCGAGGCGAACTCGAAGTAGTTCGCGGTCTACAGGGGCCGTGAACCGAGTTCAAATACCTGTACATATTCAATGATTCGGACACGCT
>Ga0070675_100001279_pt1 | contig 18376 bp, 20 predicted proteins | sample KBSM43metaG_FD_65343 | JGI IMG/M metagenome (GOLD analysis project Ga0070675, IMG submission 65343) | Miscanthus rhizosphere microbial communities from Kellogg Biological Station, Michigan, USA - KBS M4-3 metaG | ecosystem: Host-associated > Plants > Roots > Rhizosphere > Soil ...
CTCTTCGACCAATTCCGAGACCAACACTCGTTCACGTCGCTCGGGAATGCCGGCTCTCAGGCGAACGTCAACGAGCGCTCGAGTGCAAAGATCCTTCATACCCCAGAGACTTCGATCGAGGACGGCGCCAGTCGATCCGGAGATTACGGCGCCGCTTCGCTTTAAGGCCTCTACGGCGACCATTGATGTGTTGAGAAGGTTGCGGATTTCGTGGGCAAGAAAACCAAGGGATTCGTTGATCGTCCGCTGGTTCGTATCAGCGATAACCTGATCTCGTTCACGTGCGAATTCAGAAACTGCGTCAGCAATCGCGTCATCGAGACATCGATTGAATGTATGGAATTCATTATTCGTGATCGGCGCGTTGTGTTCTGAGGCCAGCTCAGTAACAGCCTGACAGAGGTCCCCATAATCGTGGACGATCTGATCCAGCGTGAACCCCCTCATCAACAGCTCGGTGCCATGATTGCCAGCGGTTTTTGCGATTTCGATGCACGACCCTGAGCCTTTGGATCCTAGACTTTCTTGCCGCAGGACTTCAGTGAGTTGCGTCAGAAATATGGGAATGCCGTATTCGAGCTCTCTTCCAATCGCGCCAGGGACATGCCTTTGGGCGACTTTTACTCTACAGCGGGAGATGAGTTCTTCACGGTTCGCGCTTAAGAATTCGTGCAGCATACAATTCAGCCGAGGTGAAACTTAGGCGGTATTGTCCCCGATCATTGGGGGAAAGTTTGTGCAGAAGTGTACAAGCGTCACGATTCAAAAGGGGTGTTTCCAATCAGCGATCGCGCTGAATACTGATTGGCGGAACGCCATGGGTCCCCTATTTTTTGGATCCGTCCCCCTGGCTTCTAACTGCCCCTGTTCTCATCGTCAGTAGGCTTCTCACTGCCCAGGTTTTCTTTGCCAGATTTTCCAGCGCCCATGTTGCCGCCGCCACTCTTGTAGCCAGTGGGCTTTTCATCGTTCTTGTCGTAACCCTGCTATTCTTTGGATCGTTCTTCGAATCTGCCCTCGCTTGTATTCTCCATTCTTGAGCGTGAGCCATCGAGCCGCGTAAGCCGTTTGTTGAAACTGCCTCCTCACCTTGCACGGAAATCATATCGGTGAGGATTCGCGCTATGCAGCCAGCCTGCCGGCCTCTCGTTCAGCGCGACTTGAGATACTCGACGAGGTCGAGCTGCTGATCCGCTTTAAGGTCGAGAGTGCGGACCCGGTTGTAGTGAGTCACTACATCGGCGAGCGTCGCCGCGCTCCCGTCGTGAAAGTATGGCGGGTGCTGCCACAGTGCACGTAAGGGATACCTCACGCCTCTCGAATTGCCGAGAAGTAGACGCGCCTTCACCGCAACCTCCTTAATGGTGATTACTTCAGTGCGAACGTGTACAGCGACGACCCGCCCTGAATGCTCACATACTGTTTCCCGTTGACCATGTAAGTCATAGAGCCGGCCGATATGGACGGTCCGAGATTGGTTTCCCACAGGAGCTTGCCATCGCGGGCATCGAGGGCGATGAACTGGCCGTCCCGGCCGCCTGCGAACAACACGTTTGACGCGGTGGTGAGCACGCCGCCTTCGGTTGACGCCGCGGACATGCGGAAAGCCCACTTACGCTCTCTGGTTTTCGGGTCCATGGCGATGATGGAGCTGAACACGTCGTCAGTGGCGGTACTCCGGGCGGGACCCAGACCTGCGAAGTTCTGGCCGTCGCGGAATTCCGGGGGAGCTTCGCCTTTGCGGTAGACGCTCGAGCTGTTCTCCCACGCCGGAATATAAAACAGCCCGGTAACCGGACTGAATGAGGGGTTGTACCAATTCGTTCCGCCCTGGTTCCCGGGGTAGACCAGAGTCCCTTCCGCGGTAGGCAGAATTCCGGGAGCGCGGACGGGCCGGCCCTTTTCGTCGAAAGACGTGAACCAGTTGGTCTTCACGAAAGACGTTCCGGACAGGAACTGACCATTGGTGCGATCGAGCATGTAGAACACGCCATTGCGGTTGGCCAATAGCATGACTTTACGCGGGCGGCCGTTAACGTCGACGTCTGCCAGAACCGGAATCTGGGTGCTGTCCCAATCGAATTCGTCGTGCGGAGAGAACTGGTAATGCCATTTGAGCTTGCCGGTATCGGCGTCAACGGCGATCACGGACGAGGCGTAGAGATTGTCCCCGAGACGGTTGTCGCCGTTGTAATCGGGACCCGCGTTGCCGGTACCCCATAGAGTGAGGTTCGTCTCGCTATCGTAAGTGCCGGTGACCCAGATCGGGGCTCCGCCATGCAGGTAAGAGTCGTTGGGTTTGCCGTCCTTGCCGAGCCAAGTTTCGTATCCCGGCTCGCCGGGCCCGGGAACCGTATTGAAGCGCCAAAGCTCCTTACCGGTGTTCACATCGTAGGCCGCGAGGAATCCGCGGACACCGTGTTCGCCGCCCGCGACGCCGGAGATCACCTTATCTTTGATAACGAGAGGCGCTACGGTCATCGCATATTGCTGCTTGGCGTCGGCCACTGTGACGTTCCAGAGTTCTTTTCCCGTTTTCGCATCGATCGCGATCATTCTGGCATCGAGAGCAGCCAGGAAAAGTTTGTCGCCATGAATGGCAACCCCGCGCGTAAGATTGCCGCAGCAGGGATTGCGCGTGCCGTCGGCTGGCCGATGAGAGTACTGCCAGATGGTCTTGCCGGTGACGGCGTCGAGCGCGATAACGTCGTTGGGACTCTGCACCGTGTACATGACTCCGTCCACGACGAGCGGAGTGACCTCGTTCTTATCGAGAGAACGTGTTTGAAAGACCCATTTCAGGACCAGATTCGTGGCGTTTTGTGGCGTGATCTGCGTGAGACCGCTGTGACGCTGGCCATTGAGGTTGCCCGAGTAAGTCAACCAATTCTGGGGCTCCTGATTCGATCGGAGGATGCGTTCGAAAGGAACCGGAGTGACTGGCGCCTCGCGGCTGGGCGCGCCTCCCCGTCCTTGCGCAAGAACAACCGTTGCGGTACATGTGAGCAAAAGCAGGCGTCTCATCATTGGTCAACCTCCGGATAGGCAGCGCATCTTAACACTCGTTGGCGTCTGTGTATAATTCATCGGCTTCAGCGGGAGACCTCAATGAAATCGCACTCGACATTGACCGACCGGAAAATTGGGAAACACGTTCTTGCCTCTTTGTCCGTGATCGTGGCCCTTGCGGGGTCCGTATCCGCACAATCGGTGCTCGGGAAGGCGCCGAACGCAACTGCCGGCAACTGGAAAACATACAAACACCCCGTGGGGCTCAGTCTGAGATATCCGAGCGATTGGACCGTGCAGGAGGTGCCGGGATTCATTCAGTTGATTTCTCCGGAGGTCCAAAAAAGCGCGCAGGGACAGCCGACCGAGCTGTCCATCGTCTCTGCCGAGCAGGCGGGCAGAATTTCCAGCCTCGACGATCCACGGCTGATCAGTGCGCTCGGTTCCTCGATGACGCAGATGTTCCCTTTTCTACAACGCGACGGCGGCATGGAGCGGATCAAGGCCGGGAACGTATCCGGAATCATGCTGACACGCGAGGGAACCAACCCACAGGGAATGAAGGTGCGCGGCCAGCTCTCTGCCACGATACTCAATGGCTTTTCCCTGTCGGTCTTCGCAATCGGTTCCGAGGATGTCACGACGGCCCGCCAGCAGACCGTGCGCGAAATCTTTTCCAGCTTCGACGCGGGGGCTGGAGAGAGGGATCCACAACTGGTCGGTGCGTGGGAAACTGGGTTGCGCGATGACGGAGTGGCCACGTCGAGCCGCTACACCCTCGGAGCGGACGGAACCCTGACAAAGGTTACCCGCTCGCAAACCGACGATCAGACGGAGACAATGAGCGGCACCTGGTCCGCCGGCGAGGGCAGGCTCTTCGTGCTTTGGGAGAACGGCTCCGCCGACGACGTGGCGTATGAAGTCCGAACCGATAGCGCAGGCAGCCGCGTGGCAATGATCAGTGGCCCGCAGGGGACCGTAGGTTTCACCAAGGTTGGCCCTTAATCCTGAACCCGAACCACCCTTTGTTCACGGCAGACAAACTGAATCGAGCACAACCATGGAGCTCAAGCTGATGCGATTCGCATCAGCTTGCCGCACGATATAACCCTTGGCTTGCATCTTGTGTCCTTTGTGATCATCCGGCTTAAAATCCGGGACTGCATCCAGGTCGTCTAGCCTGAACACCTGGCGCCCAAGCGTCTGCGCAGTTGAAGCGGTAATGTCGGGAGCAGTAGAAAGCTCGCTGCGAGTACGTTCGGGCTCCGCTGCGCTTGACAGAATCCATCTCCCATCTGTTTGCGACAGGCAGCCTACCGTAATGACTAATGCGCCATCGGGTACTGGCTCGGGACCATTTTTCCCAACGAATCTGATGGTTTTTAGGTTTTCTAGAGCAAGATCACTTTTACCTGGAGGAAAGTCGTTGCTCTTCAGGATAAACGTCACCAGATCGAGGTACTCCTGATCCGAGATCGGTTTTGAGTTGGGTGAACGCCCCAACGGCATCCGTTCCTCAATGAAGCCATAAATGCCATCGAGCATTCCCTCTCGCCAACGGCGGACGAAACGGCTGCCAGTCAGCTCTGGTGCAGAAACGCCTTCCAGGAGCTTTCCGTGACAGGCCGCGCATTGGGTATCGTAGACTGTTCGGCCGCGTTCTGCTTGTTCGACGGAAAACACGCCGTCAAGGACCGTTACTTTCGAAGTTTGCGAGTGGGCCATCGCTGACAATAAGAGAAAGAGAACGATGGAGGGCACCCGTTGTCTAGACATGGCGGGATCTTGCGGGCTACCCCTGGAACCCGTTCGCCGACAGCTGCACGTTCGTGTTGTCAGGATCGCGGAAAAATAACTGGTCTCCGCCGCTCGTCCGGTTCGCCGGATTCGTGTCGATGCGAGCCTGCACGCCCATCTCCTTCAGGCTTGCAGCAATGCGCACGGGATCGTAGCCGTCCACCCCGATACAACAGTGATTCACAGTTCCGGGGTTGGCGAGCTTGTAGAGCCCGAGGAAGCTCGTGCCCAATCCGAGGTTGATGCCGCCATTACCGGGTCGGCTCACCTCCTTCAGCCCGAGCAGCTTCGAGTAAAACTGCGCCGACCGTTCTACATCCGTCACCGCCAGCGATATGTGGTTGATCGTCGCTCCCTGAGCTACCTTTGAGATTTGCTGAACGGCCGGGGTCTGGGCCGATGCTGACTCGCCGGTTGCGATGAGCGCGGCAAGCGATGCCACCAGTTCCCGTCGCGAGAGACGGCGTGTCGCGAATGCATCAACAAGGGATTCGATTAAAGGAACCATGGGCCTCCCAAATCCGCCGCAACATGCGACGGGCCGACTTCAGCGCCGCCGCGCCTGGTCGAAGAATTCGAAGATCTTGGTTATGTTCTGGGGACTCTGACTAACGACTGTCATCTAGTCGCCGCCTGGCACTTCGATGTAGACGTACTTTATCCCAAGCGATTTCATTTTCTCTACAGATTGCCGGATCGTCGTCACCTTGCACGACGATGACGGAACTAGCAGCGTTTCGCGAGTGGTTTCTTGATTTTAGGTATTGGGGACAGACACCGATTTCAAATGGGGATCGAATCGGTATCTGCCCACGAATCCCAGGAGTCCTCAAGACCAGCGGCGCAACGATCTCACTGAAAACCTCATCTGCGTTGAAAATGTTGAACTTGCAGACTGTCCCCGCTGAAAACCTTGTCGGCGTATGAATTGTTGGATTTGAGTCTGGGCACTGTTAGCCTGCTTCGGCCATGGTCGACCTCTTATTTGTGTTGGTAAATTCCCTTCTTGTCGGGCTTCGCGGCCCAAGCTGCAATGCAAGCCGAGATGGTCGCATTGCGCCATCAATTGACCGACATTAAGATTTCGGAAGCCTCAGTTGCCAAATACATGGTACGAAGTCCGAAACCGCCATCTCGGACATGGAGAACGTTCCTCGATAATCACGTTTTTCTCAACTGGCTTCAGTCGACTTCTTCACTGTCCCCACGGTTTGGTTTGAAATCCTGTTTGTCTTTATCGTTCTCGCGCATGACCGCCGACGTGTGGTCCACTTCAACGTTACGGCTCATCCGACCGCTGAATGGACTGCGCAGCAGTTGCTCGAAGCCTTTCCGTTCGATACGGCCCCGAGATATCTATTGCGAGATCGCGATCGGATCTACGGGCAGGAGTTCCGCGACCAAGTCGCAAGAATATACGTATCAAAGGTATTCAAGACTCTCGTGACCTCGTTGACGAACGCGCCAAGGAGATTTCTACACACGACCTATTCACCGACGAGCGGCGTGAGCCGTAGAAAGCTCACACGTGTGTCCTGCTACTTCTCGGGGGCGACGTAAACGCCGAGCGCCGGTCGTCCATCAGGAAGCCTCAGCGTGCCGTTAACGTTCATGGAATTCGGACTCTTGCTTCGGTTGCAGTCGGTGCAGACAACAACCGTGCCCGGGGGGAGAGATTCGGGCCGGATCCCCTGGCGGTAAAGGGAATTTGGAGGGCCGCCTTCAACCCTATACACAATCACTTTTCCATCGGGTTCTTTCACTTCGACGTGGGTATAGATGTGCGGGTTCATCCAATCCACCTTCTTTACCGTGCCGGTGAACGTCACCTTCTTTGTTGTGTCAAACTCGGCCGAAACCGAGTGATGAGCGACAAGCGTCATTGATGCGAACAGCAGGCCCGCGCCCGTTACGAATGCAACCACGCGATTCCTTATCATTACAGCCTCCTAATTATTACGTCCCAGTCTAATCGACGCTTTCGGGGAACTTCCACTTTACGATCGCGCCGTCTCAATACCCAAATTGTTCTCTTCGCAAGAGTATTCCATGAGAACGTCAGTTGTCCCTTAATTCTCCACGTTCTCACGTTCATCTAATCCTTTGTATACGCCTTGGGATCGTGAATCGTTACGGTGTGGTGAATCCTGTTGGAATCCGTTCTCAAAAACGTCGAGACAAATCTTGCATCTTTGCTGTGCGGATGCCCGGAGGTGTCGAGCCGTGTATACCCGTTAAAATTAGTGGTTTCGATGATGAGCGTATCGCCATCCCAGTGTCCTGTCGAAGTTCCATTCCGGGTTCGCGGCAGGTCCGCCGGCCACTCGAAGTCTGGACTGGTGGGCACCCAGGTATGCCAGGTGTGCTGCTCGAAGAGGAATGCCACGGAATCATTGTTGTGAAGCAGCTGTACTCCGTGGGGCGAGTTGATGTTTCGCGACCATCCGAAAAAAATCGCATCGACATGCTGAGTGTGGGATTTGCGAAATCTTGCTGATAGCCTGTTCGGCGATGGTCGAACTTGCATTATTAATGTCGCTCAATTCCCTTCTGTCCGGCTTGCGGAGCCAAGCAGCATTCCAGGCCGAGATCATCGCGTTGCGTCATCAATTGATCGTGCCGCAACGAACCCAAAGACCAAAGCGACTTATCCTCAATCGCGGCGATCGATGCTTGTGGGTCTGGCTATCACGATTCTGGTCGGGTTGGCGGTCTTCCCTAATCATCGTTAAGCCTGAAACCGTCGTCGGCTGGCATCGGCAGGGATTTCGAGGACTCTGCAACGATATAAAATGGAATCCAGACGCGTATGGCAAAGAATTGAAACACTATCGAGATAGACGTAAAGGTGTTTCAACGGTTTTCAGCTTTGATGCGCGATAGCGGTAAATCAGGGCCACACATGAAAACGGCAGAAGCTATTAGAGGGCTGTGGAGCCATGTTGCACGGCTATGGACTGCATCCCCGGTCATTGAGGAGATTGAGGGGACGGTCTATATCACCGATCTGGACTTCACCGCTGAAAGGGAAATCGATGTGGGTTCACCAAAAGCACCCGGAGGGAACAAGCTGGTGACGGGATGGTCTATCGGTGAACTATCCAGTGGTGCGGACATCGAGATCGATGAACGGCTCGAGGGCCTGCAGTTAGGCGTTTTGCCTGCCAGTAATCACATTATTCTTTCGGGAAAGATCGCGAGCGGGAGCCCAATACCTCCGATTGCCCGTTTCAACGGCAAAGATTGGACCGGAGAGGCTCATCTCAGCGAGAACGCTTTGACTTTTCGGTTTGATGACTATCCGTTGCGCATCCGCCGCCACGTCTTGAGAGTTAAGTGGACCAGGACACAGAAGTCTTGAAAAGGCCCGGGGAAATCCTGGCGTCCTCGCAGGCATAGTTGGCTCGTGATTCGTTTAATCCGTTAGGTAGTGCGAGAACGTAGGAAGCGACCTGCAGTTCAGCAGTTCGGATGTGAGATCACTTTGGCTTCGGTAGCGGGTCGCGGCAACGAGCAGATTCTGCATCGAACAGGCTCAGAGTTGTTCAGTGGATGAGCGCCCGCCGATTCGGGGGCGCTGACGGGCGCTCAACGAAGGTGTGGATTTGTCGTTATTGGATTTCTCCGGGATACTTCGGCACGAGGAGCCGCTTGCCATCCAAAGTGATCGCGGTGTTCGGAACAGACCGAATCTCGATTCCATGCGTCTGATTTAGCGGAACGCCTGCCGTTTGAGTGAGGTTCACGAGCCGAGATCGATCTTCTCATTCTCGCCGAGTTGAGCTGGTTTTCCGGTGAGTAGCGACGTCGCAAAACTCAGGGCATGCGCAAGGAATGACTGGGACCCATCCCAATATTCACCCCGTTGTACCGAGACCCTTAGCAATGCGATGTCCGGTGTGTCCACACCATCGGGAAACCATGCTCGGAGGTGTGGCTGCCACAGTTCCTTTATCTTCGCCTTATCGTGAATTACTTCCGCGCGGCCTGAAAGCGACACATATTGCTGCGATCCTATATCGGCAAAGCTTGCATTGACCGCGGCGACTCTCCCGACTTCATCGACCTTGTGAGACGAGCCATAAGTAAAAAACCAAAGGTCGCCGTCAAATTCGATTTCCCGGTTGTTCGACATAGGGCGACTGTGAATGTTGCCGTCCTCGTCCACCGTTGTCAGCATGCAGATATCGACGGCCTTTACGATCTCCCGCAGCTTCTGCAGCTTTTCCCGATCCGTTAAATTTTCAGCCATAGGACCTCCTTGACGAGTGATCTTGCAGCAGTTCAAGCACCACCCACGCAACTTCGTGCTTTCCGAATCGTTCCTCGCGTCGATCTAGAAAGGAAACACATGGAATGAGTTGCACCGACCTGGATCTGTTCACGCGAAGTTCGGACCGCGTCTCATCAAGAGCGCAAAAACTCGTAGCGGCGTTCACAGGTTCGTCAAGGATTGGCTGTTTCCTTTTGAGGCGAGCGCGACAGTTTTGGGAACGGTGGTTTCTCTCCAGGTCCAGTGCAAGTATTTGCCCGATGAGTCGAAATCACCTCGCGGAGACAGCGGCGCTGGTTTTGTCGGCTGCCTCCGAGACGGTTTCTTCGTCGCGCCGCGGATAGAGAATGACCATTCCCAATACAGCGGCGCTGAGTGACGCGATGAAGACTCCGATTTTGGCTGCGACGTAGTCAGCGGGATTCGGGAACGCCAGTCCCGCGGCTGCCGGAGATGGGCCACTGCCGGTACACATGCCGCATCCGCTCTCCGAACCGGCTCCGCAGTCCCTTGATGTCCTCGTGAACCGCGTGGCAGTGCCGGCAGGCGTAGCTGCCATATTCGACGAGCGTTAACTCGGCGTCGGCCAGCCCCAGAACGTGGTCGCGCCGACGTCAACCGGGGGATCGAGCTTAATCATCACTCTTTAGCCAACCTTCACCGTCAGCATTGAAATTGATCCGCCATCGACGCCCTCAACCGGAAATGCTACGGCCTCCCCGTCCCGCCGGCATCCGAGTATGTACAGCAATGGAAAGTAATGATCCGGTGTTGGAATGGAGAGCAATGCATCCGGCCCAAGCCCTTCATAGTTGATGAGTGAGTCGTAGTCCCCGCTTATGATCATTTGCCTGGCGCTTGTCTCGAAGCGAATTGCCCAATCATAAGGATCAGGAATCTGACGTCCCCATCCATATGTGTGAAGATTGTGCACCAGGTTCCCGCTGCCCATTATCAGGATCGCTTGATCGCGCAATGTCGCGAGCTTCTTACCGACTTCAAAATGAAAAGAAGCCGGTCGTGTTTCGTCGATGCTCAATTGCACGACCGGAACGTCAGCGTTTGGATACACATGCCGGAGGACAGACCAGGTTCCATGATCGAGACCCCAGGACTGATCCAACGACACCGGCAACGGAACGAGCAGTCTTTGTATATGCCGTGCAAGTTCCGGCTTGCCCGCAGCAGGATACTGGACCTCATACAGCTCTCGCGGAAAGCCGCCGAAATCATGGATTGTCTTTGGTGCCGACGTTTCGGTGAGTGCCGTTTTCGGAACAAACCAATGAGCTGAGATCGACAGGATTGCCTTCGGTTTTGGGAGATCCAGCCCTATACGGCGCCAGCCTTCGGTGTAGTTGTTGGCGGCCAGGGCGTTCATCGGATTGCCATGCCCGAAGAATATCGCCGGCATCACTTCCGTCATTGAACCTTTCCTCTCGTATTCTTTGGACCAAATTCCTTCTATGTCGAAGTCTGCACCGGATCGACGCGATCGGCGCCCGAAGTCGGCGGTTCACCGAGGAACTCCACCCAGGCCCTCTTGATGCACGGGTAGTGCTTCGCCGCCTCGGCCAGTGAAAGGAACGACTGAAGGTTCTTCTCGAAACGACGACGCAATGTCATATCGGCGATGTCGCCATCGGCGAGCGCCTTCTCCGCCATGGCCAGTGAGAACATGTCCGGAAAAACCCGCGTACCGAGATGCTCCAGAGGCACGCGAAGCGCCCAGAGGCCACGGTTGCCGCCGGCAAGCGACGGTGATGCTGACAGCAACAGGCCATGCCGCCCGTCGAATGGCTGAGGGCGGAATCGGGAGGCCCAGTCGATCAGATTCTTCAGCAGACCGGGCATCGACCCGTTGTACTCGGGCGATGAAATAATGAAAGCGTCGTTGTCCGTAAGGCGCCGACGCAAACCCTGCGCCCCTGCCGGAATACCCTGCGCTGCTTCCAGATCGCCGTCATAAGATGGGACGTCAAAATCGCGCATGGACGCCAGATCGACGGCAGCACCATTCTGCTCTGATATTCGAGCAGCCAGCGTCGCGAGCTTGTGGTTGAGGGATTCGGCACGAAGCGAGGCGGCGAAAACAAGGACCTTGAGTTTCGGGTTTGGATGTGTGTCAGAGTCTGCCATTGCTGTTCTCCATTCGTTGAGCTGAGATTTTTCGTCAGGCGAGCCAGGACAAAGCCGGCATCACCTCTTGCGGGAGCTGCGTTGGTGTTAATCATTCGCCTCCGCGTTATCGAGACCACGTGGGTCTGAGTTAAGCAGCATCTGGCACCAACACGGCGGCCTTTGATTTGACCGGCCTTTAGCTTTCGATACACATCCACAGCCTGGGCGAGCGGAAACTCCGTGGTGTCCGCATGAATGCGCCCGTCTCTCGCCATCGCGATTACTTCCATCAGTTCGATGCGCGATCCCCAATAAGGAATTGTGACTACCGAGCCATATGGCGTGCTGCCGTGATGGAAGTCGTGACGGCCCCCGCCTAACCCAACGATCGTCCAGGCGCTGTTGCGCCGAGGAGTTTGGCACCAAGATCGATCGTCGGCTGCACCCCTGTACAATCCAACACAAGTCCGGCTCCACGAGGCCCTGTAAGTTTCAAAATTTGTTCCGCCGCCGCAGCGGAATCGCGCGTGTTTACTGTTTCGTCCGCGCCCAAACTTCTAGCGTGTTCGAGCTTAACGGGATCGATGTCACCAGCGATGATTCGGACCGGACTAAGAATACGCATCAGTTGTACGGCCATGTGACCCAATCCGCCGAGACCGAATATGACGACTGTGCTATCGGAATGGAGCAGAGGCAGGGCGCGTTTAATGGCATGGTACGGAGTCAGTGCCGCATCGGTTAGAGGCGCCGCCTTCTTTGGGTCCAGGCTGGCCAGCGAAACGATGAAGCGGGCGGATGGGACGAGCATGTATTCGGCCATGTCTCCGTCAAAGCCCAGCCCACCCCCGAATCCGCGGAGAGAGGCGTGGTTTTCACAGTAATTCTCCATGGACTGCTGGCAAGCATGACAGTGCCCGCAACCCCACGGGCCGTAAACCGCTACCGCATCACCTTCCTTGAAGCCGTCCACACTTTCTCCAAGTTCTGCAATCCAACCAGCATTTTCATGACCCAACGTGAATTGTCCCGTGAAACCAAGGTCCTCTTCCATCAGGTGTAAATCGGAATGACACACTCCCGCCGCGCCAATCTTAATCAATACCTGTCCGGGGCGAACGCGTGGCTTTGCTATGTCGGTAACGATGGAAGAAGCATGCGCCCCGTAACCGGACACGTCAAGGTTACGGTTTACACCAGGATGCAACAGGCAGAAGATTAGGCCAGAGAGAATACTCACAAGTGACCACGCATGGGACTCATCAGCTCCATCCCGAAATTGAGATACATGCTGAGCGCCGAATCGTTGGTCTATTCTCACGGCTGTCGCTTCCTATCCGGAATAGAACCCCTGCATCAGATCCGTTTACGGAACTCCGAGCACGTGAATTGCGGCACCGAAAGTGTGCGCAGAGCTGCATCGATGAACTCATCCGTCGAAGGAGCTATTCATGACACAACATTTTGACGCCATCATCATCGGTACCGGCCAGGCTGGGCCGGCTTTGGCTGCTCGTCTTGCCCCAGCAGGCATGAGCGTCGCAATTGTTGAACGGCATAAGTTTGGCGGAACGTGTGTGAATACAGGATGTATCCCCACCAAAACATTAGTTGCGAGCGCCTATGCAGCTCACGTCGCTCGTCGTGGTGCAGAATACGGTTTTGCAATCGATGGCGACGTGCGTCTCGATATGAAGCGCGTGAAAAGCCGCAAAGATGAAGTCTCTGGACGCTCTAACAGGGGCGTGGAGGACTCGCTTCGAGGTCTGAGTAACTGCACAGTGATTCAGGGCCACGCGCGATTTGAGTCCTCGCGAACCGTGCGCGTGAATGATCAATTGATGGAAGCCGACAAAATTTTTGTCAATGTTGGCGGACGCGCTTCAGTTCCCACGATCCAGGGGATAAACACCGTTCCGTTCCTGACGAACTCATCGATGATGGACGTGGATTACTTGCCCAAACACCTCGTGATCGTCGGCGGAAGTTATGTCGGGTTGGAATTCGCTCAGATGTATCGCCGGTTCGGGAGCGAAGTTACGGTCGTGGAGATGGGACCGCGCCTCATTGGACGTGAAGACGAAGATGTTTCCGAATCGGTCCGCGAAATTCTGGAAATGGATGGCGTACGCTTCAGGCTAAATGCAAAGTGCATTTCTGCATCGATGCGCGGTGAGGTCGTCGCTGTAGGTACCCATTGCGAGCAAGGAGCACCGGAAGTTTTAGGAACACATCTTCTCCTGGCGGTGGGGCGTACCCCCAACACGCATGACTTAGGCCTGGAGAAAGCCGGTGTCGCGACGGATCAACGAGGCTACGTCATCGTTGACGATGAGCTACGAACAAACGTGGCGGGTATTTGGGCGCTCGGGGACTGTAATGGGCGTGGCGCTTTCACGCACACCGCCTACAACGACTATGAAATTGTGGCCGATAATCTCCTCAATGGAGACCGGCGGCGAATCTCGGACCGGATCCAGACATACGCTCTCTTCATAGATCCACCGCTGGGGCGATGCGGCATGACGGATAGCGAGCTCCGCCAATCTCGACGCCCTGTACTCGCTGCAAAATACCCAATGAAGCGAGTGAGCCGCGCAGTCGAGAAAGGTGAAACCCACGGCTTCATGAAGGTCGCTGTGGATGCGGAAAGCAAACAGATCATGGGCGCTGCGATCCTTGGTACCGGAGGGGACGAGATCATTCACATATTGCTGGATTTGATGTATGCAAAAGCGCCGTACACGGTGATACAACGCGCAATGCATATTCATCCAACGGTGGCGGAATACTTCCCAACTCTCCTCTCAAAGTTGGAACCTCTCGGACACTGATCTACCGCGTCAAAGGCACCATTTTTCGAGAGAGGTCCGTCAATGAAGAGTTCAATATACCGTGACAACGAAGTCGCCGGATGTCCCATTCCTCCGAAATGCGAGATCATCGAGATCCGCCTTTCCGAGCTAAGGCAGATATTCAATCGAATGGATCCCTCTCCATTTCAAGAAAAGGATCTGGCATCCCAGGGCGGAAGAATTCATCGTGGGTTGGGCGCGGGAAGTCTCCCGCAATGCGCCGCTCGCATTGTCGGTACATCTCGATCGTACAGAGGGTTTGCGTGAAGAGGCCGCCTTGTTGCGAAAGTCGATAAAAGAGTTTTTCAGCAATCGTGCGCTTGTTTCGCGACGCAAGCTTCGCCACCTGTTTCGCGTTGGGCGTACCAGTCTGATTGTTGGCCTCGCATTTCTCGCTGCATGTGTTGTTGCCGGCGACCTCATTGCAAAGGCAATGAGTGGGAACCGACTCGGCGAAATTCTGCGTGAGAGCCTGTTGATCGGAGGTTGGGTCGCGATGTGGCGGCCGCCGGAAATCTTCCTATATAACTGGTGGCCGATTCGCGACGAAGCTCGCCTTTATGACCGGCTTGGCGCAATGCCTGTTTGGATAGCGTGCCCGTCCGGCCAAAGGTGATGGGTAGATCCGGTGTGAAAGCGGTTGATTAATCCACCAGAATCAAAGAGGCACGAAAACAATGTCCACGAGAGCCGATGTTCAGAGCCGAGATCCCGAGGACCGAGAAGTAAAGTCGGGGGATCGGAAAGCCAATCGCGAGAAGATGATGGATAAGACCATCGCGGACTCCTTCCCTGCAAGCGATCCTCCGTCATCATTGCCTGATCCAAACGAAGACTCGTTTAAACCGAAGATTCAACGAAAAAGCCGAAAGCGAAAAGACGAAGCAGCCTGAGGCCATGCCGTCGCGCTGATCGCGATGTGCTACGGTTTTTTAGCGTACGATGAGCGAGTTACCCGACAATATTCTCGAACTTCAGCAATCGGCATTCCGGTATTTTCTAGATTACACGAATGCCAAAAACGGACTTGTTGCCGACAACACAGGCGAGAATTCGCCTTGCAGCATTGCGGCTATGGGGCTGGGATTAAGTTGTCAACCGGTCGCTGTGAAGAATGGATGGCTCAAGCGTGCGGACACGGCTGAGAGAGTCCTCACCGCGGCGCGATTCTTCGAGCAAAGCCCGCAAGGGCCCGAGCCGGACGGAACCGGTTACAAGGGGTTCTACTACCACTCCTGGAAATGAAAGACGGCCGGCGCGCCGGGAAAAGCGAGCTTTCCACTGTCGACAGCGCATTTCTCCTCGCGGGAATGCTTACCTCGGGTGCTTTTTTTGATTCGGATGCGCCCGCCGAGCGTGAAATTCGCGGAACCGCCGACGCCCTCTATCGCCGTGCGGACTGGCAGTGGGCGCTCTACGGCGTTCCGAGCAACGCTAACGGCTGGCCAACCAAGACAGTCGAAGACGTCACGATCATACACGATGGTGCCGGTGGATGGCTTCATCAGCTATCGATACCAGGGATACGATGAATCGTTGCTCATGCACGTGCTGGGGTTGGGGTCGTCCACCTTCGCGCTGCCGCGGGAGTGTTACCGGTCCTGGCAGAAGACATTCGCCTAGCGGGAGCACTATGGCATAGAACACCTCCACGCGGGTCCGCTGTTTATTCACCAGCTCAGCCACTGATTGGATCAGCCCGCTGAACTACGGATTGGATCAGGGGCCGATCGTCATGATGATTGAGAACCATCGAACCGGCCTTCCGTGGAAACTCATGCGGCGCATTCCATACATCTGGCGCGGATTGCGGAAGGCCGGTTTCGCCGGCGGATGGCTGGAATCTGAAAAACCGCAATGCCCTCGTGCCATCGAGGGCCGTTGGCACGAGCGTGCGACGCCCTTCGTTAAGTTGGCCGAGAGCAAACCGGACAATGAACGACCGCAGGCAGATCCGACACAAACAATACGGGCCGCGCGGATACACTCCTACGGTGATCCGACAGCAGTCAACCGTACCTTATGTTCCGCTCTCGCACCCGTTTGTCGAGCGACTCATTGGAACAATCCGGCGTGAGTATCTGGACCACACCTTCTTTTGGACAACTATCGATCTGGAATCGAACTCTCAGAATTGAAGGGACTATTACAATCGGCACCGCATCCATGCCAGTCTGGATGGCAATACTCCGGCAGCTACGTGCAGCCAGGGATGTGTATCTCTGAAGTCTTATCGGTGGAAAAAGCATTGTCGTGGACTATTCATACGCCCAAAGCTGCATGAGTAAGAATTCGCCACCCACACGCTCCCACGTTGCGAGTTTACGCTCGGACGGAGTTTTTGCGAATCAGATATAGTTAACGTCGATTCATGGGCACTTCTTCTCTAAAACTTCTTTCATCGATGGCAACACGCGAACTGCTGGCGGAACTTGCGATGGGTTGCGAGCGGGATTTGTCGCAATCTGTCGTGTCTGAGGCCGCGGGAGGCGTCGATGTTGCCAAGCGCGTACAGGCGGGTGAGCTCGTCGACATCGTCGCGTTGGCTGCCAATGTCATCGACAAGCTGATTTCAGAAGGACGGCTGCTGACCGGCAGCCGTGTCGATCTCGTGAAGTCCGGCATTGGGGTCGCGGTTCGCACGGGCGCGCGCCGTTTTGACATCAGTTCGGAGAACGCGGTCAGGGACGCCGTTGCCGCTGCGAGCACTCTGAGTTATTCCACCGGACCGAGCGGCATCTACCTTCAGCAATTGTTCGAGCGGTGGGGCATTCTGCAGACGATTCAGAGAAGGATCGTCGTACCGCCTCCGGGAGTTCCGGTCGGGAGTCTCGTCGCGAAGGGACAGTGCGAACTTGGATTCCAGCAGATGAGCGAGTTGATAAACCTGGCGGGTATCGATGTATTGGGTTCGCTTCCTGACTCGATCCAGATGCTGACCGTCTTCTCAGCGGGAATCTCAACGACCTCTCAGTCGCCCGACGCGGCGCGCCGCGTATTGAGCTACATGGCTTCTCCCGCCACCGCCGATCTTAAACGCCGCCTCGGCATGGAGCCGGCGTAGCAGGCTACTACCATCCTCCGTTGCGCTTTTCGAACGGGAGGATTCTCATGAACGCTTCCACTGGATCTTGCCGTCGTAGACCTTGAACGTCTCCCAGACCGTGAGCTGGTCGCCGCCGAGTTCGCGCACGCCCCAGGCCATGCGCAGCCAGACGATTGGAGGTCGGTTTCTGTCTGATTGCGCCAGCTAAGACAACGAGAAACCAATGAGATACATGTGAGGAATCCGCTTGGGAAGCTGGACGTCGTTCTCTAATCAAACACTTCCCTGCTCAATGAGTTCATGAAGTCTTTGCGACCCCGGAAGTCGCAAAAGGGGAAAAGGCCTGTTTTCGACTCTTAGAGGGCAATGGAGTATGCAAAACTCACCACCGGTCGGCCATCCTTATATATATGGATGGCCGGAAAGCAGACCTACCGCCTTCCGAAATACACGCCCTTATGAAAGTCAATTTGCTGCGGATTCATGCTCACAAAATGCTCACAGAAATTCGAGAACAAGGGGTAATACCGGACACCATCAGGTACCAAATGCTATGAAACGGAAGGACTGGCCATCATTAGACTGTGCTCATAACGCAAAGGTCGGAGGTTCAAATCCTCCCCACGCAATTCGGGCCGCTCCCAAGCGGCCCTTTTTCATTGCGTTACGGAGCATCCTCGAATCCCCTTCCCTCTGGTGGTCAACCACCAAGCCTTTTGGTGGTCATTTGGTGGACAAGATCGCTTCCGCCAGCACCTCGCCGGCTCGCTCAATCTGGCGCCATTCGTGTGCGTATAAATGTTCGCCGTTGTCGATAAGCGTTTGTGACCCATTTGCACCTGCGACAGTTTCAGATCACCGGTCAGCTCGTTGATGATGGAGCTGCCCGCGTGACGAAACGCATGGAACCCCGAGTTTCGGGCCAGTCTCTCTACAGGCCTTTAGCGTGCCACTGGAACGAGCGGTCACGTCCTAAAGGAAGCGAAAGAGTCGATGCCTCGTGACGTGGTGCACGCGCAAACAAATTGCCAGCGTTGCCATCCCGCCGATAGTTAAGGCAAAGGGCGATGATTCGGGGGTGGGGAAGACTTGTGCGATCGAGAAGTCCTTGTCGCTGACATCGCCGATGCCCCTACGATCGTAAGTCCAATTGCCACGAAGCAAGAAAGGTTCGTGAAGGAAAACTTGGCGAGCCGTGAAAGTCAGTATGGCGTCGAAACCAGGCGGGACCTCCTCAAAAGCTCCGACATCAATGGAGTTAGCTTGTCCTGCTCC
>Ga0070675_100001280_pt1 | contig 18369 bp, 16 predicted proteins | sample KBSM43metaG_FD_65343 | JGI IMG/M metagenome (GOLD analysis project Ga0070675, IMG submission 65343) | Miscanthus rhizosphere microbial communities from Kellogg Biological Station, Michigan, USA - KBS M4-3 metaG | ecosystem: Host-associated > Plants > Roots > Rhizosphere > Soil ...
GGCTATGACGACTTCGATATCGACAGCCGGCGTTTGCCGCAGTTTGGCCAGATGGTCCGATGGCTCGACGGAATGCAGGTGAAGACCCTGTTGTGGATTGCTCCATTCTTCAAGGGGAAGATGGAGACTGAAGCGCTTGCGAAAGGATACGGGCTGCCGGGCCAGACTGGTCCTGCGAATGGCCAGAACTATCCGCTCGTCGATCTGACGAACCCCGCCGCCAGGGTCTACTGGCAGGATGGCGTCGCGAAGTTGCTTCGCCTTGGCGTCGCTGGATTCAAGCTCGATCGTTCAGAAGAGAATGTTCCGGAGAACGGGTCGCTTCAGGTGTTCGACAAACGCACGCTGCGTGAGTATCGCAACTTGTACCCCGCGGATTTCGTCAAGGCTGCTTACGACGTTGCGAAGAAGCACCGCGGCGACGATTTCATCGTGATGCCGCGCGCAGGATACAGCGGTTCGGGTCCTTACGCCGTGTTCTGGGGCGGCGACATCGGCGGCACGCAGGAAGGACTGCGCGCATCAATCATCGGCGTGCAGCGCGCGGCCGTCATGGGCTATCCCAACTGGGGCTCGGATACCTGCGGTTATAACCAGCAACTCATGGAACAGGAAGTCTGCGGGCGATGGCTCGCATTCTCGGCGTTCACGCCGATCATGGAGGTCGGCCCAACGCGAAACGTCGCGTTCTGGAATGCGCCGCGCGAGCCCGCCTACGATGATGTGTTGATTGCGCTCTGGCGTATGTATGCTCGGGTGCACGATTCCCTGAAGGATTACAGCTACAGGTATGCCGAGGAAGCGCATCGCACGGGCATGCCGATCGTACGTCCTCTATTCATGGTGGATCCTGCACATCGGGAAGCGTGGGACAACTGGTGGACCTATCTGTACGGACCCGATCTCCTGGTCTCTCCCGTGTGGGAGAAAGGTAAGCGAATGCAGCAGGTGTACCTGCCCGAGGGAAATCGATGGCGGGACGCGTGGAATCCGGACAAGGTCTATACCGGAGGCCAGACAATTTCGGTGGCCGCGGAGACCCACCAGTTGCCGATTTTCATACGCGTAGGATCATCGCTGAAGGGGTGGGAGCTCCATCAGCTGTGGAAGGAGTCGGTGGAGATTGCGAAGAAGAAGCCGGATCTGCGCGCGCTTGATGCGAGTGTCAAGGCGTGGTTTGAGAGGCAGGGAAAGTAGATTCGTTGACTGAAGATCCCTCATCCGGCCCTTCGGGCCACCTTCTCCCGAGGGGAGAAGGACAATTCGCAGGTCCATCCCTCTCCCACCGGGAGAGGGTGGCCCGAAGGGCCGGGTGAGGGATCCTCAAGGCGAGTCGATTTCTCCTAATGCTCTAAAAACATTCCGAACGCGTAGAGCGTGCCGTCTGCACCACCGAAATACACGCGTCCGTTCGCGACAGTCAGGCCTGTCAGCGCTGCAGGGCCGGCCAGAAGATTCCGGCTTGAGTACAACTCTTTCCCTGTTCGCGCATCGAGCGCATACAGCGTCGCGCGTGTGGAGCCTTTCGGCCGCTCATCGACGGAGTCGCCGCCCTCCGAGAGCTTGCGCGTGAATTCTCCCGCCGACAGCGCGAACACGACACCGTTCGCAATCACCGGTGGCAAGGGCGAATTAAGATCCCGCGAAATCCATGCCGGTTCCAGTATCGCCTGGCCGCCCTGCTCCCGCACTTTGAAAGCGGCGATAAACCCGTTCGGCGCAGGCCCATTCGTCAGGGGCGCTTTTAGATCGGCATGCACGGGCCCGGTCACCGACGCGAGCACCCACCGTGTGCGATCCATGTCTTGCCACGTGGAAAGGCCGCCCCAGATCCCGCGCTCGGCCAGATTCTGAGAGTCTCGCGTGGACTGAAAGAGGGATGAGGTTTGATGCATCGATTTGGAGTGATCGGTTCCGCCGACAGATGACGAGTCGAGCAGGCACAGCCGATCATCTGAGCACACCGAAACAATCAGATCCTTGTTGCCTGATGTGAACACTACAGGCGAAGCGGTATTGCTGACATCGCTGGCCCCGGCGCTTTGGCCGCTCTTACCAGGAGATGAGAAGTATTGCTTCAGCTGCAGCTCACGGGGCGTCAACGCGACAAGCGCATTGGAGAGCTCTCCGGTGCCGTCTCCAGTCTGAACATAGACCGTGCCGTCATTGCCGATCACCGGTCCTCCGAGTCCCCAGTTGCTGCCGGTCTTGAGCTCAAACGATCGGACTTTCGGTGGATCGACGGCGAGGTCGATTGCCCAGACGGCATTCGGAGCTTCGTTGCATGCGTGAGTCGTCATCGTATAGATGACGTTATCGACCATGTTCAGCGTGGTTGCCCGCGCGTTGGCAGGAAGCACGCTCACGGGTTGAGTGATGTCATCACCCGTAGACGTGTTCAGCCGATGCAGCCGGCCGTCACTCGAGATCGCATATACCGAAGCGGCTCCGCCGATGAATGCGCTGCCGCGTTGACCCGCAGCACCGCCGCCCGGGGCGCCCCCGCGAGCGGGAGCCGGCATCGTCGGCATTGCGGTCAGCCCGCCAGGACAACGCCAGGACGACGTCGTGACCTGTGGGTCCCGCGTGGAATATTCGAGATGCTTCTGCCAGAAGATTGTGCCGAGGTCGGCATCAATCGCGTAAACGATATCGGGATTCGCACCGACGAAGGCAAGTTCGCGGAATCCACGGTACGAGATCAGACGTCCCAGGATCAGAGGCGGCATGACCGGCCGCATGCCTCTCGATTGAGTCTCCAGCTTGATTTTCCAGAGAAGTTGGAGATCCTTCACCGTCGCCGGCGAGATGCTTGAATCGGCAGCCTGAAACCCACTGCGCTGGGCGTCGCCGCCGTATGTGGGCCAGTTGCGGTTCTGACCCAGCGCAATCCAGCCGGAGATCATCACAGCCCCGATGACGAAAAGCGATTTATGGATTCTGTTCATCGTCCCGCCAGCCCGAAGCAATACAACACGCTGTCATACGTTCCAAGATACACACGCCCGTTCGCGATCGAGAGTCCGCCGAAGTGTGCGAAGGACGCGATCTGGTCTCCGCTGGAATACAGCTCCTTACCGGTTTCGGCATCGAGCGCATAAAAAGTCGCGTGGGTTGATGCTGCAATGCGCAGCGGACTTGAGTCGAGCAATCCGCGATCGGGATAGGCCTGAACGGTGTTCTCGCCGCTGCCGTAAGCAAAGACGACGCCGTTCGCGACGACGGGTGGCTCCGCATGACTCATGTTGCGGGACATCCAGGCGGGTGTTAACTGAAGCTTGCCGCTCTTCTCTTCGAGCTTGAAGGCGACCACGGCGCCGTTCTTCACCGAACCGTAGGAAACGGGAGCCTTGAAATCGGAATGAGACGGTCCCCAGAACGGCGCGAGAATCCATCGTGTACCTTTGGAGTCTTCCCAGGTCGTCATGCTGCCCCAGATGCCGGTCCCTGCGAAGTTCACCTCTTCATTGCAGATCAAAGGCGTCCGATAGAGAGGCGTCTGATGATCGTCGCCACCCGCGGATTTCGGATCTAGCAGGTAGATACGACACTCCTTGCTCGCCGTGACCATGAGTTCTCTGCCCTTGTAATTGAAGATTGCGGGCGTGACCTGCATGTCGAGATCTTTCTTGAACAGCCAGGCCCAGTTCGAGGGAATGTACCAGTCCTTCAGTTTCAGTTCGGTTCCCTCAACGCGAGCGCCGATCAGTCCGTTGCCATAGCGGCGTGTGGGCAGATCGTAGGTGCCGTCTCCCGTCGGCGCCCAGGCAATTCCGCTGGAATCGATGGCCGCACCGGTTCGGCCCCACAATCCGCCACTTCCCGGGTTGAAGGTCATAACTTTCTTTTGTGGGTCGTTCAGGTTGATCGCCCACATCTGGTTCGGATTGCCCGCGCAGCCCTGCGACGTTGTCGTGAAGATGACGTTGTTCCACAGGTTCAGGGCATATGCTTTGCCGTTGGGATATCCGAACGGAATCGGCTGTGCGGTCTCGTCGCCGGTCGCAAGATCGATAGTGTGCAGGGCCCCATTGCCGGCAAGCGCATAGACCGTCCTCGCGCCGGAGGGTTGCGCGGGCCCAATCACGGGAGTCGCCGTCATTCCGCCGGGGCAGAGGGGATCCGTTGGTCTGCCACTTCTTGCCGGTGGAGGATAGTCGAAGTGCTTTTTCCAAAGAATAGTTCCGGTCGCCGCATCCAGCGCATAGAGATTGTCGGACACACCGGCTGCGAGCACGATCTCGCGGGGGCCATTGTTCGTGCGTACCTGGTCGGCAATAAGCACGGGAAGAAGAGAATGCATCTCCCGCGGCACGTTATCCAGTTTCACCTTCCACAGGATCTTGAGATTCGCGACGTTCGCTTTAGAAAGAATGGTTTCATTCTGCTGCCAGTTGGTGCGTTGAGGGTTGGCGCCGTCTGTAGGCCAATCCGAACCCCATGTAATCGCGCACAACCCGAGGAGCAGTAAGACGGTAATAGTCTTGTTCATAGGTTTTTCAACCACAGGTTTCGAAATGAAACCTTTCCCGCATTTTCGATTTGAAGCGCGATGACGCCCTTCGAGGAGGCCATCGTTGGATCATCGTCGATGAAGATCGACATCGTGCGTCCATTGATCATGTGGATCAGCGTATTGCCTCGCGCGATGATGTGGACCTGGTTCCAGTCTCCTGTTTTGACGAGTGTCTTGAGCTCGTCTGGATCTCCCAGAACAGACAGAAGGCGCGGGCGCTTGCCCTGCTCGGCCCTGACAACCTGGCCGCGCCACGCGATAATGCCGCGCGGAGTGCCCTGTTCATAGAGTTGACCGGTGTAACGTCCGGGGAAGTCGAAATCGGCTTGATATCCTTTCAAGGCCGCGGCGCCGGTCTGGCCGGTTCTCACGCTGCGATACTGGATTCCGCTGTTTAGGTTGTTGCCTTCGAGCTTCATCTCTGCCTTCAACTCAAAGTTTGCGGGCTCGCCACCCTTCCAGATGAGATACATGGTTCCGGTCGTGGATGTCCCGACGATGGCGCCGTTTTCGACGCGCCACACTTCGGTGCTGCCGTCCCAATCCTTCAGGCTCTGACCGTCGAACAGGGATTGCCATCCGGCATGATCATCGAACGCGATCGGATCGGGCTGGCTGAAGCCCCCTCCGCCGCGTCCCTGTCCCACGATTGCGCTTGTGGCGAGAGCCGTAAGCAGAGCGGCCGTCACGGCGATTGTCAGTGCAGTTCTCCTCGACATGTCTGTGCTCCCTGGCGGGCATTCCTGCCGATTTCTAAATGTGGTCCGAATGATGGGGGGCATCATAACACGCTCCTCTCAATCGGGTCCTGCGCTATGCTCGTCTATCCGCCGCAAGAGAATGTGAGGTGAATTGTGAATCACTGGCTGGTCATTGCGATGCTGCTGTTCATGGCGTCAGCTTCCGCTTGCCAGGAAGAGAAACCCTTCGAGCCGGAGTCGGTCTCCACGATCACCTACAAGAATGAGAATCGTTCGGAAGCTGTTGAGATCAGGAATGTCGCCTTTGAACTGGCCGGCGCCGCTATTCCGGGCCGCCCAGCGAACGAGCGCCTGCTCTTGCGGAAAACCACACGAACGAAGCAAGTAATCGACGAAGTCGGAATGGAAGCGACAACGACCGTAGAGTCCTGGCCTATGGGAACGGATCTGAAAGAGAAGCCGCTCTACTCCATCACGGTGGAAGGTGTTGAGCCGTCTACGCTGAACAATGACCTGATCGTGGTTTCACGGGGACTCGAAGACGTGAGCTGGTGGTCCGTCTACAAGCTGGGGGACGGCAAGCATCTTTTCGACACCTATGTGCCCGTCACGCAGTTTTCAATCAGCCGGGAGACGCTGACTCGGCGCTATGCCGGCCTCGAGGTGCCGCCCGATAATGTTGCCGACAGCCGCCTGAAGGCTCCAAATGTCGTTGGAGTGTTGACGTATGCTTCTGGAGAGAAAGTGATTCGGGAAGGACTCATCACGTGCGACGACCCGAAATTGGCGCAGGTGCTTCGCTCCTATTTCGACGCAACGCGCACCGTTGAATTCAGTTCTGGAAGCCTGCAGCTCTCGATCAGTCAGAATCCCCCGTTGCCGGCAAGAACCCTCACGATTTCCGTGCCCGTTGCGCAAGACGACCTCGATTTCGCCCGCAGTCAAACACCGGCTGGGCTTCACGTCGCTGCCTGGAAGCGGTAGCGCGGGACATGACCTTGCCGGCGGGCATTCATTTCCGGGAAGCGACGAGCGCAGACGTTCCGACGATCGCGCAATGCCGGCGAGAAGACCCGGCTGATGGCGGAGTCATTGATCCGAGGGTGGAAGCTTACTTCGAAGGCCGTCATCATCCTCAGCAGGCCTTGCTCGCGCGCGTCGGCTACATTGCCCTCAACAATGATGTCGTCGTTGGATACATCGCGGGGCACCGGACGAATCGGCACGGCTGCTCGGGAGAAGTGCAATACCTGTTTGTGTCTCCATCCTGGCGTCGGCGTGGGGTTGCCGCTGCACTGCTTTGCCTGCTCGCTCAATGGTTCGTCGCGCAGGATGCTCGCCGGGTGTGCGTCGGGGTCGCGGCCGACAGTCCGCCGCAGGCTCTGCCTTTCTTCGAACGTCTGAAGGCTTTACCAATCAAGAGCCATTGGTATGGCTGGGAAGATATCGGAATCATCATCGACCTCGAGGTTGGATAGGGTTCGGCGGCACATATAATCTCTGGGTGCTTGGCCGAATCTTCATCTTTCTTTGCTCTGTACCGGGGTTCAAGAAGTTTCTCTGGCGAAACTGGTACGACTACCTGGCCCGCTCCCATCGTGCTCCCGAATGGACGTTCATGAACTACGGCTTTGCCACGTCGGAGGCAAACGTTCTGGCCCTGAACATGGCCGACGATCCGGATCGTCATGGGATCCAGCTCTACCATCACGTCGTCGGTCCAATCGACGTCAGGGGATGGAAGCTACTGGAGGTCGGAAGTGGGCGCGGTGGAGGTTCTTCGTTCATCAAGCGCTATTTGAAGCCGGATCGCATGATTGGTCTGGATCTCTCAAAGCATGCTGTCCATTTGAGTCGCGAACGCCATCGGGTGGATGGTCTTGAATTCCGTGTTGGTGACGCGGAGAACCTGCCGTTGGATGATGGCTCTGTCGACGCGGTGATCAATGTGGAGTCTTCTCACTGCTATCCTTCGTTCAGCCGATTTCTGTCAGAAGTTCATCGAGTCCTTCGACCGGGTGGATATTTCCTCTATGCCGATTTCCGGGCACGCGAGAGCGTTCCGGCATGGCACAAGAGCCTGATGGAGTCTGGCCTGGCGCTGGTGAAGGAAACGGACATCACGCCGAACGTCGTCATGGCACTCGAACGAGACAACGATCGCAAGCTTGCCTTGATCGACCGCCTCGTCCCACGACGCCTTCGCGCGTCATTTTTCGACTTCGCTGCAGTAAAGGGCTCTCCGTTGTTTGAGGGGTTCAAGTCCGGCAACTATGCCTACCGCAGTTTCATTCTGCGTAAGCCGGTGAGCTGAAGTTCCTATCGGAATCCTGTCTGCACCACCTATCATCTTTGGTTATGCGTTACCTCATGAAGCAGAAGATGTTTTCTTTCGGCGACGACTTTCGCATCCGTGATGAAAGCGGCCGCGACGTTTATTTCGTGGACGGCAAGGTGCTCAGCATCGGCAACAAGCTCTCCTTTCAGGATATGGAAGGAAACGAGTTGGCCTTCATCAAGCAGAAGCTGCTGGCATGGAGTCCGAGCTACGAGATCTATCGAAAGGGCGCGCTCTATGCGACGGTCAAGAAAGAGCTCTTCACGTTCCTGCGCTGCCGGTTCTATATCGATGTTCCGGGACCAGACGATCTTGAGGCCAAAGGCAACCTGTTGGAACACGAATACTCCTTCCAGCGGCACGGCTCCGAGGTGGCATCTGTTTCCAAGAAGTGGTTTTCGATGACGGATTCCTACGGCGTGGACATTGCGGACGGCGAGGACGACGTGCTGATTCTCGCGAGCACAGTGGTTATCGATATGGCGTGCCACCAGGACCAGAGTAAGCACTGATCTCCGGGGGTGCGGCCCAGATCTCTATCCGGCGAAGCGCAATTATTGACGGACAACAATTAACATTTAGCCGACTATTTCAGGGAGCATTCGTCAAGTAGCCCGCTAAGATAATTGTTGTCCGTTAACAATTGAGCCTCGCTGGATTTCCCCGTTTTCCCATGACGATTCTACTATCCGCACCCGTAACCACCTGTTCTAGAATCCGCGCATGACCACCCGACGAACTTTTCTGAAGGCCGGCATCGGCGCTGCGGCATCGTTGGCGGCGAGGCCTGCACTCGGGCAATCCCGGGATCTGGCGAGCCTGTCGTTGAAGCAGGCGTCCGATCTGCTTCGCAGAAAAGATATCTCGCCAGTGGAATTGGCAGAGGCCTGCCTCCAACGCATCGAAAAATACAATCCGGCATTCAATGCGTTCATCACGGTGACGAGACAGGAGGCGCTGCGTGCGGCGCGCGAGGCCGAGGCCGAAATTCAGCGTGGCAGATGGCGTGGCCCCTTGCACGGAGTGCCTATCGCGCTAAAGGACAACATCGACACGGCCGGTATCCGCACGACAGGTGCGAGCCAGTTATTTGAGAATCGAATTCCGGAAGTGGATGCTGAAGTCGCGCGGCGCCTCAAAAACGCCGGATCCGTCTTGCTCGGCAAACTGAACCTGCACGAGTTTGCGTACGGCGGCAGCTCGACGACCACGTACTTCGGAACAATGCATAACCCGTGGGGACCCGACTACGTTACGGGCGGCTCGTCGGGCGGTGCCGGGATCGCCGTCGCTTCCGATTTCTGCTACGCCGCGTTGGGTACAGACACGGCAGGCTCTGTGCGAATGCCGGCGTCTCATTGCGGCATCGTCGGTTTGAAACCGACTTACGGCCTTGTCAGCACGCGCGGTGTTCTGACGCTTTCGTGGTCGCTGGATCATGTCGGACCAATGTGCAAGACCGTGGAAGATGCTGCAATCATGATGAACATCATTGCGGGGTTCGACGCGCTGGAACCAACATCCGTGGAGGTTGCCATTCCCGACTACACTCAGGCGATGAAGACCTCGACAGCAAAGTTGCGTCTCGGCGTGGCCCGCCGGCCCTTCTTTGACAATCTCAATCCTGAAGTAGCCGCCGCCGTCGATGCCGCGATGAAAGTCCTGCAAAGGATAACTGCCGCAACGGTGGACGTCGAACTGCCGCCAGTCGGCAATGCTGCGACACTCTGGGGATCTGAGGCCTACGCCTATCACAAGCCGTGGATCACGCAGTCTCCCGAAAAGTATCAGCCCGGAACCCGCGCTCAACTCCAGCGAACCGCAAATGCAAACGGTGCCGAATACGCTCAGGCTCGACGTGACCTCGATCTGGTTCGACGCGAGATCCGGAAGGTGTTTACAAAGGCAGACCTGCTGGTCGCTCCGACGATGAAAGCGCCTCCTGCTTTGCTCTCTGCACCTGGCGGTGGCGCTGCCGGTGGAAACAACAACGTCGCTTTTGATATGTACGGGGTGCCGAGCATCTCCATTCCCTGTGGGTTTACCAATTCCGGATTACCCATTGGCCTGCAGATCAGCGGCGCACATTTTGGTGAGATAAATGTTCTGGCGCTGGCTCACGCGTACGAGCAGGCGACGGAGTGGCATAAGAAGAATCCGAAACTATAGGTTTTTAGGGGGTATCATGCGTTCCAATCTCGCGCGTCACGGCTTGACTGCCGGCATCGTGCTTGTCCTGATCTACGCCGCGCAGGCAACAGCGCACCACAGCTTTGCGCCGCATTTCGACGGCAGCAAGAAGGTCAATATCTCCGGCACCGTCAAAGAGTACGAAGCCAGGAATCCGCACAGCTACCTGCATGTGAATGCCGTTGACGAGAATGGCAGGACTCGGGAATATGTGTGCGAATCGCATGGGACGACGCAACTCAGCCGCATCGGCATCACGCCGCAGATTTTTAAGCCCGGAACGAAAATCCGCGTCGTGGGCTCTCTGTCACGACACGATCCGTACATGTGCTTTTTCGAATCGCTCGAATTGCCCGATGGCAGGGTCCTGAACGTCAATGGCCCCGGAGGTTCGGCACCTACACCGCAATCCGCTGCCGTGAGGCAACGGAAGGACATTTTCGGCACATGGCTTCTCGCACCCATTCCGAACCGCAGCACGAGTGGCCCGCAGCCGATGATGCAGTCCCTCACTCCGGCAGGGGAGAAGGCCGTCGCGGCCTACGATCCATTCAAGGATGATCCCGTGTTCCGTTGCGATCCTGTTGCGATTCGCCGCGTGTGGGGCGCGCCGAGCACACCGCTGGAAATCCTGCGGGACGGGAATAATGTGGTTCTCCACCACGAGTGGATGGACGTCCGGCGGGTGATTCACATGGACGTGAAGACACATCCGAAAGATGTCAAACGCACATCGCTCGGCTATTCGATTGGACGCTGGGAGGGTGAAACTCTCGTCATCGAGACTGCCAACTTCTCTGCGGGCGTGCTCAATCAGTACGTGGAGCAGTCCGGACAACCAACCCGCGGCCTTCTGCACTCAACAGCGCTCACCACCGTTGAGCGTCTTCGGCTCGACGCCGCGCGCCAGCGTCTTGTCGTCGAGATCGACATGACGGATCCGGACTTCTTCAAGCAGGCATTCCCGCGAGCCACGATGGAATATGCCGCGTCAGATTTGAAGATCGAACCCTTCAAGTGTTCGCCCGAGGGATTGACCGGCTCGATAAAGAACAACAAGTAAGCCAGGTTGAGATGAACTGAAACGACTCTAACGCGCGTTGCTCTTTTAAAAGGCTACGACGCTCGATGCTCGACAATCCTGGTGCTGAACGTCCTTCCAGCAATTTCGAGATACAGTTCACGCTCTGTAATCGTCATAGACAGATCTGAACGCTTCTCAAGGAGAGCCGCAACTTCATCTACGAAGTTTCTCTCAAATTCATAGACAGGAATGTCGTTGAGCCGGTGAATGTGTGTGCCGGAAAGTTGAGCCAACAACCTTCGAATATCTCGATGCGTGTAGACCGCGGCGCGACCGGCAAGTTTGTTGCCGCGGTGCAGGCGGGCCGGATCGGGCATGCCGACTTCGATCCAGGCGGTAACCCGGCCAGTCAGGTCTCGACACAGAACGGCGGGCTCGTCTCCGGCCGCAATGCCTTCTGTCAGAACGATTCCGTCGCCATATTCGAGGCAGTAGGCAAACACGCGCATCAGCATGTATTCGACCGTTTCGGACGGGTGGCGCGCGATACAAAGGTTCAGCTTTTCGTAAACGCCGCGATCGACATCTGAAAGATCGACCTCAAGGTTATATACCGTCGCTGTCTGTGCCATCAGGTCTTAAGTATAGGGAAAGGTTCAAGTGTGTGGAGTGAGCAGATTTCTTTCGGTCGTGGGTGTCCGCCCGGTGTATGGTCGCCAGTATCGGATAGGTTTTCTCACGCTTTCCGTAGCGACTTCGGGGAGATCATCGATGGTGCCGAGAAGCAAACATCTACTGACACTGGGTTTGTTCGTGAGTGTAACGATCGCAGCCGTTGCGCAGGGGCCTCAGTCGCCGCCGGTCACCAATCCCGCCTTGACGGGGGAAGCGCCGTTGCCGAGGCTCGGCGAGAAAGACGCAGATGGCCGAACCGTGTATCGCGCCCGTCTGACGGGTCACCTTACGAATTATTATGAGGAGAAGATTCGACCTTACACCTTGCCTGACCCATTGACGACGGACGATGGGCGTCGCGTTGTCGATGCACAGATGTGGCTCAAAGAGCGTCGGCCCGAGATACTCAAGATGTTCCAGACCGAAATCTACGGCAGAGTTCCGGATACCGCACCCAGGGTGCGATGGGAAGTTGCCACCGTCGATGCCAACGCGCGCGACGGCGCGGCTGTCATGAAGCGCGTCGTGGGCACGATGGGGGAAGGTCCCGATGCCCCTGCGATGAACGTGACGATGTACACACCTGCCAGAGCAAGAGGGCCTGTACCGATGATTCTGACGATCACTTTCGGCGGCGGACCGGGCAGAGGTGGCACAGCTGCGGGACAGGCGCCCAGCGCGGGTCGCGGCGCCGTGGGACAAGGAGATCCGATAGCCGACATTCTTGCTCGTGGATGGGGCTACGCCACGATCGGATACGGGGACATCGAGGGCGATACCTATAACACCAGCCTCAGCCGAGTCCGCAAGCTGGCGCTCAAACCCGGTCAGAACCGGCCCGCGCCGGATGAGTGGGGCACGATCAGCGCCTGGGCCTGGGGTATCAGCCGGATCGTCGATTATTTCGAATCTGACAAGTCGGTGGATACCAAACAAATCGCGATTGAAGGCCATTCGCGTTTGGGAAAAACAGTTCTGTGGGCAGGGGCGCAGGATCAACGCATCGCGGCGGTTTTTTCGAGTTGCGGCGGAGAAATGGGAGCGGCTCTGGCGCGGCGCGATTATGGCGAATCGCTGGATGATATGGCGTATGACTTCTACTGGCAGTTTGCGGGCAATATCCACAATTACGCCGGTCAGTGGGACAAACTGCCCGGCGACCAGCATTTTGTGATCTCGCTGGTCGCACCCCGACCACTGTTTCTCAACGGTGGACTGGGTGATCAATGGTCGGACCCCAAGGGGGAGTTTCTCGGCGCCGTTGCGGCCGGACCAGTTTACCGGCTGCTGGGCAAGAAGGACCTCGGTACGACCGAACTACCTGCCATGGATCGTCCAATCATCGACGGCGATATGGGTTGGAATTATCACAGCGAAGGCCACCTGGCAACGCCTGCCGACTGGCAGGCGTTTCTCATATTCCTGGACAAGTACTTCAAGGTTCCGGGCGTTCAGTAATCAAAGAGACGGGCACGCACGTAGGGATGCGGGTTGTGGTTGCCAAACCCTCTTGCGCGGACCCCTGTCTTCGCTTACATTCAAATGCGGTCGGCAGTTCACCCAGGCGTCGCCGTCCCGAGAGGGAAGCTAAACCTGCCACTCTTCTTTTCGACGAACACTTATCCCGTGCCGAGTCGGAAGCCGGCGAACACTGACAATCCCAATGGATCGGCGCGAAACGAGGATAAGCCATGACCAGACCAGCATTTCCGTTTTATGCGAGCGATATTTCCGTGCTCGCACGTTCTCTCCATAGCCAGATTTCGGATTTGGGACGTCTGCCCGGGCATCTCGAGATGCTGAACATTCTGGCTCGAGCCGCGGGATCGCGAAACTTTCAACACTTCCGCGCGCAAGTCGTCGCTGAGAAGCGGTTGATGAGCCCCGTCGAAAATCTAAAGCCGGTTGACTACGTGCAGCTCCAACGTTTGAAGCGCTACTTCGACGTCAATGGCCGCCTGCTGCGGTGGCCGACGAAGTTCAGCCACCAGGATCCGTGCCTCTGGGTGCTGTGGTCGAAGCTTCCGACGCGGAAAACGCTATCCGAGCGTGAGATCAATGATGTTCTGCTGGAGAACCATCGCTTCCAAGACCCCGCGTTGCTTCGCCGTGAATTGAAGGAGCGAAAGATGGTCACGCGGACTCTGGATGGACGCGAGTACCGCCGGCTCGAGCGACGGCCCACGCCGGAAGCACTGGCTCTGATACGTTTGCTAAGCGGCGCAGCCTCAGAATGATTTGAAGCTAGTGGCCCTGCGCTTCCCTTAACAAGCGGTCTGTCTCCACATCCCAGTTCAGGATCAACCGCAATGTTGACGGGAAAATTTTGATATTCCGTTCTCCGGAGAGTTCCTGAATCCCCTGGTTCAGCAGGAATTTGCCATTCGCTGTCACGTCATAAGTTGCACGAACAGTTGTTCCGGCTCCCAGCGCTGCTTGTTGAAAGAGCAACATGGGCTTCTCCGGGACGAACTCTGTGCCCACAACTCTGAATCGGACGGAGAAGATCCTCTGGCCGGAGCGGTAAAAGATTTCGCTGCCGCTTTTCGACCACGCGGGTTCTGCTGGAGGTCCTTCGCTGGTCACGGTTACTCGCGCGCCTGGGCCCGGATACGGCTGAACATAGAGCGTAGGTCTACCGCTTTCGTCAGAGGTATAGGCAAGCCATTTTCCGTCAGGCGAAAACTCGGGAAAGCTCTCCGTTGCCGGTGTCGCGACCACCGCGCGCGCACTGTGCGGCGCATCGACCGAAACGACATAGATATCGGTGTTCCCGCCCGTCGCAGAGAATCCACGGGTCAAGGCGATTTCCTTCCCGTCGCTGGTCCAGGAACTCGGAACGTCGAAAGGCCCCGGTGTCAGTTGTACGACGTCCCTGAAATTGGACGCCTGCGCGAGATAGATTGCGAGCGGGCCCGCACGGTCTGATCGGAACGCCATCTTTGTGCCGTCTGGCGACCAGATTGGAAATGCATTTTGGCCTTCATAGGTGGCGCGATCTTCCGTCCCGCGTTCCGGATCAAAGACCCAGATGTCTTTATTGAGGTGGAGTTCACTGTAGGCGACGCGCTTGCCGTCAGGAAGAACCCGCGCCGCAAAGTGAAACATCGGTTTCGGGCCTGTAATCGGAGTGGTGTTTCCGGATCGGTCGGCCCAGCTGAGTGACGACAACAGCGGAGGCTCGATAGAGCCTGGCGCGTAAGCCAGAGTTCCGTTGTCGGCGACGCTGAACTGCGCCGCGCCCGACCACGTTACTGCTGCCTGTCCGTACAGGGCCTGCGTCACACCGTCAAGCACCTGAACCGGGTCTCCTGAAACTGTCAATGAAGCCGGATCGAAGCGCACTGCATAAAGCTTGGCCTGCCGCGCAAAGATCAGCGTGTTATTGCCGGCATAGCGCGCGTCCATCGCGTTCTCCAGCAGAAGCTTCCGTTCACCCTTGAGCGGCTTGACCCAGACCTGTGCCCGCTTCCAGTCCGGCGTGATCGTTGCATAGCGAAGCACCGTGAATAAAACGGCATTGCCATCCGGAAGAAAATGCGGAAGCCGATGTGATGACTCATTGGCTGCAGCGTCAATCGTCGTGAATTCCTGAACCTCGCCGCCGGTGTCGCGGACCATGCTGAGGCCAACTCCCAGACTTTGAGGAAAAACAATCGTGCCGTTTTTTCCCCAGGCGATTCCTGGCGGTCCCCAGTCGCCCCCGGCATTATTCAGATTCTCCACCAGAGTCACGGGCATGCCGCCGGCAAGGGATACCTTCTTGATCTGCCGGCCCTGCTGAAATCCGAGCCATTCTCCGTCGGGTGAGAAGAAGGGATTCTGCGCGTTTTCTGTGCCCGGAACCGCGATGCTGTCCCATCCGCTGAGATTGCGGACGAAGATTCTGCGTGCAGGAGCGTTGGGTTCCGTGGATCGGCTCACGAATGCAATCTGTCGCCCGTTGGGCGAGAGTTCGACGGCCAGGCGATAGTTATGCATCAGAAAAGAATTCGCGGGCATTGGAAGTTCGAACTGCGAGATGACCCGGGAAACAGAAGGCGCAGGGGAACGAAGGAAGAATCCCGCGGCCAAAGCCAAAGGCACGAACGCCCACGGTAAGGCTTTCTTCCAGAGCGGATAGGGGACCGCCTCTTCGGTGAAAGCCTGAGCGTCAGGATCTGCGATCAACTCCTCGAGAAGCGTCCGCGCATCTCCTATCGCCTGAAGCCGGTCCTTGGGATTCTTTGTCAGACACCGCTGCAGCAGCTTTCGAAGAGCGACAGGCATTCGCGCCGGAAGCTGATTCCAGTCTGGTTCGCGTTCCAGGACCTTGACGAGCGTGTCGGCAATGGTTTCACCGGCAAAGAGCGGCCGCGAGGAAAGCATTTCGCACAGGACAACACCGAAAGCCCAGATGTCGGTGCGTCTGTCCACGGGAAGTCCACGAGCCTGCTCAGGCGACATATAGCCCGCGGTTCCGAGAATCATGCCGGCGTTGGTTGCGCCAATGCTGATCGTCGGGGATTGTGAAACGTTCGGAGAGGAACCTGTCGTGTCGCCTTCCAGCGCCTTTGCGAGTCCGAAGTCGAGCACTTTGACGTTCCCGTCAGAAGTGAGCTTGACGTTCGCAGGCTTCAGGTCTCGATGGATGACGTTCTTCTCATGGGCTGCCTCGAGCGCACGAGCGATTTGAAGCGCGATGCCAAGAGTTTCCTTCAGAGGAATCGGACCCCGGTTGATACGGTCGGCAAGGGTCTCGCCATCGACAAGCTCCAGCACCAGCGCAAGCCCGCCCGTACTCTCCTCAACACCATAAATTGCAGCGATGTTCGGATGGTTCAGAGAAGCAAGAACCTGCGCCTCCCGCGCGAAACGTGCCAGCCGGTCGCGATCCTGTGCGGCAATCTCGTGAAGAATCTTCAACGCGACCTCGCGCCCCAGTTTGGTGTCGCGTGCGCGATAGACCTCACCCATGCCTCCGGACCCGAGGAGTCCCTGAATCAGGTACGGGCCGAGTTGTGTTCCGGTCTGAAGTGACATTGCTGTGGAATTATATAGGTTCAGGTGAAGTTCACCGTGAGGTTTGGGCGAGTATGCGTTAACTCCCGCTCAAAGATGGGATATGTTCTGCTTCATCTATGAACGTTTTCGAGCATCTTGTCGAATGGGATCAGATCCTTCTGCGCGTCAGCGGCCGGAGGCTGCAGGAGATGATCACGCGTTTGGTGCGTGAGAAGAACGCGCCTGTAGACGATGTTGAACTCAACTTTGGAGAAGGTCGTCTTGTGGCTTCGGCGAAGATTAAAAAGGGACTTTCCATTCCGATTCGTTGCACGATCCGCAAGGTGGTTGTTGAAGGCCGGACGGTGCGCGCTGCACTGGAGAATTTTTCGACCTTTGGATCCATACCTCTCCCGAAGATTCTCTTCCGCCTTGTTGACGAACTAAAGCTCCCTGAGGGAATCTCTTTCAACGCCGAGACGATGACTATGAGCGTGAAGATCGACAGATTCGTTCCTCCTTTTCTCGATCTCACCGTGAAAGCGATTCAATTCATCCCCGGCGGTGTTGCGCTGCATCTCGGAGAAGGACACGCGGACACAAGCGCTTAAGGCATTTTGGTGGTAACAGTGCTATCCTCCCGCCATTGACTGGAGCACGAACATGCGTGACCCGGGAGAGGGAGAGAGAAGTTTAAAAATGGAAAGTCCTGCATTGGAAAATCCAAAAGTCGAAATCTCAGATTGGACTGTCTGGAATTCCAGCGGTTCGTTCAATTTGAGGTTTCGACTTTTGGATTTTCCAATGCAGGACTTTCCATTTTGAATTTCTCTCCTGACTCCCCTTCACCCTGGTCATCCATGTGATTGCTATAGACCGGGGGTTCACCATGTACCTCATGCTCGCTCTGTTGCTGTTCTCGCAGGCGCCTTCCGACTCGGATATTCAGCTTCGTGACCGTCTGACCACCAAGTATGGTGGAAAGCTTTTCACGGTCCGAACGACGCCCTCCGGCACTCGCTTGAGGTTCGATGCGGACGGTAAGCTGCTGGGCACGAGGCTGGAGGGCATGTTTACACTGCACGGCCACATTCATGTCGAGGCCGTCAATGTGCGCTCCGAGCGGATCGAGATTACCGGCCGTCGTTCATTTCTTTCGTTCAACGCCAGGAGCGGCAAGCTGGAGGAGTATCCGACTCGACAGAGTTTTCGGTTGGAGTTCCTGCGCAGGTCCGGTGTCACTCCGGACACCGGAATCGATGCCGTATTGGTCCCCCTTGAGGAAGTCGTCAAGGATCTCCCGCCGTATTGGGTGAGACTCGTCAACGGAACCCCTATTCGCGAAACGATCACCGATCCCGATACGGGTGAAACTGTGCCACGCGCGTCCGAGGCGCAGAACCTGACTCCGGTTTCAATAAAGAGGCTCAGTCCCGAATATCCCACAGACCTCAACGACTATTCCATTTCCGGGTCCGTCGTTCTTCGTGTGATCGTCGATGAAAAAGGAAAGACCAAAGTTGTCGATATCGTGACACCGATGGGGTTTGGACTGGATCAGGCCGCGATCGATGCAGTGCATCGCTGGGAATACGAGCCGGCCAAACGGGATGGAATGCCGGTCAAGGTTTACGTCAGAGTGCAATTCAACTTCTCGGCACCTCGATAAGGGAGATCTGGTGCCCTACGTGGCCGACCTCTGGGGCTGCAGCCATCCTCCGCACTGCGCGGTGAGCGAGTTCGCTTCGGCGGGTCCCCAGGTTCCGGGCTCATAGGGATGGAGCGGCGCTGCGTCCCCCAGTACACCCTCGACAATTTTCCATTGGGTTTCAATGGCCTCTTCGGTCGCGAACAGAGATTGATCACCTTCAAGCGCATCTCCGATTAACCGTTCGTAGGGTGACATCTCGCGACGCGGCTTTTGCGTGGCAATCAATTCGAC
>Ga0070675_100001281_pt1 | contig 18367 bp, 18 predicted proteins | sample KBSM43metaG_FD_65343 | JGI IMG/M metagenome (GOLD analysis project Ga0070675, IMG submission 65343) | Miscanthus rhizosphere microbial communities from Kellogg Biological Station, Michigan, USA - KBS M4-3 metaG | ecosystem: Host-associated > Plants > Roots > Rhizosphere > Soil ...
CAGCTGACAGCCTCGATGGGATAGAGTCGCTTAAACCGACTCTTCCCGTCGGTGGCGGAGGGAGCTGTTTGACGTCGAGCCCGTTCGTGATTCGGCGGCGCCGGGCGCTCGGCATGCTGGCGGGTGTCGCGGTCTTTGCCCTGCACCAGCCGGCATCGTCGTCTCAGCAGCCCGGCGAGCCAGCCGGCAGGATCGCCATCGTCAACAAGAGGCCCGGCGTGCTGACCGTCGTCGGGCTGCAGGGCCAGCCGCGGCGCGAATTCAAGATCGGTGCGCTGGCGCATGAAATCGCAGCCGCGGGTCCGCTGGTGTTCGTCTCGAACTACGGCAGCGCGCACGTCAGGAGCTCTGCCCTGACGAACAATCCCGGTAATACCCTCTCGATGATCGACCTGACACGCCCCGACGCCGCGCGGGCGATCGTTGATTTCGGTCCCGGACGCTGCGCACCGCACGGCCTCGCGGTGTCGCGCGACCGGCAACGTCTCTACGTCACCTGCGAAGGGCGCCAGGAGGTGGTCGTCGTCGACGTGGCGGGCCGCAAGGTCATCGACGCCATTCCGACGAATCAGGCCGGCTCGCACATGCTGGCGCTGTCGGCCGACGGATCGCGGGCGTACGTGAGCAACTTCTGGCATGGGACCGTGTCGGTGCTCGACCTGAGAGCCCGGCGGATTCTCGCGCAGATTCCCACGGGCTCCGGTACCGAGGGGATCAGCATCGCGCCCGACGATCGCTACGTCTACGCGTCGTCGGTCTACATCAACGAGATCGTGAAGATCGACACGGGCACGCTGCAGGTGGTCGCGCGCGCGGAGATGAAGAACTGCCTTGGCTCGGTGCGGGTGGTGCCGGATCCGGTCGCGGGCAGGACGCTCGTGGTCAACTGCGCCGACAACGGCCGCGTGCTGCTCGTCGACGCCGGCACGCTGATGGTCACGAAGGAGACGACGGTCGGCCGGCAGCCGATCGGCATCGCCGTGCCGGACGATCGCTTTGCTTACGTCGCCAACATGGAAGACGACACCATCTCGGTCATCGACCTGCAGCGGGGCACGGTCGCGCGGACGATTCCAGCGGGTGATGAGCCCGACGGCATCGCGTTTCTTCCGGATCGGAAGTAGCGTCCAAACGGAGCTCGAGCGACTCGCGTCGATCCAGCGTGATCATGCCAATCCGTCCGCGACGTACAGGTCGCTCAGCGCGCGGTGCCATGTGTAGACATGCGATGCGCCGTCCGGCGTCGCCCGGAACGAGATAAACGCCATGATCCCCGCGCGATCGCGCGGCAGGATGTTCTTCCAGTGTTGCTGGCGGCCGCTGCCGGGATCGACAAGGTAGACGTCGCCGAGCGGAGAGGCGGAGTCTCCGAGCTTGGTGATCAGCAGTCCGTCGTTGATCCAGTCGATCGGCGTCTCGCTCCCGGTCATGCCGGGCAGATCGCGAGGGGCCGTGCCATCGACCGGATAGAGGCGGACGATTGGACCGGGTCCGTTCGCGGCGATCGTCGAGCCATCGGGCGAGACGACCCACCAAAATGACGTCCCCTCGGGCGTGAGCGCCTTCGGCGCGCCCTGCTCCAGGTCCTGGAGGTACAGCCTCGGTGCACGCCCCGGTTCGGCCGCCCAGACGACGATCCGCTTGCCGTCCGGGAGCCACTGCGCACCGTAGTAGCCCAGGTTATGGCCGGGCAATCGCCGGGACTCACCAGCTCCGGTGGGCAGCAGGTCCAAGTACGGGGACGGCAAACCCGAGAGGGTGATGGCCCACCGCGCGTCAGGCGAAAGGGCGCTCGCACGGCCGGCGCCCAGACGAACCGCCGGCGAGCCATCGGTGCCACGAAGATACACGGCACCCGCCCCGCCACCGCCCTGCCCGGACTCGGAGAAGAGCAGCAGCCGTCCGTCGCGCGACAAGGCCGCGGCCCACGACGCATCCAGCCATGATAAATCGCGGTCGTCGACGTCCCCTGGACGGCGCATGACCACGACCGAGCGGTCGTCGGTGTTCGCGATCAGGAGACGCCCGTCCGGCCAGACGTCCCAGAGCGTCGCGTTGTTCGGCATCCGCATGATTGTGCGCCGCGCCCCGCCCGGAGTCACGGCGCAGAGCTCGCGAAACAACGGCCGTTCGGCCCCGGCGGTGTACCAGATCTCGTCGCCCTTCCACGCCAGACCATGGATATTGAGATACCCGTCCGAGAGCGGCGTCACGGTACCCGTTTGATCGACGATCGCGACATTGCCCGAAAGCGTGTCTGGGAAGTCGTAGTGGACGAAGGCGACGCGCCTGCCGTCAGGCGAGATCCGCGGGAACCCAAGACCGATGCGCCCACCGGCCGCTGGTTGGACCAGGACCTTTCCAACCGGATACTCCAGCCGGTCGCGGCCATCGACCCGGCGGACGATCGCCAGATCCGACCCGTCAGGCGACCAGTCGGCGAACTTCACGTCCTCGAGCATCTGGCGCGGCGCACCACCGGCGATCGGGACGCGCGCCAACGTGCCGTAGCTGATGGTCCCCTGCTGGTGAGGTCCAAGCGCGAGCGCGAGCTCTCCCGATCGCGAGATGGCCAGGACGTTCCCTTCTGGCAGGTCGAGCGGGCGCGACTCGGGGCTGTCCACGCGAACCGTGTGCACGCGGCATCGATCGCCATCCCAGAGCGCGCCGTAGAGGAGGGTCTGGCCATCGGGCGCGACGCGTGCCGATCGGATGAGCCCGCGTCTGAACGTCAGGCGGCGGAACGATGGCGCGGCGGCGGGACGAAGCGCGCCATCCAGGCTTACGCCCCCCGCGACACCCGCGGCCAGCAGCGCCAACGAGGAGGCGCCGTAGAACAGCGCCTTCCGGCGCGGCACCGTCCCGGGCGGTTGCGCGGACACGCCAGAGCCCGCCAGGGTCGTCGTTCCGAGAAGGTCGAGGGCGAGGCCGAGATCGTGGGCCGAGTGGAACCGATCTTCGCGGCGCTTCTCGAGGCAGCGGCGGATCACGCGCTCGAGTGCTGGCGTGGCGACGGGCGAGAGGTCCGGCGGGTCGTCGTTGAGAATCGCAGTCAGCGTTTCCGCATTCGTCTGGCGCTTGAAGGGCCGCTGCCCCGACAGCATCTCGTGCAGCACCACGCCCAGCGCGAAGATATCGGCGCGGTGGTCGATCGGCTCGCCGCGCACCTGCTCTGGCGCCATGTAGCCCACCGTGCCGACGATGACGCCCTGCATCGTGACGGTGTCGGCGACGGCCATGGACTGATCGGAATCACGCGGGCGAGTCAGCTTCGCCACGCCAAAATCCAGGATCTTCAGACGTCGATCCCGCGTGATGAACAGGTTCTCCGGCTTCAGATCGCGATGGACGATGCCGCGCTCGTGGGTGGCGGCGAGTCCACGCGCGATCTGCACGGCGTACTCGGTCGCCTGGCGTTCCGGGATGGCGCCGTTCAGCAGTCGCTCGCGGAGCGTCTGGCCTTCGAGCAGTTCGGAGACGAGGTAGGAGACGCCGCCCTCGCGGCCCACGTCGTAGACGACGAGCAGGTTGGGATGATCGAGCGTGCCGGCGGCCGTGGCTTCCGTTTCGAAGCGCCGCACCCGCTCCGGGTCCGACGCCGGGGCGCCCGACAGCGTCTTGACCGCCACGTGGCGGGCCAGGCGCGGATCGCGGGCGCGATATACCTGACCCATGCCGCCGGCGCCGATCAGGCTCTCGATTTCGTAGGGACCGAGCCGCGTGCCCGGCGCGAGCGCATCGCTCATCCTCAAGTCAGTTTACTGCAGGGCTTACGAGGACATCCAGAGCCAGACCGTACCAAAGGCGAGCGTGAGTGCAGTGACGGGCAGGCCGATTCGGAAGTACTCGCGAAAGCGCACTTCAACACCTTCGGCCGCGGCCTGTTCCACGACGATGATGTTGGCGACCGAACCGGTAATCGTGAGGTTGCCGGCCAGCGTCGACGCCATCGCCAGCGCCAGCCACCCGGCATCGGGCTCGGGAAAACCGGCGACTACATTGCGGAGCAGCATCACGGCCGGCACGTTGCTCACGATGTTCGACAGGACTGCCGTGACCGGGATGAAGATGGCGCGGCGATGCAGGTTCGTGGCATGGGGTCTGTCCCATCGCCATCCGTCAGCTGTGACGGCGGGCTGTGACGACGACCAGGCTTCTACAGCATAGTACCGAACCTCAACCGCGGCGTTGATCGGCGGCCAAACGCAAGGGTCCCGGCCGCTCATGAACGAAATGAATCCGTACATCGCGTCGGGCAAGTTTTTCCGCTCGCCCGTTCTGGCGGCGCCGACCGTCCATTAACCCGCGGAGTCCCGGCGCCGAGCTGCCGGAATCGGTATTGCAGGGTTCGCCGGCACCCCAATCCTGATTCAATCCGGGACGGCCGAATCCGAGCCGGCCCTGTGGGTGACCGTGTGCACGGAGTTTTCAGGTCCACTCGTCCCGTACCACCCTGCCGGTTGACGGCCGCACCGAACGCACCGAGTTTGATCGGCGAATCGCCGGAGATGCTCGCATTGTTCCGACAGATCGAGAAGATCGGCCGGAGCGCGGCGAGCGTCCTGATTCAAGGCGAGACCGGATCCGGCAAGGAGCTGGCGGCACGGGCGATCCACGCGCGGAGCGATCGCCGCGCCGGGCCGTTCGTCGCCGTCAACTGCGGCGCGGTGCCAGACGGCCTGATCGAGACGGAGCTGTTCGGCCACACCCGTGGGGCGTTTACCGATGCAAAGGAAGCGCGCGCCGGGGTCGTCGCGCAGGCCGAACGCGGCACCTTGTTCCTCGACGAGGCCGACACGCTGTCGCCGAAGGCGCAGGTATCGCTGCTCCGGTTCCTGGAGGACCTGCGCTACCGTCCGGTCGGCACGCCGGCCGAAATCGCCGCCGACGTCCGCATCATCGTCGCCACCAACCAGGACCTGCAGCGGCTGGTGGACGATGGCCGGTTCCGGAGCGACCTGCGGTATCGCGTCAGCATCCTGTGCCTCTGGATTCCGCCGCTGCGCGAACGCCCGGCCGACATCGCGCTGCTGGCGGAGCACTTCATCCGCTTCTACAGCGACAAGTACCGGGTTCCACCCAAGCGGCTGCACCCGGACACGCTGGCGTGGCTGAAGCGCCACGACTGGCCGGGCAACGTCCGCGAGCTCGAGAACTGGATCCACCGCGAGCTGCTGCTGGCAGACGGCGAAGAGATCCAGGCCGACGCGGGTCTGGCGTCGGGCGCAGCGCCGCCGGCGCCGCGGGCGCTTGGCGGCGATCTACGGACCGCGAAGGCGCGGGCGCTGGCCGAATTCGAGAGCGCGTATCTGGCCGGCGTGCTCGCCGAGTCGCGCGGAAACGTCACCGTGGCCGCCCGGCTCGCCGGGAAAGAGCGGCGCACCTTCGGCAAGTTGTTGAAGAAGTACTGCATCGATCGCAGCCGCTACAAGAACTGATCACCGTCATTCCTTCTTCGCAGCGGGTCGCCCACGACCCGGTTGCGGGGCCGGCGCCGGGGCGCCTCCGACCCACTTGCGAGGCGCGCCCGCCGGTGACGGGCGTCTTTCCGGTGATTCGCGCCGCGCTGGTCTGGCATCCTCGTTGCTCGTTGCGCTGCGGCCCACATCAGTGCGGCCCGATCAATTACATCAAACGTCAGACGGCGCTCAGCGTCGCCCTCGCCGATCAGCGGAGGCCAAGATGTCTTGCGAATATGCCACTCGACGTACGCAATCCGCAGGATTGAGCCGGCGAGGCTTCCTCGGTGGAATCGGTGCCGGCGCCGCGGGCGCCGCCGGTGCCGTGATGCTTCCGGCGGGCGCGCACGCCCGCGGTCTGCAGGAAGACTCTTCGCCGACGCGTCCGGATCGATTCAGCCGGATCTTCGATCGGCTGCCGCCGTTCGCCGAGGCGACGCCGTCAGTGCAGCAGGCGCTGCGTGAACTCGGCGCGCCGGGCGGCCTCCTCGACGCCGGGGATCCGCTGCACGAAGGTCCGATCCGGCTGATCACCAACCCGGAACTGAGCCCGAATAACCGCGATAACGCGGCGCATACCGCCGGCGTGACCTTTTTCGGCCAGTTCCTGGATCACGACATGACGTTCGATGCCACCTCGCGGCTGGGCGTGCCCACCCCGCCGGAAGGGTCGCCGAACGCCAGGACGCCGTCCTTCGATCTCGACTCGGTGTACGGCGGCGGTCCGCAGGCCAGCCGTCAACTCTACGATCCTCGCGACCTGGCCAAGCTCAAGGTGGAGTACGGCGGCCTGTTCGAGGATCTGCCGCGCACCCCGGATGGCACGGCGATCATCGCCGATCCGCGGAACGACGAGAACCTGATGATCGCCGGCCTGCAGGCGGCGATGCTGAAGTTCCACAACAACGTCGTCGACCGGTTGCGCGCCGACGACCGTTCGCGCAGCGCCGCCCTCGAGGTGGCGGCCGCGGAGGGGTCGCCCGCCGAGAACTTCGAGTTCGATTTCCGCAACAACGTGTTCGAGCAGGCTCGCCGGCTGGTCACGTGGCACTACCAGTGGATCATCGTCAACGAGTTCCTGCCCTCGATCGTCGGCTCGTCGCTGGTCCGCAACATCCTGGAGCGCGGCACACGCTTCTACACCCCGCGCTTCGGCGAGGCGAGCATCCCGGTGGAGTTTCAGGGCGCGTGCTTCCGGTTCGGCCACACCCTGGTCCGGCCGTCATACCGCGCCAACCTGGCCGGCAACAATGGCGCGCCGTTCTTCGGGTTCGTCTTCGACCCGGCCGGCGAAGATCAGGCGGACCCCGTCGACCTGCGCGGCGGCGCCCGCGCGAGCCGGCGGTTCATCGGCTGGCAGACGTTCTTCGACTTCGGCGGGGACCAGACGCAGCACGTGCGGCCGAACAAGACGGTCGACACGAAGATCTCGACGCCGCTCTTCAACCTGCCGCTCGGTGCCATTGCCAGCGGCGATCCACCCACCGCGCTGCCGCAGCGCAATCTGCTCAGGCACCTCACCTGGGGCATTCCTTCCGGCCAGAACATCGCCAGGGCGATGGGGATCACGCCGCTGTCATCGACGCAGTTGAGCGAGCTGCGGCCATTTGGCCACAACCTCGATCGCAGCACACCGCTCTGGTACTACATCCTCAAGGAGGCCGAGGTGGCGGGAGGGGCGCGCCTCGCCGGCGTCGGCGCGCGCATCGTCGCCGAGGTGTTCCTCGGATTGCTAATGACGGACCCGAACTCGTACTTTCATCAGCGCGGGTGGCGGCCCAGCCTGCCCAGCCGGACGCGAGGCACGTTCAGGATGGTCGATCTGCTGACGCTTGCTGGAGTCGATCCGGCGAGCCGAGGTCAATAGCGGGGCTGATAAAGATTGGTGGACCAGACCGGGATCGAACCGGTGACCTCATGAATGCCATGCGTCCCCCGACCTTGCATTTCAGTCCTCGCCCATCTTGGCCAGGGCAGCGTCGATGGCGGCCCTGAGGTCGAGGAGTAGAGCCTTTTTGCGCTCAGCTCCTCAGCACCCGTCGATGCCGCGAAGGGAAACCCCAAACGTTGGATAGGTGGTCGCTTTCGTCACAGCATCGCCACGCAGTTCGAACTCGTCCAGCCGTGCGGCATCGGGTTGCTGGCTGTCTCGCACCGCCACTACGACAGCACAGGTCTCCGGCTCCACGCGGACAGTCAGATCCAGATAGAAGCTTCGCCATTCCGCCCCGTCCATCAATTCGATCTGCACCGCCCTTGGTCCCTCGGTGCTTCGCAGATCGTGAATCTCGCCATTTGGAAGTTCAAGCCGCAGAGCGACGATGTGTCGTCTCGCCTGCGTTTCCACAGCGCAGACTGCCGCAAACAGGAACAGCACAATGGCGGTGAGTTTCTGCATCGCTCGGCCCCTTCTAGAGAAAGCCTTCGATATCAGACACCGGTAGTGCGGGATCGGCCTCCTCCGGTTCGATTCCCACTCACAGCGAGGATTCTTCTTTCGCGGCAGGAAAATGCACCAGGATGCACATGGGCCGCTCGGGCGACCTCATGATGGCCGTGCATTTCGACTGCGCTGGAAGGCTGGAACTACGCGAACTGCGGGGGGTTAGAAGGTGGTGGACCAGACCGGGATCGAACCGGTGACCTCATGAATGCCATTCATGCGCGCTCCCAGCTGCGCCACTGGCCCACTCTCAGAGAAGATCTATGGTAGCACCTCGGGCGGGTCTAAAGACCCGCCCCTACGATCAGGGGGGTTGGTCGCACCTCGGGCGGGTCTGAGAAGCCCGCGCTGCCCGCGGGGCTAAAGCCCGTCCTACGGACGGCGGCTCAGATCCCGGTAGTCCTCGGGCGTGTCGATGTCACGGAGGCAGCCGGGGTCGCTGACCTCGACGTTCAGGACCTCCGACGCGTGAGCGCGCACGACCGACTTCGCGCCCTGCTCGAGCGGCGCGGTCCGGAGGGCCGCGAAGAGCGACCGGTCGTACAGCACCGGGTGGCCGTGGCGGGGTCCGATCGCCGGGCGGACGATCGGCGCGCCGGTGCTCCGCCAGCCGTCGATGACCTGGCGTACTACCTCAGCCGTGATCATCGGCACATCGACCAGCGTGACGAGCAGTGCCTCGACGTCGGGAGTGATGGCGTGGTCCATCCCCACCCACAGCGAGGACAGCTGACCACGGGCTGGATTGGGGTTTTTGACAAAGATCGGGAGCCTTCGGGGGGCGTCGCCGGTGACGGCCGCGACGACGGCGTCGTGGTGCTCTCCTGTCACGACGATTAGGTTATCCACCCCTGATTCAGCCAGCACATCAATGACCCGGCCGGCGAACGTTCGCCCGCACGGCGCCTTCAAGGCCGCCTTCGGAGATCCGCCCATGCGGCTCGATTCCCCGGCCGCCAGCACCAGACCCGCGAGCACGGCGCGATCCTAACCCGTCAGTAGGACGGGAAGACCGAGAATTCCTGTGCAAGGCCGTAATTTCGGCCTCCTGACTTCCCTTGACTTGAACCTAGGGGAATTCCTACACTGGCGCCACATTTTCGGCCGACACGCGGCGGTTCGCGGTTTCTCGTGGTCCTGCGCGTCCGGTGAAGTGGTCTGGACGCGGCTGGGAGCCTCTCAGCTATGCGCCCCAGACATCACGTCGGGTTACAAGGGCATCGGAGGGGGCAGGGCTATGGCGACCGGCACAATCGCACGTCTTCTGATCGACAAGGGCTTCGGTTTCATTCGAGACGAAGGGGGCACTGAGCACTTCTTCCATCGCAGCGCCGTACGCGACACGGTGTTCGAACTGCTTCGCGAAGGGCAGAGGGTCGACTTTCAGCCTGAAGAGTCGACGAAGGGCCCGCGTGCGGGAAACGTCCGTCTCATCGAAGGCTGATTCACCCCCCCGCGCGCCAAGCGGCGAACTCGCCGTCCCTACCCAAGCCACCGACGCCAGCCGACCGCTGAGACGAAGTCTCCGGTCGCTGGCTTCAGCATGACAATTTCGTCGGCGGCCTGCTCCGCAAACGCGCGGTCGGCGGTGATGTACAGGGCGGCCATTCCGCGAGCCGCAACAATGCGCGACATATCCCGCGCGAATGCGTCGGCATCGGCGCGTTCGAGCGTCGCCGTCGGGTGCTCGGCGAGCAGCAGCCGCGGCTCGAGCGCCAGTGCGCGCCCGAGACGCACCCGCTGAAGATCCAGCGGCGTCAGCGCCGCCGGGAACTGATCGAGAACCGCTCCTGACAACCCCAGCTCTTCGGCCCGCTCCCGCATCTGCGCCTGCAGCGCATCGGGCATCGGGTCCACGTCGAGCGTCAGCGGCAGCGCGAGATTCTGCGACACGGTCAGCTGATCGATCAGCACGGTGCGGACGCCGAGCAGGCCGTACGCCCGCAGCGCGTCGAGCCAGGTGTCGCTGTCGCGAATGTCGCTGGTGAGACGGCCGAACGCGCGCACGTCGCCGACGCGCGGCGTGGTTGCGCCGGTGACCAGGTTCACGAACACCTCGGCCGCGCTCTGATCCATCCCGAGAATCGCGACCCGCTGGGCCGCGCGCAGCTCGAACGCCTTGACGCGCAGCGGCCGGAGGCCGCCGTAGTCCTGCGTCACGTCGCGCAGCTGCAGCAGCGGCTCGCCGGTGGCGCGCATCGTCGGCGTCGACCTACCGGCGGTGGGCCCGCAGGCGCTGCCACTCGGCGTCGGGCAGCGTCACGGCGCCGGGGCTTTCCGTCGCAGGGTCGTGGAAGTCGGATCCGCCAGTGACGAGCAGGCCGAGATCTCGGGCCATCGCCGCGTACTTGTCCACCGCCGCGGCATCGTGCTGGGAGTGATACACCTCGATCGCGTCGAGGCCGGCCTCGTGCAGCGGCCCGAGGTGATCGTCGATCTGCGTCCGCCCGGGATGAGCCACCGACGCCAGACCGCCGGCGGCGTGCACGATCGCCACGACGTCTTCCGGCGGAGGCCCGACGCGCGGCACGAACGCCGGCCGGTTCGCACCGATCCACCGATCGAAGGCGTCGTGAATATCCCTGGCGTGGCCGGCGGAGACCATCGCACGGGCCACGTGCGGGCGGCCCACCGATACGCTCGACTGCAGACGCGCCAGCGCCAGCGCGGCGTCGAGCTTCACCGGCATGCCCAATTCGGCCAGCCGCGCTCCGATCGCTTCGAGCCGGGCGATGCGCGCGGCGCGTTGCGCGGCGAGAAACCGCTGGAACGCCGCATCGGCGATATCGATGAAGTAGGCGAGCATGTGCACGTCGCGTCCGCTGAGCACCGACGTGATCTCAATGCCGGCGACAGCCTCGATCCCGCGCGTGCACGCGAACGCCTGCACCTCGGCCACCGATGCCGTGGTGTCATGATCGGTCACGGCCATCACGCGCAGCCCCGCCGCGGCGGCAAGCTCGACGAGCTCGTGCGGCGCCAGCCGTCCGTCGGAGGCGGTGGTGTGGAGGTGGAGGTCGATCACCGCGCGCCGGCGCGCGGGGACGACGTCGTCACGGGGCGCGGGCGGCGCTGCCGGCCCTGCCGCTTCACGAGCGCGCGGTACTCGCGAATGAGGAGCTCGAGATGCTCGCGTTCCTCGTCGGCGAACTCCAGGAAGATTGCTTTGCCTTCCGACTCCTCGAACTGCTCGCCGTACTTCTTGAAGAAGCGGTGCGAGCCCCGCTCGCACTTGATGCCGATGAGCAGCGCCTGCTGATCGTTGCCGGCCGAGAGGCGCTCGGTGCCCTCGGCGAAGATGCCGTTAGCGGCCCCCTTGAAGAACAGGAACGTGGGCCGCGCCTCGAGCTGGGGGTCGCGCTGCAGCAGATCGGCATAGCGCGCCTCGAGCTTGCTGAGGTGCTCCTTCTCCTCGAGCGCGAGATGCTGGAACACCTTGCGCCCGCGCGCGTCGCGCGTCACCCGCGCGGCGCGGGTGTAGAACTCGAGGCCGCTGCGCTCGGTGGCAATGGCAATCCGCAACGCGTCGCGGGCGAACACCAGATCGGTGTGGCCGTCGCTGCCGGTGGCGGCCCGCCCGGTCCGGCACTCTTCGCACGTGCCATAGATCTGCACGACGCTCTGCGAGGTCGTGAAGCCGCGCGCGGTGGCCACCTCTTCGACCAGCACCTCGATGTCGGAGCTGAGGAACTCGAACGAGCGATGACAGCTCTTGCAGATCAGGTGGAAATGGCGCGGCTGCCGGTAAGAATGCTCGAACCGGAAGCGGCCTTCGCCGAAATCGACCTTGCGGGCGATGCCGGCGTCCACCATCCACTGCAGCGTGCGGTAGACGGTGGCCCGGCTGATGCGATGGTCGTCCTTGCGGGTCAGGTCGAACAGATCGTCGGCGCTCAGGTGCCCTTCCTGGCGCAGGAAGACGTTGACGATCTGCTCGCGCTTGCTGGAGCGCTTGCCCCCTTCAGGCTTCAGCCTGCTCAGATCGGGAAGCGCGTTTTCCACACTGATCCCCGGGCGGGTGAGTACGCCCTCTTTAGTGATGGTGACCGCCGCCGCCCTCGCCGTCCACGCTGAACGACGAACCGCAGCCGCACGTGGAGGTCGCTTGCGGGTTGCGGATCGTGAAGCCGCCGCCGGTGACCGTGTCGACGAAGTCGACCTCAGCACCCTTGAGATAGCTCACGCTGACCGGGTCGACGTACAGCTTGACGCCGTTCGACTCGAACACCTGGTCGCCCACGCCGCCGCTTTCCTCGATCATCAGCCCGTACTGAAAACCCGAGCAGCCGCCGCCCTGCACGAATACGCGCAGACCGCTGCCGGCCTTGTTCTCCTCGGAGAGCAACTCGTTGATTTTCTCGGCTGCCGTCATGGACACGTTGATCATTCCTGGCTCCTCTGGACTTCTGATTATATCCCCTCCGCGCGTGCCCGCGCTGCCCGAACGGGCGGGACTCGAGCCTGATCGCGTTGAAAATGGGCCGTTTACGCGGTCCTCTTCCCCGGGGCGCCCTACGCGCCCAGGGCGGCCAGCTCGGCGGCTGAGGCCTTTTCCACGTCGGTATGGAGGCTGTTGCCGTGGGCGTCCATGGTCACGATGGCCGGGAAATCCTGCAGGGTCAGGTGCCACATCGCTTCCGGCGTCCCGAACTCCATCAGCGACACGCCGTCCACCGAGGTGATGGTACGGGCGTAGAACTGGGCCGCGCCGCCCACCGCGTTGAGATACACGGCCCCGGCCTCTTTGAGCCCCGCGAGGGTCCTCGCGCCCATCCCGCCCTTCCCGATCACGGCGCGTACGCCGTAGCGCTTGATGATGTCGGCCTGGTACGGCTCCTCGCGGATGCTGGTCGTCGGCCCGGCCGCCGTCACCTTCCAGCCGTCGCCCTGCTTCGCCACGACCGGACCACAGTGATAGAGGACCGAGCCGCGGAGGTCCACCGGCGGTTCGTGACTCATCAAGTGATGGTGCACGGCATCGCGCCCCGTGTAGGCGCGCCCCGAGACGAGCACGACGTCCCCCACCTTGAGCGATCGGACCTGCTCCTCCGTGAGGGGCGTGCGCAGCGCGATCTCGCGGCCGGTCCGCACGACACCCGCCTGATCGGCCATCGCGATCACCGGCGTGGTTGGGTCGCGATAGAGCCAGCGCTTGATGGCGCCCGTTTGCGCGTCGAGCACGACACCGAGCCGGCGATACGCCCAGCAGTCGTAGGCCACCGACACGAAGAAGCTCGCGGGCAGGCGGTTGAGGGCGCCGACCTTGCAGCCGATCAGCGACACGTGGCCGCCAAAGCCCATGGTGCCAATCCCGAGCTTGTTCACCTCGCCCATGATCGACGCTTCGAGCTCGGCGAGGCGCGGATCCGCGTTGACGTCGTCGAGCGTGCGGAACAACTGCTCCTTCGCGTGCACGTAGCCCGACGTGCGATCGCCGCCGATGCACACGCCAACCGCGCCCGGCGCGCAGCCCTTGCCCTGCGCCTGCCACACCGCGTGCAGGATGCACTTGCGCACGCCGGCGAGCGAGCGGTCGGCCCGGCCCAGGTGCGCCAGCTCCGCCGGCAGCGAGTACTGCGCGTTCATGTTCTCGCAGCCTCCGCCCTTGAGCACGAGCTTCACTTCGATCTCGGCGTCGTTCTCCCACTGCTCGAAGTGCATGATCGGCGTGCCCGGACCGAGGTTGTTGCCCGAGTTCTCACCGGTGAGCGAGTCCACCGAGTTGGGGCGCAGCTTGCCGCGCTTCGTCGCCTCGGCGACCGCCTCGCGGATCTGCTTCTTCATCACGATCTGGTTGGCTCCCACCGGCGCCTTCACCTCGAAGGTGGGCATGCCGGTGTCCTGGCAGATGGCGCCCTCGCCGTCGGCCGCCTGATCGATGTTCTGCGCGATGATGGTGAGGGCCTGCGCCGACTGCGTGCCGGCCTCTTCACGCGACATCGCCACCTTCATGGCCGCGCGCACATCAGGTGGAAGGTCCGTGGCCGTCTTGACGACGAGCTGCACCACGCTGTCGAGGAATTCAGGAAGCATCAGGACATTATAGGATCGCCGTAGAGGCGCCATGGATACACGAACCGAGCGCGATCCTCTCGGGGAGCATGCCGTTCCGGCCTCCGCGTACTACGGCATCCAGACCGTACGCGCGCTCGAGAACTTTCCCATTAGCGGGCTGCGCGCACATCCCGATCTCGTCACCGCCACGGTCTACATCAAGAAGGCCGGCGCGCTGGCGAACCTCGCCCTGGGCCGCCTCGACCAGCCGATAGCCGACGCCATCGTCGCCGCGGCCGACGAGGTGCTGGCGGGCGGACTCCGCGATCAATTCGTCGTCGACGTCTATCAGGCGGGCGCCGGGACGTCGCACAACATGAACGTGAACGAGGTGCTGGCCAACCGGGCGGCCGAACTGCTCGGCGGCGCGCGCGGTGAATACACGCGCGTGCATCCCAACGACCACGTCAACATGGGCCAGTCCACCAACGACGTGTTTCCGTCGGCGACGCGGCTGGCGCTGCTGATGGGCATGACGCCGCTCGTGGCCGGCGCGCAGGCGCTGGGGCGCTCGCTGGCCGGCAAGGGCGAGGCGTTCCGCGACATCGTGAAAGTGGGCCGCACTCATCTCCAGGACGCCGTGCCGATGACGCTCGGCCAGGAGTTTCGCGGCTACGCCGAGTGCGTGCGGCGCGGCGCCGACGACGTCCTGCGCGCGTCGCAGCAGCTCCACGAGTTGAACCTCGGCGCCACCGCCGTGGGCACCGGTCTCAACGCCGGCCCGGAGTTCGCGTCCCACGCGGTTCAGGCCGTCAGCCGCCTCAGTGGGTTCCAGCTCCTTCCAGCGAGCGACTACTTCCGCGTGACGCAAAGCATGGGTGACGTGCTGGCCTACTCCGGCGCGATGCGGCGCCTCGCCGTGGAGGTCGGCAAGATAGCCAGCGACCTGCGGCTGCTGAGCATGGGCCCGCGCGCCGGCATCGCCGAGATCCGGCTGCCGGCGGTGCAGCCCGGGTCGTCGATCATGCCGGGCAAGGTGAACCCCTCGATCCCGGAGATGGTGAATCAGGTGTGCTTCCAGGTGATCGGCTGCGACACCACGGTGTGCGCCGCCACCGAAGCGGGGCAGCTCGAGCTCAATGTGATGATGCCGGTGATCGCCTGGAACGCGCTGCATGCGTCCACGATCCTGCGCACCGCGATGCACGCGCTCGAGACGCGCTGCGTGGCGGGGATCGAGGCCGACGCCGAGCGCTGCCACGAGCTGCTGGAACGCAGCACCGCCGTCGCCACCGCGCTCAGCCCCTACATCGGCTACGCCAAGACCGCGGAAGTGGCCAAGGAGTCGGTTCGCACCGGCCGGCCGATCCGTGAGATCGTGATCGAGCAGGGGCTGCTGGACCCGGCCGTCGCCGACCGGGTGCTGTCGCCGGAGGCGATGACGCAGCCCGGCATCGCCGGCGAACTGCCGGACGGCAGGAAATCATGAAGCACGTGGTCCGACTGGTCCTCATACTCTGCGCCGGCGTTGCCTTCGATGGCGCGGCCGTGTACTCGCAGACCGAGCCCCGGCACCGCGAGCTGTTTCCGCCGCAGGATCTCGGGCTGCTCGAAGGCCCCGACCGCGCCGCGTGGCAGAAGCCGGATCAGATCATGGACGCGCTCGGCATTGCCGACGGCGCGCGCGTGGCGGACATCGGGGCGGGCGCCGGCTGGTTCACCACGCGGCTCGCGCGGCGCGTCGGGCCGAACGGGATGGTCTACGCCCAGGACGTGCAGCGGCAGATGCTCGACGCGATCCGCCGGCGCGTGACGCGCGAGGGGCTCGCCAACGTTCAAACCGTGCTGGGCGAGGGCAGCTCGCCCAACCTGCCGCCCCGCGCGCTCGATGCGGTGCTGGTCGTCGATTCCTACCAGGAGGTCAACGCCCCGGACCGGGTGACGTTTCTCCGCAACCTGGCCACCGGTCTCAAGCCCGGGGGGCGCATCGGCATCGTCAACTACAAACTCGGGGGCGGCGGCCCCGGTCCCGAGGCCTCGCGGCGGGTGCCGCGCGCCTCGGTCGAAAGCGACGCCGCGGCGGCCGGGCTGAAGGTCAAGGCGGCCGGCAACCTGCCCTACCAGTACCTGCTGGTTCTCGGGCGCTAATGCCGTGCTAGCCGGTATACAATTCCGCCGATGACGGCGATTCGATCGGCCACGCTCGTCGAGACGATCGCGGCGCGCGGCGAAGCAGGGGCCTCGCCCACGGCGCGTGCCATGGCGGTGCTGTTCTTCGCGGCCCTCACCGCGGCCGCCGCGCAGATCAGCGTGCCCCTGCCTTTCACGCAGGTGCCGTTCACGTTCCAGCCCACGGTCGTGCTGTTGAGCGGTCTCGTGCTCGGCCCGCGGCTCGGCGCGGCGAGCCAGGCGCTGTATCTCGCGGCCGGCATGGCAGGCCTGCCGGTGTTCGCGGCGTCGGCCACGCTGCCGCCGGGTGCCTGGCGGCTGCTCGGCCCCACGGCCGGCTACCTGCTCTCGTACCCACTGGCGGCCTTCGTCGCCGGTGCGCTGGCGCGCCGCGGCTTCGATCGCCGCTATCTCACCTCGGTCTGCGCGATGGCGCTCGGTCTCCTGGTGATCTACACCTGCGGCACGCTGTGGCTGGCGTATGGGACGTTCGGCCGCACGGCCATCGGGCTGTCGGGCGCAGTTGCTGCGGGCGTGGCGCCGTTCGTCGTCGCCGACGTCGTGAAACTCGCGGCCGCGGCCGGCATCGTGCCTGGCTTGTGGCGACTCGTGGGAACGGAGCCGCGAGCCTCGCAGCGCTAGCGAGTGCCCGTCACCGCTCTCACCATCGCGGGCAGTGATTCAGGCGGCGGCGCAGGCATTCAGGCCGACCTCAAGACCTTTGCCGCGCACGGCGTCTACGGCCTGAGCGCCATCACGGCCGTCACGGCTCAGAACACCCAGGTGGTCAGCGCGGTGCAGGTACTGAAGCCGTCGCTCGTCATCGAGCAGATCGGCGCGGTGATCACCGATTTCCCGGTGCAGGCGGTGAAGACCGGGATGCTCGGCAACGCCGCCATCGTCGAAGCCGTCGCGCGCGTGATCCGCGGCGCGACCCAGGCCCCGCTCGTGGTCGATCCGGTGATGGTGGCCAAGAGCGGCGACCGGCTGCTCGACGAGCGCGCGCTCGCGGCGTTCCTGACCCACTTGCTGCCAGTGGCCGACGTCGTGACTCCGAACATCCCGGAAGCCGAAGCGCTCGCCGGAATCGCCGTGCGGACACCGGAGGATCAGCGCGAAGCGGCGCGGCGCATTGCCGCCACCGGCGTGGGCGCGGTGATCATCAAGGGCGGGCACGCGGACACGCGGGACATCGTGGACCTGCTCTTCCAGGGTGGGACGTTCACCGAATTCCGTCACGAACGGGTACCTGGCACCAGCACCCACGGCACCGGGTGCACCTTCTCAGCCGCGATCACCGCGCAACTCGCGCTCGGCCGCGGCATCAAATTAGCGATCCCTCTCGCCCAGGCGTACGTGGCAGAGGCCATCCGGAATGCCCCGGGGCTCGGCAAAGGGCACGGACCGATGGGACACCTGCAGGTCAGGTAGGTCTGGTGGGGAAAGCCCTGAGCCCTAAGCCCTATACTGATCTCTGACATGTCCGTCCCGCTGGTGGCCGTGACCAGAGACCCGCTCAGCCTGGACGCCCTGTCAGCGGCGGTGGCCGACGCCACGGGTGCTGACGGCGCGGTGACGTCGTTCGTGGGTCTGGTCCGGCAGGACAACCTCGGCCGCAAGGTGGCGCACCTGGATTACGAGGCCTACGAGCCGCTGGCCGTCCGCGGGCTGGAACGAATCGTGGACGAAGCGAAGGCGAACTGGCCCAGCGCCAGGCTGGGCGTGCACCACCGGATCGGCCGGCTGGAGCTGGGCGAAGCCAGTATCGTGATTGTGGCCGCGTCGGCTCACCGTGCGGACGCCTTCTCGGCGTGCCGATACACGATCGAGCGGGTGAAGCAGATCGTGCCGATCTGGAAGCACGAGCACTTCGAGGGCGGCGACGTATGGCTGGAGGGCGCGACGGCGGACCCGGACGACGAAACCGCCCGCCAGACCGCGTACCGCATCGCATGCGCGTGACGGTTCGGCTGTTTGCCCGCCTGCGCGACCTCGCGGGATCCGGTGAGCTGGTGCGCGACGTGCCCGGCCCGGCCACGATCGAGCAGGTATGGCGATCGCTGGTGAAGGACATGCCGGCGCTGGGAGACTACGAGCGCACCATGTCGGTGGCGCTCAATGCCGATTACTCGCGCATGAACGCGGCGGTGCAGGACGGCGACGAGGTCGCATTCCTGCCGCCGGTGTCGGGCGGATGACCACGTAGGGTGGGGCTTCAGCCCCGCCGGGGTGTCGGATACACACATGTTTGACAAGCTGGCAACGGTCGAAACCCGCTACGACGAGCTGATGACGCGGCTCG
>Ga0070675_100001284_pt1 | contig 18357 bp, 15 predicted proteins | sample KBSM43metaG_FD_65343 | JGI IMG/M metagenome (GOLD analysis project Ga0070675, IMG submission 65343) | Miscanthus rhizosphere microbial communities from Kellogg Biological Station, Michigan, USA - KBS M4-3 metaG | ecosystem: Host-associated > Plants > Roots > Rhizosphere > Soil ...
TCCCGTGCGAATCAGGATCGCGTCCTGATCGCGTCGTCCACCGCTGCGGCAGTGACGCGGAAATGCGAGGCGCTCCACACCACGCGCCCGTTCTTCACCAGAAGCGCCTGTGGCGTCTCATGACGCACGCCGAGCCTCTGCGCGATGGCATTCGATACAGCGCGGTGTGTCTGGACCGTCACCATTGCATATTGCGGATGGAAATCGTGAGGCTGGGGCGCGGACTCAATTTCGAGCGGCGTGGACCCTTTGGGTCCGCGATCATTCAGATGTGCGACCAGTTCGTCCAACGCTTCCAAGCTCACACCGCACGTGTAGCTGTGTTTGAAGAGCAGCACGGGCCGTGATTGAGATTCGGCGAGCAGCCGATGGAGCTCGTCAACGTGTTCGAGCGGCCTCAGATCGGGATGCATAAGAGAATCAGTGTAGCAGCCGTGACAAGAGTTGGCCCTGCGTATGCACGGCGCTTCCCATTCTTGTGCTGCGGCGCGGCTCGCCGCACGCGGCGATTCATACATGGGGCCGACAGCTCTACTACTGACGATTGCGCTGACGATCTCCGGGTGCGAGAAAGCCATTTCGTCCGCAGCGAACCCGAATAACACTTCACCGACCAACGCGTCGGTTGTACCAGTTGCCGGCACAAATCCGGCGCCCGATCCCAGCGGCGACTGGGTTCGACCCGCGCGCGACCATTCGAGCACCCGCTTCAGTCAGCGCGCGTTGACCGCGTCAATGATCCACTGGTCGTTGGTCTGCCGCAGCGTGAAGTGCCACCGCCGCGGCTCGACCCGTAACGCCTTGTTGCCAACCTTGCGGACGTAACGGGCGTTGCCGGCGCAGTCAGCTTCTGCCCGGGGACCGCTGACCGTAATATCACAGCCTTCCAGATCGAACGTCTGCGTCTCGAGCTGATCGAACGCTCTGGCGAGCGCCTTGACGTCCACGCTCGGCCACACTGCGTGCGCCGCATTGGCATCAAGCGCGCTGAAGGCGTTCTGATAGCGATCGAGCGCCACTGCAACGGCGCGCGTTTCCGAGGTTAGCGCTCCCGCCGGAGCAGCGCTTGGAGCAGAAACGACGGCGCGTGGTGGTGGCGCATTCGGAATTGACGGCGGGGCTGCCGGACTCTCAGGTGGCACCGGTACGGGAATCACCGCCGCCACCGGTGGTGCCGAACTCGTTGCGGGCACTGCTGGTGAAGATGTCGAAGCGCTAATGATCGGCGCCGGCGGCGGCGATGCTTCGGCACGCTCGATCACCGGACGAACGGGCCGTGCAGGCGGAGGTGCCGCCGCTGCGCGAAGAGACGTCAAGGCGGGGCGCCTAGGGGACGGGATGGAAGTACGCGTTGGCGGCCGTGAGGTCGTCTTCGGCCGCGACGTTGGCGGCGTGACCGTTGGCGCCACGACCGGAACGTCCACGGTCTCGGGTCTCTCGACGCCGGCGACACGGTCAGCGGGAGCGACAGTTACTGGCGGACTGTCCGTCACTTTCGTTGCTGATGCGGCCGACCCTGAATCCCGAACGACTTCAAGCTGCGGTAGCAACTCACGTACTGCTGATGCCCTGGCCCGGACAACCTGGAGATAGTTCGAAAGCACCGATACGTTTAGCCGACTTCTCGCCGCTGCGCCACCGATCGTGGCCACCGCTATCAAGACCGCAATCACACCGACTGTTCCGACCAGGCGAAGAATTGATCGAAATGGTCTCGGACGAGTTGCCCCAACCGTCGTGGCGGTGGGCCGAGTCGTTCGCGGGGGCCATGGTTGGATGGCAGGTTTCTCGAAATCGAGCACCGTTGTCCGTTGCGCAGTGGCCTGTCGGGGTTCGAGCGGAAACAGTTCCAAAGCTTGGGTTTCGAGGACGTGTTCTTCGCTGGCGAAATCATCGACGATGTTTGTGTCCTGGCCCGGCGCATGGACCTTGCGGAGATTCATTTCCTATTCTCCAAACGCGTACTCGGCACCAATGGTCGACATCCACCGTGCTGTCAGGCCGGATGACGTCAACGAGCGCGCGACGTTTGCGGTGACGAGCCACGTGGCACGCGCGTTCCACTTGAAACCGGCAACGGCCAGGACCCGGTTGGTCGCCTGCTCGACCGCGCTCAGCCGGACGGTTTCGACACCTGCCAGCACGGGATGACGAGAGATTACTTCAATCAGATGTCCCGTTGAATTCAGACGACGGCCCGCGACTTCGCCGACGATGGTGATCTTGTGCGCACCCGCACTGGTGACGGCGGCACTGTAGTCGAGCTCGTCGGAAACGCCGCCGAACATATAGCCCGCGCTGCCGTCCACGGCGACGCGACTGGTCTCCATGGAAACCATGAAACGCGGCTTCACAGAGACTTCGCCGGCGCCCAGGAGATTGGCTGAATTTCCAGTCGGTAGACGACCTTCGGCCCCGAGGGCCATCCCCGCGGCCCCCCGCTGCAGCAGATTCAGCTTGCCGCGAACGACCACATCACCGGCACCTGAGGCATTCGCGGAAACGGAGGCTTGGAGCAACGGCGTACCGCGATAGGTGTCGATGCGCTCTCCGGTGAGCGTCAGCCTTTCGAGCGGCAATGCGGCGCCGACCTCGAGCCGCTCGGTGATGCCGTAGTTGGCTTGAACCGTGAACGTATCCGTATGAATCCGCATCGTGACCGTTTCGACGTCGAACGGCACCTGATCGGATGTCAGGCGGCTCGCCGTCGCGCGCAAGGTGCCGTCACGTAGATCGCGTCCATCAATCGCGTTGAAGCTCACGCCCTGGTAGGTTGCGGCAAATGAGAGCTGCCGTTGCCCAATCGTCAGCGACCGCTCCGTGAAAAACGACCCAAACGTGGTGGTCGAGCGCACTGGTACACCACCGAGGTCCGGAGCGATGCGATAGGTAAATCCGCTGGCCGATGTTGTCACGGGCAGCGACGTGAGCTCCGAGCGCAGCAACGTCGAGATGGTGTCGCGGGTTGCGGCGGCAGCTGCCTCGTCGCGCGCGAAATCTCCGGTGGGAATCGAACGGTTCGTGAGCAGAAACGACAGGCCACTCGTAATCGTCTGCTGTGCGCGGGCGGTTGCGGGGAAGGCTGCCACGCACACCATGAACCCGGCGAGGGTGACGGCGATGGGTCCGCGCACTATCACACGCCTCCTAATGTTTCTCCGTAACCGTGAACGTTCGATCCGCGATCGTCAACGTTCCAGTCCGGTCGCTGCCGGTGGCGTTCGCTGCCACCGTGAAATTGACGGTGCCGTTTCCGGTGCCGCTCGATCCGCTGCTGACAGTGATCCAAGCGGCGTTACTCACCGCCGTCCATGTGCAGCCCGCTTGCGTTGTCACCGAAACCGCCCCGGTTCCTCCTGCCTTGTCAATCGAGGTGTTCATCGGTGAAATGTTGTAGGTACACGGAGCACTCTGCGAAATGGTGACGCCCTGTCCGGCAACCGTCAGCGTACCCGTTCGAGCAGATCCGGTATTGGCCTGCACGGAATAGGTGACGCTGCCGTTGCCCGTCCCGGTCGCGCCCGTGAGGATAGTGATCCATCCCGCACTGGTCGTCGCGGCCCAGGTGCAGCCGGCACTGACCGAGACGGAGATCGGCGTCCCCGTACCGCCTGCTGCTGCGATGGAAACGCTTGTCGGCATCACGGAATAGGAGCACGCCGTGGCAGCCTGATTGACGGTGACGGTCTGGCTTGCCACGGTCAACGTGCCTGTACGCGCCGCACCTGTATTCGCCACCGCATTGATCGAGACGCCGCCATTGCCGGTTCCGCTCGCGCCGGCGGTGATCGATAACCACGACACGTTGCTCGTTGCCGTCCATGTGCACCCGGCAGTCGCGGTCACCGTTACCGGACCGGTTGCCCCGCCGCCTCCGCCAACGGACAGGGTGGTCGGAGTCACGGAATAGGAACATGGCGCCGCCGCCTGACTCACACTGACTGTCTGGCCCGCAATTGTCAGCGTGCCGGAACGCGCCGCTCCGCTGTTGGCGCCGACAGCGATTGTCATGTTGCCACTGGCGGTCCCACTTGCTCCGGACACGATCGAGATCCACGAGGCATTGCTTGAACCGGTCCATGGACACCCGCCTGCAGTTGTCACTGACACCGAAGTACCCGTGGACCCCGCTGCCGGAATGGAGATCGTCGTGGGCATCAAGGTATAGGGGCAGGACGCCGAAGGTTGCGATACCGTCACAGTCTGCCCGGCAACCGTCAAGGTTCCGCTCCGTCCGGCGTTTGTGTCCATGTTTTCCGAAGCGCGGAAGGACACCGATGCGTCACCGGATCCGCTTGTGGCCGACGTGATGACCAACCACGCTGCGTTGCTGGCAGCGGTCCAGGCGCAGCCTGTCTGCGTATCGATCGTGATTGGAGGTCCCGCGCCACCTGTCTTTGTGACCGATGTCGTCAATGGCGTGACTGTATACGAGCATGGGACCGTTCCTGCGGCCTGATGCACAGAGACCGTCTGGTCGGCGATTGTCAGGTCGCCGCTTCGAGCAGCGCCGATGTTGGACGGAACGCTGAATGTCACGGTGCCATTGCCCGTGCCGCTCGTTCGACCGGTCAGCGAAATCCACGGGGTATCGGTGCTGGCCGACCAATCACACGCCGCCGCCGCGGTCACGGAGATCGAGTTGCCGTTGGTGCCCGTCGCCAGCACCGAGACATCCCTCGGCGTGACCGTGACGCTGCAGTTGACCGGCAGTACCGGTAGTGGAGGAGTCGCAGCATTGGCCTGCTGCGTGATCTTCACCGTCTGGCCCGCCACCACGATCGATGCCGCGCGCGTCGTCGTTCCAGAATTCGATGCGATCGTGAAGGTCACGTTTCCCGTTCCGGTTCCCGTCGACCCGCCGGGCAGCGTCACCCATGCGGCATCGGCCTGAGCGCTCCACGCACAGCCCGCGGCGGTCGTCACCGTGATCCTCCCCGTTCCTCCAGCGGCGGGAACCGTCTGCTCAGTCGTGGAGAGCTCGAACACGCAAGCGACCGCATCCTGGCGGATCCGCCCCCGTTCGCCATTCACGATGATGTCGCCTTGCCGTGCAGTGCCAGCGGGGTTGGCGGCAATCTGCATCTGGAGTTGAGCGCTCCCCTGGCCCGAGGCAGGCGTCAGACCGGTGATCCACGCCGCGTCCGACGAGGCCGACCATGCGCATTCAGGCTGGGTTGTGACTCCTACGGTCGTCGTATCGCCGTTCGAGCTGACCGCGGAAGTTGGGACGGCGAGCGTGACCGCGCACTTTGAGGGTGAAGGCCCCGTCGATGTCGCAACGGTCGAACCGCAGGCGCCGACTACGCAGGACAGCACTGACAGCAACAGGAAAGTGAGCGGTCTCGCGGTGACAGCCTTGTACATCGGTAGTCTGCCCAGAGGTTGACTCCAAAAGTTTGGTCGGAGCGTGTTGTGATGTCAGATGAACGCCGACGAGACGAGCCGCGCCGCGGATGAGCAACCGCCGTGCCTCTGCAGATTTGGCCAAAATGTTCGGGATTGCGGCGGGCAATGTGTTGGGACTGTGGACGATCGTGAACTTTTGGTGAACCGCTCTAAGACAGAATCCAATCCGGAACGAAGCCAAAGATTGGGATGGCGGACGGCGTATTGCCCGATCCACGATCTCCCCCGTGCTCACGTTGCGCGCTCTTCGCCGCCGTCTCCGGTGTGAGCTGAGGACCGAGGGTCTCCATCAGTTCGATTTTCGATCTGGTCGCTGCGTGTATTGCGGGTCGGAGGTGCCGCGGGCGGGGGCATCGACGCAACCGGACGCGCAGCGACGCCGGCCGACAGCCCCGCCCCGCGGCGGGTCCGCATGGCTCGCGTGGGTTGTGAAGAACACTCGCGCGATGACGTCGCGTCTTCGAGCCGCATCGCGCTAATCGCAAACCGAAATTACAGAGGACGCGTCGTGGCGCCGGGACGGGAGGCGTGTGCTGAAGACGAGGATGTCATCCTGAAACGCGGGTTGACACGTGCACTGGGGCGCGCCTTCGGCGAGTTCTCCAGATCGGCGTATCGGCGCTGCGCTTCTTCGTATAGGGCTTTCCACCACAACGCGGACGCGCGCAGATCCTCGTTGTCTTCGCGTAGTGCGGCAATCTGGCGCTGCAGTGCGGCAATCTGGCGCGGCGAAATGGATGCCTCCTCGGTTGCCATATGTGAATCGAGGTGAGGCAGATCCGGCATCGGTCTCTTGTCCATCACATTCCTCGTTGCGGCGCAGACGCGCTGTATGCATCCAGAGCGGCAGACGCCGACGCCTGTAGCGGAACGAATCGCTAAACGCTTGAAAGAGGGTAGCGGGCGTTTCCACACGCAATGCGCGCGCCGTGCGCGACATAAGGACAGAAATCGCGACATAAGGACAGAAATATTGTGAACTTCGAGTTTGTACTGGCGACGTGACGAACCCGAGACAGCCGCGATCGCGCGTCGGTCGGACTCTACGCGGACACCACCGACGGCGGCGCTGACCGCGGGTGCTCGGAGCCGAGCGGGATCTGCACGGCGATCTGCGTTCCGGCGCCAGGGGCCGTGTTGATGGCGAGCTGTCCGTTCAATACGGCGACGCGCTCACGCATGCTGGCGAGCCCCAGTCCGGCCGACCGGCGGTCGCTGGGATTGAAGCCGACGCCCGAATCCGCAATCTGCAGCGCGATGTGGTCCGCGTCGCACGCCACGCTGATGTGCGCCTCTCGCGTGTGGCTGTGACGGGCGACGTTGTGCAGCGCCTCCTGCGCAATTCGATAGAGACACAGCGACACATTCGGGTCGACCGACGATGGAATCGAGTGGTGCGTGAAGGTCACGTGCAGATTGCGTTGCTTCGACGCGTCACGGCAGAGCGCCTGAAGGGCGGCGACGAGGCCAAGTGTCTCCAGCCACGACGGATGGAGTGCGTACGACATGTGGTGCACGTCGCTGCCAAGCTCCTGCGCCTTCGTGCCCAGCGCGTGAAGACGTGCGCGCGACTCCTCAGACAGGACCTGCCCCGCTATGGTGTCGATCTCGATGTTGAGCAAGGCGATTCGCTGACTGATATCGTCGTGCAGCTCGCGTGCAATCCGCTGCCGTTCGACTTCCTGGCGCGCAATCAGCCTTCGAGCCAGATCACGATTGAGCTCCGACGCGCGCCGCGACTCCGTCACATCGCGAACGATGCTGAGGAGTCGATCGGCCCCAGCGTGCACGATGCGCGCTTCGAACGTGCGCGCTTCGCCGCCGATGGGCAAGTCGTACTCGAAGACGATCGGGTCGTCGGTCTGGGAGGCGCGCTCGAGGGCATCCATGAGCGGCTCCGCAAGCGCCGGCGGCAGGACCTCGCCTACCTTCTTGCCGATGAATGCGCTTGGCGGCACGAACAATAGCGTCGGATCCCGCGCGTGATAGTCGACGTAGGTGCCGTCGCGGAGCATGACGAACATCAGATCGGGAATGGCTCTGAGGATCGCGCCGTTGCGCACCTCCGCGCTCGCCACGGCAGCGCGCAGTTGCGCCTCCGTTTCCTCCTGCGCCTCTTTGGCGCGAGCGCCGGTCCAACTGAGCTCGCCGACGAGGACGTTGATCGCATGCGCGATCGCGTCGAGCGCATCGCCGCGCGCTGAAATCGGGAGGCGCTCCTCGAGCTGGCCCGCGGCCATGCTCTCGAGCGTCCGCAGGAACGCGGCCACGCGGTCTCTGTCGAACGTGAAATGGGCGCGTGGCGTCACGCGCGATGCTGGATCAGCCATTCAAGGGCTCGTCGTTCATCGGTAAACAGTCGGGTCGAAATGCCAGGACGAGCGATACGCAGGTAGACATTTCCCATCATGCGCCCGAAAGGATTGCCTGCGACAAGGAGCGCCAGCGCCAGGAAGCTGTCAACGAGCGTCCGGCCCGAATAGTGATGCCGCGCATCGGCATCGAGCGGCTGCGCAGTCCGGATATCGACGAGCAGCGGGCGACGGCTGCCGGCTGTTGCGGCTACCGCCGTCATCAAGTTTGTTTTGGCATCCTCGAGCGATTGATACGCGCCGTTGCGGATTCTGACGATGACGAGACCATCCTCGCTCAGATGGATAACTGCCGTTTTAGTATCGACGCCATGGGGTCTGAGCTCAGACATCGTCTGCATGGCTCAACGCCCGATGCGCGTGGCAGACGTCCGGCCACAAGTCCGGCACGCCATCGTGGAAGCACGACGTTGCATACCCGCACAGCGTCAGGAATGGACGGTCATGTGTGAACGTGTTCCACAGCGTTTCGAGCGAGATCACTGCATCTGTATTGCCCTCCGCGCTGAGCACCTCGACCATGTTGCCGAAGATCGTCAAGCGAGTCGTCGTTTCTTCGGCGGCGGCACGACGATACTCGTCCAGTTCCTCGGCAATCTCCTCCAGGCGATTCGGGTCGGGAAGCCCGTTCCGCATGAAGCTGTTCAAGGCATCGGCCGCGTCGATGACGGCATGACGTTTGTGCCCGGACGATCCGCCCACGTCCCATCCAAGCGCCCGAAGCCGCTCGTGCACACCGTGGCGAACGTCCGCGGTCGCGATGATACAGGTGGCGTCGCCGCGGCGAAGCGCGAGGTCGAAAAAGCTGGCCACATCATCCATGAACGATTCCGGATCGTGACGAAGGTGCATCGCATGCATGCCGCCGCCGTCGGCGAGCTGGTGCAACGTCGCGAGCGATGGCACGAACGCGCGGCCGAGAAGTGCCTGGTCGAGCGCGCTTGCGAGATCGCGTGAGATGCGCGGCTTGACGACATAACCCCGGGCGCCGCACCGGAAGGCCTCGTTCACATATTCGTCCGCGTCATGCATGCTCAGGAAAACGGCCGGTGTTGTCGCAAGTCCGGCCTGTTGGAGCGCCCGAAGCGTTTGAAAGCCGTCGAGTCCCGGCATCTCGACGTCAAGGACGATGACGTCCGGATCCACATCGGCAGCAACGTCAAGTGCATGACGGCCATCTGTTGCGGCACCGACGACGTCAAAGTCATCGGCCAGCATCGCGGACACGGCATCGAGAAACTGACGGTGGTCGTCCACGAGAAGAACTCTCGGCTTCGGACCGGTGGGGGTGAGATGTGCGAATCGAGGGGTCACGGCCGTAGCATCCTATCGGATCCCGGCGAGCCGGATAGAATTCGGAAGCAATTGCTCCTCGTCAAGATGCCGGAGTGGTGAAACTGGCAGACGCGCGGGACTCAAAATCCTTGCGACGATGGTGCACGAAAATGCTGGGACGGGCAGGGTGTTGAGACGCCGTGCCGTAGGGTTTTCGTCTTCGGCAAGCGGATGCACCAAGATGCAGCAAAACGACGCGGATCCGGCACTCGAGCCGGCACCCGATTTCGCGAAGGATCGGCCGGTCCCTGCCGCGACCTGGTGGCGACGGCTGGGCAACTGATCGATCGTGTGCGACGACGCGAAAACCATTCTGCGCGAGGAACAGCAGCTGACCGTCCCACGCATCGGCGTTCAGCGGCCATCCGTGTGAGAACGTGACAACCGGGCCCTCGCCCCAGTCCTTGTAGTAGATCGTCGTGCCATCTTCCCAGTGATAGTGCTCATCTCACCACCTCCCGAACTCGCGCGCGCGATCGGGGCCGAGAACGTGACGGTTGCTGTGAAGCTGTCGCGTAGCCCCCACGGCCTATGGTGAGCGTCCCTGTTGAATGAACTTTGACTCACATCTGCCGTGACCATTTATGTGGCACGGTCGATGCCCATGCGCCGAAGGCGTGACGTAATCCCTGACTGCAGGAACACTCGGGCTCGGTTAGCAAACGTGAGACACATGCTCAACTCGCCACCCACACGGTCGATCGCCGGCGTCAACGTGCCAGACAATCCGCTTATCACAGCGGTGATCGCATACGCGCAACGACTCTCCGAACCGTTTCTGTTCAATCACGCGATGCGTTCGTGGCTATTCGCAGAGACGATTGGCCACATGAAAGGCCTCGAGTTCGACCACGAGGTTGTGGCCGTTGGCACGATACTTCACGACATCGGTCTCACGGCAGCCGTGTCGGGCCCTGCTCGCTTCGAAGTGAACGGCGCCAATGCCGCAGTGTCGTTCGTCAAAGGCGCGGGCCTCGCGGATCGCCGCGCCCAACTGATCTGGGATCTGGTTACGCTCAACTCGACGCCATCGCTCGCGCTTCACAAGGAACCGGAAGTTGCAGTGGGCACGATGGGCATCGGGTGCGACTATGGCGGCTTCGGGCTAGAGGCACTTCCGAAAAGCGACGTCGAACGTATCCTCGACGCGTTTCCTCGACTGAAGATGAAGCAGCAATTCGCTGAGGCATGCTGTCGGATGGTTACCGCGAAGCCGGAGACGAGCCAGGACAACTTCCTGCGAGACTTCGGCGAGCGGCTCGTGCCTGGCTACAAGGCCGTCTCAACGGTCGACTTATTGATGAACGCTCCGTTCCGCGAATAGTGATTGGGCGGCGTTGTGTCCGGACATCCTCTAGCGCGACTCGGTGAGGACGTCGTCAGTCCGGTATTGTTGACGAGCATCCCGATCATCGAAGGAGTGCTCGACCAGTACGCCCCCGCGCTTGGACACGACTTCATCGCGTACAGGAACCACGTGCATCGCGTCGTGAACCTGTGTGTAGCGGTCACACCCGGCAGCCGCGACAACCTTGAAAAGATCGCAGTCGCCGCGGTTTTTCACGACCTTGGGATCTGGACGGACCACACATGGGACTACATAGCGCCATCCATTTCGCTCGCACGCGAGTACCTTGCGGCCCACTCGCGAGCGGACTGGATCCCCGAGATCGAGGCGATGATCGCGAATCATCACAAGCTCACGCGCGCCCAAGCCCATCCGGATGGACTGGTCGAAGGGTTTCGGCGCGCTGACTGGGTTGACGTGTCGTACGGATTGCGACGATTCGGCGTCACGCGCCCGTTCATCAAATCGCTGTTCGCCACCTGGCCCAGCGCGGGTTTTCATTGGCGTCTCGTCCAATTTGCAGTCGCGTGGTTCCCGCGGCATCCGCTCACGCCACTCCCCATGGTCAAGTTGTAAGTGTTCACGCGACCCTTCGTCGGGTTGCCGTGAATCGCGTGACGAACTCGAGCGCCTTGTCGGCGACCTCCCGCCAGCCTGAGTCGATCGTCAGCGCGTGCCCGCGGCCCGGCATTTTAACGACCTCGGTCACGCCCCTATTGCGCTTCTGCCTTCTGTAGGACGCGTTGGCGATGGCCCACGGGACTGTGTGGTCCGAGTCGGCCGAGATGATCAGCATCGGGCCTCGTTCCGGATTCATCGAGTCGACCTGCGCCTCTGACCAGGGATTGAAGTTCGCGGACGCCGCCTGAAAGAGCGGCTCCCCAGCGCCGGGGACCGAGTAGCCGAGGTACAGCTCCTTCGCCTCGTCCTCGCCGACTGCGTTCGCAAAGCTATAGCGGAACTGGTCATAGGTGAGCGGGACCGCGCGGTTCCAGTTCGCGGGGTTGCGCAGGGCCACGCTGGCCGTGCGCAGCGCCGCGATCGGCAACGGGAGCACGCCGCGGAATGGGGCTGGGCTGATCGCAACCGACGCGGCGGCGAGCGCGCGCCCCGCGAGAATCATGGTCAGCAGACCCCCGAACGAGTGACCGATGATCACAGGCTTTCGCTCGAGGCGTCGGATGATTGCCTCCTCGTAGTCGGCAATCTCCGTGATTCCTTTGCCCGCGAACACTTCGGGATGCTCTCTGGCCTCAGTGACCGTCTCGGGATCATCAGGCCAGCCGGGCGTCAACGCGACATAGCCGGTCTCCTCGAACAGCGTGACCCAGCGGTCCCAGCTCGAAGGCAGCAGCCAGAGCCCGTGAACGAAGACAACGGGCGTGGCGCCCGAGGCGTTCGCGCGGTCGACCTGCGCTGCCTCGTGCTCAGTGATTCTCAGTTCGGCTTTCATCTTTCTCCCTCACCTCTCCTCGATTCATCCCTCATACCCGAGTACCAGGACTGCGAAGTGCGGAATGTCATGACCCGATCGGAATTGGAGACACGACGGTGTGCTGTGATCGCAACAGCATGCTGCCAGTATGTGCGCTGAGGTTTCTGTCGGGACTCTGCATATCCACAACGCTGACCTGTGGCGTGGTGGGCATGGGCGCTGCACGGTTGATGCTGAGACGCGGACCAAGAGAAGGAAGGACGCACCATGAAACTCGTCGTGATCGGCGGAACCGGGCTCATCGGATCACGCGTCGTCGCGAACCTCCGCGCGCAGCGCCACGATGTCGTGGCGGCGTCGCCAGACACGGGCGTCAACACTCTTACCGGTCAAGGTCTCGCGGACGCCCTTCAAGGCGCATCGGTCGTCATCGACGTCTCGAATTCACCGTCCTTCGAAGAAACGGCGGTGATGAACTTCTTCACGACGTCCACGCACAACCTGCTCGCGTACGCGGGCGCAGCCGGCGTGCGGCACTATGTGGCACTGTCAGTTGTCGGAACCGAGCGGATACCCAACAGTCCCTATCTCCGAGCGAAGAATGCGCAGGAGTTATTGATCAAAAGTGGCGGCATCCCCTATTCGATCGTGCATGCGACGCAATTCTTCGAGTTCATGAAACGCATTGCCGACGAAGCCACCGACGGCACGACCGTCCGGCTGCCGCCGGTGCTGATTCAGCCGATGGCCGCGGACGACGTCGCGAAGGCGGTCGCCGAGGTCGCCGCCGGCGCGCCGTTAAATGGCGTGGTTGAAGTGGCGGGTCCCGAGCAGTTCCGTTTCGACGAATTGATTCGCCAGGATCTCCGTGAGCATCACGACCGGCGCACCGTCGTCACCGACCCGCATGCCCGTTACTTCGGAGCGGAACTTGATGAACGGTCGCTCGTCCCCGGCGACGGCGCGCTGCTCGGCGACATCCGTCTGGACGAGTGGAGCCACAGGCCTGTCTTGGCGAAATAGCGATTCTATGTCCTACTCGCGGTGGCACAGCAAGTTTGGTTGGGGCATCGAGTTCGGGCGGCGTGAGGCGCACACACCAGGACCGCAAACTGAGGATTCTTGGAACGCGGGTTCTCCGAGCCGATCACCGAATAGATACGGCGCCGAATCGAAGCAGTAGCGCCACAGTTCGAGTGCCGCTCTCAGGCCGACTACCTGATAGCGGGCCATACACTTGGTGCCAGCGCTGTCCTGCCGCGTGATCGCGTTTGAGCTCCCCGAGCTGTCGTGAATGATCGAGAGCCATGCGGATCCGCTTAACGTGGGCGTCGAGAGGTGTGTGGCGGCATCGCAGGCCAGGTGGTTGGTTCGACGACGTACTGACAAGAGCGAAGGTCGAAGGCGCCTCGTGGCACATCTTGCGGCATACGTTCGCGTCACGACTAGTCATGTCTGGCGTGAACATCCGCACGGTGGCAGAATTGCTGACGGTTCGAACGCTGCAGATGGCGATGCGATACGCACATCTGGCGCCCGATTACCGAATGAACGCGGTGCAACGAATGCATAAGGCATTCGTCGCGCCGAAGAACGTGAGGAGTGATCGAAAATCCGGCACTCCTCGATCTGACAACGGAGCGGTCGTACACTAATACGTAATTGCTCTTCGACAACATGCCGGAGTGGTGAAACTGGCAGACGCGCGGGACTCAAAATCCCGTGGGGGTCACCCCCCGTGTGGGTTCGATTCCCACCTCCGGCACCAATCGCGAGTCAACGGGCGAAAATTCTAGGCAACTCGCTTGGCCACCACGGCAGCACACCGCAGGCGGCCGCACGGTGGGTGCAGCGTCCATTGCAACGCGATCACGTGGTTGGCGACGAGACCCAGATACTCCTGTCGTCGCCGCCGGTAGGCGTCCCATGCGATCCGGGGGAAACCCGCCTGTCGGAGTGCATCGAATTCCCGACGGAACGCGAGACGCTGCTCATTCAGCCGCTGCCGTTCGGCGAAGAGGTAGGCCAATTTTTGCTGCGTTGTCACGAGCGCGTTCCTCTTTTGTCGTGAGCGGCAAGTGCATTGTGCCTTGGAGTCGTGGTCTGCCTTTCACACTTTGTTGCGCGGCGTTCCCCACACTTGACCACACCTTGTGCACGACCAGAAGACGACGTTGCCCTTGTCGGTCATCACTTCGACCTTCGTGCTTCCGCAGCGTTCACACGGAGGTGGCGCCGATGGCTGCACATCGTCCCTGTCAGCCATTCGTGTCGAGGAAGCAAAGTACAGACCTGTAATTGGTTGTCTGCGGTCAACTGACGGTATCGATGAATCGGCTAAGCGGGTCGGGGTATTTCTTCCTTACGCGTCACGCCTCTAAACGACAGCAGTGTTAGCGCTGCTCTTTGGTGTGCCACCCGAAAGAGCCATCTACAACCTGAACCTCGCTTCGCACTAGAATCCGGACTCCCGCTCGAGGTCTTCCAATGAACGAGGAACGGCTGCGACTGCTGGTGACGCTGAACGACACGTTTCGTCCCGCAAGAGATCAGGACGAAATACAGGACGCGCCGGCGCGCCTACTCGGCGAGCATCTTCGCCAGACGGAAGAGCGTTATGCATTTCTGCTCAAGCTGAGTGATGCGCTTCGCGGGCTGATTGATCCTGACGATGTACAGGAAACAGCTGCGCGGCTCCTGGGCGAACACCTCGGCGTGAATCGTGTCGGCTACGCCGAAATGGAGGACCACGGCTACGTGATTCGTCGCGAATACGCGCGCGGCGTTGCACCGCTTGTTGGCCACGGCACATCGGGCGGCTTCGGAGCCGCGTTGCGCGATGCGTACCGACGCGGCGAAACGGTCGTGGTGAACGACGTATCTTCGGATCCGAGATTCACGGAAGCCGAGCGCGTCACGATGAAGCAGAGGGAGATTGCGGCCTTCATCGGCGCGACCCTGGTCAAGAACGGCAAGTTCCTGGCAGCCTTCGGTGCGAACAATGCGACACCACGCGAATGGCGACCCACGGAGATAGCGCTCGTTCGCGATGTCGCGGCACGCACGTGGGACGCGGTCGAGCGGACCCGCGCCGAAGCGGCACTCCGCGAGCGCGAGCAGCGGCTGCAGCTCGCACTCGACGCGTCCGCGGCGGGCGTGTGGACCTGGGACGCACACACCAATCGCCTCGATTGGGACGAACGCGTCCATGCACACTACGGCCTTGTCGCGGCAGACCCGCGGAGTCTCGAAACGTGGAGCTCGGCATTGCACGAGGACGATCGCCAGCGGGTCCTCGCCCACCTCGACCACGTCCTGAGCTGCCCGGACGACAATGACTGGAACGAGACGTTCCGCATCGTACGCCCCGATGGCACCGTCCGCTGGATGCAAGGTCTGGGCAAGGCGGAACGTGATGCAGACGGACGACTCACGCGAATCGGCGGCATCTGCCTCGATGTCACCGAGCGCCGGCGCGCGGAAGAGGCGCTGCAGGCGCGCCGTGACGAGGAACACGATCGCGAACTGCGGCTTCTGTTGGAAACCGCGACGCAAGGCATTGTCTCGGTCGATGCGAACGGTCTGATCGTGACGGCGAATCGTGCGCTCGAGACGATGTTCGGGTGGGCGCCCGGAGAGCTGATCGGTCAGTCCATCGAGGAGCTGATGCCGTTCCCTAATCGTGCCGTGCACGTCCGGCATCGAACGGCGTACTACGCTGCGCCGCGTCCACGCCTGATGGGAGGCGGGACGGATCTCGTCGGGAAGCGGAAAGACGGGGCGACATTTCCGATTGAAGTCAGTCTGAATCATGTTGCGACGGCTGGCGGCGGCCGCGCCATCGCGTTCGTGACCGACATTACGGAACGGCGGCGGGCTGCCGCCGCGCTGCAGGAACGAACCGCCGCACTGGAGTATCGAACCGCGCAATTGAGCCGCCTGGCCTCGGACCTGACGCTCGCGGAGCATCACGCGCGTGAACAGCTCGCCAAGATGCTCCACGACGGCTTGCAACAGTTGCTGCTCGTTGCCGCGGTGAACCTTGATCAGCAGCTGAAACGCGACGCGCAGATGGCTGTCGCGTCGGACGACCTTGTCGTCCAGGCAAGAAGCGGGCTCGACGAGGCCATTGCCGCCGCCCGGTCGCTGAGCATCGAACTGTATCCACCGGTGTTGCAAAGCTCAGGACTTCCAGCGGCCTTGACGTGGCTCGCCGATCAGACGCGGAAGAAATATGGGCTCGACGTTCAGATCACCGCCGACCCGCTGGCCAACTCCGCGCGCAAGGACATCCGCACGCTGCTCTTCGAATCGGTTCGGGAGCTGCTCGTCAACGCCGTAAAGCATGCCGAGGCCGATCGGGTCGCAATCGAGCTGGCGCTCGAACCGGACGACGCACTGCGCATTACGGTGACGGACCAGGGCATCGGGTTCGATCCGGCGGCGCTTGTCGATCGCGCGAAGACGGGGCCGGTCGGCTGGGGGCTCTTCAGCATTCGTGAGCGGTTGACGTTGTTAGGGGGCCGGTTCGAGATCGAAAGCGCGCCGGGACAGGGCACTGTGTTCCGTTTGATCGCTCCACGTGCCGCGGCGCACGACGGCGTTGCCGCACAGGATCCATCGATGCACGCGGGCGGCGAGCGGATGCCACGTGGCGCAAAGAGCGTCCCATCGGTGCGCCCGTTGAGAATTCTGATTGTTGACGATCATGCCTCTGTGCGCAGGGTGTTCCGGGATCTGCTGCAAGAGCGACGTGAGTTCGTCGTCGTCGGTGACGCGTGCAACGGCGTCGAGGGGATCGCACAGGCGCGCGCCCTCCGGCCGGATGTCATTCTGATGGATGTCTCGATGCCCCACATGGACGGCATCGAGGCGACGCGGAGAATTCGCGCCGAGCTGCCATCGATCCAGATTCTGGGTCTTTCGTCACAGCTCTGGATGGAGCCCGTTCATCCAATCGAGGAGGTCGGAGCCTCGGGGTACTTCGTCAAGGGCGTCGACATGCAGCGGCTCATCGAACACATGCTGGGTATCCACGCGAGCCTCGCGCTCGCGGTCCAGGGCCGGCCCGTTTAGTGGTTCGCGCGTTCCTAACAGCTTTCCTGATCGCGCTCGTCCCGATGTCGGCGGTCGCGCAGTCGAGCACCCCCTCGCCATCGGAGCCAGGATCCCCGGTCCCGAATTCCGGCGGCATCGACAAGACGGGCATCTTCGTCGACTCGCTGGCGTTGCTCGGGATCGAGCACGGCATTCGGCTCGCATTCCAACCAGGAACACGGCGCGAGCTTCGCGGCAATTTCTGGCGTGACTACCGCCGGTCGGTGCGTGTGCCGACCGCGTGGGAAGACACCGATTCGTGGCTGGTGAACTACGTCGGCCATCCGATTCACGGCGCGGCGGCCGGCTACTTGTGGCTCGAGCACGACCCGCAGGCGCCCATCACCATCGAATTCGACAATCGCTACTGGGCGAGTCGCGGTCGCGCGGCCGCATTTGCGGCTGCCTACAGCCTCCAGTTCGAAATTGGTCCCATCAGCGAAGCGTCACTTGGCAACGTGGGTCTTCGTCCCGAGACGACGGGATGGGTTGACTATGTGGTGACGCCGATCGGTGCGTTCGGACTCGTGATTGCGGAAGATGTGCTCGACAAGTTCCTCGTCGAGTGGATCGAGCGGCACACCCGAAATCGCGTGTGGCGTGCGAGCCTGCGGCTGATCTTCAATCCGACGCGCGCGATGTCCAATACGGCTGCGGGGCATCTCCCGTGGTATCGCCCCGATCGAACGCTAGCCTGGTAGTTGGCACTTCACGTGAGTAAACGTGCCGGGAAGCCCGTGCCCGCCGCCTTCGCCGGCAAGATACACGTCGCCACCCTTTGAAATCGCCACACCCTCACCCTGTGTCTCGTCAAGCGGGCGCAGGTCGACGTGCCAGACGTCGTTGATCTTTCCATCCACGAGATCGCGCGTGCGGAGGAGCAGTAGCTCCGCATTCGTGCGGAGCGCCACCCATTCGCCGTCAGGCGTCGTTTCCGCATCGGTGATGCGCGACCGCTTGCGATCCTGATCCTCGAGGAAATTGTCGACGGGCAATTCGGCCACTCGGCTCAGCGTCGCCACAGCCCCGGGACGCGCATCGCGTGGCGCGCGATAGAGGACCGTCGGATGTCCCTTCGTGATGATGAACAGACTCTGATCGCCGGTGACGAATAGCGACTCGGCATCATGTGCCTTGTCCGGATACGCGAACATGAACGCCTCCGCTGGCGCGGTGGCGGTATCGTTGGCTCCTGGCTCTGGTACGCGATACACCGTCACCTGCATACGCTTAGCGCCATCGTCACCGATGTCGGCGACGTAGAGGCACGACCCGCCGGGGCAGGGGCCGACGGCGAGGGCTTCCCAATCTCGAACCGCTGCGCCGGTCACGCGGACCTGACCTTTCACCTCACCCGTTGT
>Ga0070675_100001300_pt1 | contig 18258 bp, 18 predicted proteins | sample KBSM43metaG_FD_65343 | JGI IMG/M metagenome (GOLD analysis project Ga0070675, IMG submission 65343) | Miscanthus rhizosphere microbial communities from Kellogg Biological Station, Michigan, USA - KBS M4-3 metaG | ecosystem: Host-associated > Plants > Roots > Rhizosphere > Soil ...
GCGCCGGAGTCTTCGCAAGCGTGAATCCAACCATGGTCTTGTCCACTGTTGGCTTACCGTTGGGTGTGTAATGGACCTCAAGACGAATCCACTTTCCTCCTTGTATGAGCTTCGCGGAATTCGTGTAGGCGAAATTCAACGGCTGTGTTCCGGGTGCATAGACAGCTTCCATCGTTGTGAAGGTTCCGGGTCCGGTAGGAAACTGGTCTGAATAGCTCCCGCCGGACGAGGACACATCAGCGGCGACCATGACGTCCACCTTCACTTCCGACCCGTCGGGTAATCGAACAGTTTTCGGTGGCATCGGGCCCCCGAGCTCGACGATCGCGTGATGGACAACAGAAGGATCACCCGGGCGGATTTCGATGGATGTGACCCACGTGTCTTCGGTGAAGGGGCTCGGGATGAGGAAGCGTTTGATTTCGCCGGGGCCCGTTGCATTTACGGAATAGGGGGTCTCCATTGAGATGACCACATCCGGCTGTGTTCTCCAGCCATCGGCCCACTGCCGGGTCTGCCGGGGTTTAACCGCATCTCCTTCGCGTGCTCCGCTGTCTGCCCACGTGGCGAGCGTCGTCATGTCGGTGGTACTCAGTTGAGGAGCATTGCGAAGCGGCGCACCGCCGGCCTCTGCAAACCACGGTGGCATCTGTTTGCTAAGGACCTTTGCCTTAATCGCCTTCGCCCAGGGCCGGGTGCTTTCATAGGTCATTAAAGACATCGGCGCGATTCCTCCAGGCCGATGGCAGTTTTGGCAGTTGTTTTCGAGAATTGGAAAGACGTCTTTGTTAAAGGTAACGATCGCCGTGCTGTCAGGCGTCTCCATTCCCAATGTCGTTAGAGTTGCGAGCAAGATCAGAAGGGAAATCCGAGTCATCGTGAGCTCCTAACTCGGGGGGCTTGAGGTGTTTGTAATGGGGGCTTGGCGGAATTAGACTGGAGTTACGGGGGAAATGAAAGCACATTTTGAATAGTCCCGCAGGAACGCTGCGAGCGGAGGCTTGATGCGGGGACAGGTATCACTTCTTCCTGGCAGCCTCTTCAGCAGCCTTCTTCTCTTCGAGCCGCGTGCCGACGAGGGTGTTGTAGAGACCATAATTTCCTTCGTGACAAGCGTGTTCGAAGATTGGACCTTTGGTCTTGGTCAGCGGAAGTTCCCCGGACCATGACCTCGCCCAAACGGACTTGTCCTCAATCGTGAAGCGATACTGAACGACATCTTCCGAAGTTCGGGTAAAACGCTCGATGACCTTCATGTTCTCGCTTGAGCCTGAAAAGGGATTCTTCCCGTTGAAGTTTGTTGTCTCGACCACAAGAGTGTTCCCCTCCCAGCGTCCTTGTGACAGGCCGGTCCACTGGCGAATGTTCTGCGACGTCTGAGGCTGCGGATCGATCGGAATGATGCGTACGTCGTGGAACATCTCCGTGAGAATCATCACGTACCCCGGTGACTGTACGATCTGATAGTTGCTGTTATATCCGGCGTCCATCATTGGCGGTCCAGAGCCGCGCATGATGATGCAGCGATCGTCCAGCTGATTGGATTGGGCGGAATCCCACCGGCCGCCGAGTTTCTTCGCTGCTTCCGCGCGTTCAGCGGCCAGCTTCTTTCCCTCTTCAGTCATCGGAGGAATTCTTCCATCCGGAGGATCGAAGATCAGCGACGTCCGCAGGCTTTGCGACAGCGGGGCCTGACTTCGATCCAGCGCAAACTGGCTGAAGTCGTAGTGCACATCTGCCGTAGTGCCCGGTGCCGTCTGCGCGCCTTCACTTGTGGCCTCACGCCGGTCTCTTTCCTTCGCTTCCTGTGGCGTGTAGAACTCCTTCGTCACGCCGGCAGGTCGCTCCAGTTGGACATATGTGGAGTTAGTCCAGTATCCCTGAAGATCAGGTTGACCGTCCGGAGTGCGCGGCTGGTTATAGGGCCGTGTTTGGGCAGACAAAAATTGCGCCGCGACAAGAACGGTGAAGAGACACGCGGAAACGAGCGTTCGATGTGCCATCGGTGACGTCTCCTTTTTTCGGACCTGGAAAGCTCCAACGAGTTTACTCCGGCAGCCCTGCTTTTCGAGAAAAACTGTCAGCGGATTGCCAGGTCCTTCCACTTGTAAATCTCAATAGCAAATCGGTCGCGCGATTCAGGCAGGAGCTCGAATGACCGAGGATCTGTATGTCCTCCCGAACGAGCCGTCCTGCAACAGGTAAGGCGAGTTCACCGCAAGATCGGGCCGATGTAGGATTTCGCTGCCACGACGTTGTCGTACCACTTGTGCACAGGACCATTCGGGTTCGTTCCGAGGTATAGCGCCAGCCCGAAGCGATCGATCTTCAGCGTGGGCACATCGCGCAACCGCAGACCGGGAAAATCACCCACTAATGCTCCGTCCAGCCATATGGCAAGGCGACCGTCGCGCCGGCCCGGTGTGTTCGCCTGCACCATAAACTCATAGCAGTACCACCGATCCAGCTTCACGACGAGGTTGGGCCGGCTCACGAAGCCGGGCCCGTAGTTGAACTTGAGGCTCGTGTTGGGCGAAACATCGCCGTTGAGGTAAAAGTGGTCGCCATACTCACTGCGTTGTTCCGGGTGATACAGGTAGACGTTGAGAAATCCCGGCGAAGGCCTCGCTGGATCGCTGCGATCGTTCTCCATGTTGGCGGCGAACTTGTTGGTTCCGTTCGCCGGCACGCCCGGCGTCGCCTGCCCGTTCACGACGTAGTGCGCCGAGACGCTGGCACCGTCGTGCATGGAACCGCCGACATCGTAAGGCGGCTGGATCTTCGAGTAGTACCGCAGGAACAAAACGTCCACTTCCGGATTGACCAGTTTCTCGGTTCCGTCACCCACTGCGGCTTCCTGCTTTGGCAATGTGAACTGCAACGCCTTAGTGCCGTGGTAAACGTTCGCCGCTTCGGTGGTGATATCCACAAGTTGCTTCTGAAAGACGTTGTCCCAGCGGCGACTGAGATCGGCTCCGCTCGTGTAGCCCTCGAAGTCGTCGGCGAAGATAACGTCCGGATCGCTGCCGATGCCGACGTCGCCCGGATGCCGGCTGGCGATGCCGGTGTTCCCCTGCGACAGCCTTGGCGGCCCTGCCTGGCGCACTGACGCTTCAGAGTTCGACGTTGAATTACAGGCAGCGCTCGCAATTGCCACCCCGGCTGTCAGCGCAAGCACGGTCACTCGAGTCATCTGGCACCTCCCGCAGGTATTGATCTTACGCCCTTGCCGGCCGATTCACTCGCAGTCATAACAGAGAGGCGTACTCTGTTTCCACCTTAACAGCGATCGCACGAGCGCGTGGTAGGATTCGACTTCACATGCAAGAAGCAGTAACCCAGCCCGATTTCATCGCAGGCCTTGGAATTCGCGCCGCTCACGCAGCCGCTGCGAGCGCGACTACCTTCGCAGTGCCGGAGTTCGCCTCCGTCGTCGAGGTTATCGCACAGGATGCTCGGGCAGGTTCGCTGCGGGACTGCGCGAACAGCTGGGAGAAGAGCGGTGCCGGCTATCACGATCTCGTGCGCCTGTGCTCTCGTTATGTACAGGAGCTCGATCGTGCGTGCCCGTCCCTGCCGTCGATCTACGTTGCAAAGGCGTCGGGTGAGCTCGAGCCGATGCTCAAGCTGTGGCCACACGTGCTGGCAGTGCCGACCACGACCACGCCGAGCGAGCGGGACCTTATAGCGCTACGCGCGTTTCCGGTGCACGTCCTCGGTATCGTGTCTCAGGTGGAGTGGGCCGATGGCCGCCCATGTACGCCCGCGGAATTCTTCTACCATGATCTGGATCATGCCCGCTTCAAGCTGCGTGAGGATCTGGCCGCGACGGGTATCGCCATTCCCGATGCCTATCAAGATGGGTCCACACTCGATCCCGAGACCGGCCGCCATCGGCTGATTGTGCATGCTGCCGAGGGTCACACCGCGGCGCTTTGGCAGGGCAGCGCAGAACGGCTGGCGCTCGCACGACGGCTATTCGCGTCCATCGATGGTCTCAAGGATCGAGCGCAGGCAATCGCCTGTAACGTTCTCTTGTTCGAGATCATCCACGAGAAGAGTTTTCCATTGGAGGCACGCATCTTACGTCGCGAGCTCTCGACCAACGCGCATCTCGACAAGATTCGCTCGAAGTTTGGGTCGGGCTTTTACGGCGCCAGGCCGCCGGCCGCTTCGAGCATCATGTCGCTTGAAGCCGCTCGCTCCTGGCTACTGGAGACCCTGTGAGCGTTGTACTGCGGCCAGCCGAGATTACGTTTGCTGCGATCGAGCGCGCTTTCGCCGAATCCGGAGGCTTTTCTCTGATCGACCCGGACGCCGCGACGGAAGCGCGCGAGCTGGTGATCGTCGCGCGGCGCTTCTTTGATCTGCCCCTCGACATGAAGCGAGAGCTGGCGATCGAACATTCACCACACTTCCGCGGTTGGAGCGAGATGCGTAACGAACGCGACTGGCGCGAGCAGATTCATCTCGGCGCCGAGCGGGAATCACAACAGGCCGAACCACAATATCTGTTGCTCGATGGTCCCAACCTGTGGCCGGCCGACCCGGCGTTTCGTGCGGCTGTGATGCGATACATGCAGGCCGTCGCCGCTACAGGAGAGCACATTCTCGCAACCATTGCCCGTGGGTTGGGCGCTCGCCCCGACGTATTTGGCCGAATTGCGACGGACGGTTACCACTTGCTGAAGCTTATCTGTTATTGGAAGCAAGAGTCGCAAGCTGCCCGCCCTGGAGTCGCGGCGCATGTCGATTTCAGCTATTTGACCCTCACTCTGCAGGACGGTCCTGGACTTGAAGTGCTACGCGCCGACGGAGAATGGGTAGAGATCGAACCGCTCGCGGGATCCTGGTGGGTTCATCCGGGCGAACTCCTGCAGTTCGCAACGCGCGGGCTCTTTCCCGCAACACCCCATCGCGTACTCAATCGTTCTCACAGTCGCACGCGGCTGTCGATGCCGTTCTTTGTCAATCCGCCACTTACTGCGACCATTGCACGAATTCCTTCAGCCGGCGGACGCGAGCTGCCTCAACGCACGGAGCATGTCCATCATGTGCTTGCTGACGATGCCGGTCCCGAGCCGTTCGTGTTCGGCGAGGCCGAATGGCGTCGAAAAGGACTGAATCGGTGGTGTGTGGACTGCATGCGTCAGTGATCTGCCAGTCCGTGGTTAAGATTCTCTGTTGAGTCGTCTTGAGACATAATTACCCCGGCGCCGGTCCGCGCCTCCTCCCTCGACCGGGGAAGTACTATCGTGCAGGGCTAACCGTTCATCAAACTCAAGGGTTGAACGATCGCATAACGAGGGGTTGTGAACAAACGTTCAACACTGGAGGTTTGTATGAAGCTTACCGCGCCCATTTTCATCCTCAAGCAACAGGCCAAGACTCTGTCTCGCAAAGAAAAAATTCCGCTTCATCAGGCGTTGGACCGCATCGCATTCCGGGAAGGATTCAACGCCTGGAGCTTGCTTGCCGCAAAGGCCGTCTCGGACCGGCCCAGCGAGAGGTTCATTGAGCAGCTGAGTCCGGGCGATCTTGCGCTTGTTGCCGCCAGACCCGGACAAGGAAAAACCCTGTTCAGCCTTGAACTCGCTGTCGAGACAATCCGGCGAGGCAACCCGGCCGCGTTTTTCACATTGGAGTTCACTCAAGCGGATGTCGCCGGGTGTTTCGAGATACTGGGCGAAAAGGTAACCAACTTCACGGACAGACTTTTGATCGATGATTCGGACCAGATCTGCGCCGATTACATTGCGGATCGACTGGCGTCCGCACCGCCGAAGATGCTGGTGATCATCGATTATTTGCAACTACTGGATCAGAAGCGCCTCAATGCGAGCATTGAGGATCAAATCCATCGGCTCAAAGCCTTTGCCGGCGAGCGTCAGCTGATCGTCGTGTGTTTGTCTCAAATCGATCGGCGCTACGATGTGTCCAAACAACCGTTCCCCGGTTTCGCGGACGTTCGACTGCCAAACCCGCTGGACATGAGCCTTTTCAATTACGCTTGCTTTCTGAGCGGGGGCAGATTGCAATTCGCAGTGCCACCGGCATAGGTATACGTGCCTTCACCTGGGATTCGGAGTCTGTGCCTCAGGCTGCCCACCGGTACCGCGGGCCCCAAACACTCTGGTGGCGGTCAGCGCGGCAAGAATTTCGTTGCCGATCGTATCGAGATCACCGGCGACTCGTGCTCGAAGTTCCGGATCGCGGGAGGATCGCGCCAGCGCGTAAACCGAGTTCAGCCTGTTGTAGATGCCGATTAACCCTGGATCGACTCCTTGAAGGTTCTCCGGAAGCTGGAATCGATTCGTGACTTCTGGCGCTCCCGGCCGGGAAGCGTTTTCAGTAGAGATTCCTGCGGCATTCACGGTTTCCAGGGCTTGGCCTGCAACGGCCCGCGCATTATTCAGATGCCGCAAGCGTTCCACATTGGCGGGCCTGGAGATACTGATCGCATAATCGAGTCGATTCGCGACGAAATTGAGCGCTGCCGGCAGAGTCTCCTCGCTACCGACTGGTCCGCCGCGTCCGCGGCTGCCGGCTGCGCTAAATGCTTTAGAAGCCGTCAGCGCGGCAAGGATTTCGTTGCCGATCGTGTCGAGATCACCGGCGATCCGCGCGCGAACGCCCGTATCGCCGGTGGATCGTGCCAGGGTGCTCACGGCGACATTCAGAACGTTGTAAGTGCCAATCAAAGCGGGATCGACTCCTTGAAGTTCATCCGGAAGTTGGAATCGAGTCGGCTCTGGCGCGACAGCCCGTGAAGTGTTGTCCGTGGAAATCCGCGCAGCATTCAGGCTCTCCAGGTCGCGTACTGCAAGCGAACGGGCATTATTCAAATGCTGCAACCGCTCTACGTTTGCGGAGTTCGTCGATCGGATCGCAAAGTCGAGGCCGTCTGTGAGGACAGTGAGCGATCCCGATAGCGTTCTTCCGCCATTCGCGGGTGCATCGCTACGTACGACGACTCCCGGTCCTGTGATGTTGGAACCGGAAAACGTGGCCGCAGGCGCCGTTGCGGGCGACTCATTCGGGTTCGTCGGACTGAGACTCGAAATACGAACCGGAGGTTGGTCGGTGGCTCCAGTTCCAGATGCATTCAGCGCTTTCGGAGTGGCGAGATATCCGACTGTCTTTCCGTCGCGGCCGGTGAATTCGCCAACGGCTTGTCCAAGATCGTTGATGCCCTGAATATTCCACGCGAAAGGATCACCGGGAAGGTTGAGTGCAGAAGCGCCGCTCGCACTGCGAATGAATCCGCGGAACGGAGGTTTCGGGCCATCTTCCTGCCCGGCAACATCTCTAAGGTTGTTGATGCCCATGGGTTCCAGGTAAATGTTGGGCGAAGAATCCAGTCTCGTGTACGTCTCGCCGCTGAGAACGAATCCTGTGGCGGTCGCGGAGAATCCGCTGAGGCCCACGATCTCATTCGCATCGTTGATCCCGCGAGCGGAGCCCGCGCGGCTGCCCGGAGCTTCGATCAGCGTGTAGCTTCCGCCGCTCAGCCGGAAGCCGTGGCGGTAGCTATCGTTTCCGAGATAGCCGCCGACGATTTGTCCCTTGTTGTTGATGCCGTAGGCGACCGTGTCGAGACTGCCTGGAAAGTCCACGGTGGAAAGCGTTCCGTTGCTCAGCAGGAAACCGTGATTGCCGGTTTCACCGCCCGGCCCATAACCACCGATGATCTGACCGATATTGTTGATGCCTGTGGCAATTGTCCACGTGCTGCCGGGAACATCGATCGTGGAGAACCTTCCGTTATTGAAGAGGAAGGCGTGCGTTCCAGAACTATCCACGAAGCTTCCGACGATCTGTCCCAGATTGTTGATGCCTCGCGCCGTCGTCGAGGTGCTTCCCGGGACTTCGATGCTGGAAAGCACGAAGGCTCCTGCCCCCGCAGAGGGATTCTGTCGTGCCAGTGTAATTCCCAGGAAGAACGGCCCCAGGGTTGACGCGACGACGGCGGCAGACAAGATGACTTTCCTGCCGAGATTCAGTTGGCGTGGCTTTCGATAATTCATAATTCCTTCGACACGTTCTCTAAGATTCGAACTGGCGACGCCTGCCATGCAGGCCAGAGGAGTCTTCAGGTGCCGCTTGCAGACATGGAGGATGGCTTCCGCGTAAGTTTCCGGTTCGTCAAACCGGTGGAGAACCTGTTCGTCACACGCGCGCTCGCGCTCTTGCTCCATGCGTCTGCCAATCCACCACACCATCGGGTGAAACCAGAACAGACACTCGACGAACATGTGAAGCGCAGCCCCGAGATTGTCTCTGCGGGTGACGTGCGCCGACTCGTGCAGCAGGATCGATTCAATTTGGGCGTCGCTTAGCTCCGTAGTGATCCGATCGGCAGAAGCAGTACGGGCCGAAAAATTCCAAAAACGCTGGGTTCGATCGACGTCGTCGAACCTACGGCGGGAATGCGCGCAGGAACATCCAGTTCCAGCGGTGTCGCGACGCGCAGCCTGGCGCGAATCAACAACCATTGCCGAAACCAGGAAAGGACATGAAACAGAACGCCCACGAGCCAGAGCCCGGCCAGAAGCTTCACGATCAGGATTCCGCGACCCGAAAAGGTCAGCCCGGTCGCCGGCACCAGAACCGGCGCGGCCAGCGACAGCGGCTGCCGAATCGCATCGAACGCGCTGGGAGCCGGCACGGAGGAGGCCGCCTTTGCTTCGGAATCAGGCGCCGAAGCGGTGGAGATCGGTGTCATGGGAGAAGAATTCGGCAGAGGGCGCCAATCCATCCACTGCCCGAGCACGGCGACGATAGAGAAGGGAACCAGGAACTTCAGCGACGCGACCAGCCAGATGTTGTAGCGGACGGCGGCGTCGTTCGAACGGAAGAAACGGACGAGGCCCGCCGCGAGCGCCGCGAATAAGGTCGATTGCCAGAGATGGTTGAGGAACCAGCTCAGAACATCACTCTCACTCATTTGCCCTTCTTTCCCCTGGAAAGCTTTCGAAGACTATCCTCAGCGTCCTTGATGTCTTCCAGCGTCAGCTTGCCGGACTCAATCAGCCGGGCCATGACGGGTTTAACTTTCCCGCCAAACATGTGGACGATGTCATCGATCAGGCGGCCTTGTGCGTCGTCTCTCGAAATCACCGCTTCAAAAATGTTCGCGTTGCTGATTCTCTTGGCGCAGCGTACCGCACCTTTTCGCTCCAACCGGTAGACCGTGGTCTGTACGGTTGTGTAGGCAGGCCTGGGCTCCGGAAAAGTCTGCTGGATTTCACGCACCGACGATATGCCGTTGCTCCACAACGCGTCCATTATTTGCAGCTCCAACGCCGTAAGTTTGGGATGTGCCAATGCGGTATCTCCTATTTCGACGTTAAGTCTACTATAAGAATAGTTAGATTCAAGAACATTGTTCTGCTGCAGACGATCCCCGCCGGAAAGCCGTCGGGCTGGGATCGTTAGAGACTATACTGGGCGGCAACATCGCCAATCCTGGCTCGGGAGGATTTCATGCGTCGGAAATTCGCAGCCTTGTCAGTGGCTCTGGGTTGGACCTTCCTGACTTGCGGGCTGGTTTTCGCACACCACTCTGTTGCCGGCAATTTCGATCAAAGCAAAACGCTGGAAGTCGTGGGCAAGGTCAAGGAAATCGCCATTCGCAATCCGCATTCGCAGATCACGCTGGAGGTCGCCAAGCCTGGCGGAGGTGTGACAGAGTTCTTCATCGAGTGGTCCGATAAGAATTCGTTGCTGAGGCGGAGCGTACCCGTCAGTGTGCTCAAGATCGGAGATAAAGTCACCGTCAGCGTCATGCCCAGCAAGCGCCTTCCCAACCTCGGATATTTCAGAACGGCGACATTGCCGGATGGGACTGTCCTGAGAGACTGCGGCTTTGCCGCCTTCCGCGAAGGCATCGCGAACGGCAAGACCGGATGCGAGGAAACGCGATGAGGCTGGCCCCGTCAGTCGCGTTGCTGATTGCAGTCTCCGCTCTTTCTCAAACAGCAGGAAAGCGGGCCGATCTGGATGGCGTCTGGATCCTGTTGCGCGCGCAGGTCGGAACGCTTCGACTCACTCCCGAAGGCGAGAAGAAACGCGCCGCGTACGACTTTCAGAAGGACGATCCGGATTTTCAATGTAAGCCGGCCAGCTTCACGCGAGTCATGCACACGCCATCGCCGCCGATCGAGGTCCGGCAGCGGGAGGATCATGTCGAAGTGAATTACGAGTTCATGGACATCCACCGTCGTGTGCCCATCAAGCAGGGCCTTGCAGCAAAAGATGCGCCGTATGCCGCGCGGGAGTATCCGCATTTAGGCCGGTCCGTCGGGCGGTACGAAGGGGAAGTGCTGGTTGTCGAAACCGCAGGCCAGGCTGCCGGAGTGCTCGATACGCTTGGTGTGCCTGGATTGTATCAATCCGATCAGATGCGCACGGTTGAACGCTTCATCCCTGACAAGGACAGGATGCAGATCGTCGTGACGCATTACGATGCGGTGTATTTTGAGGAACCGCTAACTGTAACCTTTAGCTACCTTCGGCTACCCAACGGGAAAATTGAAAGCTGGGACTGCAAGCCGGAGGAAGCAACCTTCGAGCGATTTATTCGCGAAGCGAAATAGGTCGTCTGTTTCCAGACCGGTTTAGTCTCCTACGAAGAAGTGGGCGATCCTGGCTTGGCCGTTCTCCATCAGCACCCAGACGATGGCCGAAAACCCCTCCTCGTCGCCATCGGGCTCAAAGTGGATCGCGAATTCGTCCTCGACACGTTCGCGGACGGCGTCGGGAAGGAACGGGTCCGACTCATCCTTCTGGTACGGTTCCCCCGGCACGACCTTCATCTTTAGAGTCTCTCCCATGCCTTCCCTGTACTCCTTGAACGCCTCCTCGAACTCCGCATAAGGGATTTCGGAGCGGCTGGACTCGGCGATATGAACGTAGGCGCCTTCATAATCGCGCGAGACGATGAGATCGCCGAAAGCACGCCCAAGATCTGCGTAAGCCGGAGTCAACGTCCGCTCCGCGGGTTCCGCAGCCGTATTGGATGAAGTTGTACAGCCTGCCGCTAGACAGAACAGGATCAGTATTGTCAGACCAGGGTTCTTCAGATGGCTCATGGGCTGAGCATATCCGAAGGACATGATCGACCAGGAGGAACTGCTCAGTCGGGATTGAGGCCGCTGCTCGCCTTTCCGTGGTTAACTGCCACGGGCCTGGCTCCGGACGCATGAATCAACATGACGGTACCGACCAGAACGGGAATGAACCCGACCAATAACAGTTCATTCCATCCACGCACGAGGAATCCGAAGGCCATGATTCCCGCCCCCGCCGCTGCGATGGCCATTCCTCTCAGCCTCGAAAACTCGGCACGCTTTCGCTCCGTGCGATTGTCGTCGTGGCGGAGATACTCCAGCACCGCGGCCGCGCCATCCGGCATTGTTGCAATTCTCTTGAGCGTCTCGCTCCGGTAATACGCTTCCCGTTCACGGTTGTAGTCATAACGCCACGTCGGAGGCCGGCTCTTTTCTTCGATTGCGTGGCGAAGCGTTTCGAGTACGGGGTCCGAGACGTTCCCCTGCAGTTCGATAAACTTCTTCATCGCTTCGGTACGGTAGAACGCCTCCCGCTCCATTCGACGTGCATCGATCCAGACTCTTACGGACAGGTAGGAGCACACGACGACTACGCTCAGCAACAACGCAACAAGTTCTTGACCCATGTTTGTTCTCCACCGGGTAAGACACTTGCTGATGGTCCACGGTTGCATTTTCTCGGGAGTCGCACCTTTGAAACAAAATGCAACTTCCGCCGCCGCATTTGCGTCTTAACATTTCGGAGGCTCGAATTTGGGCGCGCGCGAAGATCGGGAAGACGTCGAAACGGTTTTGGGCGGAGACGTGTCCGCGTTCGAACGCCTGGTTCTGCGGTGGCAAACCCCTCTCATTAACCTTGCCTACCGTTTCTGCCGGGATCGTGGCCGCGCCGAAGATCTGGCACAGGAAGCGTTTCTTCGCATCTATCGGGGACTGCACACCTGGCGAAGGGATGCGCCGTTCTCCACATGGCTTTTTGCGGTCGCTACGAACTGCTATCGCTCCGAGCTGCGAAGGATACCTCCGATGACTGAGACTCTCGATCTGCTGGTCATCGCAGGATCAGCCGCTGACCCTTCTCTGACTTCCGACCGCCACGAAGCCATACGGCAAGCCGTCCTTGCGCTCCCTGCCCGATATCGTGAGGCAATAGTTCTTTTCTACTTTCATGAGATGGATATTTCAGCCGCAGCTCGAAGCCTGGCGTTGCCGGAAGGCACTCTTAAATCCCGGCTCTCGCGTGGCAGGAAAATCCTTGGGCGAAAGCTTCCTTTGTTCCTCAGTGAACTGAGACTGAAGGAGGTCCAATGAGACCGCACGAACTCGATTACATTCTCTCGAAAGAGAAGGAGATCGTGCCTTCCACGAAATTCGCGGCTTCCGTGATGGACGCTATTCGATCGGAAGCGGCGGCGCCTCCACCGATTTCCTTTCCGTGGGTGCGCGCGTTGCCCGGGCTTATCGCGGGGGCAGGCGCGCTGTGCTGGGTCGTTTTCCGAGACGCCGCGCCACCGGGAGTGCCGCGAGCGACATCTGTGTCTCTTTATCAGTCCTGGCTCGATCGACTTGCATCCATCCTGCAATCAGCAGAGTCCGCCGGAATGGGTTGGGTCCTCTTATCCATTGTTCTCACAGTCGCATGCTGGGAACTCACGCGGTTCGTTGCCGGAAGGCGAACCTAAGCACTTCAGCGAATGCCTCGAGCTGTTCCGGAACCGTCAGTGGACGGAGACTCAGTACAAAACGGACGTGAAGAAGGCTTTCATCTCCGCGGCGTAGTAGACACCGAACTGTTGGAACGTCGCTTTCGTTTCCGCATCGGGCTTCCAGTCGAAAAAGGCATGGCTGGCGCCTCCGACCTGCACGTATTCCACGCGCTGGCCTTGTTTCACAAGCGCATCGACAAACTCGGTCACTGAAGCATTCGAAATAAGCGGATCGCGGGTGCCGCGAATCAGATAGAGCGGCACAGACCGCTCCGAGGCTTTGGGAATATGGCTCAAGGGTGCGACGGCATCTTTCCACGTTGCGTCGGCTGCGGGATCTTCCGAATAGGGGTTCAATTGCGCGGCGTTGAACATCCCGTAGCTGGGAGCGGCAGCCTTGATCGCGGCAGTCATTTCTGCACGCACTTGTTCGACGGACTTTCCTTTCGGCAAATACGTCGGCATGAATTCGAAGACGCCGGGCGTTTTGCCGAATCCGCGGGAGCCGATCATGCTGGTCATCAGGGCGGCTGCGGCCGAGAGATGGCCACCGGCGCTGTCTCCGGTGACGCCGATCTTAGCCGAGTCGCCACCATACTCCGCTGCATGCTCCATGATGTGCGCGATACCGCCGAATACATCTTCAATGAGGTTCGCCATGGTGTTGTTCGTGGCATCGCCATCGCTCTTCGCCGACCAGCGGTAATCCATGCTGACCGCGACAAATTTCCCGCCTTTGGTCAGCTCGCGTGCGAGGCCTCGCATGATGTTTTCGTCATTGGCGTTCCATCCGCCACCGTGAATGATGATGATCATCGGCAGGTTGAGCGCGCCCTTAGGCGTGAAGACATCGTATTTGAGTGGTTTTGCGCCGGGTTTCGCGTAGACGATGTCGTGCTTCACATCGATGTGACTGACCGCTGATGCCTCGACGAACGACGCACCGATGCGTTTGTTCCCGTCGACAGGAACTTTCAACTCCGTTCCCATGGACTCTCTATACGTCGGAAATCTGCCGGGGAGCGAGTAGTACAGCGAGTCGAGAACGTATCCGGGGTCCGGTGTCGCTGTGAGCGTCAGAACCGTGCCTGCTGCCACAGCTCGATCGTCAGGTATCGGCGGGGTGACCTGCACCCTGCCATGGACCGGCGGATCCACAGTAATCCCGACCGATCGAACCTGAGCATCCACGGAGCCGACGAACGTAAGCGCCAGAATTCCCGAGAAGAAAAAGAGTTGAATTCTCCTGTACATGGTCCGGGATTTTAGTGCGTTCAGGTTGAAATTACGAGTTCGCCGGCGTGCTCATTCGTTGTACTTGCGATCTGAGCCGCGGAATTTGTTCGCAGGATACTTCTCGGCATTCAGAGTGATTTTTCTCTCCGCAACGGTGTGAAGGTCGATTCCGGCTTTGTCCGAGAAACGGATGAGATGGAGCAGAACATCCGCCAGTTCGTTCTCAACTCTCGACCGGATCGAGGGATCGGCAATTTCTTCCCATCCTTTTTCGCCCCGCGACCACTGAAATATCTCCAGTAACTCGGCGGCCTCCACGGCGATCGACGTGGCGAGGTTTTTCGGTGAATGGAATTGGTCCCAGTCGCGCTCGGCGGCAAAAGACCTCAGCATCGCTGCGATTCGTTCGTTGTCGATCACAAGAGTGTTCCTTTGTTGCGTCGAGCCCAGCGCAGCTTGGCACTACGGCTGCGCGGATTCGCGCGAAGTTCGTCTGAATCGGGCCGGAGGACTTCCCGGGCGATCTCCAGGTAGATGCCATCACGTTCACCCGACTGGAAGGCCTTTTTCACCCGACGGTCTTCTCCGGAGTGAAATGTGAGAACGGCAACGCGGCCGCCGGGCTTCAAGCAAAACGGAAGGTTGCGGAGAAGAGCGTCCAGCGCGCCAAATTCGTCGTTGACTGCAATCCGAAGCGCCTGGAAGACGCGGCGTATAGAATCCTCATCTCTTCCGGCTCCGCGAATGACACCAGCCAATTCAGTCGTGGTCGATACAGTTGTCTGGAGGATCGCCCGTGCCAGGGCATCGGCATCGGGTTCGTCTGCATTCTCCACCAGAAGTTCCGCCAGGGACGACTCGTCAATGGTCTTGAGGAAAGCACTCGCGGGCTGGCCGCGTTGAGGATTCATGCGCAGATCGAGCGGACCGTCATACTTATAAGTAAAACCGCGCGCCGGATTATCCATCTGCATGGAGGAGACCCCAAGGTCTGCGAAAACGATGTCGGCTGGTTCGGAAAGAAGTTTCGACAAGCCGGCGTAATTCGTCCGGTGCGCTGTAAATACGCCCGGACCGAATCCGAGCGCTCGCAGCCGGGCTTCGGTTTTAGGCAGTTCGGCAGGATCGATATCTATTCCGAGGAGCCTGCCTCCCGGCTGAATCGCCGACAGGAGCGCGATCGCGTGCCCACCGTAACCCAGGGTGCAATCCACTGCGAACTCGCCAGGCCGAGGTTGAAGGACCTCGACAACATCGCCAACCATGATGGGTCGATGCGTGCCGGCGGGCGTCCGCCCGCCGGCAATAACTTTGTCGAAATCGGCCGTATACCGCTCCGGCGCATGCTCTTTGTATTTCTCCGAAAAGTGACGCGGGTTCTTCCCTCGATATCGCCTGCGCCGCTTTGGTCTTTCTGTATCCATAATAAATGCTCTGAGGCGTCGGAGGCCGGAGCCAGGTTTCTGGGCTTTGCACATAAAGTCGGAACGAGAGCCAAACTCTCCTCCTCAGACGAGGAGGGGTGGCGCGAAGCGCCGGGGTGGTGTTGATCAAGAGATTGATTTCTTGAACCAATCGCCCCGCCGCTACGCGGCACCCCGCCTTGAGCAAGGCGGAGTTCGCTCGCTCCGACTTTTTGTGCAAAGCCTCGTTTCTGCAAGGAGGGGGCGGTGAAGAACCTTCAAGGCTCTACGAAAGAATTGCCATTGTTCAGTCCGATAGAGTGTGCCACCTTTCTGGGAAAGCGTTTCAGCTCTTCGCAACGCTTGATGGTCTACCTGTCCGTGAGATCGTGCGCCGGTTGCCGCCCAAAGAATTCGGCCTGCAACCGGCGGATTAAGTATCCCAGTGTCAGGATTCCATCGGGACGGTTTCAAAGATACGAGCGTTCCTGCATCCGCAGCGCGCAATACCGTTCGAACGCGAGCTGTTCGTCTTCGAGACCGAGGAATGTTTTGAGTGTGCAGCCTCGGAACGAGTGCCAGAACATCTTGTATGCATTTCGCAGGATGAAGCCTGGATTTCGGAACATTACGACCGGCATGTGACGTAACTTCATCCAGCGCTCGGCGCGCCACCGCATAAACTCGATTTGCGAAGGAATCATGCCTTCCGTGCGCACGACGGCCGTGGTTCCGTCGTACTCATCCAGACGGTCATTTACGATGAGGCCGCGTTCCTGAAGCTCCTTCGTCATCGGTGTCCGCGGGTACGGCGTTGGATGCTGGATGTACGGCCAATCGACAAATCGGCGCGCGAATGTGAGGTTCGCTTCGATGGATTCCGGTGTGTCGTCAGGATTACCCACGATCAATCCGCCAACCACATACATCTTGTTCCGGCGGATGTAATCGATCGCTTTCAACGACGCGTTTCCCACGATCTGACCTCGGCTCCGTTCTTCGTTTTTCGAGCGCGCCCGCAGAAAGCCAAGATCCTTATCAAGAATGTTTTCGATGCCGAGGAAGATGTATCGGAAACCCGCCCGGCGCATCAGCGGGGCAAGCCTTTCGCCGTGATTGGCGATACTGGATGTCATTGCCTGCACGATGTAGTCGATGTGATTCAGCTTCGCATCGACGATGGCGTTGCAAAGCATTTCGAAGCGGGCAATGTTGAGCGTGATGTTGTCGTCTACCAGAAAAATGGCGCGCGCGCCTTTGTTATGCGCATCGCGGATATCCGCAATTACGCGGCTCATGTCGTAAGTGAAGAAATTGCGGCCGCGCATCTCGATGATCGAACAAAAACTGCAATCAAAGGTGCAACCGCGTGATGTTTCGACAACGTCTACCTGCCTGCCCAGCATCGTGTAGCCCTGGAGCGCCCGCACGTCGCGGCGGGGTGGTCGGATTTCCGTACCTTCGAGGCTGCTGATCGGACGATCCGGATTGTCACGAAAACCGTCGCTGGATCGATACGACAAACCAGCGATAGCGCCATAATTCCCGCCCGACTCGATTGCTCGCAGCAGTTCGCGGAAAGTGACTTCACCTTCGCCTCGAACGATGAAGTCCACGCCGGTGTTGCCTGTATAGGCGTCGGTGGCCAGACTCGGATCGTACCCTCCAACCACGACCAGGATTCCCGGTCTTAAAGTCCGAACAAGCTCGATCACGCGCATCGCGGTGTGCCGCTGAAATGTCATCACCGACAGCCCGATCACATCCGGCTGAAACTCGCGCACCAGCCGCTCGAGGGTCTGTCGCACAGTTCGCTGCACAAGAATTAAGTCGGCGATGGAGACTTGATGATGGGCATCGATATTTCCGGCAAGCGAAGACAACGCTCCATTCGGCATTCGGACGACGATCTCCGGCATGTGTTCGAAGGAGTCGGGCATCGAAAGGAGCAAGACGTTCATATTTTTGCTCGGATGAGTGGAAAAGAATTCTACCAAAGGCTCGCCCGGTGACGGAAGCAATCACGAACACCGGTCTGAACTGGTTTCCCAGGTCGATTATGCCTGCTCTTACGCCGTTAGAAGCGCTTCGTACTCCTCCTTGAACTGATGGATCGAACTGTCTACTACCGTTACCGCGCCGTCGATGAGACCGCAACGTCCGCTGCCGGGAAGGATGCGGCACAGGTTCTGCAACGCTTCCAGATCGGTGCGCACACCGCGACCGGTGTCGATTCGATCGAGGATTTGCATCATTTGGAAGGTTCCGCCTTTGCACGGCGGGCATTGTCCACACGAACCCTGAGCGAAGAAGCTCACATACTCGGCCACTTTACGAACGATGCTCGTACCTTCAGACACGACAATCATTGCGCCGGTCCCCAGACGTGAATGCCGTTGGCGGACCGAATCGAAGTCCATTGCCACATCGAGATCGCGTTTGGTCAGTAAGGTGTTGGAAGGACCGCCCGTGAAGACGGCTTTGAACTCCTTGCCCTGCAGCATTCCACCGCCATGCTGGAAGACGAGCGTCTCAAGGCTTGTGCCCATCGGCAACTCATAGAGGCCAGGGCGTAAGACATCGCCGGAGAGGGAATAGAGCTTGGTACCCGCAGCGTTGCCGATGCCCAGATCGCGATACCACCGCGCACCGTTGCGAAGAATCCCCGGCACATGGGCCAGGGTTTCGGTGTTGTTGACGATGGTTGGCGCGCCATGCACGCCGTGCTGCGCAGGGAAGGGGGGCTTGCGGCGCGGAAATGGAAATCCACCCTCGACGCTTGCAATCACTGCCGTTTCTTCGCCACCGATATACAACCCCGAGCTGGGGACGACACGTAAC
>Ga0070675_100001302_pt1 | contig 18239 bp, 10 predicted proteins | sample KBSM43metaG_FD_65343 | JGI IMG/M metagenome (GOLD analysis project Ga0070675, IMG submission 65343) | Miscanthus rhizosphere microbial communities from Kellogg Biological Station, Michigan, USA - KBS M4-3 metaG | ecosystem: Host-associated > Plants > Roots > Rhizosphere > Soil ...
GGTCCGCCGGAGTTGCCGGGATTGATCGCAGCATCGGTCTGAATGACGTTTTCAATAATTCGTCCGTTTTCCGCCTCGATCGAACGCCCGGTGGCACTGATGACGCCGGTTGTCAGCGTTCGCTCCCATCCAAATGGATTTCCGATGGCCAGCACTTTCTGTCCAACGAGAAGACCCGCGGATTTGCCGAGTGGAATTGGAGATAGTTTCTCCTTTGGAGCCTCAATCCGGATCACCGCGAGATCATTGCTCTGATCGAAGCCGACGACCTTGGCCGGATATTTGCTCTTGTCGGCGAGAGTGACTTCAAGGCCGCCGCCTCTCATTGAGGCTCCGATGACGTGAAAGTTCGTGGCGATGTTTCCCTTCTCGTCCAGAATCAAACCGGACCCTGTTCCCGCTTCAACGGGGACAACCTGGAAGCGGGAGTTCAGGCCAAGTGTCGACGACGTGATGTTCACGACGCCGGCGCTGTACTGGCGATAAACCTCGATATTGTTCTGCTCGTCCGCGCTCAGGCCCGCTGGAGGAGGAGAAGCTGGAATTGCAACAGGTTCGGCCGGTTCAGCCGGCAACGTGCCTGGCTCCGCCCAGCTGACTCCGGGGGCTCGCGACCCTTCTGTTCGGAGGGGGCGCCATTCCAGTATCACGTAAACCAGCGCAGCGGTGGTCAGCGACGTGAGAAATGCGACCTTAATCGGGGTATTCATGCCCAAAAGGATACCAGACTGGTTAGTGCTCTCGAAGCCAGATGCAGCTGACCGGAATCAGTGCAGTGAACACGGCCGCAACAATGCTGACACCGGCAAATCCGGACGCATCGAACACATATGCCGAGATGGCTGCTGCCGCGGCAATGCCGAGCTGGGATGCCGCATTGCGGATCGCCGTGTATTCGCCTCGGATTTCTGCGCCGACGATTTCCGACGTGAGTGCGTGAAGGGGCGCTTGCCGCGCAGACGCTGCGATGCCAAGCAAGGCAATTCCCAGCCAGAGCCCCCATCCCCAGTCGAGGCGAGCCACGATGAGAAAAACAGGCGCGAGAAGAATATTCGCCCAGATAATCACGCGCCGTTTTCCGGCATGATCGGATAACCAACCCGAAAGGGGTGCGGCCGCAACCGCGGCGACTCCGGAAATCATGAATACCATCGCCAGGCTGTTGACGCCTACCTTTCGCTCGTTGATGAGCCATGCTCCGACATACGTGAGAAATCCTACAAGGCCACCCGAAGTCAAAAATGCCGCTGCCATTCCTGCCAAACGGTCGGACTTCGCAAAATGCAGATGGAAGTTCGGAAGCATCGGGTGCGCGGCAAGTTTCCTTTTCGACTCCGGCAACTTCCATAACGCGAGAACGAACACAATAACCGCAAGCGCGGCGAGGCATCCGAATACCGATTGCCATCCCCACACGGGCGCCATCAAGGCCCCCGCCGGAGCGCTGATAACGAAAGCGAAAAAGTAGGCCATCGAAAGCACGCCCATGGCGCGTCCACGCTCGGCGTACGAGTAGTGATCGCCGGCGAACGAAAGCGCGCACGTCGACAGCGTTCCTGCCGCAAATCCTGTAAACGTCCGGGCGACGACGAGCGCACCAAGTGTGGTAACGTGTTGGGTTGACAACGACGCAGCTGTAAATAGAGCGAGCCCGCCGACGAGCACTTTCTTGCGACCGATTCTATCGGACAAGGGGCCAGCAAAAAGGGCGAACACGGCCGCCGCCAGGGAATAACTCGTAACGATGATTCCTGTGTGTCCGGCAGAGACATGAAACTCGCTTGCAATGGAGGCGAGGAGCGGGGGAACCAGCTGGGTGTCCGATACTCCGAGGAAAAGGACGCCGAAGAGGATCAGCGCCACCTTCCACTCGAACGCTTTGCCGCCGGTCACGCGCGGATTCTAGCACATACAGAAACTTTGCCCTTTTAGTAGGATTCAAGCCGAGGATCACATGAAGAGGAATTTCGAAGACATCGAGGACATCAGCCAGCGGATTCACACCATACCGGAAGAGCTCCCGGTCCTGCCTGTTCGCGACGCCGTCATCTTTCCCAACGCGGTGATACCCCTGAACGTCGGACGCGAAAGCTCCGTAAAGCTGATCAACGACGTGCAGCAGGGCGACGGCATGCTCGTCGTTCTGACGCAGCGCGACAAACGCGTCGATGCTCCAGCCCCGGCGGATCTCTACGAAATCGGAACCGTGAGCATGGTGCATCGCGCCATGAAGACACCCGAAGGTAACCTCTTCCTGATCATCATGGGCGTGGCGAGGGTCCGCGTGGATGAGTTCACGCAGTTTGAGCCTTACCTTCGCGCCAAAATCAAGACCGTTCAGGACGAAAAGGAAGATGAGGCCAGCGTCGACTTTCAGGCGCTGCGCCGCACTGTCGTCAGTCAGTTCGAGCGCATCGTCAAACTGTCGCCTCAGCTGCCCGATGATCTGCAGACCATCGTCGTCAACATGGAGGATTCCAGCCGGCTTGCGGATTACATTGCCACGAATCTCCCTAACCTTTCGATCGTCTCCAAACAGTTTGTGCTCGAGCGATCCTCCGTCCGCGAGCGCCTCGATTTTCTCCACACGGAGCTCGCCAAGGAGCTCGAAGTTCTCGAACTGCGCACCAAGATTCAAAGTCAGGTGCAGGAAGAAGTAGGGAAGAGCCAGCGGGAGTACTTCCTTCGTGAGCAGCTTCGGGCGATCCAGCGCGAACTCGGAGAGAGCGACGACAACCAGCGCGAAATTGAAGAACTTCGGCAGAAGGTCGAGGCTTCGGGAATGCCCGAGGAAGCGCGCAAGGAAGCCGACAGGGAACTGGGGCGTCTTTCCCGTATGTCTCCTGCGGCTGCGGAATACACCGTAAGCCGCAGCTACCTGGACTGGCTCGTCGCACTTCCCTGGAGCGTTCTCTCGACAGAGCGCATTGACCTTCATAAGGCCAAGGATGTGCTCAATCGGGATCATTACGATCTCGACAAGATCAAGGAACGCATTCTGGAGTATCTGGCAGTCATCGAGCTGAAGCCGGGCGGCAAAGCTCCGATTCTCTGCTTTGTCGGTCCGCCGGGCGTTGGGAAGACTTCGCTGGGGCGATCAATCGCTGAAGCCATGGGCCGCAAATTCGTCCGCGTTTCGCTGGGTGGCATGCGCGATGAAGCGGAGATTCGTGGACATCGCCGAACCTACATCGGCGCGCTGCCGGGACAGGTCATCCAGAACATCCGTCGCGCCGGATCGCGTGACCCGGTTTTCATGCTCGATGAAATCGACAAGCTGGGGACGGACTTTCGCGGCGATCCTGCATCAGCGCTGCTCGAGGTGCTCGATCCGGAACAGAACTCGACGTTCCGCGATCACTATCTCGATGTTGCCTTCGATCTTTCCCGGGTGTTCTTCATCACCACCGCCAACGTCCTCGATACCGTTCCTTCGGCGTTGCGCGATCGCATGGAGATCATCGAGCTACCCGGCTACACCGAAGAGGAAAAGCTGCAGATCGCACGGCAGTACCTGGTTCCTCGTGGGCGCGAGAACAATGGCCTCAAGCCGGACCAGATCGCGTTCGAAGATGACGCTCTATCCATGGTGGTGCGTCACTACACACGCGAGACCGGCGTGCGCAATCTCGAGCGCGAAATCTCGGGTATCTGCCGTAAGCAGGCCCGCCGCATGCTGGAAGGCAGGGGCGACCAGCTCGTCGTGAACCGCGAAATCGTTGAAGAGTTTCTCGGATTGCCGCGTTATCGCCTGGAAGAAGAAGTGGATGAACGCATCAATCGGCCGGGGGTGGTCATAGGGCTTGCGTGGACTCCGGTGGGTGGCGACATCCTCTTTGTCGAAGCAAACATCTCGAAGGGCGCGCGACACCTCACCGTTACCGGTCAGATCGGAGAGGTGATGCAAGAATCCACAAAAGCTGCTCTCACCTGGGTGCGTTCAAAGGCACTGGAACTCAGCCTGGACTCCGACTTCTACAAAGATATGGATATCCATGTTCACGTACCCGCAGGCTCGATTCCGAAGGATGGACCCTCCGCCGGCGTGACGATGGTCACGGCGATCGCGTCTGCGCTGACCAACAAGACCGTGAAGCGCCGTCTCGCTATGACCGGGGAGATCACGCTGAGCGGGCATGTCCTGCCTGTCGGCGGAATCAAAGAAAAGGTCCTCGCCGCCAGGCGCGCCGGTATCCATGAACTGATCCTTCCTTTCCAGAATGAGAAGAACGTGCGTGAAGACATCCAGCTGGAACTTCTGAAGGGCATCAAAATTCACTATGTCCGGATGATCGACGAAGTGCTCAACCTGGCGTTTCCTGAGCCGATCCTGACGGGCGTTCAGCCGCAACCAACAACGCAAGTGGTTTAGAATATCGGGCCGATGGCGTTGAATGCATGGTTTGAATGCTTTTCCGGGTGTGGTGTCCGCTACTCCCTCGAGGAAATCCTCTATCGTTGTCCCATTTGTGGCAGCCTGCTTGAAGTGCGTCACGACGTCGCGGCGCTCCAGCAGCGACCGGCAGCCGAATGGAAAAAGCTCTTCGATAGCCGCCTGGGACGCGAAAGCGGCGTCTGGTCCAAGAAGGAAGTTGTCCTTCCCGGACTTCGGCCGGAGTCCATTGTCTCGCTGGGGGAGGGAAACTCCCCGCTGATCCGATCGGAAGCGCTCGCGGAGCAGTTCGGCGTTTCCGAAATTCTCGTCAAACAGTGCGGGACGTCGCACACGGGTTCCTTTAAGGACCTCGGGATGACCGTCCTCGTCTCGATGGTGAACCAGATCCGCTCGAAGATCCGCGCCGTGGCCTGTGCCTCGACCGGCGACACGTCCGCGGCCCTGGCGGCATACTGCGCCGCCGCCGGGATACCGTCGATCGTCCTTTTGCCCAAAGACAAGGTCTCCCTGGCACAACTCATTCAACCCATTTCCAACGGCGCGATTACTCTTTCCATCGACACCGACTTCGATGGGTGCATGAAGATCGTTCAGGAAATCACCCGCGATGGCTCCATCTACCTGGCCAATTCGATGAACTCCCTGCGGGTGGAGGGACAAAAAACGCTCAGCTTTGAGATCGCTCAGCAACTGAACTGGGAACTGCCGGACTTTGTTGTCGTTCCCGGGGGAAACCTGGGGAATGTATCCGCCATCGCAAGCGGTTTCATTTTGATGAAACAGATGGGCCTCGTGGACCGTATTCCTCGTTTAGTGTGCGCGCAGACGGAACTGGCCAACCCGTTCTATCGAGCTTACGTCCATGGTTTTGAACGCCTGGAATCCATGACCGCAGGGGATACTCTGGCAACGGCGATTCGGATCGGGAGTCCCGTGAGTTTTCCCAAGGCGGTTCGGGCAATGAAGTTGACGAATGGAATTGTTGAAGAGGTAACGGAGGCCGAACTCGCAAATGCGGCAAGCATGGTGGATCGGTTCGGGTTCTTTAATGACCCGCAGACCGGTGTGGCGCTGGCCGCCACAGCCAAACTAATCCGAGCCGGCACGATTCCGAAGGTGTCTAAGGTGGTTGTGATCAGTACTGCTCACGGTTTGAAGTTTGTCGATTTCAAGCTGAGGTTCCACCGCAGGGATCTCGCCGGGACGTCCGCAGCCTTGTCTAACCTTCCGATCGAGGTGCCGTCGAATCCGGATGCAATTCGCGATGTCATCGATAGCAAGCTACCTGCAAGAGTCGGGGGCAGGTAGAGCAACCTAGTCTGCTCAACAAGTTAGGGGCCTTTCTGCTGGGGTACGCGTGATCGTCTTGAATACAGGCTTACGTGCTGGTCGCACTCTCTTCTTCGTGTGTCTCTTCGCCAGCACCGCTCTGGGGCAATCGGTCTTGAACTTCCCCGGCCGCGACCTCACGCGCCTCGCCATCACCAACACCACGTCTTATGCCGCAGACGTTAAATTCACTCTGTACAACGCTGATGGCACCCAGGCGACAACGGGGGTTTTGAATCCGGTCAGTCGCCGAGTTTCGCCGAAGCGGCAGCTGTCCGTGCTTCCGTCGGAAATCTTTCGGATGACGGGCGAGGCGCGTCGGGATACCTGGATACAGGTTTCAAGCTCCGTGTCGGGCCTGGAAGGATTCTATTCCTCAGGAGATGTCCTCAAACCGTCCGCAAGCGGGGGCGAAGCCTTCGATCCCGAGACCGTCCAGACGATTCCCTACATCCCTTCGGATTCGGGCACGACTGCGTCGATTTTGGTAACGAATCCTTCCTCGCAGGTAACCAATCTCACGCTGAGTTTCTACAACTTGTCGGGCGGTGTGGTCGGCACCAATTCGTTACAGTTGGCGGGGCATGCTCAAACAACTCTAATGACACCGCCACGAGCGACGTCTGCCCGGATTATTTCCGATGTTGGTGTTGTCGCGACGGCCATAGGTAGCTGGGGTGATTTTCGAATGCTGGTCAATGGACAGGGCACGAAATCTCAGGCGTACGGATTCGTGGCGCCCTATTTCAAGAATAGTGGCGAGAACATCAGGTCCCAATTGGCGCTGGTGAACTCTACCAACGGCGACGCCGAAGTGACCGTGACCTTCTTCGCAGAGTCGGGCAGTCTGCAACTTCCGGCGGCTCAAGTCCCCTTGAGGGCGAATGGGTCAGCGTTGATCTCCGGTCAGGCCGATGGATGGCTACTCATCGAGTCGACGGTTCCCATCGGTGGCCTCGTTGTCGTGACCTCTGGAAATTCGCGCACGACTCTTCCTCTTCAGGTCGCGCCCTCGGACCGGATGCTCTTTTCCCGGTTTCACGATGACGACGTCCTCGGCTCAACTCTGAATCTGGTGGGCACCAGGGAACGCGGTGCTGTGGTCACAGTCACCTGGAGCCGGCCCGACGGGACGACGATTGCGAAGCGGGACAACATTGCCATATCTCCCCTGGCCAGGTTTTCAGCAAAGCTGACTGAACTGGTTTCCATTCCCGAGGGTGCTTCCGAGGGTTACCTCACTGTCCAGTCCACCGCGCCACTCTACGGGCTTGAACTCATCAATGGGGATGGCGGTTCCACTCTCGCTGTTGTGGGTCCGCAGGCGCTGGCGGCGGGCTTCCAGGCTGGACCGGCGGCAGCGATACCCAGGATTCTCAGCATCGATCCGATTCCTGCCGGGCCCGACGGAGTGAAGAGGATCAGCATCGCCGGACAGAATTTCGACAATAACGCTACGCTTTACATTGGAAGCCGGGTCGTTCCATTGACAGCATCCACGAGTGACGGCCGATTTACAGCAGACCTTCCGGGTCTGGAGCCGGGATACGTCAATGTGAAGGTGCGTGCCGGTAATCTGGAATCGAAAGTTTTTCCATTACTGGTTGTCCCGAATGATGCTGCCTACTTCCTGAGGTCCGGGCAGGCTCTCTTCCAGAAAATCGAAGTTCTCGAGAACGGCCTGGACCCGGCTCGGACAGTTATGGTTCCCATTCGCAGTGCTCGAGTGGAAGTATGGGACCCTGTCACTCAGCAGCCGGTGTCTATCTCCGAAACGGATGACGAGGGGGCATTTCGTATCGTCATCCCGGAAAACCGCGGTGGTTTGGTCGTTCGGGTTCTTAGCCGCTTCCGTTCAAGCGAAGTAAGGGTGCTTGATAACATGTCGGGTGGCCGATTGTATGTGCTCACCCAGGACATCGGCGATCCTCGGAACACCGACGAGATCGAGATCATCGACACGACCCGGTTGTCGGGAGCGTTCAACATTTTGGACAACGTGCAGCGCGGCAATGCGCTGATTGCCTTCTCGGACCCTCAACTTAACCCGCCTCCGTTGACGATCTACTGGAGTGAGAAGAACAATGAATCGATTCTTGCCCGGTTGACCGGAAACTCTGTCAGGTCGACATTCTTCAACCCGCTTACAGGGACTGCGTATATCCTCGGCGATCGCAGCACCGACTCCGATGAGTTTGACGACTCCGTGATCCTTCATGAGTATGCCCACATGCTCGCTGCCCGTTTCTCCCGCGATGATTCCCCCGGAGGTCCCCACAATATGGGTGAGATCCTCGACCCGCGCCTTGCGTGGTCCGAGGGCTGGGCAAACTTTTTTTCGTCAGCCGTGCGTGGAACGTCGATCTACATCGACTCGAAGGGCCCGGGACTTCCCTCGGTCCGCTACGATCTCGAGGAAGACTTTCCTGCCAACGACCGGCCAGGTTATAAAAGTGAAGCTTCTGTCGGCGGACTGCTGTGGGATCTTCTGGATGAGAATCAGGACAACCCCGACACCGCACAGTTCCCGTTTGCATCCATCTGGGCCGCATTTACTGACCTCCGCAATGTGCGGTTCGTGTACTTGCCGTACTTCCTCGAATCGTTCCTTGCGAGGAACCCTGGTTTTTCCGATGGCCTGCGTGGCATGGTCATTCGGAGAGGCATCGATTTTCGGCCCGAGGATCGGCCCAGCGTCTCGAACCCGTTTCCCCGTCCGATCGCCGTTGGAGAAACGATTCGAGACAATGACTTGGACTCGTTCACATCGAAACGCTGGAATCTCGCGCTCTCCTCACATTTCTTTTCGTTCTCGATAGCGACGGCGGGCGTGGCAACGATTACGCTCAGCGTCGATGGTCTCGGGCCCGCAAATAATCCCAATGCCAACGACCTGGATCTCTACCTTTTGGATGGGAACGGCAAGCCGCTGGAAGGATCACACCAGGGGGTAAACGGGCAGCCCGAGATGATCACGGGAGTCCGCCTTAACCCCGGCACGTACTATGTCGAAGTGCGAAGCTTTTACCAGCTTGGGAAGACGGTCGTTTTCAACTCCGGACGCTATCGGCTCAGCCTGCAGGTTCGGTAGTGCGGCGGGACCGTCCCGTAATTCGCCAGACGCTGGTCGCCTGTCCCACACGCTGCACGAACGCACCTTGCCGCACGGACGTCCGGTAGATGTGCATGCGCGAATGAATCTGTTGGTTTCGGGATGTTCTAGAGCGCTTGCGCAGCCGCAACTCACCGCTTTTAAAGAATCTCTTTTCATTCCAAGCTTGGCTGGAATACGCTACGGCGCAACATCCGCAGAATGAAGCGTTTCGAATCGGGACTGTCAAGGATGGAAGTTCACGACAGCTAAGAAAAGTTTATCCCTGCATCCTTCTGTTTTTTGAGGGCAGGCAATGACTCAGTACTTTCTGAACTTTCTGGTTTCCGAGTTGGCAACTGCGCCGCATCTGGCAGTCGCTCATCTGAATCGACAGTCCGCCAAACTCTCAAGATTTTTGAGTTCTCACAGCCGGTCTGCTGCGACTTTCTGAACGTTCTGAATTGAGGAGTGGAGTGTCCATTTATGAATTGCAGAATGCAACGTAGGTATCTGCACCTCTTGTCGGCCTTGATGTGCTCTGTGCTGTTTGTGGAAGCCGCATTTGCCGGCCAGGCCGGCGGCGAAATAGCGATTTTGGTTCTCGAAGGCAACAAAGCACAGAACCTGCTCTCCCAGCGGGCTCTGAAGCCCATCTCGGTGCGCATCGTGGATCGAACCGGCAAGCCCCTGTCGGGCGCCAATGTCCAGTTTGTCCCGCCGGAATTCGGAGCGGGCGGGACGTTCGTCACCACTCAGAATCCTGTGACTGTGACCACGAATCCTCAGGGAGTCGCGGAGGCGCCCCCATTCCAAGCGAATTCGAGTGAGGGCAACTATGAGATCCAGGTCATCGCCTCATACATGGGCGATGTTGCAAGGCTGCTGATCGAGCAATCCAACGTGACCTCCATAAAAAAGAAGTCTACCAAGAAGATCGTGATTATTTCCGCTCTGGTTGGTGGCGGTCTCGCTGCCGCATTGGCGGCGAAAGGCGGCGGTGATGGTAATGGCGGGGGCGGCGGTAATGGCGGTAATGGCGGGGGCGGCAGTGCGCCGACGATCACTTTCCTTAACACCTCAATCTTCACTCCGCAATGAACCTGAAGTTCCCAGGGAAGGTGCATCATGCGTGCTCTGAGGATTTGGATTACAACTGGTCTGCTGATTGCTCTGCCGGCTTACCTGACTGCCCAGAGCGGTTCCACGATCAACGGTCCCTCACTTGGCTTTCTACAGGATGACAAAGGCACAACGATCTGGCCTTTGCTGGGTATTCTTGGTGCGTCGGTTCCCGGGCAACCTCTCGCGTTGCCGGAACGCATTACAAATGCGGTGATCTCTCCGCAGCAGGACTATGTCCTCGCCATTTCAGCATCGACGGGGCAACCCGTCGTCATCCGTTTTGATGGCGGCCCAAACCGTACGAGTGTTCCGCTTGTCGGCGGCCGCTCCAATCCAGGTGTGATTGCGATCAGCCCAACGGGCACCAGTGCTGCTCTGTACGAGAAGAGCTCACAGGTACTCCAGTTCGTTTCCGGTCTGCCCGCAACGCCTCAAGTCGTTTATGAGCTGGAAATATCCAGTCTTGATGGCGATGTGCAGAACATTGTCGTCAGCGACGACGCCAGTGTTGCGCTCGTCCTGGTCGGCAGTGAGCGTCGAACACTCTGGGCGATCCAGGGGAACGGCTCCATGTCGCCTGTGAACGCAATACGACCATCCCATGTCGCTTTCATCGCTCATCGATCCGACGCTCTGATCGCAGATGACGCCACACAAGAAGTATTTCTGCTGCAGAACCTCGATCAGGCCCCCGTGCGAATGCCCGGAATTGTATTGAGAGACCGGGACCGTCAATTCTCGGCGATCGCGGCTTCCAGAGATGGTCGATCGCTCTATGTGGCGCAAGAGGGCTCGGAGGATATTTCGATCGTCGATCTCCAGACTCGGGAGACTACCGTTTTGTCCTGTGCGTGCAGGCCGGCCGGCTTCTTCCCGTTGAGGGGAGACTCTGTATTTCGTCTGAACAGTCTGTCCAACGGACCGATCTCTGTGCTCGATGCCTCCTCCTCAAACCCAAGAACGCTGTTTATTCCGGTGGATCCCAATGTCCTTGCGGAGCACAGGGAGCAATGAAGTATGTCCAATCTTCAACGAACGGTTTTGCGCGGAGCCATGCTGCTGGCCTGTCTTGGGTGCTTCTGGGGGGCCGATGTCTTCGGCCAGGTGACGATCACGACAAACTCCCCACTCCCGACGGGTGTGGTGAACACGGCATACACTGGTGTAACAATCATGGCAACAGGAGGTACGGCACCGCGCACGTTTTCGGTTCTGACGGGCTCACTTCCTCCTGGTCTGTCGTTGAACGCCGCGTCAGGGGCGATCACTGGAACTCCCACCACAGCGGGCACGTCGAATTTCACGATCCGAGCCACGGCGACTGCCGGCGGCGTCGGGGATAAGGCTTTTGTTCTCAGGATCAACAATCCCATCGGGATCGTTTCAGGTCCGAATCTGCCGAACGGGACCCAAGGTGCGACCTATTCTCAGGTCCTGACCGGATCGGGCGGCGAGACTCCCTACGTCTGGTCGATCATCTCGGGTTCGCTGCCAAACGGATTATCGTTGTCAGTCGCAACCATCAGCGGCACGACCACGACGACCGGCACGTTCAATTTCACCGTTCGGATTACCGATAGCGCCATCCCGACCCAAACCACGACGAAAGCGATGACCATTGTTGTGGCGGCATTGACGATCACCAACGTATCGCCTTTGCCGGTGGGTGCAACATCCACGCCTTATTCTCAAACTCTGACCGCAATGAATGGCACGGCACCGTATACATTTTCGATCATCTCGGGCTCGCTACCTGCCGGATTGGCGCTTACCAGCGGAGTGATCAGTGGCTCACCAACGGCGACAGGCACCTCGAATTTCACGATACGAGTCGTCGACAGCAGCACGCCAATGGTGAATGCCCAAAAGGCTTTCTCGCTTGTGATCGTCCCGACTCTGACGATATCCACCTTGTCGCCGATGACCACCGCTCTGATGAGTATCCCCTACTCTCAGACTCTCACTGCGACAGGGGGGACAGGCCCATACACATGGTCTCTTGTATCCGGCACGTTGCCTGCGGGACTGTCTTTGAGCGGGGCTGCCATCAGCGGAACTCCAACAACGGTGGGCACATCAACCTTCACACTTCGTGTAACGGACAGCAACACGCCGCCCCTGACGACGGACAAAGCTTTCACGCTCTCAGTGGTCGTGCCATTGATGATCACAACGACGTCGCCATTACCCGCAGGCGGAACGGGCGTTGCCTACAATCAGGGTTTGAGCGTGGCAGGCGGCCTGGCTCCATACAGCTTCTCGGTCATCACAGGGACCCTGCCGGCGGGATTGGCGCTGGCCCCTAACGGCACCGTGAGCGGCACTCCCACAACAGCAGGCACTTCGAATTTCACCATCCGTGCGCTCGACAGCAGCACTCCGCCTCAGAACTTCCAGCGAAATTTTGCGTTAACCATAAATTCCGTGCTGACGATCACGACGGAGTCATTACCTCCGGGCTCGACGGGTGTGGCTTATTCTCAAACTCTGGCGGTGGTTGGCGGAACCGCGCCCTTTACCTGGTCTATCGTGACGGGAACATTGCCCGCAGGACTGGCTCTGAACGGAGCGACAATTACGGGCACGCCAACCGCGGCAGGTGTTGCGAGCTTCACCGTGCGGGTTGCCGACAGCAGCGGTCAGACTGCCCAGAAAGCCTTGTCAATCTCCGTGGCCGTCCCGCTGACGATTTCAACTTCGTCGCCATTACCGAACGGAGCCGTCGGCGTCGCATACTCACAGACGCTCGCGGCAGCTGGGGGAACGCCGCCAGTGATGTGGTCCATCACCGCGGGAGCTCTGCCGAACGGATTGGCAATTTCCCCGGGAGGCGCAGTCACTGGGACCCCCACGCAAGCCGGATCATTCAGCTTCACGGCCTCCGTGTCAGACAGTTCGTCACCCGTGCGTACTGCGGCCACACCATTTCAGCTGACCATTGAGCCATTGCTGACAATCACAACAGTGTCGCTTCCCGCTGCCGCGATGAGTTCCTCCTATTCCGTGCAATTGCAGGCGTCCGTTGGTCCCCCGCTGACGTGGTCACTGTTTTCGGGCACTTTGCCTGGTGGCATCAGCCTGTCACTCTCAGGAATGCTGTCGGGAACACCAGCGGCAACCGGGGTTTTCTCTTTCACCGTGAAAGTCACGAGTGAAACGCCAACGCAGGAGTTCATCCAAAGTTATCAGCTTACTATCGGCGCTGCGCTGTCGATGACGACAACGACTCTACCGCAGGGGACAAGGTTCGTCCCTTACTCGACGACATTGGTCGCTGCGGGCGGTGCTGCTCCCTATACATGGACAGTTGCAAGCGGCAGTCTGCCGGCCGGCATCGCACTGTCTCCTGCAGGTGTGATCAGCGGGAACCCGACAGCGGTGAGTACATCGCCATTCTCCATAAGGGTTGCCGACGCCGGGGGCGCAACAGTGTCGCGGGGATTCTCCGTCGTTATCGTTCAGGGAGTACTTCAGATTACGACACTGTCTCTGCCTGGCGGTTTTCAGGGGTTCGCATACAGCCAACAGATGGAAGCAGCGGGGGGGCCGACACCTTTCAGCTGGGCGATAGTGAGTGGATCATTACCTTCAGGTTTTGCACTAACTCCAGCGGGCGTGCTCCAGGGTAACGGCGCGACGGCCTTCAACGGAACGATTTCCATACGCGTCACGGATTCGGTCGGAGGAACAGATACACGCAACTTTCTTTTGGTGATCGGCTCGCCGGTGGGAGCAGTGACATTGAACGGCCTGGCCTCAAAAGTTTCACCGCTGCAGCAGATTCCTATCACGGTGTCGATCCCGACACCATTTCCCGCCGACCTTCAGGGGACATTGGCGTTCACATTTGCATCAAGCGCTGTCATACCGATAGACGATCCCGCCGTCCAGTTCTCGACCGGGGGCAGGACCGTAAAATTCACGATTCCTGCAAACACGACCAATGCCGTTTTTTCAGCGCCATTACGTTTCGTGACGGGCACAGTTGCAGGGACGGTCACGATTACCGGCGCCATTCAGAATGGCCCGTCGAGCCTGGTGTTGTCTTCAACATCTATCGATTCCATTCCACCACAGATGACATCTGTCACCGCCACCCGGATCACCGGAGGGTTGAGCGTGCGTCTAATTGGCTATTCGCCGGAACGAAGAGTAACGGAAGTCGAATACTCGTTTGATGTCCGAGTCAATGGCGCTATCCAAAAGGTTAACCTCGGAAGAGATGTTCTTGCAGCATTCACCGGATGGTTTCAAAGCGCGGCGTCTACAGCTTTCGGTAGCGCCTTCGGTCTTGAACAGCTCTTCACGGTCGCCGGGGACGGCAACGCGATCGAGGCTGTCACGGTGACGCTGAAGAACGCCCAGGGAAACACGATGTCGGCGCGCACTCCCTTTGCTCCGAATTAGGGGAGATCTGGGGACAGCCTTGTCCACCAACGGGGTTCAACAGATCCTTTCATTTGCCCGCGGACAGACACGCTTCTTGCGCGAGCCTGGGTAACCTGGTTTCAAGCCAGACCTCTTCAGCGCCCCCTCGAATTCTTGACAGACCTTTCGTGACGGGCGCATAAGTAAGAGATAAAAATTCAACCAATTCACTAAAGCTGGACGGCAAAAGTATCACTCAAGGAGAACCAAGAAATGGGTGGGACAGTAACCGTTTTACTTGTCGTTGAGATCGCTCTAACGGCGCTGGTGCTCGTCATGTGGATGTGGCGAGGCTTTCTGGATATGAAAGAGGATGATCATCTCATGCTGGATGATGCGGAATCTCATCTTCAGCGTGACCAGGCGGCGATTCGTGCGAGAGTCAATTCCCTTTCCCGCTACATCAAGGTCGGTGCAATAGCGTGGCTCGTGTTGGCGGTTGGGACTATCGGCACCTGGGTAGTCCGGGAACTCAAGTTGATATAGCTCTGGCTATCGCCAGTCGTTCTCCATCAGGTACTCCGCGATTCTTCGTCGACTGCGGACTGTGTTGGTCGGGGTGTGCGCCGATAGGGCGTGGAGACGGCCAAGTTGCGCCGACAACCGATCCCCGTCGAAGAGAGTGGCAAGAACCTGGGTCGCGCTCCACTGCACACGAGCCAGCGCGTCGCTGACAAACGTCTCTGACATCTCCGCGTGAAGCTCTGTCCGATGCTTTTGGGCCCGGCAGATCGCGCTATCCATCGCGTAGATCTCTATCGCCATGTCGGCGAGGTACATGAGGATCTCCTGTTCGTCCTTGATGGATTCGCCATGGCGTTCGGCGGCGGCATTGGCGACAAACTGCAGAGACTGTCGCGCAGGCCCGAGCATTCCGTTCAATTCGATGCTGGCGGAGAGAACTCGCCGCTTGAACAGCATTCTCGCAATCAACAGCCGGTTGATTTCATTCGTGCCCTCGAAGATCCGATTGACGCGGGCATCCCTGTAGTAGCGTTCGACCGGATACTCCGAGGTGAAGCCGTAACCGCCGAAGATCTGAACGGCCTCGTCGACGACATAGTCCAGCGTTTCCGATCCAAAGACCTTGAGTGTGGAACATTCCACTGCGTATTCGGGGTCGATTCCGCTGAGCACATGAGCCGTGCGATACACCATGCTTTCGGTGACCCACAGACGCGTGGCCATCTCCGCGAGCTTGTGTTGGATCGCGCCGAAACTGGCAATGGGCTTGCCGAAAGCGGTTCGCTGCTTTGCGTATCTCAGAGATTCTCGAAGCGCGGCCTTGCCGGCGCCAACTGCCATCGCTCCCAGCTTGGCCCGGCCCGTATTCAGCGTGCAGAACGCCACCCGATGACCTTTGCCGATTTCGCCGAGCAGATTCTCGGCCGGAACCATGGCGTCTTCCAGCAGCAACGCTCGGGTCGACGAGCCCTTCAAGCCCATCTTGCGCTCTTCGGCTCCCGTCGAGACTCCAGGATGATTCTTCTCGACGACGAACGCGCTGAACTCCCTGCCGTCGACCTGAGCGAAGGTAATGAAAACGTCGGCGAAGGCAGCGTTGGTAATCCACATCTTCTCGCCGCGGAGTATCCAATGCCTGCCATCAGGACTGCGAGTCGCCGTGGTCTTCGCGGCGAGCGCGTCCGAGGCGCTGCCGGCTTCCGACAACGCGTAGGCGGAAATCCGTTCGCCTCTGCAGATTGCGGGCAGGAACCTCTGCTTCTGCTCCTCCGTTCCGAAGTGAACGATCGGTAGCGTTCCGATGCCCGCCTGCCCGCCATAGGAAACGCCGAAGGATGCCACTCGCGCCATTTCTTCGACGACGAGCATTGCGGACATCTTGTCCAGATTGGATCCGCCGTACGCTTCGGGGACTTCGATTCCGATGAGTCCCAGATCTCCGCATCGCCTCAGAAGGTGAACTGTCGAATCCCACTCCTGCTTCTCAATGCTTTCCTGTCGGGGCAGGACTTCCGCATCGACGAACTGGCGAGCGAGGTCGCGGATCATCCGATGTTCTTCGCTGAGATCCTCAGGTGTGAAAACCGAAGAGGGGGCAGACTCGTTGGTCAGGAAAGCGCAGCCTTTGCCCGTGCTCACAGGACGCGGCGGTGCCGGAACGGCCGCGCATTCTCACCGCTGTAGGTTGCGACGATATGCCCGTTTCCAATGAGGTGGTATTTGTAGATGAGAAGGCCCTCGACGCCAACCGGACCGCGCGCGTGCGTCTTGTTTGTACTGACGCCGACCTCTGCTCCAAAGCCGTAGCGGAACCCATCCGCAAAGCGGGTCGAGGCGTTCCAGTAAACACCGGCGGAATCTACCTCGGTCAGGAAGCGCTGTGCCGCTATAGCATCTTCTGTCACGATCGCGTCGGTGTGCGCAGAACCATAGCGATGGATGTGATCGATTGCATCGTCGATGCTGTCGACGACATGAACGGCCATCACGAGATCCAGAAACTCATGGCCGAAGTCGGACTCCATGTGCAGGTCCACGCCCGCACCCTTCAGCGCAGCAAAGAGTTTTTCTCGACCAGGGAAGTTTCTGTGAACGAGCAGCGTCTCCGCGGCATTGCACACCGCCGGGTATTGAGCTTTGGAGTCCACAGCGACTCGCATCGCCTTCTCCGGATCTGCGGCCGCGTCGATGTACACGTGACAGATTCCATCCGCATGACCGAGTACGGGAATGCGAGTGCTGTTCTGGATACTCTGGACCATCTCGTTTGAGCCGCGCGGTATGACGAGGCTGATGAGGTCATTCATCGCGAGAAGCTGGGTCACTTCCTCACGAGTCGCGACAAGCTGAACGGCACCGCCAACGCCATGCCGCTCGAGAACGCCGTGGATGATTGCGCCGAGTGCCGCGTTGGAATGCGCGGCTTCGCGCCCGCCCTTCAGCAGAATCGCATTTCCGCTGCGAATCGCGAGAGCGGCGATCTGTCCCACGACTTCTGGTCGCGATTCGAAGATTGCCGCGATGACCCCAATCGGCGTCTGGACTCTTTTCAATGTCAGCCCGTCATCAAGTTCGGTCTCGAGGAGCACCTTTCCCACCGGGTCAGGCATTGCCGCCAGTTGCTCAATGCCACCGACCAGATCCCGGAGCTTGGGTTCGTTGAGCACGAGGCGCTTGTACAGAGGTGGTGCGATCGTTCCCTGCGCAGCTTCCAGGTCCTTCTTGTTCGCGGCAAGGACCTGCGGCACACCACCGCGAATCGCTGCCGCCATGTCTTTCAGGATTTGGGAACGGTTGGCGGTCGCGAGCTTGAAGTAGGCGGCTCGGGCTTTTTCGGCTTGTTGGCGGGTCTCGCTCATGGTTTTGAGACGAACAAAGTTCCTTCGGGCTCTCCGTTCAGTATCCGGCGGATAACACCGGGCCTGGTACCGTTCGCGATAACGGCCATTCCACCGGATTCCATCGCGACGCCGGCTGCTCGAATTTTCGTCGCCATCCCACCGCGGCCTCGTGAAGACTTGTTACCCACAAGTGCTTCGATTTCGGTCGTGATGTCGTGAACCTCTGGGATCAGGGATGCGTCCGGATCATCGTTAGGACTTCCCGTCATCAAGCCGTTAACGTCTGTCAGCAGGATAAGGAGGTCCGCTCCAAGACGGCTCATCACCAGCGCGCTCAGTTGATCATTATCGCTGAAACTCGCATTCCGATTGCTTGTTTCCAACTCCTCGGTTGCGACGGTGTCGTTCTCGTTGATGACAGGAACAACCTTGAGATCGAGCAATGCCATCAGCGTGTTTTCGAGATTGCGAAAACGTATCGGATTGGAAAAGTCTTCCGCGGTCAGTAGGACCTGCGCGGCGATAAGACCATGCTTTGCGAATCCCTGCTCGTAGAGATTCATCA
>Ga0070675_100001310_pt1 | contig 18174 bp, 18 predicted proteins | sample KBSM43metaG_FD_65343 | JGI IMG/M metagenome (GOLD analysis project Ga0070675, IMG submission 65343) | Miscanthus rhizosphere microbial communities from Kellogg Biological Station, Michigan, USA - KBS M4-3 metaG | ecosystem: Host-associated > Plants > Roots > Rhizosphere > Soil ...
AATGTCTCGCGGTAACAACCGAGCAGGATATGCTGCCCGTTGTCGACCAGTTCGCCGGTTTCGCGGTCTGTAAAGGCCGTGGCGCGGCCACCGAGCCGGGCCCGGGCTTCGAGGACGAGCACCCGGGCACCGGCTTTCGTCCCCCGAACAGCGGCGCTCAGTCCGGCGAACCCGGCGCCGATCACGATGAGATCGAACGACGATGCGGTTGTCATGTTGTCATGATGGCCAGATCCACTGCCGTAACGCGATCGCGGCCTGCCGCGGCCGTGGCACGCGGGTTCGCGTCGTAAACACGTCGTAGCCCGATCGCTCAATCCGGCGCAGCGTTTCGAAATAGACGGCGCGCATGATCTCCGCGGCGACCAGCTTGCCGCGATCCTCTTCAGGACGGACGTCCACGGCGCGCTGGTAAAACGACCGCGCGCGTTCACATTCAAACGTCAACAGACTGCGCACTGCGGGCGTCACCGAACCGATCGCCAGGTCTTCTACCGTGCAGCCGTGAGCGCGCAAATCTTCCAGCGGCAAGTAGACACGGCCGCGCGCGAGGTCGCCCTTCACATCTCGCAGAATGTTGGTCAACTGCAGCGCCAACCCCAAATTCAACGCGTAACAGTCTGACGCACGGTTCGAACAGCGAAAAATCCGGATGCAGATCATCCCGACCGCTGACGCGACGCGTCGGCAGTATTCGAACAGATCGTCGAACGTTTCGTAACGGGTGTGGTCGAGGTCCATGGCCACGCCATCGATCACGTCGGCAAACGCCTGGCGCGGCAGCTCGAACGCGCCCACGAACGGTTGCAGCGCGCGGGCCTGAGGCGTCCGCGGTTCGCCACGCTCGTAGACCGCCGCCAGTTCTTGCCGCCAGAACGACACCGCCTCGCGGCCGCTCGGCAGTCCATCGCTGCCCGGCTCCTCGTCAACCGCATCGTCGACCGCTCGGCAGAAGTCCCAGACCGTCACGATCGCCCGGCGCTGGTCGGCGGGCAACACCAAAAACGAGTAGTAGAAGCTGGTCTTGCGTGCCATCAGCCTGCCGGGTTCCAAGCCAGCGCGCCCCAGACCAACGGTGGAACATCCGCCATACCAAGGGTCGGGCGCTCGAACAGCACGCGGTCGCGCCGTTCGTGCACACGTTGCAGAACGCGGCGGCCGCCGAGCCACGTGAATCGTAGTTCATACCGCAGTCGTCCGGTAACGCCGTCGCAAACGGCGCGGCCGCGATCAAATCCTTCGTTGGTCACGCGAATACATTCGTCGATCGCGCGCGCCCAGAGCGGCCCGGGCGATCCGCTGTGCAGTTGCGCTTCGGTCGCGCCGAGCGCCGCGTAGACTTCGCGCGGGACGTACAAACGGCCGGCGCGCCAGTCGCGCCCGAAATCCTGCCAGAAATTTGTCAGTTGCAGCGCCGTACACAACGCATCGGATGATGCATCGAGCGCGGCGTCGTCGATGCCGGCGATCCGCAGCACCAGCCGGCCGACCGGATTCGCCGAGCGGCGGCAATAGTCGAGCACCGCGGACCACGAGTCGTAGCGAGTCGTCGTGGTATCCTGACCGAACGCGCTGACCAGATCGTCGAACAGCGACACCGGCAAATCGAATGAGCGAATCGTGTTCGCGGTGGCGACGATGATCAAATCCTCGTGGTCGTCCTGAGCCAGTTCAGACGGCGATGTCGTCAGAGCGCCGTGCAGGCGGCGCTGCCAGGCGGCCAGCTGAACCAGCCGTGCGTCAGCCGGCGCGTTGCCTTCGTCCGCGAGATCGTCGGCGACACGCGCGTAGGCATAGACCGCCGCGATATGCGGACGCATCGCCCGCGGCAACAACCGTGACGCCACGGGAAAGTTTTCGTAGTGCGACCGCGCCAGCGCTTCGCAGGCAGCATAAGCAGCGCCGAGCACTGGCTCGTGCGTGGACGATGCCGGTTGAGTCACCGACGAAATGATACGTGACGTGTTCGCCGCCGTCATTGCGGTGCTGCTGTTCTACCTCGCGATGCGGCTGGCCACCACTCTGACCATGCATCGCCGGCGCCGCCAGCGCAACCGTGATTCCGAACGCGCGCTCGGCCGCACTCTCATTGTCGAAATACCCGGTGCCGACGATTTGGTGCTGTTCAGCGAAGACGCGGTACGGTTTTATTATGGCGACCGGTCGATCGACAAGGACCTGGTCCGTACTGTTCGGCTGTTGATTAACGGCAACGTGATCGCGGAAGCCTCACGCGACGCGTCGGCAGCGCGGAACCCAGGCGTGGTGATTCATGATCAGCCCGAGGGAATCGCTCGGGATCGATGGGATGTCGCGATCGACGCAGAACATGGCAGCCTGGTGGTGGAATGCGGTGCGATCCGCGAGCGCGTGTCCCAGGAACTCGGCCGAGCCGTATTCGACGCGGTCAAGCGTGCGATCGAAGCACGGTCTCACCATTCGGTTTCGCGCACGCCGCCACGATGATTGACGACGCGCGCCAGCACGAACAGCACGTCGGACAGCCGATTGACGTAGCGCAGCAGCACGCCGTCCACCGCCGGTTCAAGCGCGACCATCCGGCGTTCGGCGCGGCGACAGACCGTCCGCGCGACGTGCAGCGCCGCGCCAGCGGGTGTGCCGCCGGCGAGGATGAATCTTTTCAGCGGCGCCAGCTCCCGTTCGTAGCCGTCGATCGAGCTTTCGAGCCGGACGACATCGGCGTCCGACACAACGGCTTTCAGGACCCGCGCCGACAACTTGCCGGCCGGATCGGCCAGCTGGGCGCCGAGCGCGAACAGATCCTGCTGGATTCGCGTCAGCGCGGCATCGAGGTCGGCGTCGATGGCTGACGCGCGGACCAGACCAAGCCAGGCGTTCAATTCGTCGATGTCACCATACGTGTCGAGGCGCGGATCGTCTTTCCGTACGCGCGTCCCGTCGAAGTACGACGTTTCGCCGCCGTCGCCGGTGCGCGTATAAATCTTCACGACGCGATTATATGGCCGCTCGAACGAAGCCGCTTCCGATCCCACCGCCGCCGGCACGACAACAGTTCCGTCAGCGGTTGCTGTCGTGGTACAAGCGCCACGGACGAGACTTGCCGTGGCGCAAAACCGACGACCCGTATCACATCCTGGTGTCGGAGATCATGCTGCAGCAGACGCAGGTCGATCGCGTGCTGCCGAAATATGCCGAGTGGCTCGACAAATTTCCGTCGCTCGAGGCGTTGGCCAACGCGCCGCAGGGTGAAGTGTTCAAGGCATGGTATCCGCTCGGCTACAACATCCGGCCGCAGCGGCTGCAGTCGATCGCACGCGAGGCGGTCGCGAAGTACGGCGGCACCTTGCCATCCGACGAGGCGACGCTGCGCTCGTTCAAAGGCATCGGCGCCTACACCGCGGGTGCGATTCGCAGCTTCGCCTTCCGCGAACGGGCAGCGATTCTCGACACCAATGTCGCGCGGGTGCTGTTCCGCGTGTTCGTCGCGAGCGGTGATCCGAAAAGCCATGCGATGAAGCGCCATTTGTGGTCGGTTGCGGAATCGCTCGTGCCGCATCGCCAGGTATTCGACTTCAATCAGGCGCTGATGGATCTCGGTGCAACGGTGTGCGTCTCGCGCAAGCCCAAATGCCTGGTATGCCCTGTGGCCAAGGGCTGCCGGGCGTTCCCGTTCACTCCTGACGCATGACGATGGTCGTCACGGCGGCGGTCATCGAGCGCCACGGCCGATTTCTGGTCACCCGCCGCCAACGCGGCGTTCACCTCGAAGGCTACTGGGAGTTTCCCGGAGGCAAATGCGATCCGGGCGAAACCCTGATCGCCTGCCTCGCGCGGGAACTGCGCGAAGAACTGGCGGTTGACGCGGCAATCGGCGTGGAAGTGTTCGCGACGACCCATGCCTACCCCGGACGGACCGTCGAACTGCATTTTTTTCGCTGCGACATCCAGGGCGAACCTGAGCCGCAGATCGGTCAGGAGATGCGCTGGGTGCCCCGAGACGAGCTGCGCGGGCTGCCGTTTCCACCGGCGGATTCAAAACTCATCGACCTGTTGACCCAGTCCCGGTCACAGGCGTAGGGTGAAGTCGTACAAACCCGCTCAGCCAGGAGGCCCGCATGTGCCAGTTGCTGCGACGCTCCCTCGTCTTTGCCGGCGCCGCTACGTTCGCCGTCGGGGGAATCCTCAGTTCGGCCTGCTCCAATACGGTAAAACCTGAAGTCGGCTCGATCGCAACAGCCGGGAACAATCCGGCGACAATCAGCATCGAGACCTCGAACATGTTTGTCACCGTGGTGAACAACGCAGGCGCACCGATTCAGGATGTGCAGGTGGCGATCGAACCGGTCGGCAGCGTTCTGAAATTCACGTCGTCGGTCACGCGGATGGAAAACGGTGAGAAGCGCGACCTCTCGTTGTCGCAATTTCGCGCCAGAGACGGCACGACGTTCAGCCCGAGAATCTACAAGCCGCGACAAGTCAGCGTCGTCGCGAAGGACATCGTCGGCAAAACGCACGAACGCACAGTCGCCTGGCAGTGACGCGAACCCGTCGTCACGATCGCGCTGGCGCGACAAACGGCAGCGCGGTCACGACGGCCGGGATGCCGTCCACCGTCACAGCGGTTGCCGGGGCGACAAAGTCGCGGTGAACGTAGCCGAGCGCGATCGGCTGCTGTAACGACGGCGAGAAGGTTCCGCTCGTTACCGACCCGATCTCGCGATCCGCTGTCCGAATGACGGCCCCGGCGGTGGGCGCGTCCGATCCATCGATCCGCAAACCGACAAGTTTGCGCGCGACCCGGCCGTGACCGCGGTGCAGCACGCGGATAATCACTTCCTGGCCGACGTAACAGCCTTTGGTCAGACTAATCGCGCGCGGCTCGATTCCCGCCTCGAGCGGAATGGTTTCTTCATCCATGTCGCTGTGAAACGCCGGAACGCCTGATTCGATTCGAAGCGTCTCGGCGTCGGCATCGGCCAACGGTTCCGCGCCGGCGTCCCGGAGTGCGGCGACCAGCGCATCGAGCTGCCTGAAATCGAGATAGACATCGAGGCCCGGTATGCCGAAGTCGTCGATCCGCGTGACGATCAACGACACGCCGTTCCAATCGCCTCGCACATTTCCGTGCATCGGCAACGCAGTCACGGTCGGCGGAGGCAGCCCGGTCGCCGAAGCGACGATTGTCGCGGCGTGTGGTCCGATCACCGCCACTTGCGCGAACGTGCTGGAAACATCGCCGAGCTGCACGTCCTCGCTGAAGATGAATTGATCGAGCCTGGCGAGCACCGTCGCGGTGACGTCCGCGACCATTGTCAGCAGCACCGCGTCACCGAGTTCGTACACCCAGAGGTCCGCAATCATCCGACCCTGCGCCGTCAGGTAGGCCGCGTAGCAACCATGTCCCGCAGACAGCGCTTCAATGTCGTTCGTCAGCAGGCCCTGGAGATAGGTTCGGCGATCGGCACCCGACACGACGATGCGGCCGCGATTGCGGCGTACCAGGAAGGCCGCGCGCTGACGCGCGGCCTGATAGGCGATGCTATGCTGAGACATGCGCTCCTTTTATTTTATTCCGTGCGTCGCGGCGTGCGTGGCCGCCGTCGCCGGCAGCGCATCCGCGCAGCCACGCGCGCCCGAATCGAGCGCCAGTTCACTGACGATTTTCATGCGCGGCACACCGATCGGCACCGAACAGGTCAGCCTGATCCGGTCCGCTGAGGGATGGACGATTTCCAGCGTCGGGCGTCTCGGCGCGCCGCTGGACGCGGTCGCGAGGAAAATCGAGGTCCGCTATACGGCAGACTGGCGGCCGCTCGAATTCACCTTCGACGGCATCGTTCGCGGCACCGCGCAGCAGGTTCACACCATAATCGATGGCAACCAGGCGAAGAGCAACATCACGATCGGCGGGCAGCCGACCCAGCGGGCCGACACGATCGACCCAAACGCGATCCTGATTCTGCCGAACACGTTCTTCGGCACCTTCGAAGCCGTCGCCGCTCGGCTCAAGCTCGCGGCCGAAGGCAGCGACATTCCGGTCTACGGCGTCCCGTCGGTGTCGTTCGGCGTCCGGGTTGGCAGTTCGAGCACACAACAGATCCAGACGACGGCGCGAGTGATCCGCGCGACGCGAACGCAATTGACGCTGGCCTTCCCGGGGGCGGCGCTTCCGGCGGACATCTGGACGGATGAAGCGGGAAGGATGATTCGCTTCAGCGTGCCGGCGCAAGGACTGGAAGTTGTTCGCGAAGATATCGCCTCGGTCTCTTCTCGCTCGGTTGCGATCTCGCGACCGAACGACGAGCCGATCAAGATTGCGGCGAACGGCTTCGTGCTCGCTGGAACGCTTTCGCGTCCAGCCCAGGCCGCCCCGTCAACGCGCCTGCCCGCCGTCGTACTGGTGGGCGGCAGCGGGCCGACCGATCGCGACAGCCTGGTTTACGGCGTTCCGATTCTTGGCGAACTCGCCAGCGCGATTGCCGACGCCGGCTTCATCGCGGTCCGCTACGACAAGCGCGGGGTTGGCCAGAGTGGCGGCCGGGCCGAATCCGCCGGCCTGGCTGAATACGCCGAGGACGTACGCGCCGTAGTCAAAGCGCTTTCCGATCGGAAGGATGTCGATCCGAAACGGATCGCGGTGGTTGGGCACAGTGAAGGCGGTACGGTGGCGCTGCTCGCGGCATCGAAAGACAAGCGGATCAGTGCGGTCGGCCTGCTCGCGACACCAGGCGTGTCTGGCGCCGAATTGATTCTCGCGCAGCAGCAGCATTCCCTCGGCCGGTCGAAGATGTCGGCAGAGGAAAAACAGGCCGCTGTCGATCTGCAGCGGCGCATTCACGATGCAGTGATCACCGGCAAAGGCTGGGAGCAGTTGCCGATCACCATCCGTCGCTCCGTCGACAACCCCGAATTTCAGTCGCTGCTCACAAACGACCCGGCGAATATCATGCCCGACGTGCGGCAGCCAATCCTGATCCTTCAGGGCACGCTCGACACGAAAGTCGAAGTGTCGAATGCGGATCGTTTGCTGACGCTGGCGAAGGCGCGCAAGAACGCGCCCCCGGTCGATTTCGTGAAAGTTCCCGGGGCCAACCACCTGCTCGAGCAGGCAATTACCGGCGAAGAGGACGAGTACGGATCGCTGCCCGACAAGCATGTCAGCAAGGCTGTGACGCAGGCGCTGGTGGAGTGGCTCCAGAAGACGCGTTAACCCGCGCGCAGACGTTGGCGCGCGTTTATGCAGCGACGCGCGACACCCGACCAGTCTGGCCAACCGCCACGATTGCCGAACTGCGCGCGGCCCTCGCCGTTCCGCTGCCCGACGCTCCGATCGAACCGGCGCTCGTCATCGATCAACTGATTCAAGCCGCCGATCCCGGCATCGTGTCAACAACCGGACCGCGCTATTTCGGTTTCGTCACAGGTGGCGCATTGCCGTCAACCGTGGCCGCCGAATGGCTCAACGCGGTCTGGGATCAGAACGCCGGGCTGTACGTGATGTCGCCCGCGATGTCTATCGTCGAAGAGGTGGCGGCGGACTGGCTGCGCGATGTGCTGCGATTGCCGAAAAGCACCAGCGCCGGCTTCACGACCGGCTGTCACATGGCGAACTTCACCGCTCTGGCGGCAGCACGGCACGAACTGCTACGACGCGCTGGCTGGGATGTGGAGGCGAACGGCCTGCAGCGTGCCCCGCGTCTGCGCGTGATCGTTGGCGCCGAGGCCCACGTCTCGGTGCTGGGCGCTCTGCGTTACCTCGGGATCGGATCGCAAGAAGTGACCCGCGTGCCGGCAGATGAACAGGGCAGAATGAGGCCGGATGCGCTCGAAGAAGCGCTGACGCAGTCTGGCGATGCGACGATCGTCTGCGCACAGGCCGGCAACGTGAATAGCGGAGCGTTCGACCGGTTTGAACCCATTGTCGCCGCAACACGTCGGCATGGTGCATGGCTGCACGTTGACGGGGCTTTTGGACTCTGGGCGGCAGCCAGCCCGTCGTTGCGCGCGCACACCGCCGGTGTCGAAGGTGCGGATTCCTGGGCCACCGACGCCCACAAATGGCTCAATGTGCCGTACGACTCCGGCCTGGTCTTCACGATGCACCCTGCTGCGCACCAGGCAGCGATGAGCACGTCGGCGGCGTATCTGGTGCGGTCTCCTGACGAACCGCGTGAATGCTTCGACTGGGTGCCAGAGTCGTCCCGCCGCGCGCGAGGCCTCGCCGTCTACGCAGCTTTGCGGTCGCTCGGCCGGAGTGGCGTTGCCGAGCTGATCGATCGCTGCGCTCGACTGGCACGCCGGTTTGCCGATCGCTTGCGCACGGAGCCGCGCATCCAAATCCTCAACGACGTCGTCTTAAACCAGGTGTTGGTGCGGGTGCAAGGTGCGACGAATGACGATTCTGACCGATTGACCGGCAACGCGCTGAAGCAGGTGCAGGACGAACGGGTGTGCTGGCTTGGCGGCACGCGCTGGCACGACATGGAAGCGATGCGAATCTCCGTGTCGAACTGGTCGACGACGGAACACGACGTCGACCTTTCGGCCGATTCGATCATCCGAGCGGTTCGAGCTTTCGCATGAGCCACCGAATCCGTTTCGGAGAATTCGAGGCCGACGTCGTGACCGGCGAACTCCGTCGCGGCGGCACGCTTGTGCCGATTCAGGATCTGCCGTTTCGTCTGCTGGCGGCGCTGCTCGAACGTCCCGGCGAATTGGTCATGCGCGGCGAATTGGCGGCGCGGCTTTGGGGATCGGAGACCTACGTCGACTCGACCGCCGGACTCAACACCGCCGTCGCCAAATTACGAGAAGCTCTCGGCGACAACCCAGACCAACCGATCTACGTCGAAACCGTTCCCAAGCGCGGCTATCGGTTCGTCGGATCGATCGGCGCGCCGGCTGCTGACGCGAACGAGGATTCCGGCGCGACGCCAGCAGCCTCTCGCCGACCTCGCCCGCTGGTCGTCGCAACGGCTTCGCTGATGACGGCTGCGGTCCTCGCTTTTGCCACCTATCAACTGCGCGCGAACCGCGAGCCGGTGCGCGTGGCCGTGGTGTTGTTTGACAACGAGACCGGTGACCCGCAGCTCGGGCGGTTGTCGCAAGGACTGACCGACGCCGTCGTCACCGCGCTCACCAGCGATTCGCGGCTCGCCGTCATCGGCAATGCGGCAGTACTTCGTACCGCGCGTGCTTTTCGAGACATCGCGAAAGTCCGCGATGAACTCGGCGTCGACTACATCGTCATCGGGCAGGTGCAGATGCTGGACGGCGGCACGATCGTCCGTGCTCACCTGATCCGCGGACGCGATCAAGCGCACGTGTGGGTCAACGTTGTGAAACGCGGTGACGCCGGCGAAGCGGCCTTTCAGTCTGCTGTCGCCGGCGAAGTGCGGACCGCGATCGCGGCGCATGCGCTGGCGCGCTAGCCGGACTTTCTCACGCTCAAGACGACGTCGGGATCGTGGATCGTCAGCGTGATGCCGCCGCCCGCTTCGGCGAATCGGACACGAACGTTTTCGGCGCCGGCGGGATAGAACTCGAACGACCCCAGGTGCGCGAGAGCGCGCGGCATGTGACCTGGCCGACTGATTTGCAGCTCGTCCCGAACGATCGTGACTTCGAGCCGATCGGCCGGGGACCCACCGAATGCATACACGCCGGCGAGTTTCGCATTTTCCTCGCTGGTGATCGGCTTGGTTGGTAGCCGATCGTCAGCGCCGCCCAGCTGCGTCAGGTAATCGACAACCGGCTTCGCCTGAACACCGCCAGCCATCGCGTGGCGCAACAGCGTGATCGTGTGCGGGCCTTTAATCTTTTGGCTGCCAGGCGACGCGGCCAACATCGCCTTGACGACGTCGAGGTGGCCGAGCATTGCTGCTGAAAACATCGTCGGCCGGGCACCATTGGCGAGCAGGAACTCCGCGATCTCGCGACTGCCGACGTGGGACGCCGCGCCAATCGCCGATTCCCAGTCGCCGAAGCCCCAGTCGTAGTTCGCCTTCGCCAGGGTTTGCTGCCGTCCGACCAGTTCCTTCACCCGTGCGACGTTGCCATGGGCGACAGTGACCATTTCTTTGACCAGCTGGGGGTCCTGACTCGGGAAAGCGTCCCCGACCGGCTTGGCAGACGATGCAGGACCCTGTCCTCCCTGCTGTTCGCCGATTGCTGCGTCGGCAAATGCCGGAAGGAATACGAGGGACCAGGAAGAAAGGAGCAGTGAGCGGCGAGTGTGGTTCGGCATGGCCACAACGATGCCGCAAGACTTCGCCCGGCGCAATCGACAGGATCTGAATTCCTCGTAAACAGCTCTTAATCCTCTCTGAGCGCTGAGGCCGGGTCGTATGTCAGGCCCTGCCGAGCCGCAACGAAGGTCGCCAGCGCGGCAATGGCGCCGACCATTAGCGTAATCGCGGCGAGGATCCGAGGGTCGCGCGCCTGAACTTCGAACAGCAGACTGGCGACGACGCGGCTCAGTCCGACCGCGCCGATCACGCCGGCGGCCAGCCCCGCGACAATCGGCCCTCCACTCTGGCGCGCGACCATACCCAGCACCTGTCCCGGCTGCGCGCCGAGTGCCGCCCGGATATTCAGTTCGCGCCGGCGCTGCGACACACCATACGCGGTCACCGCGTAAACGCCGAGCGCCGCGATGAACAGCGCAACGACGCCAAACGCGACGAACAGCTGCACTTGATAGCGGCGTCCGGCCATCGACGTGCCGACCAGTTGTTCGAGCGGTCGCGCGTTGCCGATCGCAATCTCTTCATCAACACCGCTCACGGCTCGCCGTACCGCGGGCATTGTCGCTGCGGGGTCTCCGGCGGTTTTCACGACCAGCTGGGTCGTCATTCGGCTGCGCCACCAATACGGCAGGTAGACCATCAGCGGAGGCGTCCGTTCGAGGGACGTCAACTTCGCGTCGGCGACGATACCGACGACTTCGAACCCTGCCTCGCCGGGGATGGCGCGGCTGAATTGCTTGCCAAGCGCGTCCTGATCGGGCCACAAGCGCTGGGCAGTGCGATCCGAGATGAGTGCCGGCATCATGTGCGCCGGCGGGCGCTCCGCGTCCGTGAACGTGCGACCTCTCAACACCGCGATGCCCATCGTTTGAAAGAACTCGGGACCGACGAAGCGATAGTTCGCTGATGGCTGCTCCGACCGCGGACGTGTGCTACCGGCGGGCACCACTGAATTCACCTGACCGGAGCCGCTCAGCGGCGAGGCCGAAATGACAGACGCCGACGCGACGCCCGGCAACGCGCGAACCGTCGGCAAAAGGCGATCGTAAGCGGCGACCAGCGAGATCTCGGTCGGATAGCGATTGGCCGGCAACGATACGGGTACGAGCAACACGCGTTCGGCCGCGAAGCCGCGATCGACGTTCATCACGCGAACCAGGCTCCCGGCAAGCAAACCGGTGACGACCAGCAGCGCAAGAGACAGAGCGATCTGCAACGCGAGTAGCGCGCCGCGCGCCCGGATCCCGCCGCGATCGCTCGTGGTCGTCAGTGCGCCGGCGCGAAGCGTGCGTTCGACGTCGACGCGCGACTGCCGCCACGCAGGTAACGCCGACACGGCGATTCCAGCGATCGCCGACACGGCCGCTGCAAACGCCATGACGCGACCGTCGATTGCCACTTCGTTGACCCGCGGCAGATCGATCGGCGCGGTCCGCACGAAGACGCGCAGCGCCGCCCACGCCACTGCCAGCCCAAACGCGCCGCCCGACAGCGACAGCGCGACCTGCTCCACCATGGCTCGAACGATCAGGCGCGATCGGCTCGCCCCGATCGCCGACCGGATGGCGGCGTCGCGCAGCCGGCCGGTGGCGCGCGTCAGCGAAAGATTCGCCAGGTTCGCGCAGGCAATCAGCAGCACTGCGCCGATCGCGCCGAGCAGCAGAAGCAGTCCGCGCCTTGACCGTCCGACAACCGTTTCTGAAAGAGGCCTCACCACGCTAGTCAGCGAGACCGGTTCTTTCGCTTCGTGAGTCGCGATCTCGCTCACCCGTCGCTGCAGCAGGTCGAGTTCGGCGCGAGCCTGCTCCAGCGACACGCCGTCGCGCAAACGGCCGAATGCTTCGTTATTGTGATCGCCGACCCAGCCGACACGTTCCGCGTCCATGTGAATCGGCACGAACGCTTCACCAGACGACACCAGCCGTTCGGTCGGCAAGCGAAATTCCGGTCCGAGCACGCCGACGATGATGCGCGGTTTACCGTCGAGCACAATCGAACGTCCGACGATCGCCGGATCCGATGCGAACCGTTGGCGCCAGCCGGCGTCGGAAATCACCGCCACTTCCGGTCGTCCACTGGGCTCGTCCGACGGATTCAGCACGCGACCGCGGGCCGCTTGCACCCGCAGCACGTCGAAGAACGATCCGCTGACGCGTCCAACCGGAATCTGCGTCGCGTCACCGGCGCCGGTCAGGTTCGCCGGCAGCACGATGTACTGCGCCATCGACTCGAAGGTTGTGGCGCGTCCCCGCCAGTATTCGAAATGCTGCTCGTTGACCTCGATGCCCGACGACAGCAGACGCAGTTCGTTCCAGCCTTCTTGAATTGTCACCAGGCGGTGTGCTTCTGGATACCCGAGCGGCTTGAGGAGCACGCCATCCACAATCGAAAAGACGGCCGTGCTACCGCCAATCGTCAACGCCAGCGTCAACACGACGGCCGCGGCATAAGCGCGGTCGCGGCGGAGGCCCCGGAGTGCGTCGCGAACATCGAAGAACATTTGTGGCCCCTGAGCGGTTAGACGGACGCGCGGACGCGGCGGTTGATAGCGCGGCGGAAAGCGGTCGCGTTAAGATACGCACGCATGTGGATCCTGCAGAGCGCTAAGCCTCCCCACGATTCATTTACATTTCGATTGACGCCGGGCGCAATCAAGACCGTCGGCCGCGCGCCACGCGCCGATTTCATCATGGACGCGCCGCTGGTGTCGCGGATCCATTGTCGTTTGACCGCGACGGACGCCAACGTCGAAGTCGTCGACCTGAAGAGTACCAACGGCACCTTCGTCAATGACAAACGCGTCGAGAAAGCCACGCTCTCGGTTGGCGATCGGCTCCGCGTCGGGCGGGTCGAGCTGACTATAAACATGGCTAATAGCTAATGGCTGAGGGCTGAGGGACGAGTGTCAATGGACCTTATGCCATCAGCCATTAGCCATCTCTCAGCCATTGACCAGAAAAGGATTCGTCCGCCGTTCCGTGCCAATCGTCGTGTCGGGACCGTGGCCCGAATGCACGATGGCATCGTCGCCCAGCGGGAACAAGACGTTTTTGATCGAAGCGATCAGCACGCCGTGGTCGCCGCCCGGCAAGTCGGTGCGGCCGATCGAGCCCGCAAATAACGTGTCGCCGACGAACAATTCCTTGCCTTCAATGCCGGCCTTCCCCACCTGCAGACAGACGCCGCCGGGGCAATGTCCCGGGGTGTGGTGCCAATGGACCTCGTAGCCGCCGAACGCAATCACCTGCCGAGGTAAATAGAAGATGTCGATCGGCGGCTGGGGCTCGACGGTCAGTCCGAACATCCGGCCGGTCTCAACCGCCCGTTCATAAAGGAATAGATCGTCGCGATGCAAGTAGATCGGCACGTTGAGTGCTCGTTTCGCCGCTGCAACGCCGGTGACGTGGTCGACGTGCGCGTGGGTCAGCAGAATGTGACGAATCGCTAGTTCCCGGCGTTGCGCGTAGGCGAGCAGGCTCGAAACTTCATCTCCCGGATCGATCAGAATCGCTTCGCGCGTGGTTTCGCACGAAACGACGTAGCCGTTCTTGAAGAAAGGACCGACCGCCTGACTCTCAATTATCATGGTCTGTCATGATCTTAGCTGTTCTCGACGACTTGATGTTCACCTCGAAAATCAAAACCACCGCGAACCAACTCGGTGTCGCCGTCGCATTCGCGCGCTCGGCCGACGGCGCGCTTGCCGAGATGAAGAAATCGACGCCATCACTGGTCATCCTCGACTTGAACAACGGACGCATCAACCCGCTTGGCATCGTTGCGGACATGAAGCAGGATCCGTCGCTGGCATCAGTGCGCACGGTCGGATATGCATCCCACGTCCAGGTTGACGTCATCAACGCGGCGAGGGCAGCCGGCGTTGACGATGTGATGGCGCGGTCGGCGTTTACGCAGAACCTGGCGGCGATACTCTCCAACCCATGATCGAGATCCTGCGCGCTCGACAACGGATCTCGGCCCACGTCAGACGGACTCCGCTGATTCACTCGCCGTGGCTTTCGGATGCCACCGGGACCCGGGTGTCGATCAAGGTCGAGTCCATACAGGTCTCGAATTCGTTCAAGTCGCGCGGCGCGTTCAACGCGGTGATGGCGCGGCGCGAACGGGCCAGCGCGCCGAATGCGCTGGTTACCGCATCCGCCGGCAACCATGGGCGCGCACTCGCCGTCGCCGCTGAAACATTCAAATTACCCCTGACGGTGTTCACACCGATTGACGCGCCGGCAACCAAGCTCGACGCGATCAAGCGGCATGGCGCCACGCTGCGCGCCGAAGGGCGCGACTACGACGAAGCGGAAAAGATGGCGAAACAGTTCGCGGTCGAGACCGGGGCGGCGTTCATCTCGCCGTACAACGACGCCGACGTCATCGCCGGCGCCGGCACGGTTGCCTTCGAAATATTCGAAGACGCGCCGGATGTCGACATGCTGGTACTCGGCGTCGGCGGCGCCGGCCTGATTAGCGGGATGGGAACGGTCGCGCGACATCTCAAGCCCGCGGCTCGAGTGATCGGCGTCGAAGTCGTCGCGTCGTGCGCGTTTCAAACCAGCTTTCGCGCTGGTCATCTCGTCGAAATTGTCCCCGGCCCGACGCTCGCCGATGGATTGGGCGGCAATCCCGACCCCGAAACGATCACGTTCGGCATTGTCCAGCGCGTGGTGGACGACATCGTCACGGTCGATGAACGCGAACTCGCCCTCGGCATTGCCGGTCTGGTGACGGCGGAGCATTTGATCGCGGAAGGGGCCGGCGCAGTCGGAACCGCGGCGCTGCTGGCGAAGAAGATCGCGCCGCTCGGCAAGCACGTCGCGGTCGTGCTGTCGGGCAGCAACATTGATACGATGAAACTGGCATCGATTATCAGCGCGGCGTAATCGGATCGAGGACTGCGGCGATTGTCACCCGCGCTGCTCGATACGCGGCGTCAAGCGCAGCCCTGGCTTCAAGCATCGGCGGCTGGTCAACGACATGGGTCCACGGGAACATCTGGCGGCGCAGCAGCTTGCTGGCGTTGGTGCCCATGATTTCCTGACCCCAGCCTCTGAGCATCGCTTCATCGGCGGCGATGCGTTTCAACAGTTCGGCCGCCAGCGGCGCGTCGGCCACCGCCGCCGCCGACAACGCCGCACAGCGGACCGCGAACGGGCCATGCGCCGGCGTCCTGGCATTTGCCAGCGCGGCGGCAACCAGCTGCCGTGCGGCGGCCTGTTGACCGCGCTCCTGCCGCAAACCCGCAACCGCGGCGCGTGCCTCGCAGTCGGCCGGTTTGCGGGCAACCAGCACCTGCGCCTGTGTCATCGCTTCGTCGCTGCGGCCGGCCATCCGCAGCGCGTAAACGTTGGTGAGCGCGAAGACCGGCACGGTTTCGACCAATTTCAGGTCGCGGATGGTGCGAACCGCCTCGTCATAGCGCCGCTGCTCGAGTGCCAACGCCACGCGCAGCGGCGGCTTCCACATGCCGTTCGGATCGGGCGCGTCGGTCAACTCACGCGACGCCTCGTCGAAGCGACCGAGCATCGACAACGCGCTCACCAGATCGGCGTGGTTGACGTCCATCCGCGGATCGAGTTCGAGCGCGCGCCGATAAAAGGCAATCGCCCGCACCGGATCGAATTCGAGGATCTGATCGCCGATCTGGTGAAAGCCTTCGGAAAACGTCGGATCGAGTTCAATCGATTTTCGGAGCGCCGCCAGCGCATCCCGCAGCGAATCGGCGGCAAGGCCGATCGCGAGATTCGCCTGCGGGAGATCCGGATCGAGCTCGAAGGCGCGGTCGGCGGCCTTTCGGATCAGCGCGCGCCGCGGCGGATCGTCGACCGCGCCGAGAAATGACGACTCGAGCCGCAACGCCTCCGCCAGCCCGGCGTGCGCCTCGGCAAGCCCATCGTCCAACCGAATCGCTTCTTCGAAACGCTGCTTCGCCTCTTCGAGGTTGCGCTCGGCTGCCGCCTGGCGACCGTGCAAATATGTTTCGTAAGCGCGCGGATCCACCAGGCGCGAGGCCGCGCGTTCGCGTGCCGGCGAGGCACGCAGCCTGAGCCGCAGCGCCGATGCGACGTCGTCAGCCACCTGTGCCTGCACCGCGAAAATGTTTCGGACTTCACGCGTGTACTGACCGGTCCACAAGGCCGTGTTGTCGGATGGATCGACTAACTCGAGCGAGATCTTCACGCTGTCGCCGTTGGGGCGGACGGTGCCCGTCAACACAACGGCTGCGTTCAGTTCGCGGGCCAGCTCGCTCGGGGCACGGCCGCGATAGGCTCGCGTCGCCGAACGGCCGAGCACTTTCAGGCCCTCAGTCTGTCCGAGGCGGATCACCAGATCCTCGGTCAGGCCGTCCGCGAAAAACTGCTGCGAGCGGTCGGCATCGAACAATTCCAGCGGAATGACCGCAACGATTGGCGGCGGTGGTGAACCGACGGTTCGCTTCCAGAGCTGGCCAAGTGAAGCGCGCTCGTACCACGCAGCGGCGCCGAGCAGCGCGATCGCGACGAGCAGCGCCACTCCTCGGCCAAATGCGCGACCGGGTTTCGCCGCTGCCGCGGCAGCGCTGGCCCGCTCGCTCTCGATGCTGCGGACGTCGAGAATCGCATCGACCGCCCGCAGCTCGGCCGCGAGTGCCGCCGCCGACTCGTATCGTTCGGCGACGCGCTTCGCCAGCGCCCTGGCGACAATCGGATCCAACTCCGTTCCCAGGCTGCGGTTTACCGACGATGGCGGCGGTGCGGTGCCCTGAACAATCTGCAGCGCAACCGCAGTGGCCGCCGTACCGTGGAACGGCCGTACGCCGGTCAACATCTCGTGCAGCACGATGCCCAGCGAGAAAATGTCGGTTCGGTGATCGATCGGCTCGCCGAGCGCCTGCTCCGGCGACATGTAGGCTACCGTCCCGATCGCCACGCCGGCGCCGGTCTCGAATTGGGTTGCCGCGCGATCGCGATCCGCGCCGCCGGTCGTCCATTTGGCGAGGCCGAAATCAAGAATTTTCGCGTGGCCTTTCGGAGTGACGACGATGTTGTCGGGCTTGATGTCGCGATGCACGATGCCGACAGCGTGTGCGTCCGCTAGCGCGTCGGCAACCTGCACCGCAAGGTGAATCGCCTGACGCGGATTCATCGGCCGGCCACCGATTTTCCGCGACAGCGTCTCACCCGGGACGAACTCGAACGCCAGGAACAGCCGGCCCTGGTCCTCGCCAATTTCGAACAACGCGGCGATATTGGGATGCGACAGCGCCGCGGCCGCCTGCGCCTCGCGCATGAATCGGGCGCGCCGATCCGGATCGGCGGCCACGTTCTGCGGCAGCACCTTGATGGCCACGGTGCGCCCCAACCGCGTGTCGCGGGCGCGGTACACCTCGCCCATTCCGCCTTCGCCCAGCTTGTCGAGAAGACGGTAGTGAAGGATATCGCTGCCGATCACAGCCGCGGTCCGTGCTGGGCTACGGCGAGACCTCGCCTGGCTTCGCTGATGCGGTCGACGATTGTGTCGTGCGCCAACTGTTCGAGCATGAAAGCCGACCAATTATAATGACGGCATCTACCTCTCAGTCCTTCGCACCAACAGAAACTTCAGGCTGCTGTACTTCGGACAAGCCATCTCGCAGCTTGGCGACTGGTTCAACTCGGTCGCCGTGTATGCGCTGCTGCTCGACCTGACCGGATCGGCGACCGCGGTTGCGTGGATCATGATCGCGCAGTACTTGCCGGTCGCATTGGTCGGTCCCGCCGCGGGCGTTGTTGTTGATCGGGTGAACCGGCGCAAATTGATGATTGCCGCGGACCTGGTCCGCGGCTTCTTGATCCTGTTCCTGCTGCTGGTGCGTTCGCGGGACCAGGTGTGGCTGGTCTACGTGATCATGGCCTGCACGATGACTGCGTCGGGATTTTTCGAACCGGCGCGTACGGCGACGATTCCCAACGTG
>Ga0070675_100001312_pt1 | contig 18156 bp, 17 predicted proteins | sample KBSM43metaG_FD_65343 | JGI IMG/M metagenome (GOLD analysis project Ga0070675, IMG submission 65343) | Miscanthus rhizosphere microbial communities from Kellogg Biological Station, Michigan, USA - KBS M4-3 metaG | ecosystem: Host-associated > Plants > Roots > Rhizosphere > Soil ...
GCCGCAAAGCCGACACTGTTGGCACGAGAGATCCTTCGGGCAATGGACCTATCGGGCTGCACGCGGCATTCCGGTGTTGTCGAGACGGCAGATTTAGTAACTCACGGAATCGACGAACGCCACGGTCGGATTGTGTTTCCGTTAGCGGATACTGACGATTCACGAAAAACTCCTTATTTACGTTGTGATTTACCGTGCTCAGCATCGGAAGCTGTCACCCTAACTGACATTCTCCGAATTACTTCCGCTGCTGTTGGACTCGAGCGGGCCCGGCGAGAAGAGCGCAAGCGAGCCGCACTCTGGCCTTCTGACAGTAAAGTGGAAGACACAGGAGCTCTGTACGTTGCTGAGGAGATGCAGGCTTTGCTGGACACCGCACGCCGCGTTGCCAGCGCCAACATACCGGTGCTCATCACCGGCGAAACCGGCACCGGAAAAGAGGTCCTCGCGCGACTGATTCACGGCTACTCGCCGCGATCCGCGAAAACATTCCTGCCCTTCAACTGCAGTGCGACACCGCGAGACATGCTCGATGCACAACTGTTCGGGCATCGACGCGGCGCATTCACCGGAGCGACTGAGAATTTTCAGGGCGTGATCCGCGCAGCGACCGGAGGGACGCTGTTCCTCGACGAAATCGGCGAGAGCACGCTCGAGATTCAGCCAAAGCTCCTGCGCTTCCTCGAATCAGGCGAGGTGCATCCGATCGGCGAGACGCACCCTCAACGAGTCGACGTGCGCATCATCGCGGCGACCAACGCCGACGTCGATACGCTCGTCGCGCAGGGTCGCTTCCGCGAGGATCTGTACTACCGGCTGAACATCGTGCGCCTGCACATCCCGCCGCTGCGCGAACGGCGCGTAGAGATTCCGGTGTTCGCCAATCACTATCTGCACAAATACGCGAAGGAGATGCACAAAGGGGAACTGCGCCTCGCCGAGGAAACGATGGAGTATCTCGTGCTCTATCGTTGGCCGGGCAATGTCCGCCAGATCGCCAACGAAATGCGCAGGCTGGCCGCTCTCGCCGAGCATGGCGCCGTGCTGATGCCCGAGCATCTCTCGCCTGACATCGCTGCGTCCCGGCGCACGGTCCCGGCCGCAGAACGCACGCTCGACGTCAGCGAAATCGTCGTGCGGATCGATCAGCCGCTCAGTGCTGCCACCCAGCACGTCGAACAGACGATGATCAAAGCGGCGATCGAGAAGACGAACAGCGTCGACGAAGCAGCCAAGCTTCTCGGTCTCTCCCGAAAGGGTTTGTATCTCAAGCGACTGCGGTTCGGGATGGCCATTGACCGCACAAAGGACGACAGCGATCTGCCGATAAAGCGCGACTACACGACCGCAAGTTGAGGCGGCGGGAGCCACCCAGGCGAATCAAATACGCGCCATAATGCGCGCATGCGAAACACCGCTGCTTTTCTGGTGCTCGCGTTCGCGGCAGCTGTCGCGACACTCGTCGCCCAGTCGTCCCAACCAAAATCGTCGACGCTGCAGATCCCATTCGAAAGCTACGCACTGCCCAATGGATTGCGCGTCGTCCTCGCTCCCAATAACACGTCGCCCACGGTTGCGGTGACGGTTTGGTACCACGTCGGCTCCAAGAACGAGGCGAAAGGGAAAACCGGCTTCGCGCACCTGTTCGAGCACGTGATGTTCACGGGCTCCGGACATGTCCCCTACGGCGTGCACGACCGCCTGACCGAGGGCGTCGGCGGCTCCAACAACGGAACCACCAGCCGAGACCGGACGATGTACTTCGAGACGATCCCGTCGAACTACCTCGAGACCGCACTGTGGCTCGAGTCCGACCGCATGGGATTTCTCCTCGACACCCTCGACATCCAGAAGCTGGATGCCCAGCGCGACATCGTCAAGAACGAACGCCGGCAGAGCATGGATAACCAGCCCTACGGCCTCGTTGACGAGATCGTCTCGAACACCTTGTATCCGGCGGCGCATCCGTACTCGTGGGACGTCATCGGCAGCATGACCGACCTCACAGCCGCATCCGAAACAGACGTGAAGGAGTTCTTCAAGCGGTATTACGCGCCAGCCAACGCCATCGTCTCGATCGCCGGCGACTTTCAACCCCAGCAGGCGAAACCGCTCGTCGCCAGATACTTCGGCGAGTTCCCCCGCGGACCCGCGATCGTGCGGCCCGCGGCGCCACCGGTCACCCTCGACCGCGAAACGCGGCTCGTATACGAAGACCGCGTCCAGGTGCCGCGCCTCGTCATCGTGTGGCCGACGGTCGGACGGCAGAGCGACGACCGCTTCGCGCTCCGAGTGCTCGACCAGATCGTCGCGGGACCTCGAACAACGCGGCTGACGAAAGCGCTCGTCTACGACCGCCAGCTCGCAACGTCGATAACCGCGCGTCAGGATCCGGACGAGAGCGCCGGCGAGTGGCGGCTGACGATCACGCCACGCCCCGGCGTCTCACTCACCGACCTCGAAGCGGCGACGGACGCCATCCTCGACACGCTGAAGGCGGAGGGGCCAACCGGGGAGGAAATCCAGCGCGCGACCGCTGGACTCGAGCTCGGTTTCGTCAACGGCCTCGAGTCGAACCTTGGCAGATCGATGAGGCTGGCTGACGGCCTCGGCTACGACAATGACGCCGGCTCCTTCCAGACGGAGTATCAGAAGATGCTCGCCGTCACCCCAGCGGACGTGAAACGCGTCGCCAACAAGTACCTGACAAAGGGCCGGATCGTTCTGAGCGTCGTGCCCATCGGCAAAAAGGAGATGGCGTCCAAGCCATCCGAGAGCACACCGTATCGGAGAACCGACCAGTGACGCGCCGCGCCTGGCTCGTCGTCATCCCCATGCTGCTGACCGGCGTGCTCGCGGTCGCCCAGGGTACGCTCGATCGATCGAAGGCCCCTGCACCGGGCGCCCCGCCGGTGCTGCGCGTGCCCGCGTGGACCCGATCGACGCTCGCAAACGGCGCCGAGCTTGTCGTCTCCGAAAAGCACGACCTGCCGCTCGTATCCTTCGCGATCACCTTCTCGGGTGGATACAACCAGGGGGATCCCGCTGCGCGGCGCGGGCTCGCGGACATGACGGCCTCGATGATGAGCGAGGGCACGCAGACCAGGAACGGCGACGCGCTGGCCGCCGCGCTGCAGCTCCTCGGGACGACGGTGACGATCAGGATCGCCGGCGAGACGGGCACCATCGCCTTTCAGTGCATTGCCGGCAAATTTCCGGCGACGCTCGACATCGTCGCCGACATGCTCGTCAACCCGTCGTTTCCGCAGGACGCACTCGAGCGGCTGCGATCACAGCGGCTGGTTGCGCTCACCCAGGCTCGCGACCAGCCAGGTGCGATCGCGTCGCGCGTGTTCCCACGCCTGGTCTACGGCGACGCTCACCCGTACGGGCAGAACGTCACCGAGGCGACGCTCAAGGCGATCACCCGCGACGATGTCGTGGCGTTTCATCGCGGGTATTTCCGTCCAGGGCAGGCCCTTGTGACGGTCGTGGGCGACGTGAATGCCGCAGCCGCGAAGACGGCGATCGAGAAGACGCTCACGGCGTGGCCGCGTGGCGGCGAGAGGCCGACGTTCCAATATCCGGCTGTGCCGGCGTCACGCGCAACGACGATTTTCCTGGCCGACAAGCCGGGCGCCGCGCAATCCACCTTTGCGATTGGAACGACCGGGCCCCCGCGAAGCACACCCGACTACTACGCGCTCCAGGTGATGAACACCATGCTCGGCGGCATGTTTCAGTCGCGCCTGAATGCCAACATCCGCGAAGAGAAGGGCTACAGCTACGGTGTCGGTTCGTCGTTCGCGTACGGGAAAGGGCCGGGAGCATTCCGGGCGGGCGGCGATATCGTTGCCGCCAAATCCGACGCCGCCCTGATTGAGTTCATGAAGGAGCTGCGCGGTATTCGCGGCGAACGTCCGATCACAGACGAGGAACTGTCCACGGCAAAGGATGCGTTGACGCAACGCCTGCCGGCGACATTCGCGTCGGCGCAGAGCATCAACACCGCGATCGTGTCGCTGTGGACACAGGGATTGCCAGACGACTACTACCAGCAGTACGCAGCGCAGATTGGTGCGGTGCAGCGGGAGGACGTGGTCCGCGTCGCACGCCAGTACGTCGACGTCGATCACCTCGTCATCGTAATCGTCGGCGATCGCTCGACCATCGAAGGCCCGTTGCGCGCGACACACGTCGCGCCGATCACTATGACCGACATCGAGGGCACTCCGGCTGAGCCCTGAACATCATGCTTCAGAGCGATTCTATAAACGCTCTTACTGACGTCGCCGCTGCGGTCGCCAGCTTTGTTCTTGCGGTGTCAATGTATCGACGAATTGGCCCGAGCAACCGTATCACTGGGTGGCTCTGGTGCGCCTCCTTCCTGGCCGCCGCGGCAGCGACCACGGCCGGCGCCCTCTTTCATGGGTTCAGAACTGACCTTCATCCATCGGCGTTGGAGATGGTGTGGAACATCGCGATGTTTCTGGCTGGGAGTGCGGCCTCGTTCGTGGTCGCCGCCATTCACGCCGCACACGACAGACGGGAGGACCACACCGTCAGCTGGCTGGCTGGCAGCATCGCCGTGACGCTTGCAGGGCTCGCTGTGCAACAGAGCGATTTCCCACGCGGCCTGCTCTTCAACCACAACGATGTCTACCATGTGATGCAGATCGTCGCGCTCTACCTGTTGTTTCGATGCGCGCGCACCACACGCGACCGCGGGTCTTTTGCGATAACCGGAACGTGAATCCGTCAGTCTTCTGACGGGGTCTCACCTTCCTTACCTGCCGATCCCATTGATACGTCCGCGAGACCGGACCGGATCATGTACCAAAAGAGAATCACGCCGGGCATTGCAACAGCCGTCGTCAGCAGATAGAAGTTGAAGTACCCGATGTTCTGGATCAACGACCCGGCCGTCGTGCCGGTCAGGAATCTTCCCGCGATGCTCGCGAGCGCAGAGAGCAGCGCATACTGCGTGGCCGTGAACCGCAGATTGCACAGCGCTGACAGATAGGCGACGACGGTCACGCCGCCGATGCCGCTGGCAAAGTTCTCGAACCCAATGGCGGCGCCCATGCCCACGTTCGTGCGGCCCGCTGCGGCGAGCGCGGCGAACCCGAAGTTCGAGACGGCCATCAGCACGAGGCTGATGAGCACGGATCGTTTCATCCCGAGCCTCGCATAAAGGATCCCGCCGATAAACACGCCGGCCAGTAGCGCGACGAACCCGATGCCGACGTCATAAAACGCGATTTCGTCGTTCGTGAATCCGAGATCCTGGAAAAGCAACCGCAGCGTCAAGTTCGCGAGCGTGTCGCCAATCTTGTGAATCAGGACGAAGACGAGGACGACGAGCGCGCCCTCGCGCTTGAAGAACTCGGCAAGCGGACTGAAATACGCAACGATGGCGTGGATGACGCCGCGCGCGGCGGCGGGCTCGCGGTGCCGCTCGGGCTCGCCCATCGCGAGTCCGGTGAGCATCGCCGGCAGCGCAAACAGCGCGCATGCGGTGTAGGCGGGGCCCCAGCCGTAGCGCGCGGCGATGACGAGCGCGAGGGCGGCTGCCGCCCCTGCTCCAATCCTCCAACCGTACTGCGACATGCCCGACCCGACGCCAAGCTGGCGTGGTTCGAGCAACTCAATGCGATAGGCGTCGATGATGATGTCGTAGGTCGCACCGGCAAAGCCGACGACCAGCGCCGCAACCGCGACCGTGCTCAGCGCCTGCTGTGGGTCGACAGTGCCGAGAAAGATGATCGAGGCCATCACACACACGCCCGTCAACCACAACCACGAGCGTCGCTGGCCAAAGCGGCTGAGCAGCGGGATGCGAACGTTGTCGACAAGCGGCGCCCAGACGAATTTGAAGTTGTACGCGAGAAACGCCAGCGCGAACATCGTGACCGCGCTCTTCCTGATCCCGAATTGTGCGAGTCGCGTGGTCAGTGTGGCGGCGATCATCGCGAACGCCGCGCCCGACGAAATCCCGAGGAACAGCGCCGCCAGCGGCGCACTCTCGAGGTACGGACGCACGCCTTCCGGAACATAGGCGTGCCAGCTGCGGCTCTGGATCGCGGCGCCGCGGTCGTAGACCTGTGAATGCGAGTTGGCCACTACAAGCCATTATCGGAGATTCCGTCGGCAATACTTAGCCGAGCTCGGCCACTCCGTTAACGAAGGCGGGAATCACCTCACAGTAAAATTGTTATTCCCTTCGTTGACATGAATTTCGATCCCAACTGGCTGATCCTCTCGTTGATTCCAAGCGGCATCGGCTTCGTCCTGTTCGTCTACGGGAAGAAGCAGGCTAGATGGCCGCAGCTCGCGGGCGGACTGCTGTTGATGGCCTATCCCTATTTCACGCAGAGTGTGGCGGCGCTTCTCGGCGTCGGCGTCGCGCTGGGGGCAGCGATTTATTACGCCGTGTGGGCCGGCTGGTAAGCCGGTTCATGCGAACAATTCACGCGCGGCTCACCCGACTAGAATGTCGCCATGATGATCCGTTACACAGCATTGGCACTTCTCCTGTCGGTCACCGCCGGCGCGCTCACTGGCGAAGCGCTCATTGCCCAGGCACGCGGTGCGCGTGGCGGCGCCGCGCCGGCAGCTCCGCGCGCGCAACAGGTCCAGGGCAACCTGCTGCAAGTGATGCGCGGGATCCTCTTCCCGAACTCCAACGTCCTGTTCGCGTCCCAGTCGGTGGATCCGGCGACCGTCAAGAAGGACGCGGATCCGACATCGTCAGTCAATCCACTCGCGGGGAACTACGGCGGCTGGGAAGCGATCGAGAACAGCGGCATCGCAATGGCCGAGGCGGCGAACCTCCTCACCATTCCGGGACGCGTCTGCGGCAACGGCAAGCCGGTGCCCGTGCAGAACGCCGACTGGCAGCGGTTCGTTCAGGGGCTGCGCGACGCGGGGATGGCGACCTACAAGGCGGGGCAGTCGAAGAACATGGATATGGTGGTCGAGGCCGCTGACACGGTGACAACCGCGTGCATGAACTGCCACGAGGTGTACCGGGAAAAGACGCCGGCACAGGGCGGGATGGCCGCCCGCTGTACAAAGTAACGAACGCGGCGTAACAGAAAACAGGGGCAGATGGATCCTGCCACCTGCCCCCTGTTACCAGCCGCCTGTTATTACACCGGCTGCTTTGGCGCCCGCGGCGCCCGCTGCTGCCGCTCGCGCGCACGCGCCTGCGCCTGCTGCTCGAGCTCCTTCGCCTTCGTCTGCTGCTCGGGCGTGAGGATGTTCCAGATGTCGGCGTGGACTCGCGCCTGTGCCACGGCCAGATCGGCCTGCACGGTGGCCACCTGCGCTGCCGCCGCACGCACGGCCTGCTCGTTCACCGGCACCTGATTGATCGCCGCGCGCTGCGCCTGCATCGCCTGGTCGAGGCGCTGCATCGTCGACCGCATCTGCTCGCGGTCGCGCTGCGTGATGTCGCGCACCTGCTGCTTCTGCGCGTCGCTCAGGTCGAGCTGACCGAGCGCGAAGCCGGCCGCGAATCCGCCGCGGCCGCCGGGACCGAACGGCCCCGCGCCGCGTCCGGGCCCGGCCTGCGCGAACAGCGCCACGGCACCGGCCGACAGCATCGCGACAATTCCCGTTGTCATCACAATTTTTCGAACACGATCCATGGGTATTGCCTCCATAGGGCCGGCTGCCGCCTTCCGCTCGTTCCGAGCTTCGGCGAGCCAGCCCCTACGTGGGTTGAACACTAAGTCAGACGTGGCATCTGAGCTCAAAGTTGGCGGCGCACTTTTGACAATTACGTGGCGGAACGATGGTAGCGAGGCAGCTGTGGCGCAAACCTTTAACGTTTGCGCTACGGGCAACTGGCGAGCCGCTACTCGTACCGCAACGCGTCAATCGGGTTCAGCTGCGCGGCTTTTCGCGCCGGATAGAACCCGAAGAAGACGCCAATCGCCGCCGCGACACCAAACGAAATCGCAACCGCAGCCGGTGTGACTACCGCGGACCACTGCATCACGCGCTGGACACCGAAAGCCACACCGAAGCCGAGACCAATCCCGATCGCACCGCCTGCCAGGCTGAGCACGATCGATTCGACGAGAAACTGCAGCAGCACGTCGAGATCGCGCGCGCCAACCGCCAGCCGAAGGCCAATCTCGCGCGTCCGCTCGGTCACCGACACGAGCATGATGTTCATGATCCCGATGCCGCCGACGATCAGCGACACTGCCGCAATGCCCGCCAGCAGATACGTCATCGTCTGTGTCGCGGAGGTGAGCACGCCCGCCATTTCCTCGAGCGTCCGCACCATGAAGTCGTTGTCGGAGCCGGGCTGAATGCGGTGGCGCGTGTGCAGCAGGTCTGTAATCTGCTGCACCACGGTGTCGAGCGGCACGCCGTTTTCGGCCGACACCGTGATCGCGGTGACGTGCTGCACGCCCATCAGCTTCTTCTGCACCGTCGTGTAGGGAACCAGCACGGTGTCGTCCTGGTCCTGCCCCATCGCCGCCTGCCCCTTGCTCGCGAGCACGCCAATCACCTGGAACGGCTGGTTCTTGATGCGAACTATCTCGCCGGTCGCATCCGCGCCGACACCGAACAATTGATCGCGCACGACCGAGCCGAGCACGGCGACCTTGCGCGCGGCGGTCACGTCATCCTCGGTGAAGAAGCTGCCGAACTGCGTCGGCCACGATCGGATCGCGGCCAACTCCGGCCCGGTGCCTTGAATCTGTGTGTTCCAGTTCGATGTCGCAGCCACGACCTGCTGGCGCGTGTTGATCCCCGGCGAGAGATATTTGATGCCCGGCACCTCGCGTCGAATCGCGTCCGCATCGTCCGCCGTCAGCGTGACGACCGCGCCCTGTCCCTGTCGCACGGGTCCGAAGCCGCCGGAACCGGCACTGACCATGACGATGTTCGAGCCGGCACTGCGAATCTGGTTTTGAATCGAGGCGCTCGCACCGGTGCCGATCGCGACCATCACGATCACGGCGGCAACACCGATGATCATGCCGAGCGCGGTCAGCGCCGTGCGCATCGCATTGCGGCGAAGCGCCTTGAGCGCAATGATGAACGTCATCCAAATCGACATACCCAGTCCCCAGCCTCACGCGCTCTGCATCGCCACGTCCGCCTCGCTTCGCAGTCGCGTAAGCTCCGCGGCCGCTTTGCGGCGGTGCACCACGGGCCCGTCGCTGCGCACGAGGCCGTCACGGAACGCGACGACGCGTGTGGCGTATTCCGCGATGTCCGCCTCGTGCGTGACCAGCACGATGGTGATGCCGCGCTCGATGTTCAGCCGCTGAAAGATGTCCATCACGTCCACGCTCGTGCGCGTATCGAGGTTGCCCGTCGGTTCGTCTGCCAGCAGGAGCGATGGATCGTTCACCAGGGCGCGAGCGATGGCGACACGCTGCTGCTGCCCGCCCGAGAGCTGATTCGGATGATGGCCCATGCGGTCCCCGAGACCGACTGCCTTCAACGCCTCGGTCGCGCGCGCGTGCCGTTCCGCGGCTGACAGGCTGCCGCTGTAGAGCAGCGGCAGCTCCACGTTCTCGAGCGCAGACGTCCGCGCCAGGAGATTGAATCCCTGAAACACAAATCCAATCTCGGTATTCCGGACGCGCGCGAGCTCACGTGCGGTCAGCCGCGAAACATCCTGGCCGTTGAGCACGTACTGGCCGCTCGTCGGACGATCGAGGCAGCCGGCCAGGTGCATGAACGTCGATTTGCCCGAGCCTGATGGACCGGTGAGCGCGACGAACTCGCCCGGCGCGATGTCGAGCGTGACGCCTCGCAGCGCGGGCACGTGCACTTCGCCGACGTCGTAGATCTTGGTGAGGTCGCGGACAGAGATGACACTTCGCGGACCTTGCAGGTCCGCGCCGCGCTGGTGAAAGTCCGCGCCGCGGGTGTCAGCGTCGGGCGATGATGCGTGTGGGCTCATCGTCCGGCTCCGCCACGAGCGCCGCCGGCTGCGGCGCCAGCGCCGGCTCCACGCGCGCCCGCGCCACCACCGCGGCGGCCAAACGGCAACAGCGGATTGGCCGTCTGCGAGGTCACCACCCCGCCAGGCTCGGTGACGCCGGTCACCACGCGATCGCCTTCCTTCAGATCGCCGCCGACGATCGCCGTCATCGCACCATCGGTGACGCCGGTCCGCACACGAAGCAGCTGCAGCTTTCCATCGCGGAGCGCCCACACGCGGCCGAAGCCGCTGCCCGCGGCGGCCGAAGCCGGATCACCGGCAGCGCCACGCCGTCCCCGGAACTCAGCTCGCTGCTCGGGCGTCATCTGCGCGAACTGCGCCCGCTGCTCGGGCGTGAATCGCGCGGCAAACTGCGCGCGTTCCTCCGGCGTCAGCTGCGCAAAGCGCTCGCGTCCGGCCGTCTGCCCTTCTCCTCTTCCGGCCGCCTGACCCGCCGTCCCCGCGCTGCCGGCGACGCCGCGCGCGCCACCCGCGCCGGCGAGCTGCTGCGGCACTTCCTGCCCAAGTGCCGCAAACAGCTCCGGCGTCGGCGCGAACCGCAGCGCCGAATTGGGAACGCGCAGCACGTCTTCGTTCGCCGCAATCTGCACGGTGACGTTCGCGGTCATCCCGGGTTTGAGCCGCAGATCCTCATTCGGCACGTCGATCATCGTCGTGTAGCTGACGACGTTTTGCTCGGTCTTCGCGTCGAGGCGCACCTGCTTGACCGTGCCGCGGAAGGTCTGCTGCGGATAGGCGTCCACCCGGAACGACACGGTTTGACCGGGCTGGATTCGTCCGATGTCGGATTCGTCAATACTCGCGCTCACCTGCATGTGCGTGAGGTCCTGCGCGATGACGTACAGCGTCGGCGCCGACATGCTGGCCGCCACGGTCTGGCCGACGTCCACACTGCGCGAAATCACCGTGCCGTCAATCGGCGAGCGGATGATCGTGTGCTGAAGATTGACCTCCGTCTGGTTCAGCGACGCGCGCGCCTGTGTGACCTGCGCCTCCGCGGACTTGAGCGCCGCCTCCGCCGACATTGCCGCGGACTGCGCCGTCTCGAGGTCGTTGCGGGAGATCAGCTTCTGGTCCGACAGCTCCTGCGCTCGCTTCGACTTCGACGCGCTGTCGTCGACTTCGACCTTCGCGCGGTCCACGTCAGACTGCGACTTGATGAGCGTTGCCCGCGCCTGATCGACCTGCGTCTGGAAAAGCGAGGGATCCAGCTCGGCGATCACCTGACCTTTCCTCACGTGCGCGTTGTAGTCGACAAACAGCGCCTTGACAGTCCCCGATACCTGGCTGCCGACCTGCACCGTGGTGACCGGTGCCAGCGTTCCCGTGGCGTCTACCTTGGCGATGACGCTGCCATGCGTCACCTCCGCGGTGACCGGCACCGGCACTTTCGCCGCGCTGTGGGACCGGTAGTAGAACCAGCCGCCGCCGAGTATCGCGACAGCGAGAACGATGACGGTCAGCAGACGTTTCGACATGGCCACCCACTTTAAAGGCATGGCTCATGCCATGCCGACCAGCCTTACTTCTCGACCATTGGACTGGATCGGCGTGGCCGCGAGATGTCCAACCGGTGAAAATTCCGCGGCAGAGGACGTCATTGTTTCTTCACAAGTGCGTCAACGCAGAATCACGCGCCGGGGGTGCAATAGGGGTGTATGCCGCTGGAGGAGGGCTACACTGAGGCGTTGGAAGCCGCGACCTCACCCCGCCCGACCGTCCTCGTCGTCGAAGATGAGCCCAACATACGCGAGCTCGTCTGTCTGCATCTCGGCCTCGAAAACTATGAGTGCGTTCAGAGCGGCGATGGAGAGGACGCGCTGAAACTGGCGCGCAGCCGGCATTTCGATCTGGTCATCCTCGACCTCATGCTCCCGGGGCTCGACGGCGTGACCGTCTGCAAGGCCATCCGCCGCGATTCTGAAAATCCCGACGTACCGGTTCTGATGCTCACCGCACGCCGCGAAGAGTCGGACAAGGTCGTCGGTCTCGAGAGCGGCGCTGACGATTACCTCACCAAGCCGTTCGGCGTGCGGGAACTGGTGGCGCGCGTGCGGGCGCTGCTTCGCCGCGGGCCCCGACCGCTTGTCACCACGGCGAGGGAAACGGCGAAGCCGATCAGCTACAAGCACATCGAAATGGATCCGGCGCGTCGGCGCGTTCGCGTCCACAACACGGACGTCGATCTGACCTCGAACGAATTTCAGCTTCTCTATGTGCTCCTTTCCAGCCCGGGCATCGTGTTCAGCCGGGAAGCGCTCCTCGGTCGGGTCTGGAAGGACCAGACGTTCGTCACGGTGCGCAGCGTGGACACCTTGATCAAGAGGCTCCGGAAGAAGACCGAGCGGAATCCGGCAGAGCCTGAAGTGATTCTCACGGTGTGGGGCACGGGATATAAGGCAGCGGATGTTTAGCCCTTCGACTTCGCTCGGGACAAGGACGGCGTGGTACCGCAGCCTGTACTGGCGTATCGCGGTCGGCCTGGTCGCCTTCCTGGCGCTGATGCTCGTCGCGCAGGGCGCGTTGTTCATCTACACGACCGATCGCATCGCCGGCTCGATGCCGGCGCCGTCGCCGCGGCGACTGGCCGTTCTCGTCGCCTCGGACTTGAGCACCGCCCTGGCCGCCGATCCGTCGCTCAATGTCCGTGATTACGTCGAGGATCAGTATTCGAAAGTCTTTCAGCCCTTCATTGTGCTGATGGTCGACGGACGCGAAGTGTCCAACCATCCGAGCGCAATTCCCGACGACGTGCGACTCGCGCTCCGGCGCGAGATGATGCGCGGCGAGCTGCCGGCGCGGGGGCGGGTTTTTGTTCCACGGCAGACCGATGACGGCCGTTTCACGCCGGGAGGACCGCCGCCATTTCGTCTCGGTGAGTTCGCCGCCGTGTTCTTCAATGGCGAGCCGGTCGGCACCGTGGCCGTCCTGCTCGGACGTCCGCCAATCGGCATGGTCGTCCGCGAGCTGGCCCCGACAATGGCGCTCGTTGCGGGCTCGGTGCTCATCGTCGGTTCGACGCTGATCGCGCTGTTCGTGTTCGGTCCCACGCGTCGCCGTTTGAAGCAGTTGCAGGATGCGACGGTCAGGTTCGGCGCGGGCGACATGACCGCGCGTGCGCCGGATCGTGGGGGTGACGAAGTTTCCGCACTCGCGAGATCGTTCAACCAGATGGGCGACGAGCTGGCCAACCGGGCGCATGCGCTCGAACTGTCCGACAAGGCGCGGCGGCAGCTGCTCGCGGATGTATCGCATGAGCTGATGACGCCGCTGACCGCGATGCGCGGCTACATCGAGACGCTGACGATGAAGGAGATCGACCTCGAGGAGCAGACGCGCGAACGGTATCTACACATCATCGACGACGAAACCCATCGCCTCGAACGAATCATCGGCGACCTGTTGGACCTGGCGCGGCTCGAAGGCGGCGGCGGGACGCTGCGGCGCGAGGAAGTGCCCGTGCAGGCGCTCTTCGAGCGCGTGCACTCGCGGCACGAGCGCGAGCTGACGGCCCGACGCATCACGTTGGCGGCCAACATCGGGCACCGAGCCGAAACGGTCATCGGCGATCCCGATCGCCTGGAGCAGGCGCTGCAGAATCTCGCGGCCAATGCGTTGCGCCACACGCCCGACGGTGGCGAGATCGTGATGTCGGCGGACGTGGTTGGTCACAAGCTCAGGCTTCGCGTTCGCGACAGCGGCGCCGGCATTCCTCCCGAGCATTTGCCGCTCATCTTCGACCGGTTCTACAAGGCGGATGCGTCGAGGAAGTTGGCTGGAGGCAGCGGACTCGGACTGTCGATCGTGAAGGCTATTGTCGAGCGGCACGGAGGAACCGTGTCGGCGCACAACGAAGGCGGCGCCGTCTTCGACATCCTGCTACCCGCGGCCGAACGCAAAGGGCCGCCCGTTGCGGCGGACAGTGACGTGTCACTAGAGGACGACGAGTCCGACGCCGCGTAAGACGATTTCCGCGAACATTCTGCGTATCGCCAACGGCACAGCCATTGCTTGCCGCGTTCGCACTGCGCCTGAACCCGATGGAGGGAGTTTCGTGAGAGTCACGGTTATTCCCCTTGCCGCCGCGCTTGCGGCAGTCATGTTGTGGGCGGGTCGCTCCGACGCTCAAGTTCGTATCGGTGGTGGCGTACGGGTCGCGACCCCGCGCACCGGCGTTTCGGTTGTTGTCGGCAGGCCGTATTACTACCGGCCGTTCTACTACCGTCCCTACCTTTTCGCCCCATTCTACGGGTCGTATTTCTACGGCTCGTATTTCTACCCGCCGTTCTCCTGGTATTCGTACGCGCCGGTCGGCTATGGCTTCGGCGGCTTCGATGGCACATCGCTGCGTATCCAGGTCACGCCCCACGACACCGAGGTGTTCATCGACAACTACTATGCGGGGACGGCGGACGATTTTGACGGTCTGTTCCAGCGGCTGCACCTCGGGCCGGGCGCACACGACATCACGCTCTGGCGTGAGGGGTATCGCACGGTTCGGCAGCGCGTCTACATCCAACCGACCGGCACCTTCAGATTGCGCTACATGATGGTGCCCCTTGGCCCCGGCGAGGCCGCCGAGCCGCGTCCGGCGGAACCGCCGCCGCCCGCGCCTGGCCCTCCGGTCGGAGCGCCGAATAGTTATCCACCGCAACCGCCGGGTGGCGCCGCTCCGCCGCAGGGCGCATACCCGCCTCCACAAGGGGCGTATCCGCCGGCGGGCAACCGCTCCGAGTCCGCGTCGCTCTCGATTCGCGTGCAGCCCGCAAATGCGGAGGTGCTCATCGATGGTGAGCGCTGGCAAGGGGCGGCGGGTGACGAACGGCTCATCGTGCAGGTGGCACCCGGCGTTCATCATGTTGAAGCCCGGAGCGAGGGCTACCGGACGTATCAGTCGGACATCACGGTCAGGCCGGGCGAAACGTCAACGGTCAATATCAGTCTGTCGCGGCAGTGATGCAGAGGAGGCAGGACGTGAGGGCGTTTTTCGTTTTCGTCGCAGCGCTGTTCATCACATCGTCCGCGTGGGCGCAGAGCGCGCAGAACCCGCCCGCGCCAACCAACGGACCGCTCGTGCTCGAGCGGATTCACGATCCGTGGGTGCTGGCGCCCGACTTCAAGGTCACCGATCTCGACGATCGTACCGGCGAGCTGGCTGGCGCGTACGGCGGACGTCTGCTCGGCGACACGCTGCTGATAGGCGGCGCCGCCTACTGGCTTGCCAATGACGAACGCGATTTCAAGATGACGTACGGTGGCGTGCTGGTTGGTTGGCAGTCACACGAGTTTGGCCGCATCCGGTTCGGCGGCCGCGGGCTTACCGGCTTTGGACGCGCCACGCTCGGCGTCGATGCCGCGCCGCTCCGAGGAATCACTCCACTCGCGCCTGCCGGCCGCGGCGACATCCGTTTCGGCGTCACGGATCCGCGGGTTCCGGCACCACAGCTGCCGGCGCAGACGATTCGTGCGCGCTTTGCGGCCACCGACGATTTCTTTGTCGTCGAGCCGCAAGCCAACGTCTCGGTTCGCATTACGAACGGCATCGGCGTGAGTTGCGGCGCTAGCTATCGACAGACCGCGAACGCCAATTGGCTGCGCGATCGTCTGAATGGCCCGTCGGCGAGTCTGGCCGTCCAATTCGGATTCTAGGCGTACCTAGGGGCCGGCTTGAGCCGGCCCTGCCCGCCCGCCTGGCACCCAGCCCACCTTCCTTCGGTTATCCTCCAATAAATGCGTGATGCTCTCATCGTTTCCGCTGTTCGTACGCCTGTCGGTCGCGCGGGCGGGGCGCTGGCCGACGTCCGCGCCGATGATCTGGCCGCCATCGCCGTCCGCGGCGCCGTCGATCGGGTCTCGTTCGATCCAGCTCGTCTCGACGATGTGATTCTCGGGTGTACGAACCAGGCGGGCGAGGACAACCGCAACGTCGCGCGGATGGCCGCACTGCTCGCCGGCTTTCCCGTCGACGTTCCGGGACAGACGGTGAATCGTCTCTGCGGCTCGGGCCTGCAGGCGATTGCGAGCGCTGCGCAGGCGGTCAAAGCTGCCGAGGGCGACGCCTTTGTTGCCGGTGGCGTCGAGAACATGACGCGTGCGCCGTACGTGATGCTCAAAACCGGCGAAGCGTGGAATCGTCAGGCGCCGACGATCGCCGACTCCACCGTCGGCTGGCGGTTCGTCAACCCGAAGATGAAATCCGAATGGACGATTTCGCTCGGCATGACGGCGGAGAAGGTGGCGAAGGAGTACGGTGTCACGCGTGAAGAACAGGACGCGTTCGCGCTCGAGAGTCAGCGTCGCGCCGCGTGCGCGATTCGCGAGGGAATGTTCAACGACGAGATCGTTCCCGTCGAAGTCTCCACAGGTAAAGGTGGGCCGACGCTCGTTTCGCAGGACGAGCACCCGCGACCTGACGCCACACTCGACAAGCTCGCCGCGCTGAAGCCGGCGTTCGTGAGCGGCGGCACCGTCACGGCCGGCAACGCGAGCGGCATCAACGACGGCGCCTCGGCGCTCCTTCTCGTCGGCGGCGACGCCGCATTCGGTCAGACGCCGCTCGCGCGCGTCGTCACGTCGGCCGTCGCCGGCGTCGATCCGTCCGTGATGGGAATCGGACCGGTGCCCGCAGTTCGCAAAGCGCTGCAGCGGGCTGGACTCAAGGTCGATCAGATCGATCTGTGGGAGTTGAATGAGGCGTTCGCGTCGCAGTCGATCGCATGCATCCGCGAGCTGCGGCTCGATCCCGCAACCGTCAACATCTACGGCGGCGCCATCGCGCTCGGTCACGCGCTTGGCTCGTCGGGGTCGCGGATGATGACAACCCTCGTGCACGCGCTGCGCCGCCGCAAGGCACGCTACGGCATCGCCACGATGTGTATCGGTGTCGGTCAGGGCATTGCGGTAGTGGTCGAGCGAATCTAATCCGCGTTCAAGCGGTTCAAGCGGATCCAGTCGCTCCGAGCCCGGAGGGGTTACCGACCCCCTCCGGGCTGGAGAGATAGAGCGCGCCGCATCTCTACGTTATGCGGGCAGCTTGGCGCCCAACACTTCCAGCGGTTCAATCGCCGGAGGCACTGCGAAGAGGGCGGACGCCTGCGCCATCAGGGCCTGCGCAATCGGTCCGTTCAAGTGACGCTGGCGTCCGGCTTCGTCGCCGAACGCATCGAAGATCGCGAACGTCGTGGGTCCGAGCCGCAGCGCGAACCACATGAGCGTCGTCGCTTCCTGATTGGCGAGCGCGAGTCCCTGTCGGAGGAACTCGGCGACGTCGTTCTCCTTGCCGGGTTTGGCTTCGAGACGGGCGAACAGAGCAAGTTTCATAACACATCTCCTTTGATCCGAAGACTCCAACCAGGAGCCTCCGTGTACATCAAGAGGTTAGCGGCTCGAGACGCAGACGGCCATTGACAAGAACGCCATATTTGATACCGTTTTTGCCATGAAGGTATCCGTGCTCGCACTGGAGAGCGTGTTCGATACTGGGCTCGCGACGGTGCTCGATGCATTTCAGACCGCCAACGAGCTGGCTGAGTTGTCGGGTCTCTCGTCATCCCGGTTCGACGTCACGGTCGTCGGCGTCCGTAAGAACGTCAAGACTTCGCAGGGATTCACCGTGCCCGTGCGTCCTGTGGCGAAGCCAGCTCCGGATTGCGTCGTCGTGCCCGCGATTGGCTTCAAGATGCCCGACCCACTGCAGCGAGCGCTCGCAAGGCCGGACGTCCGCGACGCGACCGTGCTGCTTCGGCAGTGGGCCGATCGGGGAGCGACGATGAGCGCGGCCTGCATTGGAACGTTCGTGCTCGCCGAGTCCGGCCTCCTCAACGAGCATGATGCGACAACGACCTGGTGGCTCGCTCCGCTCTTTCGAGCGCGCTACCCCGCGGTGCGGCTCGACGAATCGCACATGCTCGTCAAGTCAGGACGGCTGGTCACCGCCGGAGCGGCGTTGAGTCACATGGACCTAGCGTTGTGGCTCATTAGGCAGCAGAGCCCGAAGCTCGCGGCCGTGACGGCGAAGTACTTGATTGTCGATTCGCGGCCGTCCCAGTCCGCGTATGCGCTGACCGATCATTTGATCCACAACGATCCGCTCGTGGAGCGATTCGAACGATGGGCCCGGACAAGGCTTGCGCACGGGTTCTCTTTGGACGAGGCGGCGAAGGCCGTCGCAGCCAGCA
>Ga0070675_100001313_pt1 | contig 18153 bp, 19 predicted proteins | sample KBSM43metaG_FD_65343 | JGI IMG/M metagenome (GOLD analysis project Ga0070675, IMG submission 65343) | Miscanthus rhizosphere microbial communities from Kellogg Biological Station, Michigan, USA - KBS M4-3 metaG | ecosystem: Host-associated > Plants > Roots > Rhizosphere > Soil ...
TGACGGCGCGCTCGTCCTTGGTCTGGTTCAGGATCTCGATCGCCGCGCGCCGCACGTCCTCATCCTCGTCGCGGATCAGCTCGATCACGGCGTCCACGACGCGCGGTCCGCCGATCTTGCCGAGCGCGTCGGCGGCGCGCGTGCGCACCCACCAGTCGTCATCCTTGATGACCTGCAGCAGGTGCTTGATGTCGCGCGCGGTGCCGAGATGGTTCAGCACTTCGACCGCGGCACGCCGGGCGTACTCGTTCTCGTCCTTCAGCACTTCGACGAGGTACTTCATCGTGTCCGGGTCCTTGGCCCGCACCACGACGTCGATCGCGCGATTGGCGACCTCGAGATCCGGATCGCGCAGCATCTGGCAGACCGGACCGACCGCGATCGGACCGTCCATCTTGGCGAGCGCGTTGAGCGCCGCCTGACGGATCAGCTTGTTCGGGTCCTTGAGCTGCGTCTGGATCGCTGCCGAGACATCCGGCCGGTTGAAGCGCGACAGGATGTTGATGATGTGGATGCGGGCGATCGAGTCCTTGCCCTCGATGCGGCTGGTCAGCTCGGGAATCGACTGTGTGTCGGCGAGCTCGCCGATGATGCGGAACAGTGCCGCCTTCTCGTTCGCCTCCTGGCTGTACGCGTGTTGCAGCAGGTCGCGGACCGAGAAGCGCTGCTTCTGGGCGGCGATGATGTCCAGCACTGCGGGCTTGGAGACGTCCTCACGGCCCAGCAGGTCGATCAGCAGCGAGGGACTGTAGTTGTGGCTGGCCGTCAGCGCCCAGGCGACGGCGGCGATCGTGCGCGGGCTGCCGTCGGTCAGGCCCGCCACGAACTGCGGGAAGGTCTTGTTGTCGACGAGCTGTGTCAGGATCTCGACGTACGAGGCCGCTTCCTTCTTGTCTGCGACGGCGAGCGCGTCGAGGATCTTCGGGATCGCACCAGGGCCGATCTTCGCGAGCTTCTCGAACGCCTGCCGTGCCTCCGGGTGCAGCGGATCGCCAATTCCGCGGATTTCCGCGATCAGCCGCTCAGCTTTCAGATCCGAAAAGAAACTCATCCCGCCCTGAGGTCCGCTTTAGCGTGTGTAACTCATTATGCCACGGCTGCCGCGCTACAATCCGCGCCTCGCGAGCCAGCCCGTCAGGATCCGTCCATCGTTCTCATGACTACTCCGCCCGAAGTCGCATTGCGCGAGGCCGTCGAGTCCTACGTCGACCCCTACCTTGGGTTGGAGCTGCGCGCGGCCGGCGCGCTGCGCGGACTGAATCTCGACGCCGAACAGCTCGCCATCGCGCTGACCCTGGGATTCCCGGCTCGCCACTATCGGGATGAGCTCGCGGCCGCGATCGAGCAACGGGTGCGTCCGCTCGTCGGCACGCGCAGCGTGACGATCGACATCGATTGGCAGATCGCGGCGCACGGCGTCCAGCGCAATCTGCGGCCGATTCAGGGCATCCGTAACATCATTGCAATCGCTTCAGGGAAAGGCGGAGTCGGCAAGTCGACGACTGCCGCAAACCTGGCGCTCGCGCTGGCGTACGAGGGCGCCGCGGTCGGCCTGCTGGACGCCGACATCTATGGCCCGAGTCAGCCGCTGATGATGGGACTCGCAGGCCAGAGTCCGACCAGCCCCGACCAGCGCACGATGATCGCGCCCGTGGCGTACGACGTGAAAGTCATGTCCGTCGGCTTCCTCATCGACGCCGAGCAGCCGATGGTGTGGCGCGGGCCGATGGTGACGCAGGCGCTGGTGCAGCTGTTGGAGACGACGCGCTGGGGCGAGCTCGATTACCTGGTCGTCGACATGCCGCCCGGCACCGGCGACACGCAGCTGACCTTGTCGCAACGGGTGCCGGTGAGCGGCGCGGTGATCGTCACGACGCCGCAGGACATCGCGCTGCTCGATGCACGCAAGGGGCTGCGCATGTTCCAGAAGGTCGAAGTGCCCGTACTCGGCATCGTCGAGAACATGAGCACGCACGTCTGCTCGAACTGCGGCCACGAGGAGCACATCTTCGGCGCCGGCGGCGGTCGCCGCATGGCCGAGCAATATGGCGTCGACCTGCTGGCCGAGCTGCCGCTCGACATCCGCATCCGCGAGCAGGCGGACAGCGGCCGGCCGACCGTCGTCGCCGAGCCGGACAGCACGCTCGGGCGCGCCTACATCGACCTCGCGCGCCGGACTGCGGCGCGTCTGGCGCGCACGGCGCTCACGCCCGCGGCGGCCTTCCCGACGATCACGATGGAAGACACTTGATGGACGCAGATACCGCTAGCGACGTTGCAATACGGCAGTCGGTCTACACCGGCATCCTGCCGTTCCAGGCCATCCGCGAGATGGTCGATGGCGGCGACATCCGGGCGACGGAAATCTTCGGCGCGATCGAAGCCGATCAGATCCAGCCGGCGAGCATCGATCTGCGTCTCGGCTCGCACGCCTATCCCGTCGATACCAGTTTTCTGCCGGGGCGCGGCGTAAAGGTCCTGGAAAAGATGGAAGACCTCGATCCGGATTTCCAGCGCTTCAAGATCGATCTGACGGACGGTGCGGTCCTGGAGCAGGGCCGGGTGTACGTCGTGCCGCTGGCCGAATTCATCTCGCTGAAGAGCGAGGTCGCGGCCTTTGCCAATCCGAAGAGCTCGACGGGCCGCCTGGACATCCTCACTCGGCTGATCGCCGACGGTGCGACGCACTTCGATCAGGTCGAGGATGGTTACAAGGGACAGCTCTACATAGAGATCGCGCCGCGCAGCTTCAGCGTCGTGGTGAAAAGCGGCACCCGACTCAATCAGCTGCGCTTTCGCCGCACGCGCGGCTCGGCGCCGCGACCGATCACCGGCGCGGACTGGAAGACGCTGCTCGACGACGGCAGTGTCGTCGATACGCGCAGCGCGGAGGAAAAAAGCAGGCTCGGTGACCGACCCGGGTTCCTGCCGTTCACGGTCGACCTCGAAGGTTCGGGCCGTGGCGATTCGCTGGTGGGCTGGCGCGCCAAGAAGCACACGAAGCGGATCGATCTCGAGCGGCGCGATTACGATCCGCTCGACTTCTGGGAACCGATTTACTGGCACAAGCACCCGTCCCTGGCGCTCGTGCCCGACGAGTTCTACATACTGATGACGAAGGAAGCGATCGCCGTGCCGCCGAGTTACGCGGCGGAGATGCTGCCCTACGACACGCGTGCCGGCGAGTTTCGCGTTCACTACGCAGGCTTCTTCGATCCGGGCTTCGGCTGGAACCCGCAGACCGGCAGAGCCGGTAGCAGCCGCGGCGTACTCGAAGTGCGCTCGCACGAAGTCCCGTTCCTGCTCGAGCACGGACAGACCGTGGGGTGGCTGCGCTATGAGCGCATGGCGCAGTCGCCGTCGACCTTGTACGGACGCGAGATCAGCTCGAACTATCAAGGACAAGGTCTGAAGCTCGCGAAGCAGTTTCGACAGAGCTAGCGAAAAGCGCCTCGGCGACTTTTCGCCATAGAAAGCGCAGCGAAAGTCACGCCTTTCGCGGGCGTCAATGGCGCTGCAGCTTCTGCAGCACCATCACCGTCTCGACCTTGCCCTTGCGCACCTGCTCGGCGCGCACCGGCAGGAATTCCAGGCTCGGCGCCATCCAGAAGCGCGACGTGCGGCTCGAGCCGCCCTCGCGCGTGCTCTCGTAGATCACGGTATCGATCTTGCCGAGCGCGGAATCGACGCTCGCGGTTTCTTTCTTGGTGTAGACGTAGCGCTTGATGCGGTTGTCGTCGATCAGCGGGATCGTTCCCGGCTCGACGCCGCGTAACAGGGCGGTCGTCACGCAGATCGAGATCGACGAGCGATCCTGCGTGCCGGTCTCGGCGGTGAGATCGACCGGCTTGCCTTCGATCGTGCCGGTCACGCGACTGCGCGACCAGTCGAAATGCAACTGGCCGTCCTTCTCGTCGCTGGAGGTGCCGTCGTCGAGCTTCCAGTCGATCGGCCGCGTGCCGGAGTCGTCGATTTCCATGACGCTGCGTTCCATCGCGGCTTTGCTCACGAACAGTCGCGCGAGCGTACTCGGACTGGCGTGCGTTTCGTAGATGTAGCGACCGGTCGCGGCGTCGCGCGCGAAGTCGAACGTGATCGTGCCGGCGCCGATGCCGCGGAAACTGACCGCGTAAGTTGCCGAGAACGGTCGCGGCACGGCGGCTTCGGCATGCACAGTCGATCCGAGCAGCAGCATCGCAAGGCTCGATAACAGCAGGCTGACAATAGTTCGCATTCGGTCTCCGCAGCGTTCTCGCAAGCTAACCGCCGACCGCTGGCGAGGGTTCCCGCAGCGGCGCGTCCAGCGGCTTGCCGTCGAGCCACGCGCGGCCGTTCTGCAACAGCAAGCGTCCGCGCGCGAACCAGTCGATCGCCTGGGGGTAGATCTTGTGTTCGGCCTGCTGAACTCGCGCTGAAAGCGTGATTTCCGTGTCGCCGGGCACGACCGGAACCTCGGCCTGCAGCACGACCGGTCCGCCGTCGAGCTGCTCCGTGACGAAGTGGATGCTGGCGCCGTGCGCTGCATCCCCGGCTTCCAGGCACCGTCGGTGCGTGTGCAGGCCGGGATACTTCGGCAGCAGCGAGGGATGCACGTTGAGCATGCGGCCCGCGAATGCGCCGATGAACTGCGGCGTGAGAATCCGCATGAATCCTGCGAGCAGCACCAGCTGCGGCTGGAATTGCCGGAGCAGCTCGACGAGCGCGCGGTCATAAGCGGGACGATCGGGGAAATCGCGCGGCTCCAGCACGCGCGTCGCGATGTTCATGTCTGCGGCGAGACTCAGCCCTTCGGCAGAAGGTTTATCGCTGACCACGACACGCACATCGACTGGCAGAGTGCCGGCTGCTGCGCGTTCGACGATCACGCGCATGTTCGAGCCGCGGCCGGAGATCAGAATCGCGATCGGCAGCCGGCTCATCCGCGGATGATGACGCCGCCGTCGCCGCGTCGGACTTCGCCGATGACGGCCGGCTGCTCACCATGCTCGCGCAGCACTTTGAGCGCGCGCTCGCAATGCTCGGCCGCCACGCAGACCGTCATGCCGATTCCGCAGTTGAATGTTCGGTACATCTCGTCGTCCGGGATGCTGCCCGCTCGCTGCAACCACTCGAACACGGGCGGCTGGGTCCACGTCTGCGCGCTCAGCATCACCTCGAGCCCTTCCGGCACGACGCGCGGGATGTTCTCCGTCAATCCGCCGCCGGTGATGTGCGCGAAGCTGTGCACGGGAATGGCTTTGGCCAGCGCAAGCAGCGGCTTTACGTAAATTCGCGTCGGCGTGAGCAGCGCGTCGTACAGCAAGCCGCCTTCGAGTTTCGTCGTCGGCGTTGCCTTGGCGTTCTTGAGCAGCTTGCGGATCAGCGAGTAGCCGTTCGAGTGCGGCCCGGACGAGGGCAATCCGATGATTACATCGCCGGGCCGCGTGCGGCTGCCGTCGATGATCGCGTCCTTCTCGACGATGCCGACGCAGAAGCCGGCGAGATCGTAATCGCCGGCGGCATACATGCCGGGCATCTCCGCGGTCTCGCCGCCGATCAGCGCTGCGCCGGCCTGGATGCAGCCTTCGACGATGCCTTTGATCACTGCCTCGGCCACGTCGACGCTGAGCTTGCCGGTTGCGTAGTAGTCCAGGAAGAACAGCGGCTCGGCGCCCTGCACGACGACGTCGTTCACGCACATGGCGACCAGGTCGATGCCGATCGTGGCGTGGCGGCCGGTCTCGATGGCCAGCCGCAACTTGGTACCGACGCCGTCGGTGCCCGACACCAGCACCGGCTTGCGATAACGCTCCAGCGGAATCTCGAACAGCGCGCCGAAACCGCCGAGGCCGCCGAGCACCTCGGGGCGCAGCGAGCGTTTGACGGCCGGCTTGATGCGTTCGACCAGCTCGTCGCCCGCCTCGATGTCGACGCCGGCGTCTTTGTAGGTAATCGAATTGGACATGGTGACCTGAGGTTTTCTTCGGCAGGGCTGGAGCGAGCGCTGTGATATTTTACACTCATGACATCTGCTTTTTGGTCGCCGTTCCGTTCCCTGTGCTGGAAACTCGTTTTCCTGTCGGTGCTGCTCGTCGGCGACGCGGCCCAGGCCGTCACCGTCCCGGATCTCTATGAAACCTCGCAGCCGGTGGCGGATGGTCAGCGCGATGCCGCGTTCGCGGACGCTCTGAATACCGTGCTGGTGCGTGTCAGTGGCCAGCGCGACGCGGCCATGCGCGTCGGCCCGGTCAGCGATCCTCGCAAATACGTGACGCGCTTCGGTTGGACCGCCGACAACGTGCTTCAGGTGCTGTTCGACAGCGCCTCGGTGGATCAACTGCTGTCGAAAGCCGGTCTACCGATCTGGGGCCGCGAGCGTCCGGCGACCGTTGTGATGTTCGGCGCCGAAGAGGCAGGTTCCTGGCGCTGGCTTGCGGTCGATACGCCGGCGCGCGAGCGCGATGCGATCGAAAAGGTCGCGCGCGAGCGGGGCCTGCCACTCAAATGGCCGGTGATGGACGCACAAGAACGCACCGAAGCGAGCGCCGATGCGCCGGACCTGATGCAGGTTGCGGCTCGCTATCAAGCGAACGCCGTGCTCGTCGGCCGCGCGCGTGGCGGTGTCGTCCAATGGACGTTGCAGTCCGACGAGGGCGCGGCACAAGCCAGCGGTGGCTTGGAGGACGGCGTCAATCTCGCGGCCGATACGTTCGCCCGGGTGTTTGCGGCTTCCGGCTCTTCGCTCGGCAGCGTCATCGTGGAGGTGGCGGGTATTTCCGATCTCAACGCTTACGCCGCGACGCTGAACTATCTGGAAGCCATGACGCTCGTGCGGGGCGTCGCGCTCGAACAGGTCGCGGGTGAAAAGATGCGGTTCCGGCTCGCGGTGCGCGGCGACGCCGCCACCTTGCGTCGGGCAATCGCGCTCGATCGTCGACTGGTGCCGACGGACGCGGCAGACGGCGCGGCGGCGGATCGGCTCGCGTTCCGTTATCAGCCCTGATCGACGATGCGGCACATCCCCAATGCGCTTTGCTTCCTGCGCATGCTGCTGGTCGTGCCGGTGGCCTGGCTGCTCGTAACCGACAACTACCGCCTCACGCTCGCGATGTTTTTCTTTGCCGCTGCAACCGATGGCCTGGACGGCTTCCTGGCGAAGCGCTGCGGCTGGACCTCGGAGCTCGGCAAGATCATCGACCCGCTCGCCGACAAGATCCTGCTCGTGGGCGTGTTCATCACGCTGGCTGCGCTCGGTGTCGTGCCCGTGTGGCTGGCGGCGACTGCGGTCGCGCGCGACGTGATCATCACCGCGGGCGCGATCACATATAAATATCTCTTCAGCTACGGCGAGCTGCAGGGACGGCCGACGGCGGTCAGCAAGCTGAATACCTTGTGCCAGATCATCTATCTCCTGCTCGTCGTCGCTGCGCGTGCTTACGACTTCACGCCGAAGGTCGCGATCACCGTGCTCGGTGCGCTCGTCTTCGTCACCACGGTCGTGAGCGGCCTGGACTACGTCATCTCTTACTCGCGCAAGGCAGTCGAGGTCAGCCGCCGTCAGCGCGGCCTTGCGTAGATGGATGCGAAGCAGCTCCCGCTCGGGATCCGGCTGCGCGACACGTCGGTCTTCGCGAGCTACTTTCCTGGCAGAAATCGATCGGTCGTCGAGGCTCTCGCTGCTCTGAGCGCGCGCCGCGCGGCCGCGAACGACGGACCTACTTGCGTGTGGGTTCACGGCCCTGCCTGCGTCGGCAAGACACACATGCTGCAGGCAATGTGTGCCAGCGCTCACGCTAATGGTCAGGCGGCGGCGTATTTGCCGCTGCGCGAAGTAGCGCAGCTCGGCGGCGAAATTCTCTCCGGCTACGGCCAGTTCTCACTCGTGTGTCTCGACGACGCGGAAGCCGTGGCCGGCAACGCAAGTTGGGAGCGCGCGTTGTTTCGTCTGCATCAGGAGCTGGACGAACAGGGCGGACGCCTCGTGTTGTCGGGCGCGGCGCCTCCGGCAGCATTGCCGTTCAAGTTGGCCGACCTTGCCTCGCGGTTGAACGGCGGCGTCGTGCTGACGTTGCAAACGCTCGACGAGCAGGAACAACTCGCGGCCTTGCAGTTGCGCGCGCAACTGCGCGGCTGTGAGCTGCCGGAAGAAACCGGTCAGTTCCTGTTGCGCCGACTGCCGCGAAACATGACGGCGCTCTGCAATTTCCTCGACCAGCTCGATGAGGCATCGCTCGTCGCGCAGCGTCGGCTCACTGTGCCATTCGTGAAGGCAGTGATGAAGAGCGCGTAACGCGCAGGTACGCGACGAGCACCGCGAACGCGGCAATCACGACCAACAAGACCAACGCTGCCCAACTGCGCATTGCCGGATTCGCCACGACCTCGGTGAGTCCGAGCACGAGCGATGGCGCCAGTGCCAGCGTCATCCACGCATACGCGCGCCGATGTCCGGCGTAGAGAAACGGAATCCCAATCAGGATCGGCAAGGCGAGCGCCCCGCCCGCCATGACGCGCGCGGTCGACGGTGCGATCACGACCCAGCGCACGACGAGCGCGAACAAGAGTCCGACGACAACGCACGCCGCGAGTCGCAGTCTGGATTCCAGCACGATCAAGGGCGCAGCTTGACGGCGAGCTCGGCAACGCGCCGGCCGAGATGGACCGCCAGCGTTCGCTCTTCTTCGGTCAGACGCGGCTGCGTGTCGTCGCCGGCGAAGTGACTGGCGCCGTAGGGCGAGCCGCCCGCGCGCGTCTTCGACAGCGCCACATCTGTGTAAGGCAATCCGACTATGTACATGCCGTGATGCAGGAGCGGCAGCATCATCGACAGCAGCGTCGTCTCCTGGCCGCCGTGCAAGGTCTGAGTCGACGTGAACACGGCGGCCGGCTTGCCCGCGAGCGCGCCGCTGACCCAGAGCGCGCTGGTGCCGTCCAGGAAGAACTTCAGGGGCGCCGCCATGTTGCCGAAGCGGGTTGGGCTGCCCATCACCAGGCCGTCGCATTCGCGCAGATCGTCGTGCGTCGCGTACGGCGGGCCCTCGGCTGGCACCGCCGGCTGCACAGCCTCGACCACGCTCGCGACCGCAGGCACCGTGCGCAAACGGGCACGCGCACCGCTCACCGATTCGACTCCGCGACAGACTTGTCGAGCGAGCTCGGCGGTAGCGCCTTTGCGCGAATAAAACAGCACCAAAATTTCGGCCACGCGTGAAAATCCTGGCAAGCCACACGACGCCCACGCGCACGGCGCTGCTCTTGTGGGAGTAATGCAACGCAACAGCTCTGCGCGAGCCGCACGCATTGTATTCAGCCCAGTCTTGACGGTGTAGGCTTTCGGTTGCTACGGTCGATTGAAAAATCCACCATGGCCCACATCGCTCGCATCCGTGGAATTCTCGTGGTCGCGGCCCTCGCGCTCGCCGCGTGCGCCGGCGCGCCCGTTCAGGAGATGAGCAACGCCCGTCAGGCCATCCGCGCTGCGCGCGATGCCGGTGCCGACAAGGCAGCTCCGCAGAAGCTGAACGAAGCCGAAGTTCTGTTGAATCGCGCCGAGGACAGCCTGGAACGGCGTGCTTATCGCGAGGCCCGGCGCAATGCCATCGCGGCTCGCGACAAAGCCGCGGAAGCGCTCGGCGCCGCCCAACCCGGCAGCAACACCGGCTGAATCTCCTTGTCAGCGATCATCGCACGGCGCTGTTTCGTAGCCGGGCGCGTGCAAGGCGTTTTCTATCGCGCCTCGACACGGCAGCGTGCGCAGGAGCTCGGCTGTCGCGGCTACGCGCACAACCTTCCTGACGGCCGCGTCGAAGTGCTGGCTGTTGGCGAGCCCGCTGCGGTTCACGCTCTGGTCGAATGGCTCCGACAAGGCCCTCCGGCCGCGCACGTGACCGAGGTGAAGTGCGCCGAAGTGGCGCTCGCCGAGCTCGGCGAGCTGCCGAGCAGCTTCGGCACCCGCTAGCCAACTACTGGTAGTGCCAGCGCCGGGAGAGGCGGTCGAGCACGAGGTCGGCGTAATTCCTGCGCCCGACGCTGCCGTTATAGCGCGCGAGCGCGCGCGTGTAGTCGCCGCGCTCGCGATCCAGGTAGAACTTCAGGATCGTGCAACCCATGCGCAGGTTCTGCGGGATACGCACCAGCTCCTGGTTGGTCATGCCGAGCTGGCGCGGCCAGAACGGCATCACCTGCATCAGCCCGACCGCGCCGGCGCTGGACACCGCCCAGCGATCGAAGCGGCTCTCGACGTCGATCACCGCCATGACGAGCCCCGGCGGTAATTGCAGCCGGCGCGCCTCGCAGTGCACGTGGTGCAGGATTTCCTGGCGCTCCTTGGGATCTTTCAGCAGCGGCTTCAGTTTCGGCTCCATCGCCGCGAACCAGACCTGCTCGTCGAACTTGTCCTCGAAACAGGCACCTGCTGCCAGCGCCTGTTCGAGCAGCGCGCCGAGCTGCGGATCCTGCTGGCGGTCCGCGAAAACCGGCCCGCTCGCGATCAGCGAGAGCAGGAACAATGCTGCTCGGGGGGCTTTCAACGTGCTGCGAACCCGATCTGCCGCGTCTGTTGTGCGTGCTGCGCGTCGCACAATATCATGTGCCCCCCTCATCGCACGCTAACCATGAGCGCCGAGCACTACGAAACCGGCGATGTGCCGCCCGCGAAGAATCCGGCTCGCGGCGTGTACTGGCTCCCGAACGTGTTCACCACGGGCACGCTGTTCGGCGGCTTTTACGCGATCGTCGCCGCCATCAACGGCGACTTCTCGCGCGCCGGCATCGCGATCTTCGTCGCGATGCTGTTCGATGGCCTGGACGGGCGCGTCGCGCGCTGGACCAACACGCAGAGCGACTTCGGCAAGGAATACGACAGCCTGTGCGACATGGTCGCGTTCGGCGTCGCGCCGGCGATCGTGACCTACCAATGGGGCATCGAGCGCATTGCCGACTACGGGAAGTTCTGGGGAAGGTTCGGCTGGCTTGCAGCGTTCTTGTACGCGGTCGCGGCTGCGCTGCGCTTGGCCCGTTTCAATGCTCGCGCGGCAACTGCCGACAAGCGCTACTTCGAGGGTCTGCCGAGCCCATCGGCCGCCGCGACAGTGGCGAGCTTCGTCTGGCTTGCGAGCGAGCTCGATCTTGGCGTCGAACGCACCACCGGCGGGCTGGCGGCACTGGTGCTGGCGTTCAGCATCACGATCTGCATCGGCGCGCTGATGGTCAGTCGCTTCTCGTACTGGAGCGGCAAAGAGCTGAACGTACGCGGGCGGATTCCTTGGGTGTACGCGCTGCTGATCCCGCTGCTCTACATCATGGTGTCGCTCGCGCCGGCATCGCTGTTCGCGCTGTTCGGCACCTATGCATTGTCGGCGCCGTTGTTCTGGCTGTGGCGCAAGGTGTTCAAGAAGAAGCGGGTGGCGGAAAGCGGATAGCGCATGGCGGGGGCAATGGATTCACGTCGCGTGGCGTACCTGAAGGCGCTCGACATCGATGTCTGGGAGCGGCGTGATCATGCGCCCGCTGCCGACGTCGCAGTCGCGGTGCCCGTCGCCGACAGCGGCTCGCAGCCGGGCTGGGCCGAGCTCGAGCGTGCGGTGAAGACTTGCACGCTGTGCCCGCTGCACAAGACGCGTACGCAAGGCGTGTTCGGCGTCGGCAACCGTGCAGCGCAATGGATGGTGATCGGCGAGGCGCCGGGGGCTGACGAGGATCGCCAGGGCGAGCCGTTCGTTGGCCGCGCGGGCCAGCTCCTCAATTCGATGCTCAAGGCAATCGGCCTGCCGCGCGAGCACGTGTTCATCGCGAACATCCTCAAGTCGCGCCCGCCGAACAACCGCGATCCCAAGCCGGAGGAAGTGCAGGCCTGCATTCCCTACCTGTTCCGCCAGATCGAGCTGGTCAACCCGAAGCTGATCCTGTGCGTCGGGCGGATCGCCGCACAAACCCTGCTGGAGACCGACACGCCCATCGGTAAACTGCGTGGGCAGTTGCATCGCATCGCCGGGAACCGTCCGATGGTCGTCACCTATCATCCCGCTTATCTCCTGCGCAGCCCCGGCGAGAAGCGCAAGTCGTGGGCGGATCTGCTGCTTGCGCTGCGCACGTTCGAGCAAGCGACCGGAGCGGCGACGTGAGCGCCGAGATCGATCGCTCCCGGCTGTTCGAGGCCGTGCGGTTTCGACCGATGGCGCTCACCGACGTGCCGGCAGTGGTCGCGGTGGAGCGCGCCTCGTACGTGTTCCCCTGGAGCGAGGGCGTGTTCCGCGACTGCATCCGCGTCGGTTATCTCTGTCGCGTGGTCGAATTCGCCGGCGAGGTCGCGGGCTACGGCATCATGTCGTACGGCGCGGGCGAAGCGCACATTCTCAACATCTGCATCCGCAGCGATCTGCGCAGCGCCGGCGTCGGTCGTCGCCTGATGGATTTTCTGCTCGAGCGCGCGCGTGCGGCGGACATGCGCGACGTTTTCCTCGAAGTGCGTCCGTCGAATCCCACCGCGATTCGCCTCTACGAAGCGCTCGGCTTCGCGCGCGTCGGCGTGCGCAAAGCTTATTACCAGGCCAGCGGCGGCCGCGAAGATGCCTGGGTGTATCGCCTCGCGCTCAGCGCGGCGCCGTAGGAGGACTCCTGCCAGTGTCGAGTGTTCCGCCCAATGACAAGCTGGGCGCTGAAATCCAGCGCCGCCGTACTTTCGCGATCATTTCCCATCCGGACGCCGGCAAGACCACGCTGACGGAAAAGCTGCTGCTGTTCGGCGGCGCGATTCAGCTCGCCGGCACAGTGAAGGGCCGCAAGGCGGCGCGCCACGCCACTTCCGACTGGATGGCGCTCGAACAGCAGCGCGGTATCTCTGTGACTTCGTCGGTGATGCAGTTCCCGTACGAGGGCCGCATGGTCAACCTGCTCGACACGCCCGGACACGAAGATTTCTCCGAAGACACGTATCGCACGCTGACCGCGGTCGATTCCGCGCTGATGGTCATCGACTGCGCCAAGGGCGTCGAGGAGCGCACGATCAAGCTGATGGAAGTCTGCCGGCTGCGCGACACGCCGATCATGACTTTCATCAACAAGCTCGATCGCGAAGGCCGCGAGCCGATGGAGCTGCTGGACGAGATCGAGCGCGTGCTCAAGATCGCGTGCGCCCCGGTGACGTGGCCGATCGGCATGGGCCGCGACCTGCGCGGCATCTATCACCTGCTCGAAGATCGCATCTACATCTACCAGGCGGCGGAGAAGGGTCGCGCCGGTACGCATGCGACGATCGACGGGCTGGCGAGCGCAGCGGCCGAAGAATTGCTCGGCGATCGTGCGCGGGCGTTCCGCGACGAGGTCGAGCTGGTGCGCGGCGCCGCGCCGCAGTTCGCGACCGACGCGTACCTCGCAGGCCGGCAGACGCCGGTCTTCTTCGGTTCGGCGATCAACAATTTCGGCGTGACCGAGCTGCTGTCGGCATTCGTGCGGCACGCGCCGGGGCCGCTGGCGCGCGAGACCACCGTGCGCTTCGTCGAGCCGCTGGAGGAGAAGCTCACCGGCTTCGTGTTCAAGATCCAGGCGAACATGGATCCTGGGCATCGCGATCGCATCGCCTTCATGCGCATCTGCTCCGGTCGCTACGCGAAAGGCATGCGACTGTTCCACGTGCGGCTCGGCAAGGAGATGCGAATCAATGACGCCTTGACCTTCCTGGCCGCCGATCGTCAGCACACCGACGAAGCCTTCGCGGGCGACATCCTCGGCTTGCACAATCACGGCACGATCAACATCGGCGATACGTTCACTGAAGGCGAGCCGCTGATGTTCACCGGCATCCCGAACTTCGCGCCGGAGATGTTCCGCCGCGTCGTGTTGCGCGATCCGCTGCGCATGAAGGCTCTGCAGAAAGGTCTCGACCAGCTGTGCGAAGAAGGCGCGACGCAGGTGTTTCGGCCGCTGCGTAACAACGACCTGATCCTCGGCGCGGTCGGCCAGCTGCAGTTCGACGTCGTCGCCTTCCGTTTGCAGGACGAGTACGGCGTGCAGGCTACCTTCGACAACATCAACGTATTCACGGCGCGCTGGATCTATGGGAAGGACGCCAAGAAGCTCGAGGAGTTTCGCGCCAAGGGCTACGACAATCTCGCGCTCGATCACTCGGGTGCCCTGGTGTATCTCGCGCCGACGCGCGTCAATCTGCAGCTCACGCTCGAGCGCTGGCCGGACATCGAGTTCCGCGAGACGCGCGAGCATCTGGCTGCCGCCGCATGAGCACCTCGGCGGTAGTCGGCAATGCAGTACCGCGTCGCGTTGCGTTGAACGCGCTCATTGCGCTCTCGCTCCTCAATCTCCTCAACTATCTCGATCGCAATCTCGTCTCCGCGCTGGTCGAGCCGCTGCGGCACGAGTTCGGCGTCAGCGACTTGCGGATCGGCTTGCTCGGGACGGTCTTCCTGATCGTCTATACGATGGCAGCGCCGCTGTTCGGCTCGCTCGGCGATCGCGGCATTCGCACGCGAGTGCTCGCGGCCGGTGCGGTGTTGTGGAGCATCGCGACCTCGCTGTCCGGCTTTGCCCAGAATTTCGTGTCGCTGCTGTTCGCGCGCGGTGTGATCGGCGTCGGCGAAGCGGCGTACGTCACGGTATCGGCGAGCCTGCTCGCCGACTATTTCCCGCGCGATCGCCGCGCTCGCGCCTTCGCCGTGTTCTATCTCGCGATTCCGGTTGGCTCCGCGCTCGGCTTCATCGTCGGCGGCCTGATGGAGAAGCACTTCGGCTGGCGCTCGGCATTCTTCATCGCCGGTATTCCCGGCCTGCTGCTCGCGTTGTGGGTGCTGATGCTCAGAGAGCCGCAACGCGGTATTCAGGACCGCGATCAGCCGCTGCCGGCGGCGGCGTCCGACGAGGACATCTTTACGCGCGGCAAACGCTTTTTCCGGATCCGTCCGTACCGACTCGCAGTCGCCGGCTATACCGCTTACACGTTTGCCGTTGGCGGCCTCACGCTGTGGATGCCGGCATTTCTGGAGCGGATGCGCGGACTGGCGCGCGCCGACGCGACGATCGGTTTCGGTGCGGTCACCGTGGTCACGGGCCTGGTCGGAACGTTTGTCGGAGGCTGGCTCGCTGATCGCTTGTTGAAGCGCTACGGTCAGAACGCGTACTGCTGGGTGTCGGCAGTATCCGTGGCCGCAGCGATCCCGTTCGCCGTCGTCGCGCTGACGGTGCCGTCACCGACGATCTATTTCCCGGCGCTCGCGCTCGCGCAGTTCCTGCTCTTCGTCTCGACGAGCCCGATCAACACTGCGATCGTGTCGTTCGTCGCGCCGCAGGACCGCGCCTCGGCCATGGCGGTCAGCGTCTTCATGATTCACGCGCTGGGCGACGTGATTTCACCGCCGCTCATCGGTCTCGTCTCGGATCACAGCTCGCTCGCGCACGGCGTGCTGCTCGTACCGATCGCGCTCGTCGCGTGCGCCTTCTTCTGGTGGCGTTCGGCGAACGTGCAGCCCGCACACGAACCCGCCTAGGACCCGCGACCGAAGTAGCGGTCGTTACCAGCGCGCTGGATCGACTCGGTAGTAGCGGCGCAGTTGCTCGTACAGGCCCGCGTGTTGCAGCTCCAGCTCACGCGGCTTTTCGAAGAACGCTTCCGTGACGACCGCGAAGAACTCCGCCGGCGCGCTCGCTGCGTAAGGATCCAGAAACGTTGGTTGTCCCGCGCCGAGCATGGCGCGCAGCCGGTCGTATTCCTCCCAGAAGACTCTCGACCATTCGCGATACGCGCGCGGGCTGCCGAGACCCGGTGCGCCGTCCATCGTCTCGTCCTCCATGTCGAGGTAGTGCGCGAACTCGTGCAGCACGACGTTGTGACCGGTCGTGAGGCCGTCTTCGATGTCCTGCCACGACACGATGATCCGGCGCGAGTCCCACGCCTGGCCGGACAACACGCGCTGTCCTTCCGTCACCATGTGCCCGTCGCGCAGCGTGTGCGGCACGATGAACGGCGTCGGATACACCAGGATCGAAAACAGATCGTCGTAGAAGTGCGAGCGCGGGACATCGGGCCGGTTGACGACGAGCAGACAGGCGTAGGCGGCGATCACCACGCGCATCTCTTCCGTGACCGTCAGCCCATTGCAGCCGACGAACGCCTTTTCGCCGACAAAGATCCGGATCAGCTCGTGCAGGCGCGGGCGCAGCTCGGGCGGCACGCGGGCGTAGATCGACGTGCGGGCGCGCAGCCAGTCCTGCCATTGCTCCGGAAACGTCTGGCGGGCCAGCAGCCGGCGCCGGCGGCGACGCCACCAGGCCTCGCCGGCGATGAACCACGCGGCGACACCTACGGCGATCGCGACCAGGAAGAAGAGCAGCAGCACGCGAGGTTCTTCGTTATCGGCCAGTCCAGCGAGCCCAATGCGGGCGCCGCGTCAGACTTTCAACTGGTTGACCAGGAATTTCAGCCGGCTCAGCTCCGACCGGTTGAGCTGCGGCCCCCACGAACGCGGACCGTAGCGCAAGGCGACATAAAGATTGCGAGCTTCCCCGAGCTGCTGCGCGAGCTCCGGCCGGAGCTGCGACACGCGCGCGACGTAGTCGGTCGGCCCTTCGTGCGCCGCGCGCGGTAAGCCATGACGCGCGAGCTTGCGGCACAGCTGATCGTAGATCTGTGCGAGCGGATCGCGTGCGCGCGGACGGAAGCGCCACGCCAGGTATGCCGACATGAGCCCGAAGAATGCGACCAGCGTCAGCACCAGCGCGATCCCCAGCTCGCGCCAGTCGCCGTCACCGATGTTCATGCGCTCGAGCAGCCACTGCTGTTGCGATTCGCCGAAATCGACGACCTGGTTGTTCCAGAACGTGTTCGCTGCATCCCACGTGAGGCGCAGGCGCGAGAGCCACGCGTTGTGGCGCATGAAACCGCCCAACGATTCGCCTCCGTCGCTCAGCACGGCTTCGAGCCCGCGCTCGATGCGATCCGGTGCGACGGCGGCGGTCGGGTCGACGCGCACCCAGCCGCGGCCCTCGAGCCACACCTCCGACCACGCGTGTGCTTCCGACTGACGGATCAGCACATAGCCGTTGAGCGGATTGAATTCACCGCCCTGATAGCCGGTGACCACGCGTGCGGGAATGCCGGCGGCACGCGCCAGCATCGTGAACGCCGAGGCGAAGTGCTCGCAGAATCCGCGGCGCGTGTTGAACAGGAAATCGTCGACCGAGTCGAGCCCGAGTCGGGGCGGCTCGAGCGTGTAGAAGAATTGCTCGTTGCGAAACTTGTCGAGCACCGCAGCGATGAAAGCCTCGTCGCTGCCCGCACGCTCGCGCATCTCGCGGGCGAGGGCGGTCGAGCGCGGGTTGCGATCGTCGGGCAGGCGCAGATCGGCATTGCGCATGGCTTGCGGCAAAGTTCCGATCACTGCGTAGCTCGTCGCCGACTCGAGGCGGAAGGAGCTCAGCGTGGCGATTGGCGCATCCGACCATAGCTGCAAGTCGGCAGCGCGGTTCACGCGCCGGTCCGGCCAGCGGGTCGGGGCGTCGAGTGCGAAGACCCAGCGTCGCTGGTGCGGCTCCAGCATCACCTCGTATCGATACGTGCCGCCGACGGCCGTGACCTCCTGCGGCACGAAGCCGTAACGCCGCTGGCGCCAGGTGCGGCCGTCGAAGTCGTGCATCACGGGTCCGCGCCAATACAGCTCGCGCGCGGGCGGCAACGAGCCAGCGAATTTCGCGCGGAACGCCAGCGCGCCGGATACGCTGAGGTCGGAAACGTCGCCGGGCGTCATCTCGTCCGAGAGGCCGGTCGTTGCCGCGCCGCGGACCGGCACGACCGCCCAGAACTGACCTGGCAGGCGTGGGAACAGCAGGAACAACAGGATCGCAAGCGGCAGCGATTGCAGGAACATCTTGCCGGTGATGCCGACCGCTTCGCGCACCGACATCGACGTCGTCGTCTGATGGATGCGCATGAGCGTGACGGTCAACAGCCACGCAGTCACGAGCATGTATGGCAGCTGCAGCATGCTCTGGTTGTAGAGGAATGCCGCGAACAGCGCGAAGTAGGACAGAAAGACGATCACGGTGAGATCGCGCACGGTGCGCGTCTCGAGCAGTTTCATGCCTGCCATCAAGACGAGCAGCGCCGTGCCGGCATCGATGCCGTTGATGGTCCGGTAATCGAGCAGAACGGCGAGAAGTGCCACGAACGCG
>Ga0070675_100001318_pt1 | contig 18141 bp, 22 predicted proteins | sample KBSM43metaG_FD_65343 | JGI IMG/M metagenome (GOLD analysis project Ga0070675, IMG submission 65343) | Miscanthus rhizosphere microbial communities from Kellogg Biological Station, Michigan, USA - KBS M4-3 metaG | ecosystem: Host-associated > Plants > Roots > Rhizosphere > Soil ...
CAAGATCAATATCGAAGGGGTGGACAAAAAACTAGTGGGTCAGGTAGCGGCAGACATTCGCAGTTTTTATCCGCCGGAACCCTACAAGGGCAAAGGCGTGCGCTATGCCGGCGAACAGATTCGTCGCAAGGAAGGCAAGACCGTCCAGTAAATATGGCGACGACTCGTAAAGCGGCGCGGCAGCGCGTTCATCAACGGATCAGGAAAAAGGTCGCGGGCACGGCGGAACGGCCGCGGCTGGCAGTCCACTTTTCAGGGAAACACGTTTATGCGCAGGTTATCGACGATGGCGCGGGACGCACGCTTGTCGCCGCATCAACAATCGAGGGTTCATCGCCGGGCAAAAGTAAAGCCGCTGCCAACCGCGCAGCGGCCGAACGGATAGGCAAAACGATCGCGGAACGTCTGCTTGCGAAGAACCTCGATCGCGTCGTTTTTGATCGCGGCGGTTTCTTTTACCACGGGAAAGTGAAAGCTTTGGCGGACGCAGCCCGCGCCGGCGGCCTAAAATTTTAACTCATGGCACAAACGACTTCAGGCAGGCGACCAGATTCGCGCAACCCGGACAGGACGCCCGCGGCCAGGGGCGATACGACCGAGAAAGTCGTGTTCATCAATCGCTGCGCGAAAGTGGTCAAGGGCGGGCGGCGCTTTAGCTTTAGCGCGTTGATCGTGGCCGGAGATCATGATGGGAAAGTCGGCTGCGGATTTGGCAAAGCGAACGAAGTCTCGGAAGCGATCCGGAAAGCGTCCGAGGCGGCGCGTAAATCGATGGAAAAGGTTTCTTTGCGCGAAAACACGATCCCGCACGAAGTGATTGGCGAATTCGATGGGGCGCGGGTGCTTCTGCGCCCGGCGTCGCCGGGAACAGGGGTCATCGCCGGTGGCGGTGTGCGTGCGGTGGCCGAAGCGGCCGGCATTCGCGACGTGCTGGCCAAGTCGTTAGGCTCGAGCAATCACGCGAACGTGGTGAAGGCAACGATTGCGGCTCTGCGATCGCTGCGCCGGCGCGACGAAATTTTCAAGGTGCGCGGAATTCAGTCCGGCGACGGAAAGGCAAACGATGCGCCTTCATAATTTGCGGTCGCGTCCCGGTTCGCGGCATCGCGTCAAACGCCTTGGCTGCGGCGAAAGTTCCGGGCACGGAAAAACAAGCGGGAAAGGTCACAAAGGGCAAAAAGCGCGCTCCGGTGGCAGCATTCGGCTCGGGTTCGAAGGCGGCCAAATGCCGCTGATTCGGCGATTGCCAAAACGGGGATTTAACAACGCCGCTTTTCGCAATCACTATGCGATTGTCAATCTTGACGACCTGAATGAGTTTAAGGCGGGCGCAACGGTAAACGAGCAATCGCTGCGGGAATCGAGCCTGGTGCGCGGTCATTTTGTTGGAATCAAAATTCTTGGCGGCGGCGAACTGAAACACGGCCTGACGGTCGAAGCCGACAAAGTCAGCGGGGCGGCCCGGGAAAAAATTGAGAAGGCCGGGGGAACCATCACCTTGCGCGACAGCCGGGCACCGAAGGAAACGGTCCCCCATGGGGACGTCGATCTTAATAGGGAGAAAGCGCCCCGAAAGCCGAGCGCGCGTAAGCGGTCGACAAGAAAAATGCCGCCTAAAGCGGGATCGCAGAGGAAAGAGAAAACATCCGGGGAACGCTAGGTTCCCAACGGACAATGTTTCAAATTTAGCGGATGGTTTCGGCGTTTCTAAATACGGTTAAGATACCGGAATTGCGCCGGCGCATCTTGTTTACGCTGGCGGTAATTGTGATTGTGCGCCTGGGCGCGGCGATCACGACTCCCGGAGTCAACCAGGGCGTCTTGCAAAAATGGTTTGAGACCGCGTCCAGCCGGACTGGAGGCGGTCTTGCCGCCCTCTTCAATTTGTTCAGCGGCGGCGCGCTTGAAAATTGCGCCATCTTTTCTCTGGGCATCATGCCTTACATCAGCGCATCCATCATGATGCAGTTGCTGACCGCGGTGATTCCCCGGCTGGGCAGGTTGCAACGCGAAGATGGCGGCCGGCAAAAGATCATGCAATTGACGCGCTACGCGACGCTCGGCCTGTGCATTTTCCAAGGCTACCTGCTGGCGTTGTCATTTCAGCACCCGGAATCGTATCACACGATGCTGCCGGGGATCACCGACACGATCAGGAGCCTCGGGATTCCGCTGGTGGATGATCTTGGCTGGAAGTTTCGAATCGTCACCGTGGTTTCGTTGACCACCGGTACGCTTTTTTTGATGTGGCTTGGGGATCAAATTACCGAGCGCGGAATTGGCAACGGAATTTCGCTCATCATCACTATTGGAATTGTCGCGCGTTTGCCCGCAGCCTTGGCACAGGCATGGAAGACTTTTGTGCCCTCAGCGCAAACGGGAACAAGCCAGGTCAACCCGGCCGTTCTCGTACTCATGGTCGCGTTCCTGTTCATTGTCATCGCTGCGGTAATCGCGATCACCCAGGGCGTGCGAAAGATTACTGTGCAGTACGCCAAGCGCGTGGTCGGGCGCAAAATGTACGGGGGCCAGACACAGTACATGCCTTTGAAAGTTAACTACGCCGGTGTGATGCCAATCATTTTCGCCTGGGCGCTACTTCTCTTCCCGGCGACGATTGTGCAATACGGATTTAGAAACAGCCCCACAGCCGCGAAGATCGCCGCCGAGCTTTCCAACGGCTGGCCGCACTACGTCGCGCTCGCGGCAATGATTTTCTTCTTCAGTTATTTCTGGGTCGCGACTCAATTTCAACCCGCCCAAATCGCGGACGATCTGAAAAAATATGGTGGCTACATCCCCGGTGTCCGGCCGGGGAAACCCACAGCCGACTTTCTTGATTTCACGATGACGCGGCTGACCTTCGCCGGAGCGATCTTTCTTACTTTAATAGCCGTCTTGCCAAGTCTGCTCAGCCAGGGATTGAACGTTCCCGTCATCACGGCCCAATTTTTCGGCGGCACCAGCTTGTTGATTATTGTCGGCGTCATACTCGATACCATGCGCCAGGTGGAGACGCATTTGATTCAACGGCATTACGACGGGTTCTTGCGCAAGGGCCGCATCCGCGGACGATCATTTGATCGCGCCTCCTACAGTCGCGGCGAAGCGGCGGCGAGCGGCACGCTGATGTGGCTCTATGTCGGTATCGCTGCGCTTATCATCGCTGGCGTCGCGATCTTTCTCTACGGCCGATAGGTGAAAAGGCGACTCGTTCTTCTTGGCGCACCCGGTTCCGGAAAAGGAACCCAGGCGGAGATGATCACGCGCCAATTCGGTATTCCGGTCACTTCGCCGGGTGCGATTTTGCGCCGGGAAAAAGACCTCGGGACGCCACTGGGCGAGAAAACCGCTGAAGTCATCCAGCACGGTGGCCTCGTCTCAGATGAAATTATTGTTGAGCTGATTGAAGATTGGCTGCGTTTGCACGGCGGACACGGATTCGTGTTTGATGGTTTTCCCCGAACGCTGCCACAGGCGGAGAGTTTGATGTCGATCCTGACTCGGCTGCGGATAGCGCTCGACCTGGCGATTTGGCTCGAAGTTTCGGAACAGACCGTGCACGATCGCATTTCGGGCCGGCTCCAATGCGCCGAATGCGGCTTCACCACCAGCGGTAAAAGCGCAAAATTCGCTGAACGACCAGTTTGTCCTTATTGCGACGGATCGCTCGTGCGTCGCAATGATGATGACGAGGTAGTGTTGCAAACGCGCCTTTCTGAATTTGAAAAGAAGACCCAGCCGCTCGCCGCCTTTTACGGCAAGATGTCGATCTTGCATCGGATCGACGGTAACCGCGATCGCGAAACGGTATTTGCCGATATCTCCCGGCTGATCGAGAGCAAGAGCTCCAAATGATTCCGATCAAAAGCGGCAGAGAAATCGAAAAAATGCGACACGCCTGCCGCACCGCGAGCGACATTCTCGATCGTGTCAGCGACCTTGTGCGACCAGGGGTCTCAACCAAGGAGATCGATGAAGCGGCCGCTGTCTTCATGCAGGAGGCCAGGGTCAAGAGCGCCTTTCTCGGTTATCGGCTCGGTCACCGTGTGTTTCCGGGCAATATCTGCATTTCGCTCAATGATGAAGTGGTCCACGGCATAGCGAGCCAGCGCCGCGTTCAATACGGCGACATTGTAAAGCTGGACATTGGCGTGATCGAAGACGGCTGGGTGGGGGACACTGCCTCGACCGTAGCGGTTGGAATGGTGGATGAACGTGTCGATCTGCTCATGCGCGTAACGGAGAATGCACTGGAGCGGGCAATCCGAATCGCACACGAAGGCACTCGCCTCGGGGACATTTGCGCAGAGATTGAAGATGAAGCCCGGCGCAACCGGTTTTCCGTTGTGCGCGAATTTGTCGGCCACGGTGTTGGGCGAAAACTGCACGAAGAACCTCAAATCCCTAATTACGGCAAACGCGGCAGCGGCCCGCGGCTCAAGGCGGGAATGACGCTTGCGATCGAGCCAATGGTTAATTTGGGCACGGCCGCCGTGCGATTGCTCGAGGATGGCTGGACGGTGGTCACGGCCGATGGGCTGTCTTCGGCGCATTTCGAGCACACGGTTTTGATTACGAAGGATGAGCCAGAAATCCTGACATGGCGCGCAAAGACGCAATTGAAGTAGAGGGCACAGTCGTCGAGTTGCTGCCCAATACGATGTTTCGGGTTGAGCTGGCCAATGGCCATCGTGTGCTGGCGCATATTTCCGGGAAAATGCGGTTGCATTTCATTCGGATCTTGCCAGGAGACAAAGTTATGCTAGAGATTTCACCATACGATTTGTCGAAAGGGCGAATTACCTATCGCCATAAGTGACAACGCGGAGGCCTCTCCGCGTTTCCCATTTCGCGGATTATTTATGAAAGTACGACCATCAGTAAAAAGACTTTGTGCCAGTTGCAAGATCGTGAAGCGCAAGAACGTGGTGCGCGTGATCTGCAAAAACCCGCGCCATAAGCAACGGCAAGGGTGATTCGTGAGAAGTGAGAAGTGATTAGTTATGCCAAGATTACTCGGAGTTGAAATTCCCGCCGACAAACGCATTGAGGCGTCTCTTACCTACATTTACGGAATTGGCTTGAGCACGGCCAAGCGCATTCTCGAGCAAACGAACATCGATCCGAATTTGCGCGCGAAAAATCTTACTCCGCAGCAGTTGAACGAAATCATTCATGCGATCACGAACAACAAGCTCAAGATCGAGGGCGATCTGCGCCGCGACGTGCAAGGCAATTTGAAGCGGCTCCAGGCGATCAATTCTTATCGCGGTATCCGGCATCGGAGAGGCTTGCCGGTGCGCGGCCAGCGGACATCGACCAATGCCCGAACCCGCAAAGGCCCGCGCAAGACCGTCGGCGTGATCCGCAACCCCGAAGCCAAAGCCGGCAAAGTTTAACGACTAATTTCAAATGGCTGAATCAAACGAACCAACCGATCCTGCAGCCGCGGGAGAAGAATCGAAAACGGAGAAGCCGGACCCAGCAGCCACTTCGACCGATTCCCCCGAAGCCAAGCCAGCGGCAACAGCCGGTCAGGAAGGTGCGCCGGTCAAGGTTTCGGCGGATGCAGATTCCAAGCCGGCAACTTCAGAGGCCGAGCCAGCAGTCAAGCCGGTTAAAAAAGCAGCCAAAAAGAAAAAAGAAGAGGCGGCGCCAAAAGTCTCCGGGGCCGCCGCAGCGCCCGAAAGCCTTTCGCTTTCTGCTGACACGGTCGGGAAACCGAAAATCGTCAAAGCCAAAGGCAGCAAGAACGTTCATACGGGCATCGCGCACGTTCTTTCAACGTTTAACAATACCATTGTAACGATCACCGACATGAAAGGCAATGTGATTGGATGGTCAAGCGCCGGCAAAGTTGGCTTTAAAGGCTCGCGCAAGAGCACCGCTTACGCGGCGCAGATGGTCGCGCAGGATGCTTCCCGGCAGGCGATGGGCCATGGACTAAAAGAAGTGGAAGTTTTGGTAAAAGGGCCGGGCGCCGGACGTGAATCCGCAGTGCGGGCGTTGCAGGCAATCGGGCTCGATCTCACCATTATTCGCGACGTTACTCCCGTGCCGCACAACGGCTGTCGCCCGCCAAAACAGCGCCGCGTGTAGGATTCTGCTTCCGCTTTAACTCTTCAACGCTTTAACGCTTCAACGAACCCATGGCCAGATACACCGGACCAAAAACGAGAGTGAGCCGCCGTTATGGTGTGCCGATCTTCGGCTCCTCCAAGTCGTTGGAGCGGAAAAATTATCCGCCCGGCATGCACGGCCCGAGAGGGTCGCGACGCAAACAGTCTGAGTACGCGATTGCGCTCGGGGAAAAACAGAAGCTCCGTTATCAATATGGACTGCTAGAGCGGCAATTCCGGCGCATTTTCGAGAACGCGCTGCGCAAACGCGGCGTAACCGGTGAAACGCTTCTTCAACTTCTGGAAACGCGGCTGGATAACGTCGTCTATCGCCTCGGCTTGGCCAATACCCGCAGTGCCGCTCGGCAACTTGTGTCGCATGGCCACGTGCTGGTGAATGGGCGCGGCGTGAACATTGCTTCCTACAATGTGAAGGCGGGCGACGAAATCACGATCAAAGACAAACCGAAATCGCGCCAGTTAGTGCTCAGGAATCTTGATCTCACCCAAATTGCTCCCGTGCCGGATTGGCTGACCGCCGATCGCGACGCGCTCAGTGGCAAAGTCGCGCACATCCCATCCCGTGAAGAGATGCAGCCGATCGTAAACGAACAGCTCATCGTCGAGTTGTATTCGCGGTAAAAGCACCTCTGCCGTGCATTCCTTTTATCCGGAGCGTTCCCTGGATAAATGCCGAAATAGACGAAACGAAGTTTCGTCGAATCGTACTTAGACGGGCAAGGGCAAGACTATGTTAGCTCGCCTTTACATCTTGATGCCGTACAACGTCATCGTCCCGGAAGGTGAGGAGTTCCAGATTTATGAGACGCAGGACGGAGATTACAAAGTCCGGTTCCTTCCTCCTCAGCGCGATCCTGCCATGATGTTCGGCCCACCCCCCGAATCTCACATTGAACGGTAAGCCTGCCTTCGAAGCCAACGTCATGCGCATCGATTTTTACAAAGAAGACTTCGATCGAACCGCTGCTGGGCCTATCGACCCACCGGAGGATGTCATTCAACGCGCAGTTGGTGATTTTCACATTCGCCTGCGGTTCACTACGCGTGCGGCACACGCATCAACCGTGTCGTTTCCATGGAATCAGTGGAGACTAGAGTACACGAAGGACGAGGGTTCGGAACTTGAGGCTCAAGAAGGCTACGTTAAAGCGAGGGGCAGAAGCCGGCTTCGGTGGTCGTTCATCGGGATATCTCCGGAGGTATGGGACAACGCCTTTCGCCTACGATCTGAATTCGAGGTTCCTTCTTGGGATGGACTCCGCCTTGATGCTATCGCAGCGCTCCCAAATGTCGGTACGGCGTTGGTACTTGCCGCAACTTCATTGGAAGTATTCATCAGTGTCCTCCTAGACGACCTTGCTTCCAGCAAACGCTTGTCAGATAGCCTCTGGAAAGGGATCACGACGCGCGACGGGAGAATACTTCAGCAGCCGTCCCTGGACGAACAGTTCGATGTATTGCTCAAGGAGTTAACGGGTCACTCGCTTAAGGAAGACGCAGCGCTTTGGGAGGCCTTTAAAAATCTCAAGTCTGCCAGAAATAGCTTTGTGCATGAGAGCGTTGGTAGGATCGGAAATAGGACGTTGTCAGGCGACGAGGCTGCGGTATTGGTCGGACGAGTCGACAGCATCATTGCAAAGATTCGCGAATGGATCCCCGAAGACATGAAGTGGCCTGTCCCACAGGCGAATGTGAATCTTGAATGGACGACGCCGATTGGGCCGTCTAACAAATCGGCGTAATCGACGCTTGACGGCGTGCTGACCGTTAACATTAGATGCACCGTAATTACAATTGGTCGTGAAGTTTTGGTTTTGGTTCCTTTGGTCAATCGACGCTGTTATTGCAGCGGTGGCCCTCTATTTCTTTTTTTCCCTGTCTGCCGGCGGTAGGGTCGGATCGTTCAACATCGTGCCCTGGCTCGCGATTCTTGCCGTTTTGGCAGCCGTGGTAGGAGGCAGCGTTTGGTTGCGCTCGGCCGGACAGCACGCTGTTGCGATCATTCTCCTCCTCCTCCTGGCAATCCCCGGAGCTCTGTGCGCGCTGTTTTTGCTTCTCATCCTGATTCTCCAGCCCGACTTTCGCTGACCGGGGCGACGTATCGTTGATTAAAGGCTTTGCCAAGGGGTCGGCATTTAGGCACGATCCGACCGATGCGCCGGAATTTGCGTAGGTTCTTCTCTTTTGCGGCGGCGGCGGTGGTGGGGCTGACCGCCGCCGGTCGCGCGACCGCAGCGGATGAAGGTCGCCTCCTCGCGACAAGCCGGAGCGGTGAGCTGCGGGTCGAGCAGCGGGGCGAGGAGTATTGGGTCGTCTCCAGCAAGGACCCGGCGCAGGCGGCGCAGATCCCAGTGGAATCGGGGGAGGAGACTGGGCCGGTAGAGTTTTATTTTTCCCCAAACGACGAGTGGCTTTTCACTTTGCCGAATGGCATGTCGTGCCGGCGGGAAGGCAGTCTTTTCCATCGCGACGCGGGTGCCGAAAAGCTCGAAGCGGTTGAGTCGTTTAACGACCAGGCGTGGGTCCAGGGCTGGAAGTTGGTTGGGTTCGCGCAGGATTTCTCGGCGCAGGGAGCGTGCGCGATGATGCGGTTTATCGGCTGGAGCCAGGATTCGGCCCGGCTGCTGGTCGGGCTGCGGGGTGGCGAAGGGAAGTTCGAAATCGATGGGGCTTATCTTTATTTCCGGATCGGGACGAAGCGGTGGGAGCTGACGCCTTATCTGCGAAAGCTGAACAAGATTACCTCCGATATTCTGTCGGCGACTGATGACGTGCTCCCCTGCGCGGAGTCGGCCGGGCCACTGCCGGCCGAGGCGGAGCTGAAGGCGCGCTTGGAGAAGCTGGATGCGGAATTGAATACGCGGTATGCGGAACTGATGAAGGCGGCTTCGGAAAAGGACGCCGGAACCCTTCGCATCGAGCAACGGGATTGGCTCAAGCAGCGCGATGCCGGCCTAAAGTTTTATCTCTCGCTGGCCAAGCCCGCGGAGAAGGAACGGCGCCGTCTCGAATTCCTGGGGGATGTGACGGCGATGCGGTTGGCGCTGCCGCCGGAAACATGGTCGACCGGGGAAACGTGGCTGTACTAGCGCTCGCAGCACCGGCCATCGACCCGGATGTGTCAGCCGAGTCTTCGACACCAATCGAGTCATGAAAATATTTCTGCAGCACGCCGACCAATCAAAACTTTCGGAAACGTGAGCAGCGGGCAACGAAACAGTCGGACAATGTTTGAGGACGGCGTCTAACAATGCGATGGAGCGGACGTTTGCAGCAAAAGGTTTTTGGCGCAGCGTTAAAGATTGCCGTAGCGGCAAACGCCGCTGATCTTATTCGTTAGGCCTATGCCACGCACCTCTGCCGGCAAACCAATCGATCCTGAGAAGGAGCTGCAAAGTTTCATTGATAAGTTCGAACCGTCACACCGAGCAACGATTCGGGCCGCGCGCAAGAAACTGCGCAAGCTCTTTCCCACCGCGACCGAACTCGCCTACGACAACTACAACTTCTTTGTCATCGGCTTTGGGCCGAACGATCGTCCATCGGAGTGCATTGTCACCATTGCCGCGGCGGCTAATGGAGTAGGATTATGCTTTGTCCGGGGCGCGAGCCTGCCCGACCCGGCGAAGCTCCTGCTCGGCTCCGGCAAACAGACGCGCTTCGTTCGCCTTCCATCAGCAGATGTTCTCGACCGGCCCGAGGTTCAGGCACTTCTCGCGAGCGCCGCGGAGTGCTCGAAGGCACCACTTCCCGCCGCCGGCCGAGGAAAGCTCTTTATTCGCTCGGTCTCCGCGAAGCAGCGCCCTCGTCGTAAGCCACAAAAGGCCTGACCAGACGGAAACGATGGAAAACACTGATTCTCGCGTGACGATCCACATGGCGGCGAGCCTCGACGGCTTCATCGCTCGAAAGGATGGGCGGGTCGACTGGCTCGAAACCTCGGACGAATTCATAGGCGGGGAGACCATGGACCCAGGATCCGCCGAAGCGTTCCTCAAGACGATCGACTGCTACGTCATGGGATCGCGAACATATGAGACCGCGTTGAGTTTTGACGCCAAAGGGTTGGGGTGGGCGTACGGCGACAAACCTACCTTCGTCCTCACTCGTCGCGAGTTGCCGCGGACCCGGGATACCGTCGAGTTCTACTCAGGCGATCTCACGCAGTTCGTGAATGGGCGCCTGCGGCCCACGTTCCGTAACATCTGGTTTGTTGGAGGCGGTGTAGTCTCCGGCGAATGCCTTCGTCTCGGGCTAGCCGACGAAGTTCGCTATTCGATCCTCCCGATCTTAATCGGTGATGGGATTCCATTCTTCGAAAACCTCGACCGAGACATAGCCCTCCACCTGGCAGAGGTTAAAGCCTACCAGAGCGGAATTGTCGCGCTTCGTTACGAGGTGCGTGAACGTGGCGGATACTCCGTCGAACCCGGAGAAGCAGCAACGCGGAACGTCTAACAAAGCGATTGAGCTAACCGCGATCCGCTGTTAGCGAGGCAGAGTGATACGGTAAACGCGGTTCGCGGCGTAACCGAGAAACCAAATCGTTCTGTCGGGTCCAACGACGATCCCCGTCGGCCCGCTGTTGTCGATCTCCGGCGACTCGGTGACGACGCCGTCGGTCGTGACCCTGGCGATCTTGTTGTTGCCGAATTCGGTGAGCAAAAGATTGTTGCCAGGACCGGGCGCGATCTGTTCCGGCGATCCCGGGGTTGGATAGAAGGTGAACTGGCCGGTGGGCGTGATCTTGCCAATCTGCGTGAAGCGCTGGGTGAACCAGACATTGCCATCTGGTCCGGTGGTGATCTTAAAAAGCAAGCTGAGACCGCTCCCAAATTCGGTGATCACGCCGCTTGGTGTGATCCGTCCAATCTTCCCCCCAGCCCCTTCCGTGAACCACAGGTTCCCGTCAGCGCCGACTGTAATGTCGTTCGGAAAGGAATCCGGAGTTGGGATGGGGAATCTTGTAAGGGTTCGGGCGGGTAGCTCGAGCCGCCAGATATTGTTACCGGTGAGGTCGGTGAACCAAATGTTGCCGTCGGGACCGGTGGTAATGCCGCCAGCCGCATCGAAGCCGGAAAAGGGGATTTCCTCAATTTGCCCAGCGGGAGTGATAAACGCGATCTGGCCGACTGATCCTTCGCTGAACCAAATATTGCCATCTGGGCCCGGAGTAATGTCGATCGGAAAGCTGAAGGTCGGTGTGAGGAATTCTGTAATGACTCCCTCCGGGGTGATTCGGGCCACCTGGCTGCGGTTTTGCTCCGTGAACCACAGATTGCCGTCCGGACCGACGGTGATGGAGATAGGCTGGCTGTCCGAACTTGGGATTGGGAAGGAACGGTGCTGAGCCGTAACGGTATTCGTCTGACCGTGCATTGTGGGTCCGCAAAGGGTGATGCTGAGGAAGGTGACGAAAGCGAAAAGAAGAGCAGCGGGATTGAGTCGCTTCATGATAAGCATTTCTGTGTAGCTGTGCCTTTTGGCAAACGGGAAAATGGTTACACAATTGTTACGTTTCGATAAATTCGACCGCGCTTTGTCGTAACTTTCGCGCGGCAGTAAGGCGCCAACTGCGGATCGACTAACCGGGGGTAGCGTCTCTGACAACTTATCGATTTTTTCAGAAACGGCGCGCAATGGCGCCCATAACCGGTTTCGCAACGGATAGCGAACCGCGACGGGAATAGCGGGGCCAAAAAAAATTTCCAAAAAAGACTTGCTTGCGAAATAGTGTTATAGTTCACTATATCACTATATGACAGCAACCATTCGATCGGGACGGCATCTGGCGGGTCTGTCTGGATGGGCGGCACGCTCTGGGCATCAGATGGACGGCGACAGATCCATTTTCCGAAGCACTGCGAAGGATGAAGCGCCGTGGCTACAGCGAAGGCTGGGTGGGACACAGGATGCATGAATGGAACGATAGCCAGCCGATTTATCGCCAGCTGCGCGATCGTGGCGTCCATATGATTCTCGACGGTGTGCTCAACGAAGGCGATCCGTTGCCGTCGGTGCGCAATGTCGCCGCCGAATATCGGGTTAATCCGCTGACGGTGCTAAAGGCGTATCAACAATTGGTCGATGAGGACCTGGTCGAGATGAGACGCGGGCTCGGCATGTTTGTTAAAGCCGGCGCACGCGATCTCCTGCTCAAAGGCGAACGCCAGAAATTTCTGGCCGAAGAATGGCCGAGGGTGGCGGAAAAGATCCAGCGGCTTGGTCTGACCGAGAAAGAACTCGACGCCGCGGCCAAGTCAAAAGCCAGGAAGGAGAAACGCTGAGGCCATGGCAACGATAGAAGCACGCGGTCTCCGTAAAGTTTTTGGCACAACCGTGGCGTTGGACGGCGTCGATTTGCGCGTCGAGGAGGGCCGCATTCTCGGGCTGATTGGTCCTAATGGCGCGGGCAAGACGACGGCGCTCAATGCGATTCTCGGCCTCACTTCGTACGAGGGACAGCTGTCCGTGCTCGGACGCGATCCGTGGAACGCGCGCGAAGAGCTGATGCGCGATGTCTCTTTCATCGCCGATGTGGCGGTGTTGCCGCGCTGGATTCGGGTAACGCAGTTGCTCGATTACGTCGCGGGCGTGCATCCGAAATTCGATCGCGCCAAGGCGGAAGGTTTTCTCGCCAAGACGACAATCAAACGCACGCGCAAGGTGCGCGAGTTATCGAAAGGCATGGTGGCCCAGCTGCATCTCGCTGTGGTCATGGCGATCGATGCCAAGTTACTAGTCCTGGACGAGCCGACGCTTGGTCTCGACATCTTGTATCGCAAACAGTTCTATGATTCGCTGCTCAACGATTACTTCGACGGCAAGCGCACGATCGTCGTGACGACGCATCAGGTTGAAGAAATCCAGGACATCCTGACCGATCTCAAGTTTATCGATCACGGCTGCATCGTACTCGAGTGCAGCATGGAAGAATTCGAGTCGCGCTATGTCGAAGTGATGGTGCATCCTGATCACATCGCCGGCGCGCGATCACTTAAGCCGATGCTTGAGCGCCAGGTGTTCGGGCGCAGCGTGATGCTGTTCGACGGTGTCGATCGTGGCCAGCTCGCCGCGCTCGGCGATCTGCGCAGGCCAAGCATCGCCGATTTGTTTGTCGCTGTGATGGGGAATCCGCAATCCGCAATCGGCAATCCGCAATCACCGGTTGGAGAGAAAAGATGAACGCAATGCCACCAACTCCGATCGAATCGCAGCCAGTCAACGCTAACTCACGGATTCGACCGTTTTACTGGTCGGTCTGGCGTGAACTATGGGAGAACAAGTCGATTTACATCGCGCCATCAATTGTTGCGGGGGTGATTCTCCTCGGAGCGCTGATCAGTTCGGGACATCTGCCGGGACGCCGACGCAACGCGATGTTACTTGATGAAGTGCGCCGGCGCGCGGCCATCGAGTTGCCTTACAACATTGTGGCGATGATGCTCATCGTGACCGCTTTTATTGTCGGTTTCTTCTACTGCCTTGACGCGCTCTACGGCGAACGCCGCGACCGCAGCATTTTATTTTGGAAATCGTTGCCCGTCTCGGATGTCACCACCGTTGTTTCAAAGGCGATTATTCCACTCGCAATTTTGCCAGCTGTCGTTTTCGCGATCATCGTTGCCACCCAATTCGTCATGTTGCTGATTAGCAGCGCGGTGCTGGCGCCGAGCGGTCTCGCCGGAACGACGTGGGAAAATTTCAACCTCCTTCGCGAATCGGTGGTCTTGTTGTACGGCCTGATCGTGATCGCGCTCTGGCATGCGCCGATTTACGGATGGGCGCTCTTGACTTCCGGGATCGCGCGGCGCGCGACATTTCTCTGGGCGGTTCTACCGCCACTAGCGATCGGCGTTTTTGAAAAAGTCACCTTCAACACGAGTTACTTCGCGTCGACGCTACAGAACCGCCTGTTCGGCGCGGGCGACACCGCTTTCGATTTCCAAATGCATCGGAGCATTTCGGTCGATTTGGGCCAACTGACTCCCGGAAGATTTCTGATGACGCCCGGGCTTTGGATCGGACTCATTGTAGCCGCCGTGTTTGTCGCCGCAGCAATCCGGCTGCGTCGCTATCGCGGACCAATTTGATTCGCTTCCTCAATCGACCCAGAACCCAGGAGAAATCATGCACCCCACTGTCAAAGCTGCGCGCATCGCCGGATTCATTTATCTCTCGATGATTATCGTTGCGCCTTTTTGCCTGCTCTACATTCCGAGCAAGCTCATTGTGCGCGGCAATGCCGCCGCCACGGCGGAGAACATCCTCGCGCACGAAACACTCTTCCGAGTGTCGATCTTCGGCGATCTCGTCGGACAGGTGATTTTCATTTGTCTCGGCGTCGCGCTGTATCGGTTGTTGCGCGACGTGAATAAGACGTGGGCGTTGCTCATGCTCAGTCTCGTGCTGGCATCGGCGGCGGTCTGCTTCCTCAACGTGCTCAACGATGTCGCCGCGCTGATTCTCTTTCGCGGTAGTGATTTCCTCGTTGCCTTCGACAAACCGCAACGCGACGCCCTGGCAATGTTTTTCCTGCGCTTGTACAACCACGGACAGTTCATCGCGGAAATTTTTTGGGGACTCTGGCTGTTTCCGCTCGGCCTGCTCGTTTACCGCTCGGGATTTATTCCGCGCTTTATCGGCGTCTGGCTGATGACCAACTGCTTTGGCTGGCTCGTGCTGAGCTTCACCGCGTTGTTTTTTCAGGAACGTTACAACGCACTCCTTGGTTATTCGCAGCCGGTGCTGTTCGGCGAAATGGTGTTCATGCTTTGGTTGCTGATTAAAGGCGCGAAAGTTCCGGTATTGGCCACGGCCACTTCGTGACTTGTTAGGCCGTGAAAATCAAACGCGTAATCAAATGGAGCGTGCTTGTGATCTTGCTCGGTCTCTTCGCCTGGTTCGAGTTCGCTTACTGGACTTCCACCAACGACTGCGGCCGGCCAATTGCCGCCGGAGCTGAACCCATGAAAGCGATCAGGTATTGCGAGTACGGTCCGCCCGATGTCCTGAAGGTCGAGGAGGTCGAGAGGCCCGTGCCTAACGAGAATGAGCTCCTGGTCAAGGTTCGCGCGGCCTCACTTAACTTCATTGACACCGGCCTGGTGCGCGGCCCGTGGGTCCTCCGGTTGTTGTCCGGGTTGCGCAAACCAAAGTTTACCGGTTTCGGCCTGGATTTTGCGGGCGTCGTTGAAGCGGTCGGCAAGAACGTTACTGAGTTCAAACCAGGCGACGAGGTCTTTGGCGGAAAGCTCGGCTCAGTCGCGGAGTACCTATGCGTTCGCAAAGAACGCGTCGCTCTGAAGCCGGCCAATGTCACTTTCGAGCAAGCCGGAGCTGTGAAACATGCGGGACTCACTGCGCTGCAAGGGCTGCGCACAGGGAAGATCCACGCCGGCCAGAAAGTCCTGATTAACGGCGCATCTGGCGGCGTTGGGACATTCGCACTGCAGATCGCGAAAGCGTTCGACACCGAAGTCACGGCTGTGGTCAGCACGCGGAACGTAGAGATCGCGCGCAATTTGGGTGCCGATCACGTCATCGACTACACGAAAGAAGATTTCACCAAACGCGCGGAGCGCTACGACTTGCTTTTCGACAACGTCAACAATCACTCCATGGCCGAACGGCGCCGGATCCTTAATCCCGACGGCATCTGCGTTTTGGCTGGGATTGGGAGCGCCGGACCGATCGGACCGCAACTGGCACGAATCGCTCGTGGACTCGGTGCGGGCCTGTGGTCGCGCCTCACCGACCGCAAGTTTGCACAGTATACGACCACGATGAACCAGGCGGACCTGAAGTTCCTCAGTGACCTGATGGCGGCAGGCAAGGTCACGCCATTCGTGGAGAAAACGTATCGCCTTAGCGAAACCGCGGAGGCTCTGCGTTATTTCAACGAAGGTCACGCGCGCGGAAAGCTCGTCATAGCAATCGAGCAGTGATCGACAAAGTCTTATGAAGCTACTGAAGAGAATCCTTAAGTGGAGCGCAGCTGTCATCCTGCTTGCGCTGACCGGCTGGCTCTTCATCGCCTACTGGCTTTCGACGAACGACTGCGATCGCAACGCTGCAACGCCGACCACCCCAATGAAAGCAATTCTGAACTGCGAATATGGAGTCGAGAACCTTCAGCTCCGCGACATCGAAAAGCCGACGCCGAGAGAGAATGAACTTCTCGTCCACGTTCGCGCGGCTTCAGTTAATCCGGTCGACGGACATACGATCAGGGGCGGGTGGCTAATGCGGCCAATGAGTGGAATGCGCAAGCCGAAGAACACCCGATTCGGCACTGACTTCGCCGGCGTCGTCGAAGCAGTTGGGAAAGATGTAACCGACTTTAAACCGGGCGACGAAGTTTTCGGCGCGAAGAACGGAGCCGTCGCCGACTACGTCTGCGTCAAGGCGGATCGCGTTATCGTGATGAAACCGAGCAACATCACATTCGAACAAGCGGGTTCTGTCGCCGTTGCCGGGGTGACGGCATTGCAAGGTCTGCGCGACAAAGGGCACATTCAGTCCGGACAAAAAGTTTTGATCAACGGCGCGTCCGGTGGGGTCGGAACCTTCGCGGTTCAAATCGCTAAAGCGTTCGGCGCCGACGTCACTGCTGTTTGCAGCACGCGAAATATCGATCTTGTGAAATCAATCGGCGCCGATCACGTGATCGATTACACCAAAGAAGATTTTACCAAGACCGATCAGCGTTACGACATGCTCTACGATTTGGTCGGCAACCATTCATTCTCGGAGCGTCGGCGGATCTTAACGCCTAACGGCATTTGCGTGCTCGCCGGAATCGGCGGAGCCGGAGTTCATCCGGGAACGTTAGGCCGAATTGGGCGAAATTTTTGGAACGCTTTCCTCTCCAACTTTTCCAATCAGAAGTTTGTCTTTTACATCGCGAAGCTGACCAAAGATGATCTGAATGTTCTGCGCGACCTCATGCAGTCCGGAAAAGTCGCGCCGGTGATCGACCGCACTTACAAGATCGGTGAGACGCAGGCCGCGGTCCGCTATTTGGAGGAAGGTCACGCGCGCGGCAAAGTCGTAATCGTCACGGAATAATCACAACCAAATGACAACTAACATCGACAATTCACAACGCACGGCGGCAAAAGTGGCAGGCTGGAGCGGCTTGATCACATTCTTCATCGTCGTCTTCGGCAATTACATACTGCTCAATCCACTCGTCGTTCCGGGCAACGTGGCGGCGACCGCGCAAAACTTCATCGCGCACCAAACGCAAGTTCGCGTCACCGTCGTTTGTTTTTTGACTTACAGTCTTGGCGTTGTTGTCCTGCTCAGCGCGCTTTATGTCATTCTTAAGCCGGTCAATTCCGGTCTCGCTTTAGCTGGAGCGATTCTTCGGCTGGTCTTCGCGATGTTGTGGCTTCTCTCCACGTTCAATTTGCTGGGAATCCTGCGGCTGCTGAGTAACGCAAGTTATCTCCAGGTCTTTGAGCCGGATCGGTTGCAGGCACTCGCGAGGTTACATCTCGGGGCAAATTTCGATGACTACTATGTCGGCCTGCCGTTCTTCGGATTGGCCGCCACGGTTTGCGCGTGGTTGTGGTTGAAGTCGAACTACATTCCGCGTGGATTGTCGATCTTCGGCGTGAGTTCGTCCGCGTGGTGCGTGCTTTGCGCGTTCATTTATCTCATCTTCCCTAACTTCAACAAGATTGTGAACGACTACATCTTTGATTCACCGATGGCTTTGTTCGAGTTGGCCGTAAGTTTTTGGCTTCTGTTTAAGGGATTGAAAGAACCGGCCGCTCAGGCGCAGACTCATGCCACCTGACTTTTGCCGATGACCTATAGCTCTCGCTAACCTCAACATTCATCACGCTTATGAAACGCATATTAAAGAAGATTCTGAAGTGGACTTCGTTCCTGATTTTGCTCGCGTTATTCGTAGGAGTAATCCTCCTCCTTGTCGCCTACTGGAGATCGACCAACGACTGTGATCAGCTCGCCGCGGCACAAGGCGACA
>Ga0070675_100001320_pt1 | contig 18131 bp, 17 predicted proteins | sample KBSM43metaG_FD_65343 | JGI IMG/M metagenome (GOLD analysis project Ga0070675, IMG submission 65343) | Miscanthus rhizosphere microbial communities from Kellogg Biological Station, Michigan, USA - KBS M4-3 metaG | ecosystem: Host-associated > Plants > Roots > Rhizosphere > Soil ...
GGCGGGCGTAATCTCGTAGTTGGGCTGGAGCTGTGGAACGTTCTTGTAGCGTGCTACGTCGATGAGCACGCCGCGGGTGAACAGCGGTCCCACGTTTTCGATGCCCAGCTTCGTCAGGCCCTCGGGCTGAGCAAAGTCGGCACGGTTGTTTCCGTTATAAAAGAGGTCGCCGATTCCGAGGTGTCCGAGGCCGTCAAACTGCGTTCCGATCTGGCCGAGTTCGCCGCTGACAAGCTCGTCATGATAGACAGGCTGGTTGCTGCCGGGAATCTTGAACGACTGCGGGATCCGCAGGCTGTAGTGCCGCGTGCCAAACATCGGCATGCCGGCCTCGTAGAGACGCCCAACCTGGTAAATGGTTCCCCGAGTGATGAGGCTCTTCGCTTCCAGAATCTTCGCCGGCGTAATCCGATTCGCCGCGCCACGCTGGTCATTGGCGCCCCATCGCGAAGGGTACCAGCGGTCGGCTTGTCCCCTTACGACCGTGCGCTCCAGGACAAGCACGCCGATCATCAATGCAGCAAATACAACTATAAAAAACCATGCCCGGTTTCTGATGAGGGTCATCGATGCCTCCCACGAGAGTTACTGATTGCCCGCCAGGGTAGGGCATCAGCATACTTGACGAATCCTCACCCCGAAGAGGTGAACGGAGAAGCCGGGGGTAAGCGGACCCCCCGGTTCGTATGTTAATGCCCTAACTTAGGTGTGCTCGGGCGACATGATACACGTCTGCCGAAGATTCTTTGACTGGAGTTGAACGATAACTTAAACTCCCTTGAGTGATCGTTCAACCAACCCCTAAATCTGCCGTTGAAACGCGCGGAAAACTTCTGCAGACAGCGTTCCAGCTCTTCCACGAGCAGGGATACAACGCCACCGGCGTCGCCACCATCCTGCGCGAAGCCGGAGTAAATCCCGGCAGCATGTATCACTTCTTCTCCAGCAAGGACGATCTGCTGCTGAAGGTGCTGGAATTCGCGCTGGGCTATCTGGAGCCGATGGTGATGGCTCCGGCCGAAGCCGCGTCAACGGATCCCATCGAGCGCGTGTTTGCCCTGCTGGAGCAATATCGGTCTCGCATGGGCGAGAACAGCTGCCGCATGGGGTGTCCGATAGGCAACCTGGCCCTGGAAGTCAGCGACGGCAATCCTGAAGCGCGGGCATTAATCGACCGCAATTTCGAAAACTGGGCTGGGCGTGTCGAAGGCTGGTTAAACACGGCGGGGGATCTTCTGCCCGCGGCGACAGACCGCACGAAGCTCGCGCGATTCATCCTGACAGTGATGGAAGGCGGGCTCATGCAGTCCCGCGCGGCAGGTCATCTGGGTCCGTTTGACGATTCCGTGGCCGTGCTTCGGGATCACTTCGAACATTTGATGCAGCAGGCGAAGAAGGAAAAACGCAAGAACAGCGTGAAAGCAAAGAAACGCAAAGGGAGACGTTCATGAAGACGGTATTGGCTCTGCTCATAAGCGCGTCCATCGGCCTTGCACAGGCAGGTGTTCCCTCTCAAACGTCGGGTGAAGGTTCATTTGTCAACGAAGGCGTGGTGAATGCGCCGGTGCAGGAAGTGTGGAAGGTGTTCACGACCTCTGAAGGGTACACGGTGCTGGGTCCTGCGCTGGCGGAAGTGGATCTGCGAATCGGCGGCACCATTCGATCCCGCTATCGTGCCGACGGCCCGCTGGGCGATGCCGAGACTATCGAGAACCTGATCCTTGCGTACGAGCCTCCCACCATGATCGCCATGAGGATTCAGAAGCCGCCTGCGTCGTTCCCTTTCAAGGAAGCCTGGAAGAAAACCTGGACCGTGATCACTCTGACTCCTCTCGACGGGAATAGGACGCGAGTGCGCGGTACGAGTCTGGGCTACGGGAATGACGAAGAATCACAGGCGATGCGGCGATTCTTCGAACGAGGAAATCAGCAGACTATCGAATCCGTACAGAAACATTTCGGAGGCGAGCCGGGAAGAGACTAGAAGAGCAGGCCAGGGAGATGGATTCTTGTTCCAACCGGCCATGCTTTTTCCAAAAGCCCTGAAGAGTTCGCGCCCGTAATTTCAATTCGGCCCGCAGCAGTGTAGACTCCCACGACACAAGTTGTTTCCGGAGGTGTCTCCATGTTCAGAGCAGGCTGGTTCTTCGCCATCCTCCTCCTTCTATTGGCAACGAGCGCGACAGCCCATCACAGCACGGCGGCGATCTACGATTCGAGCCGTACCGTGGAGATCACGGGCGTTGTGAATAAGATTCACTGGCGAAATCCCCATGGGCAGATCCTGCTGGACGTGCGCGACGCCTCTGGCAAGACCGTGCAGTGGGACATCGAGACTCCCGCCATCGTGGTGCTCCGCATTCTCGGTATCGGTCAGGATTTCATCAGCGTAGGCGACCGCATCACGGTGGCCGGGGCGCCGGCTCGCCGGAACCCGCAAGGGATGAATGGGCGCAACGTTCTGCTTTCCAGCGGCTACGAACTCGCGTTCGGTGCGAACGTTCCATACTTTCCTGCCGGCAAAAACGGGAATCTGATCGGACGGTCGTATGACAAATCGAACGTCACGCAGGCTGCAGCGAAAGCGGACGGAATCTTTCGAGTCTGGTCTACAAACATGACAGACCCTGCGGCATTTCCGATGTTCAAAGGCGGCTACCCGCTGACTCCGGCGGCGCAGGCGGTTGTCTCCAAGTGGGACCCCCTCAACAACGAACTGCTGCACTGCGGCACAAAAGGAATGCCCCTGATCATGATCACACCGGCTCCGGTGGAGTTCGTGCGCGATGGCGAGCGGATCATCATGCGTATCGAAGAGTACGATTCCAGGCGTACCATTCATATGAATCCGAAGGCACAGCCGCCCGCCAAGCCGTCGCAGTTCGGTTTCTCACGAGGGCGCTTTGAAGGGTCAACTCTTGTCGTGGAAACAGACCACCTTCAAAAGCAAACGTTCGACCCCGATGGCGTGCCCGGGAGCGAAAGCATGAAGCTCGTCGAACGCTTCACCCCCAATGCCGACAACAGCCGCCTCGATTACCGCATCACGGTGTCGGATCCGGTTAACTTCACCCGATCCTTCGAGCTCACGCGGTATTTCACATGGAAGCCCGAGATGACTGTCGCACCCTACAACTGCCTGGAGCGCACTTGGAAGCTGAAATAGTCACGTTCTATCGAACCAATCTGCCTTTGCCGGGGTCATCTATGCATATCTGGAAACTTGAGGGAATCAGGATGAAGGATCGTAGAGGTTTTTCGCTGCTCGAACTTTTGATCGTCGTTGCGATCATTCTTATCATCGCCACCATCGCAATCCCAAGTCTGCTGCGGTCCAAGCAGGCGGCCAATGAATCTGCCGCAGTGGCGACGATGAAAACCATAAACACCGCGCAGATCACCTATTCGTCCACAGGCGGGACCTACGGAACGATTGCGGATCTGGTTGCTGCTCGTCTGCTCGATGAGAGCTTTACACGAACGAAGGCCGGTTACGTCTACACCATATCGGCGAGCGGATACGACTACACGGCGGAAGCGACCCCGGCCTCTCCGAACTCGGGTCGCTACGCCTATTACAGCAATCCCGATGGTGTTATCCGCTACTCGATGAATGCGAGCCTTGCACCCAGCGCCGCCCAGGCAGGGCGTGGCATTCAGTAGACGGGCGTTGATTCCTCCACCGGCGGAACGTCTTACGGGACAATGACGATGTCGTCCTCTCTGAGTAGGATGTTCTGATCGAAATTGCCCGCGAGAAAGGCTCCGTAGTCGAACAGATAGCGCCGGACTGCGCCGGCCTCTTCTCGAAAGATGGAGACCTGATCGCGTTTAGCAAACTCCGAGAATCCTCCGGCCTGAGCCAGTAGCCGCAATACCGTCATGCGGCCCTCCAGTGAGTAATCGCCCGGATGAGCAACGGCTCCCTGGATGGCGACTTTCACCTTTCGAGGCGCAGAGACAAGAATTGTCACCTTAGGCTCGGCGAGAAATCTACTCAGGCCATCCTGGATCTCGCTTTGCAGTCTCATTGGCGTCAGCCCTTCGGCCACCACGTCACCGATCAGAGGAATTCCGATCTTCCCGTCCGGGCGGACAATACTGCGCCGCGTCAGTTCCGATTCCTTCCACACAACGATTTCCAATTCGTCCCCCGGGCGCAACTCGTAGTCTGTTCGCGATTCCTGCTGAGCCGGCGGGGTTGCCACCGAAACACTCCGCGGCTGCGGCGCAATCGCCGGAGTGACGGGCCGAGGCGCCTGTCGGCTCGGCGTTTGCGGGGCAACTGCTCCCGCTGGCCCCGCTGTTCGAGTTGGTGCGACCGCAGGTCGCGGACTCGGAACCGAAGTAACGGATGCCGCCTGTTGGCTCATCCCACCCGGCGCGGTCGTCATGCCAAACAAAACCGGAGCCGTCACGAAAGCGAGAGCGGCGCAAGCCATCAGGAACTTTCGAGCGGACCCCATTTCGAGACTGATATGTGGCGTCATAATGTCCTCGATTCTTGTCGTCAGGTTCGAACCTGTGACTCGTGAAACAACAGCGGAAGGCACAGCCAGGTAGAACTCACAAACTTTCAGAATGGCGCTTGCATAAACCCGCCGGTCCATCCCCATTTTCACCACGTCCTCGTCACAGGACCGCTCACGTTCAGCAACGAGACGGGATCCAATCCACCAGACCAGGGGGTGAAACCAGAAAATCGTCTGGACGATGACGTGGAATACCGAAGCAAGATTGTCGCGCCTGCGGATATGGCACAGTTCATGGGCAATGATGGTTTCCAGTTGATCCTCAGTGAGTCGGTCCGTGATGCCTGTGGGCAGGAGCAACACGGGACGCACAATGCCGAAGACGCCGGGTTCAACCCCGACATCCGACGACGCCAGCCGGACGCGGTTTAAGTAACCGTATCGCGACTGAACCCTCCGTAATGCTTCGACCGCCCGACCTTCGTTCAACGCCAGGGCTTTGCCAAGACGCATTCGAAGGCGCAGGCGTCGCAAACTGACCCAGATCGCAGCGATTGCCGCACCAATGAGCCAACCGCCTATCAACACACCCTGCCCCAATCCGGGTTCGCTGGGGCCGGTCAACGCCAGGTCTCCTCCTAACGTCGGCGGTTGGGCGACGTTCTGCCGAGAAACCGCGCTCGATGCGCTCGATGCGCTCGATGCCACGAGCCACTCTCTGGGGACCACACGGACATCCGTAACTTCACCGGCATACGCACCGATTCCAATGAGGATCGACAAAGGGAAAAGAAACTTCAGAGATGCAGCCAGCCAGATCGAGTAGCGGATCGATGCTTTATGCTGTTTCAGCAGGAGCGCAGCAAGCCCGCAAGCGCCCGCGAACAACGTTGATTGCCACAAATGGTTTCCCAGGGCGGCAGCCGGAATCAGTTCGACGACCATCTCCAGGAATCTCATGGCGTCTCATCCCGGCTGGCCAGCCTGTTAAAAGCTTTCTGCGCTTCTTTAAGGTCCTCGACAGAAAGCCTGCCGGACTCGAGCAGATGTGTCATCAGCGGCTGCGCGCGCCCACCGAACAGGCTGAGAAAATCATCGACCAGGCGCCGCTGGGCGGCACTTCTCGCAACGAGTGGCGCAAATACGTGAACGTTGCCGACTCGTTTTGATTGGCGTAATGCCTTCTTGGCAGCCAGTCGATAGACCGTCGTTTGGATGGTTGTGTATGCCGGTTTCTTTTTGACGGGAAACGCGTCCAGGATATCGCGAATACAGCATTCGCCCTGACTCCACAACACTTCCATGATCTGCAGTTCGAGTTTGGAAAGTTTTGGCACCATCGATGATCTCCTACACGTGTCTTATATCTACTATCCATGAGTTAAATGTCAAAACAAATTTTGTCGGACTGAGGATTGGGGGCTTGGGAATCGGTGCGCGCTACTTTTGTGTGTCCGGAACTCCTTAGCGTCCTTGCGGCGCTCGGCTGTATTAGAGCGGTTCCGAAAAAAGAGGCTCATCACACAGATCAACAAGGAAGTCGTGGTATTCAACGTCGAACCACTTCCGGAAAGTTCGCAGGTCCCGCTTGTCGGGCCAAACCGAGGCATCCGTCATCCAGCTGTCCAAAGCCTGCTCGAATATCTCTCGATAATGCTTCCTCACGAGTTTGTCGTATTCGCCGCTGTATGCCAGCTCTCTTACGAGGTAGATAAAGGGATCATTCGTGTCGTATTCCGGTCCCTCGGTGCTGTTGGCCCAGTCCAGGAACGGCTGCTTGGGTTTCACAATCAGAATGGCTCGATTTACAAGTTCCATCTGGTTCACGTCTCTTCGTCGATCGTTAACGCCGAACAGCAGGCTCCGGACGCATCGGTCCAAGCAAGGTCATGTCCAGCGTCGGCGTAGTGGGAGGCTGGTTGTCCTGTCGGGTAGCGATCCGCATTTCGTTCATCGACACCGTTGCCGTGGCTTGATTGTTGAACGGGCCGTTTTGAATGCCGATTCCCCAATCCTCGTGCACGATGTTGAACCGGAAGGTATCGCCGCTGATCGTGCCGTTGGCAAGCACGCCGAATGTGAATGGATTGTCGCAGGGGCCGCAAACGACGCCGCGGATTCCGCCTTCGACCTGGCGAAAGATGAAGTACTGCTTGCCCGGACCGGTTCCCCATAGCCACACACCTGTTACTTTGGCGGCTGTCAGGGGTTCATTCGGCCCAGGAGGAACATAAGCGCCGCGCCCTCCACCGCGCGCACCGGCAGGAAGAGCTCCCGGCACGGGAACGGGTGCCGGCGCATTCGGTCCCCCGCCGCCACCAGGCGGAACGGGGCCGCCCCGGCCTCCGGCTTGAGCTCCAGCCGTGACTGGAGCGGGAGCCACAGCTTGTGGCGGTTCGACTCCGGCCGGAAGTGGCGCAACAGCGCCCGGCAGGGCGATGCCGCTCGTCGGCCGGCGTGGCTCACGCATCATCGTGATCTGCCTCGCTGCAGCCGAGGAATTCTGCCGCTGAACCGACAGCACGAGACGGCCATCGGTGATCTTTCCCTTCACATTCTCGCGATATGGTGCGCCGGGGCCGGCATCGTGCAGCAGTACGAACGAGAAACTGTTCTCTTCCAGCTTTCCATCGATCACAAACGCCAGATTCTCCGGATTGCTGCAGTCCCAACAGTAGATTCCGGAGATCACCGTTCCACGCACGTTCAGCAGATAAACATGCCGTTGCCCGTCAAGGTCTGCGATCCATCCTCCGCGGACCTCGTCCGGTGTCAACGCCGCTGCGGAGGCGATTTCGCACAGCAAAGCAAGCATGCCTATGCCGATCCATGCGCGTATCTTCATTTCATCTCCTTTGTTCGCTGTAGAGCACGACGTGGAAACTTTAGGCGCTACTTGCGCGCCACGCAAGGTTCCGTTCTAAAATGCGCGTTAAGGAGGATTCACCATGAACAAGACCATGTTCTCCTCTGCGATCGTGATTGCGGTACTCGCCGCCACCCTTCCAATCTCGGCCCATCACTCATGGCCGGTAGACATGTCCAAGCTCGTGACGGTCAAGGGAACCGTGACGGAAGTCATGTGGGAAAACCCTCATCCGATGTTTACGCTCGAGGTTCGAACCAGTGACGCGAAGACTGAGAAGTGGACGGTTGGTGGACCCGCCATCAACCGGATGGAGGCGAACGGCTGGACTCCAAAGACGATCAAGCCCGGCGATATGATCACCGGCATCGGCTATCAGTTCGGAGACGGCCAGAAGATCATCAGGCTCGAGAAGGTTGTACTCCCTGATGGCAAAGAGATGCGCGTCTACGCGCGGTAACGCTTTCTTGACTGTTACATCAAAGATGAAGCTCCCTTCTCTGTGGTTCGCACTAGTTGCCGTAGCTTGCATGAGCGCTTTCACTGTGAAAGGCGCCGACACCGTCACATTAGAAATCCGCGATTACGCTGAACTACCGATCACGGGCAAGGTTGACAGCCGCGGGAACAACGACTCCATGCTCGCGCGTGTCAATGGCATCCACGAAGAGCCTGGAGGCGGCACCCGTCTGTTCGTTCACGATCTGAACGGGCCTTTGTACATTGTCGAGAAGGATACGAAGAAGCTGACGACCTATCTCGACTTCAACGGGCGTAATGGAAAGCCCGGACTGTTTCACAAGCTGTTCAACGAAGCAGGATACGGCTGCGGACTGGCGGCTCTGTACTTTGACCCTGCCTACCGTACGAATGGAAAGTTCTACACCGTCCACATTGAAGATCCATCGATTGAGGGATCGAACCTTCCCGATAACGCCGGCGCACCAGGCCTGAAAATTTCCGGATATACGGCGACAGCGCCGATCAAAGTTCCGGGGCCGGTTCTTTACGAGGGCGTGCTCATCGAGTGGACGGATAGCAACAGCTCAAACGCGACGTTCGAAGGAACTGCCCGGGAACTGCTGCGCACACAGCTCAACACGCGCATTCATCCGCTGGGCGATCTGATCTTCAACCCAACCGCCCGGCCAGGGGACGCGGATTGGCGCGTCCTCTATATTGCCAGCGGAGACGGTGGATCCGGCGAGGCCAGCACGAGCATCCGGTTGAACCCCCAGCGGCTGGATAATCTCGAAGGCAAGATACTTCGGATCATTCCGGATTTGTCCGAGCACACGGCAACCAGCAGCGTAAGCGAGAATGGGAAATATCGCATCCCGAACGACAATCCCTTCGTCGGTCAGGCCGGCGCCCGCAAGGAGATCTGGGCCTACGGCCTGCGGAATCCGCACCGCCTCACATGGGCCATCGATGCGCAAAACTCCGCGAACAATCGGCTCATTGCCAACACGGTGGGACTGCATACGTGGGAGATGGTGAACATCGTTCGCAAGGGAGCGAACTTCGGTTATCCACTGCGTGAAGGGAACGAACAGCTCAACGCGGATAACAGGACTACAGCCTTGCCGTCCGTCGATCGGATCCCCGCGAGGCTGACGGATGCCGCCACGAGCGAGACCGTTACGCCTCGTTATCCCGTCATTCAATATGGCCACGTCGCTGCCGGTGGAGATGCGATTGGCTCCGGGTTCTTGTACAACGGAAAAATCGAGGCGTTGCGCGGCAAATACCTGTTTACCGATTTGTCCACCGGTCATGTCTGGTATGCCGACTATGCTGAGATGTTGGCTGCGGACGACGATAACCCCGCAACGCTCGCACAGATCCATCCACTGAAGATTCGCTGGAATGACCGGGTTTACGACACGATGTTTCCCATTGCCGAAGCGGCGTACCACGCGCGCGGCGGTAAGGATCCGGACCTGCCGGGTACGGCCACTGTGTCCGGTCAGGGACGGGCAGACGCACGATTCGCCGTGGATAACGCAGGAGAGTTGTATCTCTACAGCAAGACCGATGGCCTCATTCGCGTTGTTACCGGGGCGGGAAATTAGATCAAATCCAAACTCCCAGTCGCACCGCGCAATCTTCCAGAATTGCAGCTTCCCAATCCGGCCGTTGAGGGTTCAGCGGGTGTGTCTTCGGTGAGGGAATCCTGCCGCATCGATGCAGAAAGACGGCCGCGGAATGTTTGTATGCGGGCACCGGAGCGCGAAACGCGACATTGCCCAGGTATTGCAGCGCGTCGGACAGCGCGTAGTATCGTGCATCGCCTTCTCGCCACAGCCGGTCTCGTTCCGCAAACTTTTCCGGGGCAAACGTCGCAAGGCCCAACAAGTAGTCCGATCCATATTCGACCATGTCGATCCCCAGATCGTTGCCCGTGTAGATGCGGAACTCAGGTCGATGTGTGTTTCTCACCTCGAGACGCTCGAGTTCGAGCAGACCATCGAGAGACGAGTGCTTCATGCCCTTCAGTTCGGGAATATCCATCAGCGCACGGAACATGTCCTCATCGAAAATCTCTCCGTTAGACGCGAAGACCGGACTCAGTTCGAATGCGAGTACTTCGGAAAAGCCACGGCATGCCTCCCGGTACACCGAAGCCTTTTCTCGTGCGGATAATCCTCGCAGTCGAGCTGTCGGAAAAAGTATCGGCATCGCACCACACTGCGCGATGCGATCCATCTCCCGCCGGTATGCGGTCGCAACACTGTCTTCGTTGCCTTCGATATAAGCGCCGGCCACGAACGGGGTCGCAGGCCCCAGAGACTCCCTCGCCCAGCCCAGCACCTGCTGCTTTTCTTCGCTGTTCAGGTAGTTCACGTAACCCGTGTCCATGTTTACCGCGTTCGTCAGGCCTGCCTGATGCGTCGCCTTCAGGTGTTGCTGAAACGCATCGACAGCGATTCGACCATCGGACTCAAACGGTAGAAGCGCTGCGGCAATGCCGTGAACAGTTCGCCTGGACTTCACACGCTGAAGAATGTGATCGATGTTCATGGCTTGCGAACCATGCCGCATTCTCTACGGAACCTCTGAAAAAGTCGCGGAAAAGCGGAATAGTCGGCCTGCTTCGCGCCTCGGCAGGTGCTACCCTAGATCCTGGGACAGGCAGAGGATTGGTGGAAAAACAAGACAGATTGACGGCAAACGCCGGTCTGACGTTTGCGGGGAGCCGACGGCGCACGAGACGCGGCTCGAAGCAGCTGCGGCCGACATGCTTATGAGGACACTGTGATGCACCCGGATACGAAAGAATTCAATGAGGCCCAGGCGCCGATTGATCGGGCGATCTGTCAGCTTCTGGCGGACCAAATCGATCGCAAGCTGCCAAAGGCGGAGAACAAGATATGGTATGCCCATCCTGTTTGGTTCCTGGATGGAAACCCTATTGTTGGGTACAGCAAGCTTAAGAATTGTGTCCGGTTGCTCTTCTGGAGCGGTCAATCCTTCAAAGAGAAAGGACTGAAGAAGGAAGGGACCTTCAAAGCCGCTGAAGCTCGATACACTGCTGTCGATCAAGTTGACACGGAGATCCTTGGGCGTTGGTTGGCTGAGGCGCGAGACGTCCAGTGGGACTATAAGAACCTCATCAGTCGAAAGGGACGACTCGAGCGGTTAAAGTAGAATGCCGGCAGCGCGTGACCGATGTTCATGACTTGCGGGCTGCGTCTTTAATCGCGCGAAGTTGTTTGCCTGCTTCTGACTTCTTGTAGTGCTCATCGAGTGGATAACATCCTGAGGGCAGTGCGTTCCGCGGCCCGGTTGTGCAATCGCTGAAAGTGCGGCAGAAACGTTTGCGATCGAGCGGGCGTCCTTCCAAAACATCGCGTGCGAGTTCCGGATAGGAGAGTGTGATCCGTCCAAGGCCTACCGAATCCACCCACCCGCCGCGCACCGCCGCCTGGCTGACGTAGGGCAAGAACTCCTGCAGGTAGCTGTAGGCGGTCCCGACGAAGATCATTTCCGGAAAGCGACTCTTCAAAGCGCGTGTCACTTCCATTTGCCGCGCCACTCCAACCAGAGGATCCTCGGGCGGGAGATATCCGTCGGATGGTGGAAACAGAGCCGGCCGCTGGATGTGGGGATTCGTGTAGGGCGTACCTGCCGTGATGTTCACCAACCGGATCCCGAGTTCGCGAAGGCTTGTCAGGAACTGAATCGGCTCCGTCACGTCGGGCTCGACGGGATTCAGCGGGTTTACGCCGAAAGCAAATCGATAGGGAGTTGGCTCCTCGAGAGATTCCGGCGTTCCGGACTTGGCGTAAGGAATCGTATCGAAGGCCGACAATCTCACCGCGAGTTCAAGTTGAGGAGCGACAGCTCGAATGCCTTCGGCAACTTCTCGAAGAAATCGCGTCCGGTTTTCAAAGCTTCCGCCGTAATCGCCTGAACGTGTATACGCGCTAAGGAATTCATGTCCGAGATATCCGTGACAGTGCTTGATGTCCACGAAGTCGAATCCGATTTCCCAGGCCATGCGCGCCGCTCGATGGAAGTCTTCGATAATCCCGCGCACGTCGCCATCGGTGAGCAGGGGATAGTCCGCCGGAAGGCCCAGACGACGATCCAGGATTGGATGACGATAGAGAATGCGTGGCTCGGGTTGTCTTGAGTTCGGGCGGCTGAAGCGTCCCGAGTGGGTGAGTTGCAGTCCGAGGACGACACCGGTGGGAGCCGTGCGGAGCAGCGTCTCGCGAAGACGCGCGAGGTCGGCCCGTGTGTGTTCGTTGAGGAGCAACTGATTTGGATTCGCACGTCCTTCGTGGCGTACCGCGACAGCTTCCCCGCCCCAGATCAGCGCCGCGCCACTGCGGCCGAAGTGCTCCCATCGTCGAAGGGTCAGCGCGCTCGGACGACCGTCCGGCGTGCCGTCCCATCCTTCCATCGGCTGGATTGTGAAGCGGTTCGAAATTGAAAAGCGTCCGGCCTGAATCGGCTGGCGCAGAGGCGACTCTGAGCCGGTAAGCAGCTCATCGTCTACTGGAATGTCGATGCCCAACTTCCGCAAGTGAGTTCGCAGCGCTTCGACGGTGTGCAGGCTGCCCAGATGCGCGAAGCCGCTACTCACTTTGCATAATCGTCCCAGAGCCTGTTGAGTTCCGCAGCGTTCACCTCACCGTCATAAACCACAAACCGGTAACGCGAAACGTAAGGCTTGCCCGGCACGATTTCCCACTGGCCGCGCTTCGACGGCGAAAAATTGAAATAAGGATCGTCCGGATGAATGCGCAGCGGTTGAGGCGCGCGGAAGTTTTTAGGGTGGCTGAGCGCCGCAAGACCCACGGGCTGGCCATCCACGCGGCCGCCGATAGAGCACCAGCGCGCAGTCGTATCGTCGCCGGCGATTCGGTCTTTGCCTTCAGACGTCAGGAACGACACATTTGCCTTCGCTCGCCAATCGCGATGGCCGCGAATCCCGATTCCTCCGTAGCGGTAGTCGGGAAGAATCAGAGGACTTGCCGACGCGCACTCCTGCGTTGAACCGATGTCGAACATGGCATAACGCGCCATTCGAGGAACTGCGCGGTACACCGTCACTTCCCACAATTCATTAAGCGCTGTCTTGCGTTGCGGACCGCTGAGATCGACGTGACGGAGGCGAGCCTTGAACGTCGCTTTTTCTGCGCCACTATGAACCTCTTCGACCTTCTCCAACTCCACAGCGCCGGTCCCGTCGCCCATGTTCCAGAAGTCCGGATGACGACCCTCGAACTCTGTCTTCGTCCAGGCGAAGAAGATGCCGTGCTGGTGCGGATGATCGTCCGGATAGTCGTCGGTCACGATTCGGCCGCTCGGCGTGAACACCGGATGGATATAGCCGGCGCGAAGGAAACTTGGAGCGATGCTCGCCCGGGACGGCTCTGCGCGCAGACGAAAATCGATGACAGAACGGCCGTCAACACGGATATGCAGCGCGCTGGCGTCGGTAACCGCTTCAACGGCGTCTGCACGGACACGCGGGGCCAGTCCAGGCAATCCGAGAAACATCGCGCCTGCGGCCATGAAGTCACGTCGGGATAATGCTGGCTTCGTCATTTTGCAGTTTCGTCGAGTTCGAGCCGAAGGTAATCGTAGACGACACCGTTGTTCACTGGCCCGCCGGGTATGGTCAGCGTGAGTGTGTTTTCGCCTGACTTCAGGATCGACGCATCGAACTCGAACAGCCGTTCATACCAGAGGCCCTGAACCTGGTGACGTGCGATCACGCCTTCACCGGGACCCAATTGAATTTGTCCGGCCGCATTCCCGTTGACGGAAACCTGAATGGCGCGTGTCCCGGTTCCACAAATCGCGAGCCGCAGCACGGCAACTCCCCGGCTCGCCGCCTCCATGCGGAAGCGAATCGTGTAAGGCGTCGCGCTGCCCTCGCCCGCAACGCCGCTGAACGGCTGTACCCGCGCCTGCGCGGTGCTGTGCGGCACGTGCGCGTAAAACCAATCCTTACCCGGCGTGCTTTGACCGATGGTGTATGTCACATCCTGTGGAAAGAGCTTCGGATACTGAAGCGTGATGTCCGGCTCGAAGAAACGGTCTCCGCCCGCGAATTCTGTCGCCGTGCGGTTGGCAACGCCAATCTCCCAGACCTGACGCCCGCGACGCACCGGCTGCCAGCGGAGTTCGCCGAGGTCCAACGTCTGTCCCCGGTTCACCTGAACATCCGCCTTCATGAATTCTCCAAGCACGCCATCCGCGAACGCATACAGCGTATATTGGCCCGGGCTGACCTTCGGAATTGTGAATGTTCCATCCGCGTTGGTGTTCCGCGTCCAGAACTGATAGTCCTTCGCGTCGGTTTGCCAGGTGGTTCGCTGCGTAGCGGGCTGAGCGAGTCCGACATGAACTGCGCCGGGGAATTTCTGGAGAAGAGGGTCGTTAAGCGACAGGCGGCCTCGGACTGTGCCGCGATCCGCGGTCCTGGCGTAATTGCCGGCAGTCACCCAGGTGTACGGCCACTTCGCGGCCTCAACGTCGGCTCTCGCCTTCGCTTCACGCCACATCGACATCGGATCCGGTCCCTCATTGATGTACAGAAGAAACGGCCCGATCACTTTTGTCCAGCTCTCGCCGGATGCCACGCTGACGTTTGCGCCGCCATAGTGGCTCGACCGCCAGTAGTTGAGCACGACCGGCGCCTGAACCGCCGTCGTGTCACGATGCGCAAGAAACTCGGGCTTTGTCGGGCCTCCGCTCAGGTACTCAACGGAAGGGTTGATGAAAAAGAATCCAATGTTTCGTGTCGTGGATGAGAACCCGTAGGCGCGGTTTTCGGACTGAATAGCCGTGTAGACATACTTGTCTTCGCCGGGTATTTCGCGAGGGTAGTGTTTGTTGCGCAGGCCATCGATGCTCATCCAGTCGAAAAAGTCAGCAAGCTTCGCGGCGTAGCGGGCCTCGGTCATCGTCGCCGCGGGATATTCGGGCAGATGCTCGAAGATGCAGTACGTGTAGATGCCGGAATCACCGCGCCCCAGCGTGTAGCGGATTTCGATGTCCGCGGGGAAATCGCCGTCTGCCGCCGCCCCTGGGCCATGTCCCATCTTGATGCCGCCGGAGATCCCCTTGATCGACACCTCTGCGCGCTCGCCGCCATTGGCAGCGGGATCGATCACCACCTTTGTGACGATGCTCTTCCCTCCCGTGGTGTCATGCGACCAGTAGCCTCCGGCATGGCCCGATTTGTCGGTGAGGATCTCTGTTCCTTTGTACTGTAGTGACCGGATATCTCCGTTTGTCTTGAGAATGCGCGCCGTGACGATGCCGTTGGACAACGTAAAGGCGGCTTCGTCCTCGGTGACCTTAACGACTGCCGTCTGAGCCGAGACCTGCGCCGATGTTCCTGCAAACCACAACGCGCCAACCACTGCAGCCGCCGCAATGACCGTGCCTGTTTTCATCGTGCCGTCCTTGTCTTTAAATCCGGGCCAGTATGATGACTTGTGCGAACTTTGTCATTGTTCTTTCGACTACGGTGCGAGTGTCACAACAATCTGCGAATTGCGGCCGGCTTCAAGTGTGATCTCTGTGTCCGTGATGTCACGCCCACCGTCCAACACGGATTGAACCGAAGGCCCCAGACGTTCTGTGAAGACTCGATACTGTCCTGAGAGAAGCATTAAAGAGAAGTGGCCTTCAGTATCGGGAAAGGCGTAGAAAACGTTCGAGTCCGAACCGCTGCGAACCAGCCGAATGTAATTCAGCTTTGGCAACGAGTCTCCGCCCGGGGCAACAACACGCCCGGTCAGTTGAATCGCAGGGACTTCAAGCGAGACCTTCGCCATTTCGGCGATCCCAACCTGCATCTCCCGTCCCAGAAGAGTAACTCCGCCTGCGTTGACTTCCAGCGCATAAGTGCCCGGAGGAACTCTCTCAAACGCAAATCGCCCGTCTGGCCCGGTCGTTGCTGAGCGCACCCGCGCTTTCTCCTGAAGCGTCTGCTGAATTCCCTGCAGCGAGGGGTCCACTCTTTGACTGGGATCCTGAGGATCGGACATTGGAACGCCATCACGCGAGGCGGCGATTTGTGGAATAAAAAGTCCTCCGGTTCCTGTCGCAAAAGAGAAAGTGCCGTCGTCGTTATTGCGAACGAACACACTGCCACCCGTGTCCATTGGCGGGCCGATTGTGTTGAATGCAGAGTTCACTGATTTGGGCCGAAGCCGAACGTCTGCCGGAACGGGATTGCCTCTCTGATCTCGAACTGTTCCCTCAACCCCGGAGCCTGCCGCCATGTCCAGCTGCAACCCCGTTGCCCCGCCGGCGGTGACACCGAGCGCCCAGGTCATCTTGATCGAATCGCTACTGCCGGGCCCGGGACCGATTGCTGCCAGGAAGTAGTTGCCGGGCGGGACGAAGGGAAATACAAAACTGCCGTCAGCGGATAGCTTTGCCGTGAAAGGCGTGCCAAATCTTGCGGTGAAAATGCCCTGCGCTCGAGAACCCGTAATCGGCCTGAAGTAGTCACAGCACAGCCATAGATTCTGGATGCGGTCGGCGGTGGTGATACCCACGAGGCTGCCGGTCACCGTTCCGCCGGATACTACAATGTCTGGGATTTCGATAATTGCATTCGAGAGAACCTCGATCGCCGTGGCCTTGTCTATATCGGCAACCCCGGGGTAAAAGAACCGCGGGCCGTTCCAACCAATCAGGATGTGGTAGCGGCCCGGCGCAATTCCATCCAGGCGGTAACGCCCGGTATTGTCCGTCAGCCCCATTGGTAGCGCGCTGAAGGCGAAGGGTTGCTTGACAGGCGCGACGGACATAAGAATTCCCACCATGGGTACACCCGTGTTCGTGCGAAGAATTCCTGTGACAACGCTTGGCTGGACGTTTGCCTGTGTCTGACGACCTACAGGTTGAGCTGTGGTGCCTAATGGCAACACCAACAGCACTGCCAGCAGCATGAGATATCGGCGCCGCCGAAAGTGTTTCACCGAGTTTATCCTTCAGCGCTTTGGCACCAGGCGAAGAATCTTGCCGTTCGCGCCGTCGGTCATGACGTAAAGCGCGCCATCCGGGCCCTCGTTGACGCCACGGATTCGAGTATTGAGATCCGTCAATAATCGCTCTTCGGCAATGACGCGTTCGCCATTCAGTACCAGTCGCACGAGCGTACGGCCGACCATCTCTGCCACGAACAAATCGCCTTGCCATTCAGGAAAGAGCCTGCCGTTATAGAAAGCGATTCCCGCGGGCGCGATATCGGGCGTCCAGAAATACACGGGCTGTTCCATGCCGGCCTGCGACGTCTTGTCGTTGTTGATCGGTTTGCCGGTGTATTCACGGCCGTATCCGATTACCGGGAAACCATAGTTCTTTCCCTTTTCGACGGCATTGATTTCGTCGCCACCGCGAACGCCATGCTCACTCATCCATAGCTTTCCCGTTCGGGGATGAATGGCGACGCCCTGCATGTCGCGAAATCCGAGCGCATAGATTTCCGGATGCGCCCCGGCACGGCCGACGAAAGGATTGTCTTTCGGAATGGTTCCATCGGTGTTGATGCGGAGCACCTTCCCCATGTTGCTGTCGAGCGCCTGCGACTGCGGCCAGTCTGCGGAATTAATGCCGTATCCGGCAGGGATCGTCGAGGTCACGAGTAGCGTGCCATCCGGCGCCTGGATGACACGTCCGAGCGTGCCTTCGGCGTTCAGAAGAATCTTCACGTCTTCGAGACGTTTGTCGTCAGCGGATAACTTTGCTCGAGAGACTACAAGCACACCGGGAGTCCTTGGCAATGCGTTCTGGTCCATGCCATCCGGAAGGACGGTGTACGTCAGGTAAAGTGTGCGGTTCGTATTAAAGGAGCGATCGGGCCGGGCCTCATATAGTCCCTGGCCACGCGCCCACAGGTTTGAGGGCAGCCCTTCGATTTGCGAGATCTTGCCGTCTTTTCCGACAAGCCTCAGCCGGCCTGCGCGTTCAGCGACGAGCATGCGGCCATCAGGAAGAAAGTTGAACGAGAAACCGCCGCCGAGTCCTTCCGCCACAGTTTCAACGGAGTACTCCGCGGTTTTGGCGGGATGCGGAGCGCGTGTCTGTCCAAGCCACGCGGGGATCGGCGCATATCCGTCAGGCGCCGCACTCTCGCCGGCGGGAATTCCCGCAGCCTGCGCCGGCGGCCGAGGAGCGGCACGGAGTCCCTGAGCCTGAAGCGGAAGAACACAGAGCAGACATATCGTCGACAAGACCCCAATTGTGCGCAACATAAGTTCCCTCGTAAACGTGGGTATTGAGATGTCCATCACTCTACCGTGACGAGCGGC
>Ga0070675_100001321_pt1 | contig 18113 bp, 14 predicted proteins | sample KBSM43metaG_FD_65343 | JGI IMG/M metagenome (GOLD analysis project Ga0070675, IMG submission 65343) | Miscanthus rhizosphere microbial communities from Kellogg Biological Station, Michigan, USA - KBS M4-3 metaG | ecosystem: Host-associated > Plants > Roots > Rhizosphere > Soil ...
GCTGCGTGCCTGGCCGGCCAGCGCGGCAAGCGCCGCGATCGCCACCGCCGGCGCCGTGTTGCGCCCGACAGGTTCAAGCAGGATCGCCTGCGGCGCGATGCCCAGTGCGCGCAACTGTTCGGCGACCAGGAACCGGTGCGCCTCGTTGCATACGACGATGGGTGCTGCAACATCCGGCAGGCTCGCTGCGCGCATCGCAGTTTCCTGGATCATCGTTCGTTCGCCGACAAGCGGCAGGAACTGCTTCGGGTACAGCTCCCGCGATAGCGGCCAGAGCCTGGTGCCAGCACCCCCAGAAAGAATGACTGGAATAAGCATGGCTTAGCTCTTCAATCGCCCGTGTGCCTCGAGGTAGCGAATCACCTTGTCCACGCATTCGGCAACCGAGAGTTTCGAGCTGTCGATGACGATCTCGGCGGCTTCAGGCGCTTCATACGGCGACGTGATGCCCGTGAAGTTCTTGAGCTCGCCGCCGCGCGCCTTGGCATACAAGCCCTTGGGATCGCGCTCCTCGCAGACCTCGAGCGGCGTGTTGACGAACACCTCGACGAACTCGCCGCCCTTGACGAGGTCGCGCACGAGGCGGCGATCGCTCCGGAACGGCGAGATGAACGCTGTCACGACGATGAGTCCCGCGTCCACGAAGAGCTTCGCGACCTCGCCGATGCGGCGCACGTTCTCGACGCGCCCCGCGTCGCTGAAGTCGAGGTCTTTGTTGAGCCCGTGACGGATGTTGTCCCCGTCGAGCAGGTAGCTGTGGTGCCCGCGCAGGAACAGCGACTGCTCCACCGCATTTGCGATCGTCGACTTGCCTGCGCCGGAGAGGCCCGTGAACCACAGGATGCAGGGCTGCTGCGCTTTCTGGTTGGCGCGCTGGACGTGGGTGACCCGGGTTGGCTGCCAGTAGACGGCGACGTCATGCTGGGAACCCTGCGGCGCGGCGCTGCGCAGGATCATGCCGGCGCCCGAGGTTGCGTGCGTCAGCCGGTCGACGACGATCAACGCGCCGGTCGTGCGGCAGGTGCCATAGGTGTCGAAGGCGGCCTGCTCGGCCAGCACGATGCGGCACAGGCCCACTTCGTTGAGCTTGAGCTCGGTGGCCTCGTGCTCGGACATGTCGTTGACATCGATCCGGTGCTGGATGCTCTCGACCGTGCCGCGGAAGTAGCGGTGCGAGAGCTTGAATTCGTACTGCCGGCCTGGCAGGAGCGGCGTGTCGCTCATCCAGATGATGTGCGCATCGAAGATCCGGCTGACCGAGGGAGAACGGTCCGGGTGCACCAGCACGTCGCCGCGAGTGATGTCGAGCTCATCCTCGAGCGCAACCGTCACGGCCTGGCCTGACCCGGCGCTGGCCGGCTTGCCGTCGAACGTGACGATTTCGCGCACCTTGCTCATGCGACGGGACGGGACGGCCATGATCGGGTCGCCGACCGCGACACCGCCCGCGGCGATCGTGCCCGCGTAGCCGCGGAAGGTGTGGTCCGGCCGGTTGACGTACTGGACCGGCAGGCGCAGGTCCTGAAGCGCGAGGTCGTGGCTCGTATCGATCGTGTCGAGGACCTCGATGATGCTCGGGCCCTTGTACCAGGGCATGCTCTTGCCGGCAGTCACGACGTTCTCGCCCTTGAGGGCGGATACCGGCACGACGCGCGCATCGACGTCCTTGATGCCGCGGATCTGCAGGCAGTCTTCGTGGATCTTGCGATACACCTTCTCGTCGTAGCCGACGAGGTCCATCTTGTTGACCGCGACGATGATGTGGCGGATGCCGAGCAGCGAAATGATGTAGGCGTGGCGGCGCGTCTGCACCTGCACGCCGCGCGAGGCATCGATCAGGATGATCGCGAGGTCGCAGGTCGAGGCCCCGGTCGCCATGTTGCGCGTGTACTGCTCGTGGCCCGGGCAGTCCGCGATGATGTACTTGCGCTTCTCCGTGTCGAAGTAACGGTAGGCGACGTCGATCGTGATGCCCTGCTCGCGTTCGGCCTGCAGGCCGTCCACGAGCAGCGCAAGGTCCACCTCGCCGGTGCCGGTCGTGCCCCACTTGCGGCTGTCGCTCGTGACAGCCGCGAGCTGGTCCTCGAGGATCTGCTGCGTGTCGTGCAGGATGCGCCCGATCAGCGTGCTCTTGCCGTCGTCGACGCTGCCGCAGGTGATGAAGCGAAGGAGGCTTTTCGCCTCGTGGCGCTTCAGGAAATCGGCCAGTTTCACGGCGGCCATCAGAAGTACCCCTCACGCTTGCGTTTTTCCATGGCCGCGGCCTGGTCGAAATCGATCGCGCGGCTCTGCCGTTCGGACGTGCGCGAGACGAGCATCTCCTCGATCACGCTCGTGAGGTCGGTGGCCGTCGAGCGCAGCGCGCCCGACAGTGGATAGCAGCCGAGGCTCCGGAACCGGATCATCTCCATGCGCGGCTTCTCGCCGTCCTTCAGCGGCATGCGGTCGTCGTCCACCATGATCAGCATGCCGTCACGCTCCACGACCGGACGCTCCTTCGCGAAGTACAGCGGGACCACCGGGATCTTCTCCAGGTGTATGTAGAGCCAGACGTCGAGTTCGGTCCAGTTCGACAGCGGGAATGCGCGGATGCTCTCGCCCTGGCGGATGCGGCCGTTGTAGATGCTCCAGAGCTCCGGGCGCTGGTTCTTCGGGTCCCATCGATGCTGGTTGTCGCGGAACGAGAACACGCGCTCCTTGGCGCGCGACTTCTCCTCGTCGCGGCGCGCGCCGCCGAAGGCTGCGTCGAACTTGTGCTTGGAGAGCGCGGCTTTCAGCGCCTCGGTCTTCATGACGTCCGTGTAGCGCGAGCCGTGGGTGAACGGGTTGACGCCCGCTTTCGCGGCCTCGACGTTCGTGTGCACGATCAGGTCGAGGCCGAGCTCGCGTGCCGTGCGGTCGCGGAATTCGATCATGTCCCGGAACTTCCAGGTCGTGTCGATGTGCATCAGCGGAAACGGCAGCTTCCCGGGATGGAAGGCCTTGCGCGCCAGGTGCAGCAGCACCGTGCTGTCCTTGCCGATCGAGTACAGCATGACCGGGTTGTCGAACTCGGCCGCCACCTCGCGGATGATGAAGATGCTCTCGGCCTCGAGGCGCTCGAGCTGCGACATTTGCTGCTTCAGGTCAGTCACTCAAGCGCTCTCCCCGTCCGATTGCAAAGTAACGGATGCCCTGCTGCGCCATCAGCGATGGCTCATAGAGGTTCCGCCCGTCAAAAACGACCGGCTGCTTCAGCACGGTCTTGAAACGCCCGAAATCCGGGCTCCTGAACTCCTGCCATTCCGTGCAGATGGCCAGCGCATCGGCACCCTCGAGGGCTTCGGCCGCACTTGCGCACAGCGCGAGGTCGGGCCGCGTGCCGTAGATGCGCCGCACCTCGTCCATCGCCACCGGATCATAGGCGCGGACCGTCGCGCCCGCGGACCACAGCGTCTCCATCAGCACGCGCGACGGCGCCTCGCGCAGGTCATCGGTGTTCGGCTTGAATGCGAGACCCCAGACTGCGATGGTGCGGCCGGCGACCTGGCCGCCGAAGAACCTGGAAATCTTGTTGAACAGGATGTGCTTCTGGCTGTCGTTGACCGCTTCGACAGCCGAAAGAATCCGCGCGTCGTGGCCGACATCGCGCGCCGAGCGTGTGAGCGCCTTGACGTCCTTGGGGAAGCAGGAACCGCCGTAACCGGCGCCCGGGTAGATGAACGAGTAGCCAATGCGCGGATCCGAACCGATGCCGGTGCGGATTTTCTCGATGTCCGCGCCGAGGCGCTCGGCGATGTTCGCGAGCTCGTTCATGAAGCTGATCTTGGTCGCGAGCATCGCGTTCGCCGCGTACTTGGTGAGCTCGGCCGAGCGCAGGTCCATGATGATCATGCGCTGGTGATTGCGCGTGAACGGATCGTAAAGGACCTTCAGCAATTCCGCAGTGCGCGGATTGTCGGTGCCGACGACGACGCGATCCGGCTTCATGAAGTCCGCGATCGCTGCGCCCTCCTTCAGGAATTCCGGGTTCGAGACGACGTCGAAGTCGACTTGCACGCCGCGCCCGATAAGCGTCGCGCCGACGGTGGCCTTGACCTTGTCGGAGGTCCCGACTGGAACCGTCGACTTCGTCATGACGACCTTGTAGTCATCCATGTGCTCGCCGATCGTGCGCGCGACGGCCAGGACGTGGCGCAGGTCCGCCGAGCCGTCCTCGTCGGGGGGCGTGCCGACCGCGATGATTTGGAACAGGCCGTGGACGACGGCGGATTTCGCGTCGGTCGTGAAGCTGAGCCGCCCCTTGTCCCGGTTCCGGGCGATCATCTCGTCGAGCCCCGGCTCGTGGATCGGGACCTCGCCGGCGTTCAGGCGCGCGATCTTAGCCGCGTCGATGTCCACGCAGACCACATCGTTGCCGGCATCCGCCAGGCAGGCGCCGGTCACGAGACCGACGTAACCTGATCCAAAGATCGTGATCTGCACGATAGATCCCTGATTTTCTTCGTAAAAGCGACGGGCAGACTACCCAATGCCGGCGCTATGGTAAAGCACCGGACGCGCCCACCGTGAGACAGGTCTCAGGTGGAAGCTCAGGCCTCGCCGGCGGGTTGCTTCGGCGCGCGGAATACGGTCGAAAGGACGGTGACCTTGGGGTCGACCGGCGGCGGCATTTCGGGCGCCGTCCCGCGCTGGCCGAATACGAGGTCGTGGATGACCGGGGCGCTGCGGTATTCAGCCACACCCTTTTCGAGGACGGCCATCACGTGGCGGCAATCGATGCGGTTCACGGCGATCGTGAGCTCCGCCAGTAGCTCGCGCGCCTCGTCCCAGGTGGGCGACGGTTCGATCGCGCGCATGATCATCGGGTGCTCGGTGCCCGTGACGTTGCTGCCGATCAGGAGCTCCTCGAACAGCTTCTCGCCGGGACGGAGTCCCGAGTATTCGATCTCGATGTCCCCATCCGGGTTCGAGGCATCGCGGACCGTGAGGCCTGTCAGCTTGATCATGCGGCGCGCGAGTTCGTCGATCTCGACGGGCTGGCCCATGTCGAGCACGAACACGTCGCCGCCCGTCCCCATCGAGCCCGCCTGCAGCACGAGCTGGGCGGCCTCGGGAATCGTCATGAAGAAACGCCGTACCTCGCGGTGAGTCACGGTGACCGGACCGCCGCGCAGGATCTGCTCCTGGAAGAGCGGCACCACCGAACCCGAGGAGCCCAGCACGTTGCCGAAGCGCACCATGCAGAAGCGCGTGTTCGTCGTCTGCGTCTGCATGGACTGCAGCACGATCTCGGACAGTCGCTTGGTCGCGCCCATCACGTTCGTCGGGTTGACGGCCTTGTCGGTCGAGATCAGCACGAAGGTCTCGACGCCGACCTCGAGCGCGGCCTCTGCCGCATGCCAGGTGCTGAATACGTTGTTGTGAACCCCTTCCACGAGGTTCTGCTCCACGATGGGCACGTGCTTGTAGGCGGCGGCGTGGTAGACCGTCTGCACGTTGAAGGCCTGCATCACGTCGCGCACGCGGTACTTGTGATGTGCATTGCCGAGCACGGCGTGCATCTTCACGTCGAGCTTGCGGCTCTCGATGATCGCGTTCAGTTCGCGGTCGATGTTGTACAGCGCGAATTCGGAATTCTCGAACAGGATCAGCTGCTTGGGAGCGAGCAGCACGATCTGGCGACAGAGTTCCGAGCCGATCGAGCCGCCCGCGCCTGAGACCATCACGGACTTTCCGCGGATCGAGGCGTCGAGCAACGACCGGTTCGGCAGGATCGGGTCGCGGCCGAGGAGGTCCTCGACGTCGATTTCGCGCAGGTCGTCGACGCGCGCATAGCCGCTGACGACGTCGTTGAAATCCGGCACGGATTGCACGTGCACGTTGAGCGGCTCGAGTCGTCGCAGGATCTCGGCCTTGCGACGGCGCGACGCCGAGGGAATCGCGAGCAGGATGCGCCCGACCTCGTAGCGGCCGACGAACTCGGGCAGCTCGGCGGGCGCGACGACCGGCACGCCGTTCATGAGCGTGCCCTGCAGCGATCGCTTCTCATCCACGAAAGCGAGCAGCACGAACTTGCGGCCCGGCGCGAGGGCGAGCGAAAGGCGGATGCCGGCGTCCCCCGCTCCATAGATCACGACGCGCGTGCCGTCGATGTCAAACGGCGTCAGCAGCCAGCGCGCGATGAGTCGTGTCGCCGTGACCCATAGGAACGCGATCAGCCAGTAGATGACCGCGACCGAGATCGGTATCGGCTGGATGAACGGGAGCGCGGCGCTCAGGCACCAGAGCACGACGGCCGAGCCGGTGACGCCGGCCAGGATCGAGAACAGGACGCGTCCGCCGATGAAGCGCACCACCGCGCGGTAGAGTCCGCTGCCGGCAAAAATCAGCGTGCCGGTCGCGGCGACGCCGACGTAGAACAGCAGGCTCTGCTCGAAGCCCTCGGACCACGAGTCGAACTTGAGCGCGAACGCGACCCAGAGCGCAGACGGGACCACGACGATGTCCGCGAGCAGCATGAGCAGCCGCTTGGTCTGCCGCGGCCAGGCGAGCAGGACGTTGACCAGGCGGCTTCGCGAGGCGGCGAGTTCGCGACGTCGGTTCTTGAGCGGCTGCACCGGGCATCCCTGCGTGTGGCGAGTGGGCCAGTGTACGCCAGTCGTAGTCCGTTTAACCCGCCGGATCGCGCCCGGGACCCCGTCTTTTGTGCCGAAAAGTGGCGATCTGGCGCTCCATTAGGGTAGCGTCCACCAGTGACGCGGATGCAACACACGACGGACCCGAACTTCCTGGTCATCGGCGCACAGCGGGCCGGCACGACCTGGCTCGACGCGGCGCTGCGAGCACACCCGCAGATCTACCTGCCGGAACGCCGCAAGGAAATTCACTATTTCGACGAGCACTACGCGCGCGGGGGGGACTGGTATCGCGAATTCTTCCGTGCGGCGGCCCAGCGACCCGGGTTGAAGGCCATCGGCGAGATCACGCCTCGCTATCTTTTCGATCCTCTCGTGCCGCCGCGGATCGCCAGGGATTTTCCGTCGATGCGCCTCATCGCGATCCTCCGGAATCCCGCGGAGCGGGCCTACTCGCAGTTTGGAATGCACATCGGAAGAAAAGGCGCGTCCGGCAACGACTTCAAGGCGTTCCTGCAGGAGAATCCGGACGCCTACGATCGCGGCCTGTATCACGCCCAGCTCGAGCGATACCGCTCGCACTTTCCCGCGAGCCAGATGCTGGTGCTCATTTTCGAACAGGTGATGGCCGCGCGCCATGCCGCGCTGGCCCAGGTCTGCCGCTTCCTCGGACTGGATGAATTCGACTGGAGCCGCGTCGCGATCGACGAGAAAGCCGGCGTGGCGACCGCTCCCCGCTTTGCGCGCGTTCGCGTGCTCGCCACGCGGATTGCCGCTTCGCTCAGGGGCAGCGACCAGGACTGGCTCGTGAATTTCGCGCGACGCATCGGCATCGATCAACTGCTCGCGAGCAAGCAGCGCCTGGAGCCGATCGACCCCGCGATCCGGGCGGAACTCATGCGCCGCTACGCGGCGGATGTCGCGAGCCTCGAGAAACTCATCGGGCGGAATCTGGCGATCTGGCGCGAGGATCCAGGTGAATCGCGTACTCGTTCAGCACGCGACCTTCCGGCGTCGTGATTTCGCGGTCGACGACAAACCCGAGCCGCCGGTAGAACTCGTTGGTCTTCTCGTTGCTCGCCTTGTCGGTGGTGAGATCCACCTTTGACGATCCCCGCGCCCGCGCTTCGCCCAGGAATGCGGCGACCAGCAGGCTCCCGACGCCTTGGCCGTGCCGGTCTGGTGCAACGCCCAGGCTCATCAAGGTTGCGGTGCCCGCCAGGCGCCGGGCGTCTTTGGGCTTGCGCAGGGCGCGCGCCACCCGCAATGCGATCCGCGGCTGCCTGATGACGACCGGCAAGGCGACCACGGCAAATCGCATCGCCCTCCTCTTCACGAGGCCGGCATAAAACTGCGCCGGATGGGCGCTCCCCATCACGAAACCCGCAAGCTGGCCCCGGCTGATCGCGACACACGCGATCTCTTCCTGCCTCACGCACTCCTCGTAGAAGAGGGACAGGAAACGCGGACCCAGGAACGAGAGGAAGAAGCCCGGGAACGCGACCAGGTGGACGCGGACGACGTCTGGCACGTCCGAAACGTTCATTCGCCGAATCTGAAATTCCTGGGAGTCGCTCATGGGCGAGAAAGCGCGTGCTGGTAAACCGAGGCGACGCGGTCCACTGCCGCCTCGACCGAGAATTTCCGGCGCGCATCTGCTCGGGCCGCGGCGCCGAATCGCGCCCGCAAGTCGTCCGACTCGAGCAACTTCCGCAGCGCGGACTCGAGCGCGCGCGAGTCGTGCGGCGGAACGAGGAAGCCGGTCTCACCCTCCACGACCGTATCCCTGCACCCCGGACCATTGGTCGTCACGACGGGCCTGCCCATGGCGAGCGCTTCGAGGTTCGTGCGCGGCACGCCTTCGCGGTAGCTGCTCGGATTCACGAAGATATCCGTGAGCGCAAGGATTTCCCGGATGTCATCCCGACGGCCGAGAAGGCGCACGAACCCGTCCCTCGCGTTCGGGATCGAAAGAGGGTCGATGCTGTTCCGGTTGCCCGGGTCCGGCGTGCCCACGATGAGCAACACGACCCGCGGATCGTTGCGGTGAAGTTCGGTTGCTGCGGCCAGCAATTCCGGGATGCCCTTGTCCTTCAGCAAGCGGCCGACGTAAGTCAGCACGACGCGACCTTCGATCCCGAGATCGCGCCGCAGCGCGCCGAGCATCGCCGGGTCCAACGTGGCCGGGTCGAGTTGGTCGAGGTCGACGCCAGTGCTGCCACCGAAAAAAATCCTGGCGCCCGCCCGCAGGCCAAGATCGACTTCGTCATCCCGGTTCTGGAAGAACACGCCGGACAGCTTCCGCGACGCGATCCGGTAGTAAGCGCGTAGAAACGTACGCTGCAACTTTCGCGCCGCACCGCCGCCCGGCACGAAGGGGCTGCCGAGGCCCGTCACGTGCAGGAAAGCCATGGGGCTTCGCAAGCGCATGGCCGCGACGCCCATGCAGAAGTTCGCCTTGTGCCCGAAGGAATGGAGGATGTCGAAGTGTTCCGCCCGGAACAGCCGGACCAGGTCGCGGATGGAAGCGACGTCGCCCGACAGCGACTGGCTGCTGCGATCCATCGAATATTGAAAGACCTCGATGCCACTTGCCTGGAATTTTTGGACGTAGGCGCCGTCCCCCTCGGGCAGCACGAACGAGACGTCGAAGCCACGTGCACGCAGGGGCTCGACCCAGCGCAGCCTTCCGGTGTATTCCCCGCTCGCGCTGTTGGATACAAAGGCGACTCGACGCGGGACGCCGCGCGCCCTCGGGGCGGCGCTCATGTCGGCACGGCTTCATAGGGCGAGGGAATCCAGCGCCAGCCGAGGATTCCGGTTGCGGTGGCGGCGAGGATCCGAAAGTCGAGCCACGCGCTCCGGTCCCTGACATAGGCCTCTGCGAGCCGCAGCTTGGCCGGCATCAGGAACTCGAGATAATAGCGTTCGGGATCGGACGCAGTCGCCAGCAATTGGCTTTCGTGGATGAATGTAAGCGACGCAAGGTCCGTCAGCCCCGGCCGGACCGACAGGACGATGTCGCGCTGCGTGGCCGGATACAGGGCAACGTAGCGGGCCACTTCCGGCCGTGGCCCGACGAAATTCATCTCGCCTTTCAGGACATTGAAAAGCTGCGGCAGCTCATCGATCTTGAAGCGCCGCAGGAACGCGCCGAGGCGAGTCACGCGCGCATCTCCGCCCACGGTGATCGAAGCACCGTCCGCGCTCGAGCGCATGGTCCTGAACTTGTGTATCCGGAAAGGTCGGCCGTACTGGCCGATGCGCTCCTGATGAAACAGCACGGGCTCGCGCGACGTCAGGCGGATTGCGGCGGCCGCGAGCAGGAGCAGCGGCGACAGCACGGCGATCGTGCCGGCCGCGACGACGCGGGTCGCGAACTGGCACGAGTCCGCCATCAGGGCGTGTGGGGCCCTCGGGAAGCCGCCCCGGCAAGCGCCGCCGTCGATCCGCAGGCGGTCGCGACTTCGCGCATGGCAGCCGAAACGCCGGGCTGGGCGAACCACTCATCCGACCACTTCCACATCAGGAGTCCCGCCGGCCGCGCGTTGCAGAAGGTCAGCCCGGCATTCCGGAATTCACTCACGGAAAGTCGCGGCTGCAATAGCTGGATCGAGAGCCAGATGTCGCCGTGGAACCAGCTGGCATCGGCGAGCTGCTCCTTGAGCCACTCTGCCGGCGTGCCCTTCTTGTTGGAGTACTGGAAGAACAGGAATCCGACGTGCTTCAGTTTCGACGCGCCCGGCTTCAGCCAGGCGGGCGGTGCGTTCACGCCGCACTTGAGAGCGGGCCATTTCTGGCCGGCATAGGCGCAGGCGGCGTCGATGTCCTCGAAGCTCGGCCCGCAGGGCCAGTCATGCGGCTCGTCGATTGCATAAAGGCCGAGCAGCACGCCCTGGTCCACGAGGCTCTGGATGTGTGCCGCATCGTGGCGGTCGAGCGCCTGCTTCCACATGCCGAGCTGGAAACACCCGCTCGGGTCGCTGTAGTTCTTCTTGGAGCCGGTCAGCGCCACGAGTCCCTTGAGGCCGGCGCCCTGCAGCTGCGACATGTCCTCCGGCCCTGCGCGGCTCACGGTGAACGGCCAGTCATGGGCCTTGTCAGGCGGAATTCCGAAGACGCCGAAATACGTCGGCTTGCCGGCCGGCGGCGGAGCCGCGGCAGAGACCGCAGCACCCGTCATTGCGAGCCACAGGAATCCGAGTGTGCAGGCGATCAGGTGACGTGGACGCATGGGATGCTCCTCAGGCGACGACCTCGCGGATCGTCGCGCTTTCCAGAATTGAAGTGACCGCCTGGATGACTCTCGCGACCTCGCCGTCGGTCATGGCGGGATAGATGGGCAGGCTCACGATACGCCGAAACTGGCGGCTGGCGACCGGAAAATCCTCCGGCCGCAACGCGTAGCGATCACGCCAGTAGGGTTGCAGGTGCAGCGGGATGAAATGCACGCTGGTGCCGATGCCGGCCTCGGCGAGTCGCGTGATGAACTCGTCCCGGGTGATCGCAATCGCGTTCAGGCGAAGCTGCAGGACATACAGGTGCCAGGCATGCGTGTCGGCAGGACGCCGGACCGCCGGCAAGTCGACCGGCAGACCGCGAAAGGCGGCATCGTACGCGCGCGCGATCGCTTCACGCCGTGAACGGAACTCCTCGGCGCGCTTCAGCTGGTGCACGCCGATCGCCGCGGCGACGTCAGTCATGTTGTACTTGAATCCGGGCGCAATGACTTCGTAGAACCACGACGGCTTGTTCGAGGTGTAGCGGTCGAAGACGTCGCGGCTGATGCCGTGGAGCCGCATGACCTTGACCCGCTCCGCCAGCGCGTCGTCGTCCGTCACGACCATGCCACCCTCGCCCGTCGTGATGGTCTTCGTCGCATAGAAGCTGAACACCGTGGCCTTGCCGATCGTGCCGATCAAACGGCCGGAGCAGGTCGTCGGGAACGAATGCGCCGCGTCCTCAATCAGCTGCGACCCGTGACGGCGCGCGATGTCCGAGATCGCGTCCATGTCGCAGGCCTGTCCCGCGAAGTGCACCGGCATGATCGCCTTGACAGTGCCGTGCCTGCCGAGTTCCTCGTCGAGGCGGCGTGGATCGAGATTGAGCGTGTCCGGCTCGACGTCCACGAACAACGGCTCGGCGCCGAGATAGCGCACCACCTCGGCGCTGGCCGTGAAGGTGTGGACCGGCACTGCCACGTGGTCGCCAGGTCCGACACCCATCGCCTCGAGGGCGAGGTGCAGCCCGGCGGTCGCCGAGTTCACGGCAAGGGCATGGCGCGCGCCGATGCGCGCCGCGAATTCGGCCTCGAAGCGCCGCGTCATGGGGCCGGTCGTCACCCACCCGGAACGCAGGCAGCGGCCGACCTCGGCGATTTCTTCCTCGCCGATCGAGGGCTTTGCGAAGTGGATGAAATCAGGCTTGTGATGATCCGTCATCGCTTCCTAGCATAGCCCGAAGACCTGATGCCGGACACGGGGCCGAAGTGCGCGAGCGAGATCAGCAGCGTCCACATCATCGACTGGCGCATCGGCTGGTGAACGACGGAATAAAGCAGGATCGGCACGAAATAGATGATGAAGTCCCGGGAATTGCGGCGCCAGACGACTGCCAGCAGGGTGCAGACGATCCCGAGGCCCGGCAGGCCGTAGCTGAAGAGCAGCGTGCCGAACATCGAGTGAATCTCGCGCGGATATTCCCAGCGACCGAGCAGGCCCTCGCCCGCGCCGAACAGCAGGTACTGGGGCCAGATCGCGATCCGGATGTAGCTGCGGCCCGCGAAGCTGTCGTCACTCGACGCGCCGATCTCGGCGAGCCGATCGGCAACGGCGCCGAGCATCGCGATCTGGTCGCGATAGATCACGGCGAGCGTTATCACGGCGAGCGGAAACGCGATCAGGAGGGCCGGCCGCAGCCGCTGCCAGCGGCGGTCATGGATCGGCGCCAGCATCAGGTACAGGAACAGGAGCGCGAATGCGGCGAGGATCGCGCCTTTCGACAGCGAGAGCATCACGAACAGGACGCTCACCGCGGCGCCCAGTGCCGACACGATCGCCGGGTAACCGGTATAGCGCTGCAGCAGCAGGATGAACGCGAGTGCGAGCAAGCCGAAGAAGCCGAGCTGGTTCGGGTTCTCGAAGAGCAGCGTCGCCCGCACGCCCTGCACCGGCACGGAGACGGCAAAGGTCACGAATTGCACGGCGAGGGCGCCGAGGATTGCGATCGTGAGCAGCCGCGGCGCCGTCGGCTCGGTGCGCAGCACGTAGTTGATGGCCATGCAGCCGAGCAGCACCTGCATGTAATAAGCCGTGTTCCGCAGCGGCTCCGGGTCCTGGTAGAAGATCGAGAATATGGCGTTCACGACGAGCGTATAGACGAGGAAGAGCGCAATCAGGCCGATCTCGGGCTTGCGGATCATGCCCGCGACCGAAGCCGGGTCCTTGATCAGCACGCACACGAAGGCCAGGAGCAGCGCGAACGTGACGGGCTGCGGATAGCCGGCCGGGAACACGTAGACCGGCCAGATCACGAGCGCGAGTACGACGAGCGCCGCGATGAGCGGGCTCGACAATTCGAGCGGCAGGAATCGCCGCTGGGAGCGGATCGCGCGGTCAATCGCAACCGGGCTAGGCACGGCGCGGAACCTTTGGCCCGAGCGGCGAAATGCCGAGGCGCCAGCAGGTCAGGCCGCAGAACAACACGCCGAGAAGCTTGTCGCTGATGCTGGATGGCGTCGGCGTCGCCTGCAGCGAAGCGAGAGGTTCGAGGCGCATGCGGTTGCCTTCCGCCACGTGTTCAGCGCGCGCGACCTGCCTTCCATGCAGGACGGCGTCCACGGACGCGAGCGAGAGCCCCAGTTTATCCGCAACTCCACCGAGCGCGCGCACGGGGTCGGCACACAAGGCCTCGAAGTCGAGACGGAGAGCGCGATCCGGCTGCTTGCGCGCCAGGCAGCCCGCAAATGCGTTTGCGGTCGTCCAGCCGAGGAGCGCGCGCGTGCGCCGGAACCACCGCCGCGGCGCAGCCCGGCCTTCGAGCTCCTTGTTCGTGCCGCGCCCGAGCGACGCGCGCACCGATTGGGGATTGCGCACCAGGTGAAGGATCCGCACGTCGAGACCGGCGACCGACTGCAGGGCCGCAGCGCGGCCGGCCGCGAGGCGGGATGTTTTCGAGCTGTCGACGACGACGCGCGCCGAGCCGGCGGCAGCGATGCCGGTCATGATCGCGCGCTCGTGATCGCGATAGCGCTGGCGCTGACCCGCCGGTATCCACCAGAAACCGAAGAGGAGCACGAGAGGCGACTCCAGCATCGTCCGCCAGAACCGGCTGGCCCCCTGCTCGCGCGGAAGGCCCTGCCTGACGGCGGTCCAGAACGGACATACGGCAATTGGCAGGCCGCAGGTACAGAGTCGCGTCGAGCCGATCCAGTCGTCGCTCCGCGCAATCTCCCCGGCCGCCGCGACGCCCGGCGACTGCCCCAGGAGCCGCGTGAGCCAGGTCGAGCCGCTGCGTCCATAGCCGGCAATGTACGCGACGATCGGCAGGCTTTGGGGTGTCCCCGCGTTCACAACCCCGCGCTCCGGAACCCGAGCCGGTGGCGGACCATCAGGCCCGCGAGCACGTTGATCAGGATGAGCGTGCCGCAGCTGACCCAGGCGGCGCCCATCTCGCCGAAACGCCCGATCGCGATATAGCTGCCCACGACGCTGAGCGTGGAGCCGACGAGGCAGATGTTGCGGAAGTCGCGCTCGTGGCCAGTCATCAGGAGCAGGTTCGACACCGAGCCCATCGCCGAGCTGAAGAACTGCCCGATCGCGAGGATCCGAAGCAGCGGTCCCGCCGCGGTGAACTCGCTGCCGAAGAGACGCAGCACGACTTCCGGCCAGATCGCGAACACCGCCGCGATCGGCAGCGCCGTCGCCACCATGAGGCGCGAGGTCTGCCGTGCGACGCGCTCGAGCGCGCCGGTTTCGCCCTGGGCATAGAGCGACGCGAACTTGGGCGCGGCAATGCTGTTGACGGCGATGAGGACGAAACCGATCAGGAGCGCGGTGCGGCCCGCGACGTGGTACCGGGCGACGCTTGTACTGTCCTCGAGCGCACCCAGCCAGAGCGTCGGCGCCCACTGCATCGCGAGCTGGCTTGCGACCACGATCTGGGTCGCGCGATTGCTGGACCTGAATGGCCGCAGCGTCGCCCGGTCCGGCAGCCGGCTCGGCCACGGCCAGGCCGAGAACCAGGTCGCGACCGCGAGGATCGCAGTCATGGTCGCGGCAACGACGGTTGCCGCAGCGAGCGAGGCGTCGAATCCCGCGAGGCGCGCCGCGAAGTACAGCGCGAGCGTGAGCAACGGCGTCAGCACGGAGAAATAGAGCAGGTGCAAGGCGATCCGGCGCAGTCCCTGGAACGCGAATGACAGGATGCCCGCGATTGTCATGCCCGGAATCGCCCAGGCCATGAGCGCAAGCACCGGGGCAAGGCCCGGCTCGTCGAAGACATGTGTGGCGAGCCAATCCGCGCCGAGACTGAATGCGAGCGCCGCGGCGACGGACACGAGTGCGCCCATGCCCGCGGACGCGGCCGCGAAGCCGCGGATCGACGCCGCGTCCGCAGCCGCGTGGAATGCCGCGACGTGGCGCACCAGCGGCTTTTCGACACCGAGCCGAGCCAGCGTCGAGACGACCGTCACGATCGTGAGCGAGAGGAAGTAGAGCCCGGCAAGTTTCGCGCCGAGCATGCGGGCGGCGGCGATGCTGAGGAGGAAGGTGCCGCCGAAGGCGATTCCCTTCATGCCGAAGGCGACGATCGCGCCTCCACCGATTTCGCGCAGGTGGACGTCGAGCTTGCCGCCCGGGTCCCGGTTCTTGCTCAAGCCGACGGCCGGAAGGGGCGCAGCGCGAACCGCACGAGGATCCAGCCGGAGAAGAGAATCACGCCGAGCACCGCGGCGAGCGCGGCGACGAGGAGCCTGCGCGGACGCGCCGGGCGGTCCGAGAGCGAGGGCGGATCTACCGTGCGCAGCGCAAACTCGTCGGAAACGTTCGCGAGCAGCGCATTCTTGGTGCGCTCGGAGATGATTCCATAGAACACCTGGCGAAGCTCGGCGACCTCCGTGCTCGCGATCTGCCGCTTCAGGTCCTCGATGCTGCGCTGGGACTCCTTCACCTCGGTGACCCGCATGTGCTCGTTGAGCTCATGCACGTAGTCGGCCGCAAGCTGCTTCGCGCTTTCCGGCGCCCGGTCGAAGAGCGAAAGGGTCACGAGGCCGGTCAGCGGGTCTTGCACCACCTCGACGATGCTGCCCATCGCCTCGAAGATCTCTTCCTCCGACGGCTGGCCCTTGCGAATCGGCCAGATCTCGCTCTTCCACTGCTGCTTTGCCTCGTCGTAACGCCACGGAAAAAGGCGCGGCACGAGACCGTGGCGGTTCGCGAAATCCACCTGGAAGCCGCGCGACTGCATGGTCGCGATCGTGACGATGGTGCGGTCGCCCGCCGCGTCAGGCGCCTTGATGCCGGTCAGGCCGGCAAGTCCGGAGAGCTGGCTTGCGATCGCGCCGAGCGAGGATGCGGGCGTTGTGCTGACCGGCGCGAGCACGGCGGAGGACTGGTATTGGATCGGAAAGGCGAAGGTCGCGACAAACGCGAGCACGGCGACGCTGGCGAAGACGATCGCGAGGCGCAGGCGGTGACGCCGGAATTCCGCCAGGAGCTCGGCGAGCAGCCAGCCGGATTCCGTCGTTTCCGGAATCCACACCCAGTTGCCGCGATCGGCAGCGCCCTGGGCCGGTTCGGGTGATTGCTGCGCCACTGGCCGCCCTCCCCGGTCTCAGAACGAATTTACCGCGGCCACGGCCACGGCGATGTTGTAGAGGATCTGCGTGACGCTGGTCCACAGGCTGAGCGGCTTTATGCGGTCCGCATCGAGTGGCACGACGACCGTGTCGCCCGGACGCACCGTCGTCGGTGCGCCGCGGCTGAACCAGCCGCTCGATTCGGACGCCGTGACGCTGCCGTCGGCGCGCACGATGAACGTGCGCTCCTCGTCGGCGCGCGTCGTCACCCCGCCGCTCAGCTTGACGTAGTCGTCCCGCGTCAAGCCCTCGCGATAAAGATGCGAGGTCGAGTTCTGCACTTCGCCGAGCACCGTGACTTCCTGCGCGAGGCGCGGAATGTAGAGCGCATCGCCACCGCGCGCGATGATGTCCGTCGGCTCGCCCGGCTCCGATTTCAGGACTTCGTCGAGGTCGATGACGAGCCGCCCGACGGCCTCGGTGCCTTTCAGCTCCGACAGCAGCTGCTGACCCGCCGACATCGCCTGCGCCGCGCCAGCCTCGCCTGACTGCGCCTGCTGCAACGATAGGCTCGCAAGGTCACGCTGCAGCCGTTCGGTGAGGAGGTCGAGCTGGCGCTGTTCGCGAAGCCTGAGGTCCTCGCGCGTGAACACGGCGCCTTCCTGGAATGCGAGGTCCGTGAGGCCGCCCGCGCGCTTGACGATCTCGCGCAGCGTCTCGCCGCGCCGGATCGGGTATGCGCCCGGGAAGCGCACCTCGCCGACCAGCGTGATTATTTCCTGCTCCTCCCACTCCGGCATCTCCTGGATGACGAGCTGGTCGAAGGCCTGCAACGGCACGTCTGCGGTCGCATCGCCCGCGAGTACCCCGCCGAGGTTGATCGTCAGGAGCTGCGACTCGCGCCGCGAGCCCCCGCCGGTCACGTGACGGGTCAACTCGGCCTGGCCCGTGAACGCCGCCTGGTCGAGGCCGCCGCCGGCGCGCAGCAGGTCGCTCACCGTCATGCCCGGTTCCAGCGGATAGTTGCCGGGTACTTTCACGCGGCCGCTGATGGTGACGAGCTGCTGCGGCACATTGACGCCGCTCTGGCGATCGAGTTCCGCGAGCATCGGGTCGATCACGCGCCCGCGGCTCGTCGCGAGGTCGAATACAAAGACCGTGTCGCGCGCCTGCAGCATCACGTCCGCATCGGAACCCGGCGCCGTGAATGCGGCCTCGAGGTTCGCCGATAGTGCCGAGACGATGCGCGTCGGCCCGGTCTCGCGGCGGATGAGCACGTAGTGCGTGTCGGCCAGCGGCTGGAGCTCGTCCATGCTGCCGATGAGGTCCGTGAGGCGCATGCCCGGCCGGAATTGAACGCGGCCGGACCGGTGCACATGGCCCATCAGCGCAATGGCCCCTTCGAGCCGGTCGCGGATTGCGTCGACCTGGACGACGTCGCCGGATTGCAGCCGGGTTTCGAGCCCGGGGCCACCGGAGAGGTCGAGCGTCATCGCCATGTGTTCGCGCCGGTCCGCCACGCGTTCGACTCGCGCCGTGCGCGTATCGGCCTCCGGCGTGAGCCCGCCCGCAAGCCTGAGGAGTTCCGCAGCGGTGTCGCCCTCCTTCAATTCATAGATGGCGGGCCGGCGCACCTCGCCGGTCGCGGTGACCGTCGCGCCGACCGGGGGGATGAAGATCACGTCGCCCGGCAGCAGGCG
>Ga0070675_100001322_pt1 | contig 18112 bp, 17 predicted proteins | sample KBSM43metaG_FD_65343 | JGI IMG/M metagenome (GOLD analysis project Ga0070675, IMG submission 65343) | Miscanthus rhizosphere microbial communities from Kellogg Biological Station, Michigan, USA - KBS M4-3 metaG | ecosystem: Host-associated > Plants > Roots > Rhizosphere > Soil ...
TTCTGCAGGCACAGTCGATCGGGTTCATGAATTACAAGGCGCTGCTCGTCAGGCTCGAGAAGCGCCTCGCGCGCAACTACATGTACCTCGTGTCGTACACGTTGTCCGGCAGCAACGGCAACGTGAACAACTCCGGCGGGACACAGTCGGTCGTTACCGACTCGGCGCACATCAACTACGACGAAGGTCCGAACAACAGTGACCGCCGCCACGCCCTGGTGGCCAGCGGTTCGTTCCTGTTGCCGGGTGATGTGACGCTCGGCGGCATCTTCACGGCTCGCTCCACGATGCCGTTCAGCGCGATCGCCGGCATCGACATCAACGGCGACGGTAACATCACCGACTACGTGCCTGGCACGAGCCGGAACGCGTTCAACCGAGGCAACGACGCTGACGCGCTGGCGCTGGTGAACGCGTGGCGCGGTGTCAACGGGTTGGCTCCCATCAATCCGGCATTCAGCACCAACGAGTTCTATTCGCTCGATTTCCGCGGCAGCAAGGCGATCACGCTGAATGCGGGGCGGCGCGTGGAGCTGATTGCGCAGGTATTCAACGTGCTGAACCGGAAGAATTTGGTCGCGGCCTGGACGACCAACGCGCTGTCGTCGGCTTTCGGTACCAGCGTGTCGGCGTCGAACATGCGGCAGGCGGAAGTCGCAGTGCGCTTCACTTTCTAAGTGGAAAAGTAGAGAAGTGGAGAAGTGGAAAAGTAAGTAAAAAGTAGTTTCAACTTACTTTTCCACTTTTTTCATTTTTCAACTTCTTCCACTTATGGGAGCCCTCCTCACCGCCGCATTCTTCGCGAGCGGCGCGTCAGCACTCGTCTTCGAGACCCTCTGGTTCCGGCAGGCAGGGCTCGCGTTCGGCAACAGCATCTGGGCATCGAGCCTGGTGCTCTCCGCGTTCATGGCCGGTCTCGGGCTCGGCAATGCGCTGGCGGCTGCGTTCGGTCGGCGGGTAGCGAATCCCGTCCGTGCGTACGCGTATGCGGAAGCGGCGATTGCGCTGACCGGCGTCGGCCTCGTCTACCTGTTTCCTGTCGTCGGTGTCGTGCTCGCGCCCCTGTTCCGGCCGCTGCTGGATCAGCCGTGGCTCCTGAACCCATTGCGATTGCTCGTGGCATTTGTCCTGCTGCTGGTTCCTTCGACGGCAATGGGCATTACCCTGCCGCTGCTCATCACGGCACTCGCGGACCGATCCGGAATCCCGTCTCGCCATGGTCCAAAGGACGAAGGCGGATTCGGCCGCGTCCTGGGATGGCTCTACGGTTGGAACACACTCGGTGCGGTGATCGGGGTCCTTGCTGGGGAGACCTTTTTTCTCGGCAGGTTCGGTGTGCGGGGGACCGCGCTCGCCGCCGGCGGCTTGAATTTGGCTGCCGCGGTTGTAGCGGGCCTCGTATCCGTACGTGGGCCGGGTCCGGCGACGCGACTGGAACCAGCGCGTCGAGGAGCCGGCGGTCAGATCCCATCCAGCCCTTTGCACCTTTCCAGTCCTTCCCGGCTCGCCCGCCCATTGATCGCAGTCTTCCTCTCCGGATTCTGCCTACTGGCCCTCGAGGTGATCTGGTTTCGATTCCTGCTGCTCTTCGTCAAAGGGCACTCGGTCGCGTTTGCCGTGATGCTTGCGGTCGTACTCGCCGGGATTGCCGCGGGCGGGCTCGCGGCGGCGCTGTGGCTGCGATTGATGCCCGGCGCCTATCGCTTCGCGGCGCCACTTGCGTTTGTGGCGGCGGTTGCCGTTGTCGCGTCCTACCGGTACTTCCCGTCCGTGATCGAGCCGTTCGGTCTCGAATCGATCACGCAACCGGAGGCCATCGTCCGCGTCAGCCTGCCGCTGATGTTTCCTGTCGCATTTATCTCAGGAATGTTCTTTCCCGTGGTCGGCGCAGCGTTGCGGAGGGGACTGACGTCTGAGATCGCGACCGCCGGCACACTGACGCTGGCCAACACCATAGGCGCGGCCGTCGGCTCGCTCGTCGCGGGCTTTGTCCTGCTTCCGCTGCTGGGCATCGAGAGAAGCTTTTTCACGATCACGTTGCTGTATGCAGCAGTCGGCATGGTCGTCGGCCGGCTCCGGCGAGCACCATTCATCGTCTACGGCGCCGCGGCCGCTGCCGTCATCGCTCTCGTGGTTTTTCCATTCGGGCAGTTCAACGCGCGCCTTGTGTCGATTCCCGTCGAACGATGGGCGCAGGGCGAGGCCGAGCGCCGGCTCGTCGCGGTGCGCGAAGGGTTGACTGAAACAGTCGTCTTCTTTCAGCGGCTGCTGCTCGGCAAGCCGGTCAGCGACGTGATGCTGACGAATTCATTTTCGATGTCGACCACGGGGTACGGGGTTCGCCGGTATCAGAAGCTGTACGTCTACTGGCCGATAGCGGTCCACCCCGAACTCAAACGTGCCCTGATCATCGGCTACGGCGTTGGCAACACCGCGAAAGCGCTGACCGATTCGACCGGCATCGAATCGATCGATCTGGTGGACCTGTCGCGCGATATCCTCGCGATGGCGCCGATTGTTTTTCCGGACCTGCGAGAACAGCCGCTTCGTGATCCGCGGATGCACATCCACATCGAAGACGGCCGCTATTTTCTGCAGACGACGGATCGGTACTTCGATCTGATCACGGGCGAGCCGCCGCCCCCGGGCATTGCTGGCGTCGAGAATCTGTATTCGCGCGAATATTTCCAGCTCATTCACGATCGACTCGCCAATCAGGGGATCGTCACCTACTGGCTGCCGCTCGCGGATCTCAGCGACGTCAGCGCTAAGGCAATCCTCCGGGCCTTCTGTGACGTGTTCGACGATTGTTCGTTGTGGAACGGATCCGGGACGAACCTCATGATCGTCGGCAGTCGTCGAGAGGATTCGTCGGCGGCGCGCGGTCCGACGTCGGAGCAGGACTTCAGGCGCCAGTGGAGCGTCCCGGTTGTCGCCGTGGAGATGAAGCGCCTCGGCCTCGAGCGACCCGAGCAGCTCGGCGCGCTGTTTCTCGGCGACGCGACCTTCGTTCGCGCGCTCGTCGGCGGCGCGCGGCCGCTCGTCGATGACGATCCGAAGCTGATCGAAGCTGCGTCTTCGTCGCCGGACGATGCGACGCACCTGCTGGCCAGCATCACGGATACCGGCGCGGCGCGCACGCGATTTCAGACAAGCGGATTCATCGGCCGGCATTGGCCGGAGTCGTTGATTCAATCGTCTGCTCAGTACTTCGATGTCCAGCACGTCATCGATGCGCATATGTATGGTTCGCTGGTGAAGCAGAATCTCGCGCTCGAGGATGTGCACCGGTTGCTGACCGGAACAACGGTGCAGACGCCGATCCTCTGGCGCCTGGCGAGTAACGCCGACATTCAGCAGGTCGTGTCGACTGCCTCGCCGGCGGACCTGATGAACCCGCTGCTGCAGTACCACCTGGCCATCCGGCTGCTCTCGCAACGAGACTACCGCCGGGCCGCAGAGGCGTTCGAGCTCGCCACACAGTCTCCGCAGGTCAGGGACAATGCGTTCGTCCTGTATATCTATGCGCTGTGCATGTCCGGGCAACGTGCGAAGGCGCAGGTGATCAGCAGCGACGCTTTTGCCGCCTCCGGCGTATCATCGCTGCCGCCGCTCTGGGTGTGGATGAAAGACACCTTCGGCGTTGATCCCCGGAGGAAAGTGGGGAAGTAGAGAAATGGAAAAGAGGCAGAGTAAATCATCACGGCGCCGCTTCCTGAAAGGAGTCGTGGCCGTGGGTACGGTAGCCTCAGGTGTCAGCCTCCAAGGGCAGGGCGCCAACCGCGTGAGCGGCTTCGATCACGTTGCGGTGCCGATGCAGAACACCGATGCGATGATCGCGTTCTATCGCCGGCTTGGGTTTCAGCTGACGGAGAACGAAAATGCCGTATCCGTCTACATCGGCACGCAGATGATCAACTTCCACCGGCCAACCCGCTGGCAGGATCCGGCGTTCACGCTCCGCGCGCCCGCCGCGAAGCCGCCGTCTGGAGATTTCTGTTTCGTATGGAGCGGGTCCGCGATGGAACTAAAAGCTATGCTCGAACGTGCTGGGGTGAAAATCGAGCTCGGTCCGGTGGATCGCGCCGGTGGCCGACGGAAGACCGGTTCGAGCACCTATGTTCGCGATCCCGATGGCAATCTTCTCGAGTTTATGATTTACGCGTAATAGGGAGGGAATCGGATGTCCTCGACGTTCAAGCGATCACTGGCTCTCGTTGCGGCTGCCGCGATAACTGCGGCTGCGTTGGGCACCGCGCGCGTTCTCGCACAGGCGCCGTCTGCAGCGAGCCCGCGCTGGGTGAAGGCCGCGCCGTTTCCCGAGCCGGAAGAAGAGCTCTATGCGGTGACGGTCAACGGCAAGATGTACGTGATCGGCGGGTTCGGCTACATGCCGTTCGGCAACCCGCCTGGACTCGTCTACGAGTACGACCCCGGTCCGGACAAGTGGACGAAGAAGAAGATTCTTCCGCAGCGTGTCCATCATCAGGCGCAGGCGGTCTACAACAACAAGATCTACGTGTTCGGCGGATGCAAGCAGGGCATCTTCGGCACCGATGCGGTCACCAATGTGTGGGAGTACGACCCCGCGACCGACAACTACCGAGCCATGGCGCCGATTCCCGGTCCGCGGTGTTCCGCCGTAGCGGCTACGGTGAACAACAAGATTTATCTGATTGGCGGCATCGAACCGTTTGAAGACGGGAAAGGGAGCCGCATCAGCGGAAGGAACCAGGTCTTCGATCCGGTGGCGAATACGTGGGGCGCTGCGAACTTGAGCCCGATGCCGACCACGCGCAACCACGCGTTTGTCGGCGTGGTCAACAACAAGATCTATGTCATCGGCGGACGCCAGGCCGCGGGCATGATTCCGTACAGCAGCAATACCGACGTCGTCGAGGAATACGACCCGGCAACCAACACGTGGGGCGCCGTGAAGCAGCGGATGCCGACGGCGCGCAGCGGCGGTGGCTACGCGACCTACAACGGGCGCATTTATATCGGTGGCGGCGAGTGGATTTCCCGGGAGGTGATGGCATCGTTCCGCGCGCTCGAAGCGTACGACCCCGCGAGCGATACATGGCAGCTCCTGCCGGCGCTGCCAGGCGCGGTGCACGGCAATGCGATGTCGTTCATCGGCAACAAGCTGCACAACGTCAGCGGCAAGATGGAAAACGGCGGGCTGCCGGATCAGATGGCACCGGCCACGGCCGATCACAGCGTCATGGAATTTCCCGCCGCGACCGGCCGGACGAACTGACGGGGGCAGATATGCAGATACGAACGAGTTCGATCGCGGCGCTCGCGGCCGCCATGGCGATCGCGGTACTCGCCACCCAGCCAGTCCTCCGTGCGCAGGACCCGACGCTCCGATGGGTGAAAGGCGCGCCGTTTCCGGTTCCTGAAGAGGAGCTATACGGCGTTTCGGTGAACAACAAGATGTACGTCATCGGCGGATACGGCGCCACCGGTCAGGCGGCCCCGGCGATGGTGTGGGAATACGATCCGGGCCCGGACAAGTGGACGCGCAAGAAGAACCTGCCAGTCGCCGTGCATCATCAGGCGCAGACCGCGATGAACGGCAAGATCTATTTCTTTGGCGGGTGCCAGCGTCCGCTCAGTGGCGCTGGCGTCAACGGATGGGCACCGGTTGATAACGCGTGGGAGTACGACCCAGCTGCCGACACCTACAAGGCCCTCGCTCCGATGCCCGGCAAACGTTGCTCGGCGATCGCCGAGAACATCGGCGGAAAGATCTATGTGATTGGCGGCGTCACGACGATGGACAACACGAATGACGTCGCGTTCAACGGCCAGGGGCCCGCGCGGGTGCTGGGTGTCAATCAGGTGTACGACCCCGCGACCAATACGTGGACGACCAAGAGCCCGATGCCAACCGCCCGCAACCACGCGTTTTCCGGCGTCGTCAACGGCAAGATCTATGTCATCGGCGGCCGGATCGGGCACGGCTTCGTCACCACCTCGAGCAACACCGATGTCGTCGAGGAATACGACCCTGCAAAGGACCTCTGGGGCGTGGCAAAGGCCCGGATGATCAGTCCGCGGAGCGGCGGCGGATGGGCGACCTATAACGGCAAGATCTACGTGGCAGGCGGTGAGGTCCAGAACGAGCGCTACAGCGCGGCGTTCCGGTCTCTCGAAAGCTACGACCCGGTCGCCAACCGCTGGGACATCCTGCCATCGCTGCCCGGCGCCGTCCACGGCAATGCGGTCGCGTTCATCGGCAACAGGCTGCACACGGTGAGCGGCAAGATGGAAGGCGGTGGCTTCGCCGACGCACCAGGGAAGGCCACGGCCGATCATTCAGTCATGGAGATGCATGCTGCGGGCACCCAATAGGTTCGTCGTCGGTGGTTTGTGGTTGGCGCTCGTTGCCTCCCTCGCGGCGCAGCGCCCCCAAACGCCAAACTGGGACGCGCTCCGCGCTGAAGTTCTTCAGCACTACCGGTCACTCGTACAGCTCGACACGACCTCGGGGCATGAAACACGCGCGGTCGAGTATCTGAAGAAGGTCCTCGAGGGCGCAGGCATTCCGACGCAGACCTTCGCGCTCAACCCCGCTCGCGCGAATCTGGTGGCGCGGTTGAAGGGGACTGGCTCGAAGCGGCCGCTGCTGATTCTGGCGCACACGGATGTTGTCGGCGTTGCGCGCGAGAAGTGGCCCGTAGATCCGTTTGGGGCCGTGCTGAAGGACGGCTACGTCTGGGGGCGCGGCAGCAAGGACGACAAGCCGGTGCTGACCGCGAACCTGATCGCGATGCTGATGCTGAAGCGCCTCGGCGTCCAGCTCGATCGCGACGTGATCTTCCTGGCGGAGTCGGGCGAAGAGGCCGACCTCGAGGGCGTCGGCATGAACTATATGGTTCGCGAGCACTTCGCGGACATTGACGCCGAGTTCGCGATGACCGAAGGGGGCGGTGCCAGAATCGATAACGGACGCGTCACGCGCGTCAACATCGGCACCGCCGAGAAATTGCCCGCGCGTGTGCGACTGGTTGCCCGTGGCACGGCCGGTCACGGTTCTGTTCCACAGCTGGACAACGCACTGATGCATCTCGGTGCTGCCGTCGACAAGGTCGGACGGTGGGAGACGCCGATGCGGCTGAACGATACGACGCGTACCTACTTCGAGAAGATGGCGGCGATCAGTTCGCCGGAGCGCGCGTCGATCTACAAAGCGCTGCTTGATCCAAAAACCGCCGCGAATGCGCAGAAATTTCTCCGGGAACACTCTCCCGGCGAATATTCGATGCTGCGGACGTCGGTTGTTCCGACGATGCTCAACGCCGGCGTTGGCCCGAACGTCATCCCGTCAGAGGCGGAAGCCACACTCGACATTCGCGCGGTGCCAGACGAAAACATCGACGCCTTCTATGCGGAATTGGCGAGGGTGATTGCGGATCCCGCCGTTGCCATCGAGCGGGTTCCGCAAACGCGCCCACCGTCACCCGCGTCGAAGCTCGACACCGAGATGTACCGCGCGATGGAACGCGTCGCCGCCACCATCTATCCTGGCGCAGCCGTCATCCCATCGATGTCGACCGGCGCCAGCGATCAGGCGCAGCTGCGCGCCAAGGGCATCCAGTCGTACGGCATCGGCCCCTCGTCCACGGAGTCAGATGAGAACAATTACCCCGCACATGGCGACGTCGAGCGGCTCGCCGAATCGTCGCTCTATCCGTTCGTGCAGTACGTGTGGAATGTCGTCGTCGAGGTCGCCGGTCACAAGTAGCCGCACGTAAACCGCAGTTTCTTGTCGCCGGTTCGCGTCAGCCCCTTCGCGCGGCATCGATTGCCGCGACGTCGATCTTCTTCATGGTCATCATCGCCGCGAAGGCTCGCTTCGCTTCGTCGCCACCTGCCGCAAGCGCATCGGTGAGCGTACGCGGTGTGATCTGCCACGAGAGGCCCCAGCGGTCCTTGCACCACCCGCATGCGCTTTCCTCGCCGCCATTGCCGACGATCGCGTTCCAGTAGCGGTCCGTTTCTTCCTGACTATCCGTTGCGATTTGGAAGGAGAACGCCTCGCTGTGCTTGAACGTAGGGCCGCCGTTGAGACCAAGACACGGAATCCCCACAACGGTGAAGTCCACCGTCAAGACATCACCCTTCTTGCCCCCGGGGAAATCACCGGGCGCGTGGTGAACAGCGGTCACTTTACTGTCCGGAAAGGTAGCGGCGTAGAAACGCGCTGCATCCTGCGCGTCCTTGTTGAACCAGAGGCAAATCGTGTTCTTCGGCTTAGGCATGGTTCGATGTTCCTCGAGCGGCTATGCCGCCGCAAGCTAAGCTGTACCTGCAGGGAGTGATCCGCTGAGGAACGCTCGCGCCCGAATCGGAGAACACATGTCAACACGGGCAGCTCTCACACTCTTCGTCGCGCTGATGGTCGCGGTCATCGTCGCCGTCGATCTCCTGTTCTTCAGAAACCGGTTCTGGGAACGGCTGACAGTGAATGTAGGAATCGTCTTGGTAGTCGCGGCCTTCTATCTCAGATTCTTGAACGTGCGTCCGTGATGCAGGACTAGCGCGTCGCGCTCGGATCGCTGCCGGCCGGATCGCCCATCTCTTTCAAGTATTGCTGAAGCTCCGACGGGATGCAGGTAAAGTCGTCGAGCTGCTGGTTCGGAATCCACCGGAAATGGACGTCGCCGATATAGAACGGTTTGGTGTAGAGCTTCGGATCGTCCATGGTGATCGTCAGCGTCAGGTCGTTCTTGCTGTCGCGGTGAAAGCGTTCCGTGACGTGCGCATCGACGCTGTGTGGATAGCCGCTGTCGGTCGCCCAGGTATTCGGGGCAAGCCCGGTGGTCTCGACGACGAACGTGTAGTCGTCTTCCCAGTGACCGATCGAGTACCCGTTGTACTTCGGATCGAGCGTGTCCCGGCCCCTGCCGCCGACATTCGTAGGCAGCGTTCGTCCGTCCGTCCAGATCTCACGCCAGAGATCCATGTACTGGAGCAGGATGAAGGTCCGGGTCGGCATTGTCGTGATCGTCATCCCTCGGATCTCGTTGGTCATGTTCTGGGGAAAACCATAGGGATCGCAGTAGCGGACGTGCATATCGTTCGTGCCGGCGGGACTGTATTTCGTGAGCGGCTTGTTCCGGTCGAACAACTGCTGGCCCAGCGGCGTCAGCGGTGGCGCAGGCGGATTCTTGGGATTGACGCGGCTCCTCGGCACAGCGGCGCCAGATGACGCTCCGGCCCATGTCCCGGTGAGGTCGCGCTTCGGCGCAGGGCCACCGTCGCCGACGGCCCTGTCAGCCGGGTAGTACTTCCACGGAGACCGTGGCGCGTTGTTCTGTTGGTTGTTCTGGGCGGCGGCGAGGACTGCCAGCAGGAGCACGGTCGCTACGCTTGCGATTGCGCCGATGTACGGATGTCGCATCGTCATACCCTCTACTTTGCGTCGATCCCGGACGGCCTCGCGAGCGTGTCGCGATACTCGATGGCCTCTGACGGGATACAGAGTGTCTCGGCAAAATCCTGCGCCTTCATCCAGTAGAAGTTCGCGCGCATGAACGTCCAGGGTTTCGTGTAGTACTTGGGATCGTCGACCGTCACCGTCAATTGCAGGTTGTACTGATCGGTGCGTGTGTAGCGCTCCTGGATATGCGCCATCGCGCTGCGCGGATGCCCGGCCTCATCCAGCCACGCCCGTTCGTCGAGGCCTGTCGTATCGATGACAAGCGTATTGTCGTTTTCCCAGTGGCCTACTGAATAGCCGTAATAGCGCGACTCCGGCGCGTCGCGTACGTCGACGGCCTTCGGAAGCGCTCGTCCATCAGTCCAGATCTCGCGCCAGACGCGCTGCTGCTCATACGCGATGAGGATGCGGTTCGGCGCCGATCCGAAGAGCGTGCCTCCCCGGCTGCTGACGGCGTGTGCCAGCAGGTCGCGCGGAAAGCCGAGCGGATCGCAGGTGATGAATGGATCGTTCGACGCCCCCAGGCTCTCGCTCCTCGTGGCGTCGCCGTAGGCCTTCCGCAGCTTGAATTGCGCCTCGCCGGCGGGTGTCATCGGCGGCACGCGATCGGGCTTGTTGCTCTGCGGCCCAACCCACGCGCCCGAGAGGTCACGCTTGGGTGCCGGGCCAGGCGGATTTGGCATCCTCGGTACGCCCTCGGACACGAACTCTTCGCCACTGCTGCGCTGCCGGCCTTGAGCCATGGGCTGCGCGTCGTAAGCGGCAAGCAGCGCGAGCACTGCGGCCAGTGAAGCCAGGATCGAGTTGCGCACCATCTGCCTCCGCGTCATGTGTACTCACAAAAATAGCCGGACGATTCCGCCCGGCTGCTGTCGTGACGTGTGAATCACTATCGATGTAGAACGCGTACTTTACGCCGAATCGGGCACTGCAGCTCGAGATGTCAGAGATCGCGCAGTGCGTCCGGAATTATTTCCTGGATCTCCGGTGGCAGCGACGTCAAATCGGTGGCCCAGGTGTGGCGGCAATTTGCGCACGTCAGCATCATAACTGTCGTGCTTTTCACGATGAGCAAGCTGCCCACGTGCTGACACTTCGGGCACGGAATCGGAAGGGGACGATTGGTATTGGGCACCGGAGGTCAGGATCGTAGATCCATCTGATGCCGCTTGCATAGATGGGATTGCGGTTCGCAATCCGCAGGCATTGAAGATGGAATTATGGAAATCAGTTGGTCGCCGTCTCCGCGATGCCGAAAAGTGAAAGCAAGAGGCGGGTCTGAAGACCCGCCTCGACGTCGGGTGGGCGAAATCAGAAACTAACGAGCCGCAGCGGGCTTGGCGAACTTCGCCGCGTCAACTGGCGCGTTCGGCTGCACCGATTCCAGGTTGACCGTGTACTGGCCATCAACCCACGTCATCTGAAACGTAAAGGGCATCTTGACCCCGACGCCAGGTACGTCACGGTAATCCGAATACGTCACATGCAGAGGGACGGTGCCGACCACGGTCGGGGCATACCGCGTCTGCCGCACGAGCAGCCCTGACGCCTTGTCGAAGTACAGCTTCACGGGAACGCGCTCGGTCACTCCCTGGACGACGAACACGGGCTTCTCGTCGATGCTGACGGGAGGGAAATCTGCGCGCAAGCCAGTGAGGAGTTGTTTGATGCCCGCGGGAAACGTCAGCTGCGCATCCACCCGCGCGCCGACGAGATCAGCGCCGACAAGTGGAATCATCGCGACAGGCGAGAGGTCGCGTGGCGCTGCATGCCACGCCTCGCGACCGTCGTACACAGTTGCCGAATCGCCACTCACCATATGGGCGACCAGCGCCCGCTGGTTCGGCCCCTTCGCATAGATGTCGACGGGCACTTTCGAGAAATCCGAATCGAATCCTTCGTAGGTTCCCTTGGCCGTAAAGCTCGTCAGCTTGGCGAGCGCCTGCGCGCCGCCGATAGCCTGCAGGTACTTGTCGAGAATCTGATCGGCGGTCGCCGTGACGCGTGTGCCCGGTATCGCTTCCGCTTCGTCTGGATCATCGGGTGGCGGTTCGCCGTACTGCTGGGCGAGGCTCGGGATGACCTTCGGCTTCTGACTTCCGCGATGGCAGGTGTAGCACGTGACGAACGGGCGTCCGCCGAAATTCGCCTCGTTGATCGCCTTGACCATCCTGATCATCTGGCGCGCCCGGTTCTTTATCGGGGTGTCGACCGCGTAATTGGCCCAATCGCTCGCGCTGGCTCCGCCGTGGCAATCGGTGCAGTTCAACGCGAGCGACGCGGCGAAAAATCCCATCGTGTTCATGAACTCGCGGACGGGAATGCCTTTGAGCTCGGTGACATTCTTGAACGCTTGTTCCGAGAGTTGTGTTGGCTGTGCTCCCGCCTGTGCTGCAGGCCGTGCCTGACCGGAGACCGAGACACTCACCAGCACCCACATCGTCACGAGCGTCGCGCCACACAAGGTTGTCCACCGACTGAGCTTCATCTCATGTCCTTTCCCTGTACTACGAAAGCCGCTCGGACTATACATCCGGGCAAGATTCGTGTTCAAATCACGCCGCGTTCAAGGAGATCTCGAGATGCGTCACTCGCTTGCGCGATCCGTCATCCGCCTGCTCGTTCTGCTGGCGTTTGCGTCGGTGGCCGTGGCTCAGGGAACGAAACTCCCGGGCAAAGACAGTTTGTATAACGGCAACCGCTTGAAGCCGGATCCAACTCCTGGCGGCCCGGCACCCGTGCGCGATATCAGCGGCTCCTGGGCCGGCAACCTGACACCCGATCGCGGGGAAATTCCCCCACTGACGCCAGCCGGTCAGAAATTATTCGCACTCAACAGACCTGAAACCGAAGTCGGCACGGGCCACTCGAACGATCCGATGAACACGTGCGATCCACTGGGTATCCCCAGAAACACGGTGTTCGAGACGCGCGGTCTCGCGTTCGGGACGATGGGGCCTGACCGGCTCGTGGTGCTCCATCAATATCAGCGAATCTGGCGGTACGTCTGGATGGACGGCAAGCACCCGCTGCCGACGAAGTTCGATGTCCCAGGCGGGGTACCTTCGCGGTACTACGGATATTCGATCGGCCGCTGGGAGGGCGACAACACGCTCGTGATCAACACGGTTGGCGTGAACGATTCCACGTGGCTGGACAAGGCCGGGCATCCGCACAGCGTGGAGGCGAAGATCGAGGAGCGCTACACACGCGTCGATCACAACCACCTGCAGATGGTCGTCACCGTGGAGGATCCGAAGGTCTTCACCAAGCCGTTCGTGCTCTCGAAAAACGAGTACCGATGGATTCCGGATCAGGAAGCAGAAGAGCAGATGTGCGTCCCTTCGGAAATGATCAACTACATGAAGACCATTAGCGATCCGGCATTCGGCGTGGCCAACGGAGACGCAACGAAGCGATGAACAAGGGACTTGCTCTCGCCGCGGCCGGTCTGCTCATCGCCGCGTCGGCTCGAGGTCAGGAAAAGCCGCTGATGGCGGAGGATGTTTTCAAGAACATCCAGGTGCTCAAAGGGATCCCGGTCAAGGAGTTCATGAACACCATGGGCTTCTTTTCGGCCGCCACCAATCTGAATTGCATCGACTGTCATTCGCCGCAAAGCGAAAGCCTCGAGGGCTACGCGATCGACACGCCGAGGAAGCAGACGGCGAGGCGAATGGTCCTGATGGTGAATCAAATCAATCAGGCCAATTTCGGTGGCCGGAAGATGGTGACCTGTTATACCTGCCACCGCGCGAGCGATCGGCCGGAAGCGGTTCCGAGCTTGCTGGATCAATATAGTGTCCCCGAGGACGATCCCAACCGCGTCGAAGTGGTTCCCGCCGGACCGGTGCAATCGGTGAAGAAGATTTCCGCCGATCAGATTCTGGACAAATACCTTCAGGCAATCGGCGGCGCGGCCCAGGCAGCCCGACTCACGAGCTTCGCCGCGAAGGGGACCTACGAGGGGTACGACACGCTGTCGGCGAAGGTACCGATTGACATCTTTGCCAACTCGCCAAATCAGATGGCGACAGTCGTCCACACGCAGAACGGCGACAGCGTGACGACGTACGATGGTCGGAGCGGATGGATTGCGGCCGCCGACAAGTTGATGCGCGTGCTCCCGCTGGATGGTGGCGATCTCGAGGGGGCGAAGATGGATGCGTCGCTCTCGTTCCCCGCGCGAATCAAACAGGACTTCCAGTGGCGCACCGGATTCCCGTCGGTGACGATCGACGATCAGCCGGTGGAAGTCATCCAGAACGCGGCCCGCGGCGCGACCGGAGCGAAGCTGTACTTCGATAGCGAGTCGGGACTGCTGGTGCGGCAGGTCCGCTTTGTTGATACGGCCGTCGGCGTGATCCCGACACAGATCGACTATTCGGATTACCGCGACGTCGCCGGCGTGAAGGTGCCGTTCAAACGCGTCATCACCTGGACCGATGGGCGATCGACGATCGAGCTGGCTCAGGTACAGCCGAACGTACGCGTCCAGCCGGCGCAGTTTGCGAAACCGGCGGCCCCGAGGGCGAAAGCGCCGGCGCCGTAATGTTGACAGCATGCGAGGCGGTCGCGTATACAGGCCGCGATAGATCAGGACCGGAATTGGAAGGAAAAGCGCGATGAGAATCAGGTTTGCCGGTGTGGTGGTGGCCGCGTGGTATCTCCTCGGTGTGGCCGCGTCAGCCCACCACGGTTTCAACGTCGAGTTCGACGGCACCAAGTGCATGGATCTGAAGGGCACGCTCACGGGCGTCATCTGGGAGAACCCGCATGCCTATCTCCAGATGGATGTGAAGGACGCCGGTGGCAGCACGGTGAACTGGCGCCTCGAGATGATCACGCCGAACGCGCTGAAGCGGAACGGCACCACGCGACAGGATTTCACCGCGAACATGGGGAAGGAAATGAACGCGCGCGCGTGCCCGGCCAAGGTGGACGGTGACTCGCGCGGCGCCGCCGAGTACATCAAGCTGTCGGACGGCATCCTGCGGATCGTCGGACAGATTCCGGAGCGCGGCATGACTCCGGACAAGCTCAATTTCTAAGGAGCTCCGAGATGAAACGGACAGCTGGAATTGTCGCGGCGCTGGTCTGCTTCCTCCTGGTGCCGCTGCTCGCGCAGCGCGGGTCGGGCCAGGGAGGGGGGCGTGGAGCGGCGCCCGCCGCGGCCGCCGCGCAGGGAGCCAAGCCGCCGGTGAAGATTGCCGGCGACTTCGACAAAGTCAAGATTCTCGAGCCTGGCGCTGCGACGCCTCGTACCGCGGACGGCCATCCCGATTTGAGTGGTCGGTACTACCCGAACCACGCGGGCCGGATGCTCCAGGGCGCGTACCGGATCCCCGAGCCGATCATGCGGCAGTTCGACCCGGCCAAGACGCCGCAGGAAAACCCGGTGTTCAGGCCCGACGCGGTCGAGAAGTATCAGCACCCGACGCCGTACGGGACGTGTCCTCCAGGCGGCACACCGACTTCGATCACGACGCAGGCCACGGAGCACGGGCCGCTCGAAATCGTTCAAGTGCCAGGTCGAGTGTGGCTGCTCACAGAGTTCCCGCAGACGATCCGCATGATCCCGACCGACGGGCGGAAGCATTCGCCCGATCCGGACCCGACCTTCAATGGAGAGTCGGTGGCCCATTGGGAGGGCGATACGCTCGTCGTTGACACGATCGCCATCGACACCAGGATGCGCAACATCTCGGTCGGCAGGACCGGCGACGCCAACGCCTGGCTGCATAGCGAAAAAGAGCACGTCATCGAGCGCTTCAGCCGCCCGTCGAAGAACTATTTGATGTACCAAGTGACGGTCGAGGATCCCGAAGTGCTGGTGAAGCCGTTCACCTCCGCGCCCCATGTGTGGACGCTTGCGCAGGATCCGAACGACGTCTGGACCGAATACATCTGTACCGCGAACGAGGAGCCGGACGTCTACAAGAACCTGGATTCGAAGACGAAGCAGGAGTACGAGCGGAGCGGCCGGGACGGCACGGCGCCAGCGGGTCGCGGAAGGTAGCGGAAAGAAAGGAACCTCATGACAACCAGGCTGGCGGCGCTATCGATGTTTGCGGGTGTTCTGGCAGTGTCTTCTCCTGTGTTCGCGCATCACGGAAACGCCGCGTACGACGGATCGGTCGTCGAGCTCAAGAACGCCACGGTCACGAAGCTGGCGTGGGCGAACCCTCACACGATCATCGAATTCGACGTGAAGGACGATAAGGGACAGCCCGTACATTGGGCCGCCGAACTCGGCAGCCCTTCCGCACTGGGCCTGATCGGCTGGAGCAAGACGTCCGTATCGCCTGGCGACACAATCACCGTTTTCGTTCACCAAGCGAAGTCGAAGAACCCGGTCGGACGCATCGACCACATTGTGTTGGCCGACGGTACCAGCCTGCGCGACAGCGGCGGTGGTGGCGGAAATAACGACGTGGACAACGCACGCGGCCGCGGCGGCCGTGGTGGCCGTGGTAACCGCGGCGGAGCGGATCCGAATTGACGGCGGGGCGTGAAGCGGTCGTGGGGCGCCCCTTTACGGGGTGCCGGTTACCGTTTGACTCGCGGGACTGACTTGCCGGTCACCTGAATCCAGTCCACCCGTGATCCTCCACCGGAGCCGTGGCCGGCTCCCCGCATCAAGTCGGTAAAGCCGATCTCCTCGACGCGGCTCAGATCCGGGTTATCCACCCACTTTGCCTCACGGCCCTCGACGACCTGCGTGATATCGAGATTCCGCCAGCGCACGTCATAGAGCTGGATTTCCGACTCCACCCAGTCGGTGGAGAGGCCGACCGCCTTGTCGCCAATCAGCCACGTGCCGTCGGCGAGTTTCAGGATCGGGCGGAGCAGATGGAAACCGCTGACCCTGGTACGCCACCTGATCGTCGCCAGCCCGCTCAAGTCCACGTCGTTGTTCTTGTCCCTGAGCGTGATCGCCCAGTTCGATGTGCACAGCAGCGACATCACGTAGGTAATGTCTTCGTTATAGGGCTGGGTGACGGTGCGGGTGCCCGCCTTGTCGCCGTACAGCCGCACCTCGAGGTTCGGGTTCTTGACGTCACCCGCAACGATCGTGTGCTCCGGCTCCCGCTCGTTGTTCTGATTGGGCACGCTGGTGTCGTACTTCCAGTCTTCACGGAAGAAGACCGGAGGATAGTGCGCGGTCACCGCACCGCCCAGCTGGCCGGGTCGAGGGCCGCCCCGTCCGCCCTGCGCCTCTCCTCGTTGTGCGTCGGGTGACGCCGTCAAGCACAGGGTCAATAGACCCAGAACCGATATCCACGCGAGTCGCGACATCACTTTGGCGGCTCCGCTCCATAACGGGACGGTGTCGAATCGTCCCTGTCCGCGAGGACCGTACCGTCAGCGAGAATCACCTTGTTGGTGCGTCCCACCTTCACGCCGCTTTTCGCCTGATACACGTATGCAGTGATCACGTCTCCCGCCCTCAGCGTCGTGCGGCTCCAGCCAAGCAGCGTCATCGACGGCGGGCTGCCGATCTCCATCGTCCATTTCTGTACTTCGCCTGTCGCCGTCTTGTAGTCGAACTTGATCAGCGAATGCGGGTTCATCCAGTCGAATTCGGTGACGACGCAGCCTTTCATTTCCATCGGCTTGTCGGCATACGCGGCGTCGCCGTGATGGGCGGCGATCGGCGTGCTCAGCGCCAGAAGCACGGCAATCATCGGAACGAACGCTCGAACTCTCAGCCTCATCGTCATCCCCTCATCTTCCACGCCCACCGCCGCCGAGGCGCTGCTGCTGCGCATCGGGATAGCTGCCGGCCGGATCGCCCTGTTCCTGCAAGTACTTGAGCGTCTCCGACGGTACGCAGAGCCACTCGTTGATTTTTTGATTTGGAACCCATCGATAGAAGTACGTGCCAAGCGAAAACGGCTTGGTGAACATCTTCGGGTCGTCGATCGTCATGGCGACCTTCATCGTGTTGTGGTCGACGCGCGTCCAACGCTCCTGGACGTGCGCCATGACGGAGTGCGGTGTCCCGTCACGCAGCAGCCATGTTCTCTCGTCGAGACCGGTGGTGTCGATCACGAAGTTGTAGTCATCCTCCCAGCGACCGACGGAGTAGCCCATGTAGGTCGGATCGAGGGACTCTCTGTCGTCACCGCCGACCTTCGTTGGGAGGGCCCGTCCGTCTGTCCACACTTCACGCCAGAAACCGCCGAACTGCAGGAGGAAGACCACCCGATTCGGCATCGTCGACACCGACATGGCGCGGTTCTGATAGATGAAATTCAGCGGGAACCCGAGCGGATCGCAGAAGCGTGCGCTTGGATCGTTGGTGCCTGCCGGCCCGAATCGTCCAATCGGTTTCCGTTGACTCAAGACTTGCTGGCCGAGCGGTGTCAACGAGGGCCTCTCGGCTGCTGCGCCTCGCGGAATCGCATCCGTCGATCCTGGTCCGGCCCACGTCCCCGACAGGTCGCGCTTTGGCGCCGGCCCGCCATCCCCCTCGATGGTGTCGAGCGGGTAGTACACCCACGGCGATTTCGCCTGCTTGGCCTGGGATGGCGCCTGGGCAATGAGCAATGTCGAGGCAAACACCCCTGCGGCGAGCGCCACGGCCATGCCCGCCAATGCGTGTCGCATTTTCGGTCCCTTTCCAAGTCCGCCTTCGCGAATCGCTTCGGCGGGACA
>Ga0070675_100001323_pt1 | contig 18107 bp, 18 predicted proteins | sample KBSM43metaG_FD_65343 | JGI IMG/M metagenome (GOLD analysis project Ga0070675, IMG submission 65343) | Miscanthus rhizosphere microbial communities from Kellogg Biological Station, Michigan, USA - KBS M4-3 metaG | ecosystem: Host-associated > Plants > Roots > Rhizosphere > Soil ...
CTGCTGCTCGAGGACCACCGGATCGTTGAGCCGGCCTTCGCTTGCGATCTTGAGCAGCGTGGCGTCAGGACCGCGGCTCCACAGGAAATACGAGAGCCGCGACGCCAAGTCGACGTCGGCGACCTTGCGGGCCGGCGCGGACTGATTGGTTCTGACCACGTCAGGCGCGACGTCGGTGCGTTCGATCCGGTAGACGAACTGCGGCGACGCGAGGATGCGCTCGAGCACCAGCTCGATACCGGTGGCGAAATCCTTGCCCTGGCGCGCCTGCTCGAAATACGCGAACAGCGTGTTCACATCGGCGGCCGTCGCCGGACGCCGGTACGCCGTGGTGGCGAGATTCCCGATGATCCGCCGCGCGCACGGCCGCTCCTCCGCGGCCGTGGCCGGCCGGCACACGAACACCTTGCGGAGGCTCGGCGAATCCGCCGCCTGCCTGGCATTGAACGGCCCTTCGATGCGAAGCGACCCCACGTGCGGGAAAAACGTGTAGCCGGGCGTCACGCCCGTGCGGATCGTCGCCCGGGCGAACTGCCGTTCGAAATCGAGGACCGGTGCGAGGTTCGTCTGCAGGAATGTGACGCCGATCGCGTGCTGCCCGGCGGTGGTCGTGAAGCGCACGCCCATCTTGCCGGCGACGAAGCCGTCGGGGCCCTGCTTGTCGAGATCGACGGCCGCCCGCGTTTCGCCGCGACAGCTCGCGGCGCCAATCTGCCCGCCGCCGCGCCAGTCCATGACCTCGAGCTGCTCGCCGTCGAGGCTGATCTCGATGCGCTCGCATGGCACGGAGCCGAACCCGACCGGCGTCTGGTTATCGCCGTAGATCGGCAGGACGCTGAGCACGTACTCACCGTCCGAGGGAAAGAGGTGGTTGACGAGCATGCCGCCGCGCGTGCCGAGCGGCAGCCCCTCGACGTGATAGTTCTGCGACGAATCTTCGGGCGCCTTCAAGATCACGAGCGACGCACGCTCGCGCGCGCCGACCGCGAGGCGGCTGATCTTCTGGGCCGCCGACACGTAGGCCTCGACGAGCGTCGAAGAAATGCCGAGCGCGCCGGCGATGTTGTCGAAACCGCTGGTCGAGTCGTCCGAGGGCAGGTGCTTCGCCGGCTCGATGTCGAGATCAAGCAGGTCCTTGATCGCGTTGGCGTATTCGACGCGGTTCAGGCGGTGCGGCCCCGGCGCGACCATGTGCGGCACGGCGTTCCGATCGAGCTCTCCTTCGAGCCAGGCAATCATGCCGGCGTAGGTCGGCGCGTCGGGCCGGCGCACGCCAGCCGGAGGCATCATGCCGGCGCGCATCTTCCGCACCACGAGCTCGAGCGTCCGTGCGTGTGAGCCGACCGCGGTCAGATCGACGTCGTCGAGCGTCAACCGGGCGGACGAGTCCATTCCGGCGGCCTTCGCTTTCGTGTTGTGGCAGGAGACGCAGTACTGATCGAGCAAGGCACGCTCGGCGGTGGCGGATGCCACGACAGACGGAGCCGGTTGCTCAGCGGGTTGGGCCGCCGATCGCCGGGGACTCGAAACACCGCCCTGCGCGTACACCAGCCCGCCCCCGGCTGCGAGGGTCAGAACGAGCAGAATCCGGACTCGTGAAAAGGTCAGCATGAGTCGAAGCGTGGTCGCTCGGGTTCGTCCCGAACGGCCCTTTATACCGCTTGCGTCTGTGTCTGCCACTACCTCGCTTGGGGGAGGTCAGTGCCCGGTCAAGGGCGCCTGCGCGCGTCGATGATTCCCCACGCCACCAGCGCGCCCGGCACGAGCACGGCGAGCCAGACGTAGGTCACCCGGGCCGCCGTGAATCCCAGATGTTCGGCAGCGCCAGCACCGCGACGAAGGCGGGAATGATGCGGGCCCGCCTGCAGGAAGCTCAACCGCGAGAGCGGCGCAGCGCCTGAACGAGCCGCGTGAAGATCGAACGCGGCGGCGCCTGCGCCCGAGCGGCCACGAGGGCATTCCGCTCGCGCTCGCGGCCGACCGCGAACAACGTGAGCGAGGCTCGGAGGCGATCCTGCGGATCGCCCCGGGGTCCGGGTCCCACTCAATCGATCGACGGTGGGCAGGATCGGCGAGAGCTCATCCCCTTGCGCCGTGGTCACACCGCAGCGAATCGGGATGATGAGCGAGTAGCCTGCGCGCGTTTCACGCTCGGCGATGCGCTCGAACTCCCAACGCGCCCATCGCTGTTGGCGAGTTACCGTTCTGAGAGAATGACGATGCAGCGCACGCATTCGTCGATGCCTCTCAGGAGCGTGCCTTCGAGTGGATCGCCCAGGCGCATCGCATACTGATCGAACCACACCGGGCACTGGCCACTGTTGAGCGCCAGCGCCAGCGGTTCTGCGATCCCCTGGCGATCGCTCGCGTCGTCGCTGATGAACCCCAGCGGCCGCTCGAGCGCGGTCTGCGCTCGCGCGTATTCGGGTCCCCTGACCCGGAGGTGCATGCCGCCGCTCCGCAGGTGCCCGCCGATCGCCTGCAGGGCCGCGACTGCTGCTCGGCGTTGGAAAAAATGAACGTGTTGGAGACCGAGAGCTCGGATTGGGCTTGACGATCGAAGTCGTCGCGGATAGTCGGCGTTTAGCAAACCGCCGCCTTCAGCCTCTCGGCCACCTCACCGCAGACGTTCAAGTATACGAAATACATGCACTTACGTGTAAGGCACTTATAGCAAAGCAACGGCGTTGAAAACCGCCGCCTTTGATGCGTAAGTATCCAGCACATGAGTGCTTTGCGGCGTTGCGCACAGTCGTGGGTGTGCCTCGCGGCAGCGGGCACACTTCCGGGCACACCGCTCGATGCCGACGAGTTCCGGCGAGGATTCCGAGGAAAAAGCGCGAAAGGCGGCGGTTTTTGAAACCGTCGCGTTTGTCGAATTCCTGCGGGAAACTCGCAATCGTCGGTGACGATTCTGGGCACACTCGAGGAGAGGAGTCCAGAATCGCCCGGCAGTCACCGGTCTCAAAGACCGCCGGGCCCGGACCTTCGTCGCGGTCGTGATCGTGGAGTCTCACCGTGTCGTGGAGCGAGGCGCGTCTCGTTCCGGCGCCACACGTCGGACCACGGTAGAGAAGACCACCAAGGCGAGAGCCCAGCTGATTGAAAGGCGGAGCAGGCCATACATCAGCGGCTCCAGGAGCGTAACCGCACCGAGGCGCTCGCCGGCGAGGAACGCGATGGGGCCCCCGATCGCCCCGAACAACGCCGCTTGCGGTGGCCGCGAGATCACGGTCCGCAGACTATGACGAAACGTCGTCGCAAACTGCGCCCACATCGTGAGCAGCCACGCGGGCGGCAGCGCGTCGATCACTGTTCCCGACGTGAAGCGGTACGTGCCCGTCGCGATCTGTACCATCTCGACCATAGCTCCAACGGCGGCGGCCAGGGCCATCAGGCGGATCTCGATGGAGCGCTCGAGCGATCGCGTCAGGTGCACGCCGACAAGGGTCAGCGCAAACAGGCATCCTGTCCACGGACGATGCGAGGCCCCACCCAGCACGCAGGCGAACCATCCGATTTGGTAGAGCGCGTAGTTGACCAGATGAGCGCGCCGCATGGCTCACCGCGGAACGCGCGGAAACCATGGAAAGAATGTCGGTGTGCGGGTGATGTACGCGTGATAGCCCGGCTTCGAGGCTTTCAGCCCGTCCTCGAGCAGCGTCACCCCTGACACGCGCATCAGCAAGAACGTCATGAGGGCCGGGCTCAGCACGGTGAGCCATCCGCTGGGCGTTGCGGCCGCGATGGCATAGAGGCCCCACCAAAGCGTCGCGTTTCCGAAGTAATTGGGATGCCGCGTGTAGCGCCACAACCCACGGTCGAGCACCTTTCCGCGATTGGACGGCTCGGCCCTGAAGCGCTCGAGTTGATAGTCACCCACGACCTCGAAGCCAAACCCGACGGCGAAGAGAAGAACTCCCAGGCCGTCGACGGCGGTGAGGGCGGCCGGTGAACTGGCGCGCACCGCGACAAGGAGCGGAAGGGCGACGAACCACAGGATCGCGCCCTGCAACCAGAAGACCGTGAAGAGACTCCGCCACCAGAAGGCCCGCCCATGCGAGGCGCGCATCGCCCGGTAGCGCGGGTCCTCCCCGTTGCCATGATTGCGGCGGAAAATGTGCCAGGAGAGACGCGCGCCCCACAGCGTGATCAGCACAGCAACCAGCCAGGACCGCGGTGTCAGCGTCTGCGACAGGAGGCAGTACAACCACGCCAGCAGCACGAAGCCGAGCCCCCAGCAGATATCCGCGATGCTCGCATCCTCGAGCCTCACGCTGATCATCCACACGAGGGTCGAAGCAGTGAGGATGGTGCCGATGCCGATGAGTGCCGGCGTCAGATCGATCACGATCGTGACAGCGCGCGCCTGACGATCGCGCGGCGCGCCTCTCTCGGTTCGTGCCGGTGCGGTACGAGCGATCGACGGGTCCCCAACCGCTCGTCACGGTGGTGCCGCCGCCAAGAGCTTCGCGGGAGGCGCGTCACCGCCGCTCCTGGCGTAACAGGCGATGCTTGAAGACATGCCACAAGGCGGGCCCGGGAGGGCCTTCAACGAATTCCGCGAGCAGAAACGTCACGTCGTCATGTGCCAGGTCGTCGGAGGCCGCATGTCCGTGGAGGGCCGCCAGGAGGCGGCGCGCAAGGTCCTCGCAGCTGCCGGTTTCCCTGTTGAGCAAGGTCTCGATCCGGTGAGTGTCAAACGGCGTGTCGTCGGGCGATGTGGTCTCGAGCACGCCGTCGGTGATAAGCAGCATGCGGTCGCCGGGAGATACCCGGAAGCGATGGCGGCTGTAGGTCGGCGTGAACCCGATGCCCATCGGTAGATCGACGAGGCCGGGTTTCCGAGGCGGCGGTACCGGCACGCAGAGCGGTGCCCACGAGCCGGTGTCCGCCCGAAAGAGCCAGCCCGTGGGATGGCCCGCGTAGCTCACCGTGAGCCGCCGGCGCGGCGGGTAGTAGGTGGCCAGGACCGCCGTCGTCATCACGCCCACGCCGCTCTCATTGAGGCGTCGATTGAGCCGGCCCAGGACTTTTCGTTCGTCGATGACGTCCACACTGCGCCGGAGATGAGCGTGCATCTCGGTGCCGGCGGCCGCCACGGCCGAGCCATGTCCTGCCACATCAGCCAGGCAGACCCGGGCCATCAGGCCTGACCCGCATACCGACAAGTAGTGGATGTCGCCCCCGGTCGCGCCCGCGCACGGGCGTGAATACAGCACGCCGCGCAGCCCCGGCAGTGTCACTTGCGCATGGATCGTCCCGTTGCCACCTCTCACTTCACCGCAGGCGAACACAGTTGGCGGCGCAGGAGCCGATTCAGAAGCGATCACAACGGCACCCCTACTACTGGGTCTTCAGTCCCGCGATCAGTTCGCGCCCGACCCGTGCGTAGACGGGCACGTCGCCGTAGCTCGCTCGATCGGCTCCGCCAATTTCGAACGTGCGGCTCTCGCCGTCGGGCAGGTGAAGCGCCGCGGCAAGATACGCGAGCACGTCATCGATGCTGATCGGCTGTGCCAGGGGCGACACCCACCGCGGGCAGACCATGACCGGCAAGCGTTCGACGAGCGCAGGAATCAGCTCGAACGACAGGCTCCCGGACGCAATCACGACGGACGCGCGAAATTCCACGACGGGGACTCCGCTTTCGCGCAGCACCTGTCCGGTCTCGATCCGGCTCTCGCGATGCTTGCTGAACGCCTCGTCGCCCGTTGCGAGGCCGCCGAGGTAGGCGACCCGGCGAACCCCGGCGCGCCGCGCCGCTTGGCCGAAATTACGGGCGGCAATGCGATCCGTTTCGCGGTAGTCGCCGTGCGCCCCCATGGAGTGCACCCGGTAATAGGCGACGTCGATGCCCGCCAGGGCTCGATCGAGCGAGGCCGGATCGAGGAGATCCCCTTCGACCACCTCCGTCGTCTGCGACACGCGCGACGCGAGCGCGGCCGGGCGACGGGCAAGACAGCGAAGCCGGACGCCCGCGGCTTCGAGGACCGGCACCAGCCGTCCCCCGATGTAGCCTGTCGCGCCCGTGACGGGCACGACCGGGGCTTCCGGCGACGCCGGCTTCTGCATCACGGCTCACTCCGCCGATCCACATGGTCAGGGTCTGCCGCCACGTGATGTCTGCCGGCGAGGGATGCGAGGATCTTCTTCAGTTCGTCGGCGCGCGACTGGTCGAACACGCCGTGATGCAGCCACCGCACCACTCCTTGCGTGTCGAAAACGCTCAGATAGGCATCGTCTTCGTGACCTGTGGAGTAGGACAGCCGCTGTTTCCAGTCGCCCGTGCCTCCATAGACGGTGATGACGTGATCGTGGAGCTCTGCGGGCGTGCCGCTGCGCATGCCTCGGTTGATGAACCATCGGCCAAGAGTGGCCATCCCGCCAATCATCGGTACCTCGAAGAAAGTCATCCCCGTCGCCGGATCGATGGTCGTTCGGTACCAGCCGGCCCACGCTTCGACAGGAAAGCGAGACTTGTAGGTGAAGCCCATCGCGACGAGCGTCACCTTGCCCGCAGACGTCCGGGGCAGCACGACCGTACGCCCCATCAGGGTCTGCCCCTTGAGTTCCGGCATCCGGTCGCCCACGCGCAAGGGATCCTGCGCGGCGCCGGCGCGAAGGGTTACCAACGCCATGACGAGAACTCCAACGCCACATACGGCGAAGATGCGGGACATGGTCTTTAGAACCGCCAGTCGAATCCGAGAATCGGGAAGATGCCCTGCTGCTCGCCGAACTGCTGGGCGTTGGTTCGGCGGTTCCAGCTATAGCCGGCGAAGTTGCGGCGGTTGGTCACGTTCTGCAAGCCAAAGAAGAGATTCAGTGGCTGTCCGCCCACGGTGAAGGTGCGGTCCACCCGGAGGTCGACGCGACCGTAATCAGGCGCTCGCTCGGCGTTGACGCGCATGAGATCGTACACGCCGCGCCGCTGAGCCGCCGACACGGCCTGGTCGTAGGGTGTGAACGGGCGGCCCGAGAGAAACGAAACCCGGGCCGAGACTTCCCAGACTGGCGACAGCCGATAGCCGCCGATCAGGTTGAACACGAACGGGTAGTCGAACGAGCCGGGCCGGAGCACGCCGTCGAGGCCCGCGTGCCGCGTGCGCGAGAACGACAGGTTGCCCTGTCCGTAGAGCTTCGACGACAGGCGCTTCTCCACGAAGAACTCCACGCCCTCGGAATGGCCCTCGCCCTCGCTCACGAGGGGAAACAGGATTTCCCGCACGTCGAAGGTGTCGCCGATGTTGGCCAGCGACACGGTGGGCAGGTGGCTCGCCACGGGATAGTCGGTGTAGTTCTTGCGGTATGCCTCGGCCGTCAGGCGGAGATTCGCATCGGGCGACCAGGCGACGCCGGTTACGAAATGATCGGCGCGCCACGGTACGAGGGTCGAGTTCTGCGGAAACGCCGACACGAACAGGAACGCCGGCTGCTGGTAGTAGGACCCCACGCTGGAGTTCCACGACAGCGCGTCGGTGACGCGCACGTTGACGCCCGCGCGCGGGCTGAACCGCGCCTTCGACAGGATGTCATAGTGATCGACGCGCCCGCCGAGCGTGACGTTCACGCGCGACGCCACCTGCTTCGAGGCCTGCAGGTAGGCGCCGGTCTGATATGACCGGAAGCGCGTGTCGAGAAAGAACGGGTCGATGCCGGGCACCGGCGAGTACGGCGTGTCGTTGCCGTAGGGCGATTCCGCCGTGTAGTCGATGCGGAACGTCTTGACGCTGCCGCCGGCCTGTAACGTCTCGAAGAACGGCACGTGCACGGTCAGGTCGTACTTGAGGGTGGTCTCGCCCTCGCGAGAGTCCTCGAAGTAGACGACGGGGCTCCGCGCGATGACTACCTCGGGCGGCACGCCGGGGGGCGGCACGCCCTCGGCCACAAGATCTTTCACCTGCTGGCCGACCTTGGCCTCGGAGTGGGTGATGCCAAGCAGGCCCACGCCACGTGACCCGAAGGTGCGTTGCCAGTTGAAGCCCGTGGCGCTGCGCCAGCCGTCGTAGCGGATGTCGAAGTTCGCGATCTCCTCTTCGAGATCGCTCGACTCCGTGAGGCCAAGGCGGATTTCGTCGATGCCGGCGATGTTCACCACCCAGATGCGATCACGGGTCGTCAGATCGTAGACCGCCTTCGCGTTGAACGAGTACACCACCGGCACGCCGCCAAACCCCACATCGTCCGTGAAGAGATCGAGGAAGCTGCGTCTGGCCGACACCACCCATGATCCCTTCCCCGCGTTGATGGGCCCTTCGAGAATGGCGCCGGCGCCGGCAAAGCCGAGCGTGGCCCCCCCGCCGAACTCCTTGCGGCTGCCCTCGCGCTGGGTCACCTGCAGGACGCTCGACGTGCGGTTGATATAGGGCGCGGGATACCCGCCGGTCAGGAAGGTCACATCCTGCAGGAGCTCGGTATCGAGCAGGCTCACCGTGCCGCCGGCCGATGCGAAGTTGGCGAAGGCGTTGATGTTGGGAATCTCGACGTTGTCGACGATAAACAGGTTCTCGAGGGGGCTGCCGCCGCGGACGATGATGTCGTTGCGGAAGTCGTTGGTGCCGATCACGACGCCGGGAAGGCCCTGGACGTAGCGCGACACGTCCTGCAGGCCCGCCGCGCTCTTGAGGATTTCGCGAGGCGCCACCAGAAAGCCCGAGTTCTTCACCGCCTCGGGCGCCTGGAACGCCGGTGCGGTCACCGTGACCGTCTGCTGAAAGTCCTCCACCGTGGGCAGCGTGATTTCCACGGTGCCGTCCAGCCCGGCACGGACGTCCACCTGGTCGCTGGTGAAGGGCAGGCCTTCGAGAGGCAGAATCTCCAGGCGATAAGCGCCCGCACGCAGATCGCCGATGCGAAAGACGCCTTGGGCGTCGCTGGTGGCACACGAGGCGGTGTCGAGGGCGCACACGCGCACGCCCTCTACCGGCTGGCCGGCCGCGTTCACCACAACGCCGCCGATGGCGCCGACGCCGGTGGTGTTCTGTGCAGACGCAGACGGGGCGGCGAGGGTCAACACGGCGGCGGTCAGCGCCGATGAAACGCACGCATGTAGACCGAACGACGTGCCGCGGAATGTCATGGGAGTCACGCCACCCGTCCGCCGATGCGGGCGAGTTCCTGTTGGTATGTGTTGTAGTCGCGAAGGACCAGTCCCCGCGGGCTGATGAGCGCGGTGTGACGCACGGCGCCGCGTCCGCCCGCCCACAGCTCGACCTCCTTCGGGAGATCGCGGACGATCGTGCGTAGTTCGCGCTCCCTGGCTTTCGCCGCCGATGTCGTGGTGAGTCCCAACACCATCACCTGTGCGCCGGCCGGTCGCACGCTCTCGACGATTTCGCGGGCCGGCAGATCGGGGCCCAGGTACGCGACACCCAGGCCGCAGCTGGCGGCAAGCATGGCCGCACCCAGCGTGCCCACCTCGTGGCGCTCGCCGGCCGGTGTCGCAAAGAGCAGCCGGGTCGACACGTCCGGGCGCGCGTACAGCCGGAGGAACGAACCGAGGATGTTCCGCATCGTCGAGGACATCAGGTGTTCATGCGCGATACGGGCCGGCTCCCGATGCCACTCATCGCCGACCTGCGCAAGCACTGGCATCAAGACATCGCGGAGCAGTTCGAGCGGAGGGAGGACCGCCGCGAGCCGGCTGATCTGCTGGTCGATGGCCGTGGCATCGAATTTCTGCAGGGCGGCGGTGAGCGCGGCGGCATCGAGCGGTGTCCGTTGCGTGGGAACGACCGCCAGCGCCGCGTTCGCGCCGGCGGTAGCGGCGAGACGGCGCAGTTCCGCATCGGTGAGCCCGGCGAGGCGCCCGATGCTGTGTCCGTGTTCGACCGCGCCGCGCAGCAGCCGCAGGCGCGCAATGTCGTCGTCGGTGTACATCCGGCCGCGGTCGTCACGGCTGGGCGTGACAGCGCCATGGCGGCGCTCCCAGGCGCGCAGCGTGTCGATCCCGATGCCGGTCAACCTGGAGACCGCCCGGATCGGATAGCGTGCCGACGTTTCGCGCGTCCTGCTCATCTGACCACGAACCTCACGACCGCTGCACACGCGGCCGACGCCACGGTTCCCCAGGCCACGTCGGCCAGCGTCAGCACAAACGGCCACTGCCGCAGCGTCGAGTAGTTCGTGAAGTCATAGACGCCGTACACGACGAGGCCGAACAGGGCGCCATAGGCCGCCGCTAGCGATACGGTCGGCGCGCGCGGGATCACGAAGAGGGCGATGCCGGTCCCGAGCAGGGCATACACCACGAACGCCGCGGGCCAGTTGGGCGCGATGCCGCCGTCGGCGAGGCGCACGATCGGCGCGAGCTGGTCGCGGTAGAAGGTCTTCATCAGCACGCCGAGCCAGACGCCGTCGAGCACCATGAACGCCACGGCGCCGAGCGCCGCGAGCTTGATCGTTTGTCCCATGAACATCTCCATTACCTGAGTCGCCTCAGTCCCCTCACGTCCCCGCAAGCCCTTCGCGGTACGAGGGGTACTCCAGCCGCAGACCCAGTTCGCCGACGGCCCGCGCGTTTCGCACGCGCTTCCCGAGGCCACTGCCCCCTTCGAACCGAGGTGGCACCACTCCCAGTCGCGCCGCCAGCCGCGCGACATACTCCCCGCGCGTTGGGGGACGGCCGTCGGACACCACGTAGGTTCGACCGACGACCGGTCCCAGAGCCGCGGCCGCCGCCACTGCGCGTGCGGCATCGTCCACGTGGATCAGGTTCATGTACCCGGCGGAAGCTCCGGCAATCAATCTGCCCGCTGCGATGTCAGCCCGATGGGGCACGCGTGCTGGCCCGTAGAGTCCCGCCAGGCGCAGCACGATCGCGTTGCGGCCGCGCGCGTGTGCAAAAAGCAGCCGTTCGCCGGCGAGGCATGCCTGCCCCCCCTCGCGCGCGGGCTCGCACTCCGACTCTTCATCCACCCAGTCGCCGGAGTCCTGCCCGTAAACCCCGGTCGAACTCACATAGATCACGCGGCCCGTAGAGCCGGGCAGCCCGTCCAGCACCGCGCGCAGTCCCGTGACGTGAATGTCGAACATGGACGTAGCGGCCGTTCGGTCTCGCCCCACCGCAAACACGACCGTGTCGACGGCGGGCAAGGCGATCGATGCTGGGAGCCGGGTGACATCCATCGTCAGCGGCGACAGCCCCGCCTGGGCCAGCGTATCGGCACTCGCTCCGCGTGTGGCGGCGTACACCCGGTCCCCCGCATCGCGCCACGATTGCGCCACCCGCCGGCCCAGATACCCACAACCCACGACCAGCCGCCTACAGGGGGAACCTGGTGTCATCTCTCTCCTGCGGTCCCCGTCGTTCAAACCGCCTGAATTCGAGAACCGTGAATGTCAATCCGCCTGCGACGAGAAGTGAGACGCATACGCCAACCGTGAAGACGATGGTGTCCATGGCCTATCGCCTTCCGCTTCGGAGCGCGAAGTACAGCCCGGGTCGCGAGAATCGACGGCACCCACAAGCCGACAAAGAGCCCGGCCTCCTTGTTGGGCGGTCCCGCCACGCCGAACCAGAGCGCGACGGAAAACAGAAACGACACGAAGGCAGCGCCCAAAATCAGAAAGTCGCCCGTCTTGAACATGCTCATGCCTCCCTGTGAACGCTGCGCGATGAGAGGAAACGTACCGCGGCGTATGGACTATGTCAAGCGTTTGTCATGGACAAATGCTTGACACCGACCCGTCGTACTGGCAATCATTGGGTCGAATGAAAACCATCGCGGTCATCGGGGCGGGTATCTCCGGTCTGGCGGCCTCCTATTTCCTGAGCCGCCGGCACCGGGTGCACCTCTTCGAACAGGAGCGGCGCCTCGGGGGCCATACCAACACGGTGGTGGTCGAGACACCGACCGGGGGCATGCCGCTCGACACCGGCTTCCTGGTGCACAACGACCGCACGTATCCGAATCTCGTGCGGCTGTTCGGTGAGCTCGGGGTGGCCACCCGCGACTCGGACATGTCCTTCGCCGTGTCGTGCCGACGCAGCGGGCTCGAGTACAGCAGCCGCGGCGCCAACGGGTTCTTCGCCCAGCGGCGGAATCTGGTCACGCCGTCGCACCTCTCGCTGCTGCGGGAGATCGTGCGCTTCAATCGTGAGGCGCCGGCTCTGCTCGCGGCGCCGGACGCGGACCGCCAGACGCTGGGCGACTTTCTCGAATCCCGCCGCTTCGGTGCGAGCTTCACCCACCGGTATCTCTTTCCCATGGCATCGGCCATCTGGTCGGCCTCGCTCGACGCGATCCGATCGTTTCCCGCGCTCACGCTCATCCGCTTCTTCGACAACCACGGACTGCTCTCGCTCCATGCGCAACCGACATGGAAGGTCGTGGCTGGCGGCAGCCACACCTACATTCCGAAGCTCGTCGCCCCGCTGTCGGAGCGCGTCCACGAAGGCGCGGCGATACAGGCCGTGCGGCGGAGCGGGGACGCGGTGACGCTGACGTTCCGCGACCGGCCGTCGATGCGATTTGACGAGGTCGTGTTCGCGTGCCATGGGGATCAGGTGTTGCCGCTCCTCGCCGATCCGAACGATCGCGAGCGCGACGTGTTCTCCTGTTTCACCACCACCACCAACGTCGCCTGGCTGCACACGGACGCGTCGGTGCTGCCCGTCCAGGCGCGGGCCCGCGCGTCCTGGAACTACCGGGTCGCCGCCGACGCCGACGCGGCGCCGACCGTCACCTACGACTTGAACCGCCTGCAGGGGCTGACGACGCCCGAACAGTACTGCGTGACGCTGAACCCCAACGGCGGAATCGATGATGGCCGCGTCCTGCGGCGGTTCGTCTATCGCCATCCGCTGTACACACGCGAGGCCATCGGCGCGCAGGCCCGGTGGGCCGAGGTGAGCGGGGTCAATCGGACGCACTACTGCGGCGCCTACTGGCGCTATGGGTTTCACGAGGACGGGTTGCAGTCGGCGCTCAGGGTCTCGCGCGCGCTCGGGGTCGAGTGGTGATCGACTCGGGGCTGTTCGTCGGCACGCTGCGCCATCGGCGGTTCACTCCGGTCCCGCACGCGTTCACGTATCCGCTGTTCATGGCGCTGCTCGACATCGATCGCGTGCCGCAGTTGATGCGCGTGTCGCGGTTGACGAGCCACAACCGCTGGAACTGGGCAGCCTTCGACGATCGTGATCATCTCGGCGATCCGACCCGCCCGCTCAGGGAACGGCTCGCCACCGACGCGGCACGCCACGGGATCGATCTGCCCGACGGTCCCGTCTTCCTGCTGACACACCTGCGGTATCTCGGCTACTGCTTCAACCCGGTGTCATTCTTCTACTGCTTCGATCGCGCGGGGCGGTTGCCGGTCGTCCTTGCCGAGGTGAGCAACACCGTCGGCGGAGCCCACAACTACTGGCTGCGGCCCGACTCGGCATCACGGACATTCCGCGCCGCCGCAACGAAATCGCTCTACGTGTCGCCGTTCATGCCGGTCGACCTGGAGTACGCGTTCGCCTTCACGCGGCCGGCGGGGCGCCTGGTCGCTCACATGAAGGCGGTCAAGGCCGGCTCGGTGTGCTTCGACGCGACGCTGTCGCTCGAACGACGGCCCTGGAGCGCCGCGGAGATCCGCCGCGCGCTCGTTCGCTATCCCGCGATGACCGCCACCGTCATGGCGGGGATTCACTGGCAGGCGCTGAGGTTGTGGTGGAAGGGTGTGCCGGTCGTGCGTCGCCTCACGGGTGACGGCGTGGGCGAACGTGCGGCCTACGCGGCAGAGACGGCCGGCCGGACCGATCCGGTGATGGAGCGATGAGCATGGTGACGCAGTGGGCGAAGACGGCGTTTCTCTCCGGCCTCCGTGGCATGACCGGCGGAACGCTGACCGTGGAGTGCCCCGACCGCACGTACCGGTACGGGGAGCCTGGCGAGTTGGATGCGACCCTGACGGTCCACGACGAACGGTTCTTCCTGCGTGCGCTCACCGGCGGCGACATCGGCCTGGGCGAGTCCTTCATGGACGGCGATTGGACGACGCCGGAGCTCGTGCCCCTGGTGCGGCTGATGCTCCGGAACCGTCGGCTGCTCGAGGGGCAGAGCCGCTTGACTGGCTCTCTGCGCCGGCTGGCGGGCGGCGTCGCGCGCCGCCTTCGGGATAATTCCCTGGCGGGCAGCCGACGGCACATTCACCGGCACTACGATCTGGGCAACGAGTTCTTCCGTCTCTTCCTCGACGCCGAGCTGCTGATGTATTCGTGCGGCTACTTCGACTCAGCCGCCGATTCGCTCGAGCAGGCGCAGGCCCGGAAAGTCGACCGCATCTGCCGGGCACTCGCGCTCTCCCCCACCGACCACGTGCTCGAGATTGGCAGCGGGTGGGGCGGCTTCGCCGTCTGGGCGGCGACCCGCTATGGCTGCCGCGTGACGACCACGACGATCAGCGACGAGCAGTACCGCCACGTCTGCGAATGGCGGTCCCGGATCGGCGAGGCGGGGGCACGCGTCGACGTGCTGCGCGCGGACTATCGCCAACTGACCGGGCGGTTCGACAAGGTCGTCAGCATCGAGATGTTCGAGGCGGTCGGACTCACGCACTACGACGACTACTTCTCGGCGGTGGACCGCCTGCTCGCGCCGGACGGCGTGATGTTCCTGCAGACGATCACGGTCGACGATCAGTGGTTCCCGCAGTACCACGGCACGCCGGACTGGATCGAGAAGTACATCTTCCCGGGCGGCGAGCTCGCGTCTGTCGGGGAGATGCTCGCGTCGCTCGCGCGGACCACGTCGCTCGCGCTGTATCACGCCGAGAATTGCGGCACCCACTACGCACACACCTTACGGGCGTGGCGCGCCCGCTTCCATCACAACCTTGCGCCGGTGCGTGCCCTCGGGTTCGACGACCGATTCATCCGCATGTGGGACTTGTATCTGGGATCGTGCGAAGCGACGTTTCTCGAACGCCACACCGGACTGTTCCAGCTGTTGCTGGTGAAGAACGGCGCCCAGCGCGTCCTCTTCAACGAGCCGTGGTCGGAACCCGCCACGCTGCCTCACGCGGCTGTCGCCAGCGCATCAGCCGCCTGACCGTCCACAGTCATGGCACGCACCGACGTAACCGACCGGCGCCATGACACCCTGTCGCAGCACCAGGAAATGATCCGGACGATTGAGCCGGCGGTTGCGGACAACCTCAGGCTGCTGGTCCCGATCGACAAAGCGTGGCAACCCACAGACTATGTGCCGGACCTAGAGGCGGAGAGCTGGCGGAAGGAGGTCGAACGGTTCCGAGCCGCAGCCGCGACCATCTCCGACGAGCTGTTGGTGATCCTGGTGGGCGACATGGTCACCGAAGAAGCGCTCCCCAGTTACTCCGTGGCGCTCAACGGACTGGTCAAAGACGAAGAGGGCACCAGTTCGGCTCCCTGGGCACGTTGGCTCCGGGGCTGGACGGCGGAGGAGAACCGCCACGGCGATCTGCTGAACGCCTACCTCCGTCTCACCGGCCGCGTGCACATGCGCGCGGTTGAACGGACCGTGCACTCCCTCATCGTAAATGGCTTCAACCCGGAGGGCCAGGCCGATCCCTACAACCTGCTCGTCTACACGTCGTTTCAGGAGCGTGCGACGCGCATCTCGCACGGCAACGTCGGCCGGATCGCGGCTCGGGCCGGCGACCCGAACCTGGCCCGGATCTGCGGCGTGATTGCCGGCGACGAAGCGCGGCACGAGGCGTTCTACACGCGGATGATGACCGAAGTGCTCGAGCACGACCCGGCGGGCGGCATCCTCGCGTTTCGATCGATGCTGAGCGGAGGCATCGCGATGCCCGGCCGGTTCATGGACGACGGCAGGGATCCGGATCTGTTCGATCACTTCGCGATCGTCGCCCAGCGCGCCAAGGTCTACACGGTCCGCGACTACGCCTCCATCATCGAGCACCTCGTGACGGCCTGGAACATCGCCGGACGGGCGGTGACCGGCAAGGCCGCCCAGGCACAGGACGAGCTCTGCCGGCAGGCCGAACGCTACGAGCGGCTGGCCGACAGAATGGCGGCTACGCTCGAGAGGCAGCCGCCGGTGGCCTTCAGCTGGCTTCGCGATCGAAAGGTGTGAACGACGATGACCCACGAACGGGTCCGTCTCGGCATTTCGGCCTGCCTGCTCGGGGAGCCGGTGCGCTTCGATGGCGGCCACAAGCGGGATCCGTTCCTCGTGGAATCACTCGGACAGTTCGTCGACTGGGTGCCCGTGTGCCCGGCAGTCGAATCCGGACTCGACGCCCCGCGTGAATCGATGCGGCTGGTGCAGGCCGATGGCCGGATTCGCCTGCTGACCAACAAAACGGCTCAGGATCACACCACGCGCATGCGCACCTACGCGCGCCGCCGCGTTGAGGAACTGGCCGATGGCGAGCTCTGCGGCTACGTGTTGAAGAAAGACTCGCCCACCTGCGGCCTCGAGCGCGTCAAGGTGTATGGCACCGCCGGGATGCCGGTGAAGTCTGGGCGCGGGCTGTTTGCCGACGCCCTGGTCACGCGCTTTCCCCTGTTGCCCGTCGAAGAAGAAGGGCGGCTCAACGATCCGCGGCTGCGCGAGAACTTCGTCGAGCGCGTCTTTGCGTATCGTCGGCTCACCGCGCTGTTTGCGGCACGGTGGTCGATGGGTGACGTCGTGCGGTTCCACACCGCGCACAAGCTCACGCTGATGCCCACCGGCCGGAGGCCTACCGCCGACTCGGGCGCCTCGTGGCATCGGGCAAGGCGATGCCGCGACGCGAATTCCAGGAGCGCTACTCGACCGAGTTCATGACGGCGCTCGCGGCGATCGCGACGACACGGCGTCACGCCAACGTGCTGCAGCACATGCTCGGCTACTTCAAGGAGACGCTCGACCGCGAGAGCCGTGCCGAACTGCTCGCCATCATCGAGGACCACGCCAGCGGGCGTGTCCCGCTGGTGGTGCCGCTCACGCTGTTCGCGCATCACATCCGCCGGTGCGATGTGCCGTTTCTAGCAGAGCAGGTCTATCTGCGCCCGCATCCGGTCGAGCTCATGCTGCGGAACCACGTGTGACGCGATGAGGGAGAGCGTAGTGGTCAACGATCGGGTGCAGCGCGGCTACGCCTACCGGCGTACCGAGCCGGTCGGCCGGAACTTCGCGCCGGCGTTCACGCCGGATCTGACGCCGAAAGAGATGCTGCGGCTCGGCGTCTTCGGCGGGAAGTACATGACGGACTGCCAGGAGGAGTTCCCACGCAGCTGGTTCGCCCGCGCCAAGCTGTGCCCCGGGCGGCATGACGCGCGCCTGAACTGCTTCGGCGTGAACGCCTCGCAGTGGCTCAGCGTCTGGCGCCGCAGTGGGTGGATCCACAGGCAAGATCCACGCGGCTAGTTCCAGTGGTATTGCCGCTACTAAATGGGTCGCCGAACCGCCGACGACGTCAGGCAGATTCGACGCCGGCGTGCGATCTCCCGGCACGTGGCGGCGATTCGAAAGCACTGCGTGCCGGGCGATCTCGAGTGTCGGAGGCGGCAGCGACAGGCCGTCCTTCACTGGGCGTACGACAGCCCAAGGATCTAGGAAGGGTGTGACATGCGTGTGTTGGTGATGGGCGCGACCGGTTTTATCGGCCGGGCGCTGATTCCGCGGCTCCAGTGCGACAGGCATGCCGTGGTCGCGTGGGTGCGTTCACCGGCGCGCGCCCGGGGCCTCTTGGGTGCCGAGGTCGAACTGGTTCACGCCGACACGGCGCCCGACGGGTTGGTCGAGGCGATCGATCGCTCGGATGCCGTGGTGAATCTCGCGGGCGAACCACTGATGGGCGGCCGGTGGACAGCCGCCCGCCGCGCCGTCCTCGAAGGCAGCCGCATCGCGGTCACCGAGCAGCTGGTGCGGGCCATGGCCGAGGCGAAGACCCGCCCGCGCGTCTTCGTGTCCGGCAGCGCCGTCGGCTATTACGGCGACCAGGCCGATGAATTGCTCACGGAAGCGTCGAGCGGCGGCGATGATTTCTTGGCGCGGCTGTGCCGGCGGTGGGAGAGCGCGGCCGAGGATGCTCACCGGCTGGGCGTGCGCGTCGTGCTGCTGCGAACCGGCGTCGTGCTGGGCCGGGCCGGCGGCGCGCTGGCGCAGATGCTGCCGCCGTTCCAG
>Ga0070675_100001326_pt1 | contig 18099 bp, 20 predicted proteins | sample KBSM43metaG_FD_65343 | JGI IMG/M metagenome (GOLD analysis project Ga0070675, IMG submission 65343) | Miscanthus rhizosphere microbial communities from Kellogg Biological Station, Michigan, USA - KBS M4-3 metaG | ecosystem: Host-associated > Plants > Roots > Rhizosphere > Soil ...
CCCTCGGCATCTTCGACGCCGTGGATGGTGGCTATATGAGGATGGGTGACAGAGGCGAGGACGCGCGCCTCACGCTCGAAGCGCTGCACACGGTCAGGGTCTGACGTGAACTCGCGCGACAGAATCTTGATCGCGACGTGTCGCCCGAGCCGGGCGTCGCGGGCGCTGTAGACCTCGCCCATGCCGCCCTTGCCGATGAGCGCCACCACCTCGTAGCGGCCGATTTGGCTCCCCGGACGCAGCACCATGCGGTCGCATTTTATGCGATTACTTTCAGCCTATGAGCTGAACGACCGGCTCGTTCAGCCTATGAGCTGAACGCCGCGTTCAGCCCATGAGCTGAACCACCACTTCCCGCGTGCGAGGTCGCGTGTCGAACTCGATCAGCACGATCTGCTGCCACGTCCCGACCAGCAGACGGCCAGCTTCGAACGGGATCGAGAGGGACGGTCCGAGCATCGCGGCACGGACATGGCTCGATCCGTTGTCATCGCCCCATCGCAGGTGATGCTCGTATGTGCCATCCTTCGGCGCGAGCTGATCCCACACGCGATTCAAATCGGCGACGGCGCCGGGCTCGAACTCGATTGTCGTGACTCCCGCCGTTGACCCGATGACAGCCACTGTCGCCAGGCCGGACTTGAGCGTCGATGCGTGGAGCGCACGCGCCACGATCGTCGTCAAATCGCGCACATCGCCCTGCCCCGTCGTCTCCACTTGATGCATCGTCAGTTCGACCATGGTTCCGCCTCAACCGCAGGAATGTCGCGGCCCTTACGCATACGAAAGGCCGTCGTGTGCATTTTGTACCGACCCGCCGCTAAGTCCGCATCGCTACAGGCGTTGTTAAGGGGGCCCGGATTTCGCAGACGACAGTCCGGTTATTCACCGCGGTTTCCCACGCGCGGTGCAGGAGGGTACGAATGCATATCTGGACCGAGTTCAAGAACACGATCCTGCCCTGGCTGCTGGCCAGTGCGGTGGTCGCGTTCATGATCGCCGAGCATCGCCGGACAACCGGCGCGCTGCTCGACGCGAACAATCGTCTGGCCAATGCCGTGGAACAACAGGGCAAAGCGCTCGACGGTGTCCGGTCGCTCCTCGCCTCGCAGGGCTACACGCTGCCCCCTTTAAGCAAACCGCAGTGATCAGCGGGCTGCGGGTGCCGGTGCACCTGACGTCACGAGAATCATTGCGGATGTTCGGCCTCGCCGACATCTGGGCCGCACGCACCGGTCACGACGTGCGTCTGGTGTCGGCGAACGACCACGTGCACAGCAGGGGATCGGCGCACTACGAGGGCAAGGCACTCGACTTCATGTCGTCCGATAACGACGGCCTGTCAGCCTTGTTTCGTCAAGCCGGCTATCGCGTGTTGTGGAGAGTGCCTGGTCATTACGGGCACGTCCACGTGGAAGACGCAGACGGACGGCCGTCGCCTCCTTCCGTTCTATGGAATGAGGTGGTGCGACACGCCTCGGCCAAGCGGCCGCGGGCAAATTCGCGCGTCGGCGGCTAAACCCACCATCACACGACCGCCACCCGCGACGGTCGTGTGAACTGCTTGATCCCTGACCCACCCGGCGAAGGCATAATGTGCCCCATGATGACTCGGCACATACGCTGGGGCGCCGCGCTGCTGATCCTGCTGGCGGGCGCCGTTCTCGGTTACGCACAATCCACCGCCACCCTGCCGTCCGATCTCGATCCGGATTCGCGGGCTCGCCTCCCGTACCTCAAACGCGCGGACATGGACGAGGCGAACCAGAAGACCTTCGACGTCCTGCCTGGCCGTGGCCAGGACGGCGTCCTGCGCGGGCCGCTCGCGTTCGCCGCATACAATCCCGCCGTCGCGAAAGCGCTGTTCGATTTGCACAACGCCGCCGTGGCCGGTGCGCTCGATCCGCATGTGCGGGAGCTGGCGATTCTCGTCGCGTGCCGCGAGACGAACTACAGCCTGGAATGGAATGCCCACGAGCCCGCGGCCGTGAAGGCCGGGGTCGATCGCAAGACGATCGACGCGGTGCGGAAGAATCTGGCGCTGACGGGCGTCGATGAACGCGATGCGGCGGTGATACGTTTCGGCCGCCAGCTCTTTCACGACAACAAGATGGATTCGGCGACGTTCGCCAAGGCCGTCCAACTGTTCGGCAAGAAGGGGGCGATGGATCTCGTGGCGGTCATGAGCACGTACGCGGTCAGCGGCTTCTATGCGACCGCCGTGGACGAGCACATGCCTGCGGGACGACCGGATCTGGAACGCCCCGCGCGTCAATAGCGGCGCGCCGGGCGATCGATATCCTTTACGTCGTCGGGCGAGATTCCTGCGCTCGACGCTGCATTTCAGCCTGGCCGCGAAGGATGGAGCACCAGTCCTTATGCTCGGCCACTGGCATGCCGCACTCGACGCAGACGCGCACGCGCGGTTTTGGCGGCACATCTCGACCCAACAATCGTTTCAGAAATGACACCCCAACCTCCCAGCCGAATTTAACGAATTGATACGTTGGACGGCGGGGTCAGGTTCATGGTTGGCTGCGGCGGGGTTTTGATAGGATCCCGCGGGCGTCCCCCAATGCCCCTACGAATCGCCACGGTTGCGGCTCTGCTCACCCTGACGGCCGTCTCAGCCGTCGCTGATCGGTCCTACACTGACCCGCCTCGAGGGTCTCATTGCGACTGCAACAGCGGGCTGTGCCCGCTTGATGCAAATGGCCGAAAGTGTTCCTGCGGCTGCGCGACGCGGGCAGACGTGCAGACACCGGCGCGTCTCGAGGCACTGCCAGAGACGACCTGCACCAACGGATTCGCGGGCGGGTATCCGTGCCGCGACGTCGATTTGCTGTCGTTCCTGCCGCACACAGAGATCGGCGGCGGCAACGGGAACGACATCTGGGGTTGGACCGATCCGGAGACCGGCCACGAGTATGCGCTCGTCGGACGGTCGACCGGCACCGCGTTCGTGGACATCACGAACCCGATCCAGCCGATCTATATCGGCAACCTGCCCCCACACACCGCGCCTTCGCCGTGGCGCGGTATCAAGGTCTTCGCCAACCATGCGTTCATCGTGAGCGAAGCGGTTGACCATGGCATGCAGGTCTTCGATCTGACGCAGCTGCGCACGGTGACGGCGCCGCCGGTGACCTTCAGCGAGACCGCGCACTATGCGGGCTTCGGCTCGACACACACGCTCGCGCTCAACACGCAAACGGGGTTCGCCTACGCTGTCGGCACGCGCACTTGTGAGGGCGGTCTGCACGTCGTCGATGTGCGGACGCCGACTGCGCCGCGCGCAGCCGGCTGCTTCAGCGTCGATGGCTACACGCATGAGACGCAGTGCGTGGTCTACACCGGGCCCGACACGATCTATCGCGACCGCGAGATCTGCCTCAACTCGAATGAGGACACGCTCACCATCGTCGATGCCACCGACAAGCTCGAACAAGTGCAGTTATCGCGCACGGGATATGGCGGCAGCGCGTATACACACCAGGGATGGCTCACCGAGGATCAGCGGTTCTTCCTCGTCAACGACGAAGGCGACGAACAGGCGTTCAGGCACCCCACGAGAACCTGGATCTGGGACGTGTCCGACCTCGACGCCCCGGCGCTCATGACCTACTACGACGGCCCGACGCCGTCGATCGATCACAACCTGTATGTCCGCGGGAATCTGGTGTACGAGTCGAACTACCGCAGTGGGTTGCGCGTGCTCGACGCCAGCCAGATCGCGCAAGGTGCGCTGCGTGAGCTCGGGTTCTTCGATATCTATCCCGTGGATGACAACCCCAATTTCAACGGCGCCTGGACCTCGTATCCGTTCTTCTCCAGCGGCGCGGTCATCGTGAACGGCATCGAGCAGGGACTCTTCGTCGTCCGGCCGCGCGCGATTCCACAGGGGCTGCCGACCGGAATCGCTGTGACACTGAGCGGACCAGGCACCGCGGCGTCCGGCGAGGAACTCGTGTTGGTCACTCGCGTGACCAATCACGGGCCCGGCCGCCGCTCGGGAATCCGCGTGTCGGAGATGCCGCCATCAGGCGCAGAACTCCTGTCGGTTCGCACGTCGCAGGGCGCCTGCTCGACGAGCTCGATTTCGACCTGCGAACTGGGCAGCCTGGCCCCAGGCTCCGAAGCCGTCATCATCGTCACGGCCCGCGTGACGAGGGAAGGCGACGTCATCAGCAGTGCGATCGCGGGCGGCAGTTCGGATAACGGGTTCGTGAATGAGAGCCATGCGGTCGACTCGACGACCCGAATCGTCCGCTACACGCCGTCGCTGACACTACAGCGGCCGGCGAGCGACACGCTCTTCAGGCTCGGACGCAACAACACGGTGCAGTGGACAATGCGCGGCGTCGCGGGCGGCGTCACCATCGACCTCTCTCGCGATGACGGCGCGACCTGGACGAGAGTCAGCGATAACGTCGAGAACAGCGGCTTCTACGATTGGACCGGCAGCGGTGTGGTGTCATCGCAAGCGAAGATCCGCGTCACGAGCCTCACCAATCGCGCGCTGACACAGACCTCGTCCAGTTTTTCGATCAACCGCTAACCAACTACCAACCGCCAACCTCACTTCAGCACAACCGTCACGGTCGCCCGGGCGCGGATTTCGATTTGTCCCGCCGAGATCGGCGGCGCCAGATCGACGGCATTCGCCTGCGCCGCCTGACGCATCATGCGCACCGGCATCGGCGGCACCTCGACGCCCCCCTCCTCGACGCGCAGAATGCGATCCACATTGCGGCCGGCACCCGCGGCGGCGGCATCGGCTTTGGCGCGAGCGTCGAGCACCGCGAGCCGCAGCGCCTCACGTTCGAGCTTCGCCTGGTCCTTCAGATCGAACCTGATGCCGCCCAGCGCCGTTGCGCCGGCGCCGACGGCGATCTCGAGGAACTCGCCGACGCGATCGATCGAGTCCACGCGCACGTCAATGGTGTTCCGCGCGACATAGCCGCGGCCCACGCGCTTGTTGTTGACGAAGTCCCATTCGTACTGCACGTCGTAGGCAATCGTGCGAATCGCGTCGGCCGGAATGCCCGCGGCGCGTAGTTTGTCCTGCACCGGCCGCATGGCCTCGGCATTCAGACGCTGCGCCTCGCGCGGGCTGGGCGCCCGCGACTCGGCGCTGATGGTGATCCACGCCCGATCGGGCACGGCAAACACGACTCCCTGCCCCGATGCGACCACGACGGGTTCAGCCGGTGTCTGCGTCTGCTGCGCGTCAGCCGCGGATGTCAGGGCGAGCAGCATCACGATCATGAGCATCTGTCTCACGGGTTTTCTCCCTGATCGATTCTGACGCGAAGACGGCATCACACGCCAGGTCGAGGTTGACTATTGCACGGCACGAGCTGGCGAACGGATTGCTTCTGTCTATCGCATGATCGCTCGCTCGACTGCCATCGCCGCCGCACTCTGCGCGTTGCTCAGTCACAGCTCACACGCGCAGGTCGCAACGAGTCCACCGCAACAACCGACGAACCAGGCGCCGGTTCCGATTTACCGCATCACGGTGGTGGGGCGCACAACGGCCGCGATCAACTACCGGAGTCGCGGCGACACCAAAGTCGATCTGACTGGCACGGCGCTCCTGCCGGACGCGCGAGGCGTCGCGGAAGTCTCCGCGAAGAAGGGGCACATCAAGATCGACGCGCGGTTCAGCGGTCTGCAGCGCGCAACGCGCTTTGGCAGTGAATACCTCACCTATGTGCTGTGGGCCATCACGCCGGAAGGCCGTCCTCGGAATCTCGGTGAGGTGCAGTTCACAGGCGAAGACATCCGCAAGCAAGTCACCACGGAATTGCAGGCGTTTGCGTTGGTCGTCACAGCGGAACCGTATTTCGCGGTGACGCAGCCAAGCGATGTCGTCGTCATGGAAAACGGCATACGACCTGACACCCGCGGCAGAGTTGAGACGGTGCAAGCCAGGTACGAATTGTTGTCGCGGGGGTCGTACTTGATGAACCGACCGTCCGAGTTCACCACGAAACCGCTCGAGCCAGGGATGCCGACCGATCTGGGCGAGGCGCGCAATGCGGTTGAACTCGCCCGCCTCGCTGGTGCAGACCGGCACGCGACCGACGTGTTCACGAAGGCGGCGCATCTGCTGGCCGAAGCGGAACTCGCTCGCGAGAAAGGTCGATCGAAAGACGAGGTCATCGCGTCCGCGCGTCAGTCCGCGCAGACCGCCGAGGATGCCCGGCTCATCGCAGTAAAGCGCCAGGACGAGGCATTCACCGCGCAGCAGAAAGCGCTTGCCGACGACCGCGGGCGCCAGGCCTTCGAAGCACGTCTGCGCGCTGACCGTGAGGAGCTGAAGGCCGCGCAGGCAAAGGCGGACGCCGAGCGCGAGGCGCAGAATGCCGCTCAGGCGACTGCAGAGGCCGAACGAGAACGCAACGACACTGCGCGCGTGCGGGATGAACTGCAAGAGGCACGACTCGAGGCACTGAAGGCGCAGGCCGCCGTCGCGGTGGCCGAACAGGAAAAGAACGCGCTGCGCGATCAACTGCGCGAGCAGTTGAACATGTTCCTGGAGACACGCGAGTCCGCACGCGGTCTCATCATGCTGGTGCCCGACGTCCTCTTCGAAACCGCGAGCGCGCGTCTCACCAGCGCCGCGCGCGAACGACTCGCCAGAGTCTCCGGCATCCTCGCGGCGCAACCGGATCTCCACATCGCGATCGAGGGACACACCGATAGCGTCGGCGATGATGAGCGGAATCAGCGCCTCTCCGAACGTCGCGCGCAGGAGGTGTTCGCGTACCTCGTGCAGCAGAAGATTCCGCCGGCATCAATGGATGTTGCGGCGTTCGGGGAAACCCGGCCAATCGCACCCAACGACACTCCACCAGGCCGGCAGCAGAACCGACGAGTTGAACTCGTGGTCAGCGGCGAATCGATCGGGACTCCCCCTCCTAGCGATCCTCCGCAGTAGCTCCCTCGAGCTTCGTAACGTAGAGGCGGTCTTCAGACCCGCCTATGACTGGCGAACCGCTTGCTTTAACCCGCTCAGAAGAGGGAGACCCATGAGATTCATGACCGCACTGCTGATCGGCTTGTTCGCAGCACCGGCGTTCGCGCAAGGCGCCAGACCGCCCGCTCAGCCGTCAGATGTCAACGCGCCCGCTCCACTGTTCCACGTAACGGTGGTTGGTCGCACGACTGCGGCGATCAACTATCGACCGCGAAGCGGACAGACCAAAGTCGATCTCGGTGGCACGGCGCTGCTGCCCGAGGCGCGCGGATACGCTGAAGTGTCCGGCGAAAAGGGCTACATCGAGATCGATGCGCACTTCAAAAAGATGCAGCCGGCCACACGATTCGGCTCGGAATACCTCACCTATGTGTTGTGGGCGATCACGCCGGAAGGCCGCGCCAAAAATCTTGGCGAGGTCCAGATCGATGATGACGACGCACGCGTGCAGGTGACCACCGAGTTCCAGGCGTTCGCGTTGATCGTGACCGCCGAGCCGTACTTCGCCGTCACACAGCCGAGCGATGTCGTCGTCATGGAAAATCTGGTGCGCGACGACACGAAGGGCAAGGTCGAGACGGTTCAGGCGAAGTACGAGTTGCTGAAACGCGGTTCCTATCTGATGAACCAGAATGCCAACTTCAAGGTGAAACCACTCGAACCGGGTGCACCGCTCGATTTGGCTGAGGCGCGCAATGCAGTGGAATTGGCACGCATCGCAGGCGCGGATCGCTATGCGGGCGACTCATTCGGGAAGGCACAGAAGCTCCTCACTGACGCTGAGGTCGCGCGTGAAAAGCACAAGCGGGGCAACCAGGTGATGATGCCGGCGCGTCAGGCGGCGCAGACCGCCGAGGATGCCCGGCTGATCGCGCTGCAGCGTCAGGAGGAAGAGTTCCAGGCACAGCAGCGCGCGCTGGCCGCACAACGCGAGCGCGAAGCGATCGATCGCGCGCAGGCCGAGCGGGAGCGTGCGCAGGTCGAACGTGAACGCGCCCTTGCAGAAGAAGGCAGACGGCGCCAGGCCGAGGTCGAGGCGCAGACCGCGGTGGCGGCACGTGCGGCCGCGGAGCGAGAGCGAATCGAGATTGAGCGTGCGCGTCAGGACGCGCTGAAGGCACAGGCCGACGCCGAGCAGGCACGCGCGGCAGCCGAGGCTGCCAAGCTCGCGGCCGATGCGCAGGCGGAACAGGCGCGTGCACAGGCCCAGCAGGCCCAAGCAACGATCGCGCAGGCCGAGCAGGAAAAGAATGCGCTCCGGGAACGGCTGCGCGAGCAGCTCAGTGTGATTCTTGAAACGCGGGAAACGGCACGCGGCCTCATCGTCAACGTCTCCGACGTGCTGTTCGATACCGGCAGCGCGACGCTCAAGCCAGGCGCGCGCGAGAAGCTGGCGCGGGTCGCCGGCATTCTGGCATCGCATCCCGATCTGAAGATTGAGATCGAAGGACACACCGACAGCGTCGGCGGCAACGACTATAACCAGCGATTGTCAGAGCGCCGCGCCGAGTCGGTTCGCACGTATCTGGTGCAGCAGAAGATCGCAGCGACCGCCGTCGATGCAGAAGGGTTCGGTGAAAGCCGCCCGGTCGCCAGCAACGAGACACCGGCCGGTCGTCAGCAGAATCGCCGCGTCGAGTTGGTCGTCAGTGGCGAATCGATTGGACGGACCGCGACCCGCAGTCCCTCCGGGCAGTAGCGCCCTGCCAGCGCGCGCGTGCACCGCGCGCGCCGCCCGCGTGCGGCCTCGCCGTTTGGCGGAGCGCACGCGGGCGAAACCGCTGTAGATTCGAGGCATGGCCTCGCGGGTCAAAGCCGGTTTCGTGCCGCCGATGCTGCTGCTTCGCAGCGAGAACCTCCCGGACGATCTGACACGCTGGTCCTATCAACTGAAATTGGATGGCTACCGGGCCATCGCCTTCAAAACGGGCGGCATCGTGCATCTGCGCTCACGCAATGACAACGACTTCACCCACCGCTATCCCGCCGTCGTCCGCGGCTTGTCGAAGATGCCGAATGAGACGGTTCTCGATGGCGAGGTCGTCGCACTTGACGATAATGGGAGGCCGTCATTCAACGCGCTGCAGAACTTCACGCCGGGGACGTCCATCGTCTACTACGTCTTCGACGTGCTGGTGCTGGATGGCCGCGACGTCATGGCCGACACGCTCGAGGAGCGGCAAGCGCTGCTGGAGCGGAAGGTCCTGCCGTCGCTCGCTGAACCAGTCCGTTACACCGGCGAGCTCAATGCAGGCATGCGCGACCTGATTCACTCGGTGAAAACGCAGGGGCTTGAAGGTCTCGTCGCGAAGCGGCGGACCAGCAAGTACGAGCCGGGGGTGCGCTCGGGCGCGTGGATGAAGATGCGCGTCAACCGTGGCCAGGAGTTGGTCATCGCCGGATACACATTCGGGACGAAGGCCTTCGACGCGGTGATCATCGGGTACTACGAAGGTGGACGGCTCATCTACGCAGCGCGTACGAGGAACGGATTCACACCGGCCACACGCAATCAGCTGTTCAAGAAGTTTGCGCGACTGGAGATTCCCGATTGCCCGTTCGCCAATCTTCCTGAGGCCAGGAGTGGCCGGTGGGGTCAGGGACTGACGCAGGCAAAGATGGCCGATTGTCGCTGGCTGAAGCCAGTGCTGGTGGGTCAGTTCGAGTTCGTGGAATGGACGCCGGACAACCATCTCCGGCACAGCCGGTTCGTCGCGTTGCGCGAGGACAAGCCGGCGCAGGACGTCAGGCGCGAGTGAACGCGCCCGCCGTCCCCGCAATGTGTTCTATCCCTCTCAGGCCCTCTCAGGCTTCCTCTTCGGAGTCGTCTTCCGACTCCTCGTCATCCGCCTCTTCGTCCTCGTCGAAATCCTCGTCGTCCTCGTCCGTTGCGGTTTCGAGTTCATCATCGTCGGGACGACCAGTTGGGCTCGCGTACTTTCGATTCATTGTGGGTACCTCGCGGCTGCCGGGGAGCAAGGTGTGTGCCCTCGATCAACGTGCGTCAACCGCGCCGATCAGCCATTCTTCTCGCACTTTGACGAGGCTGAAGCGCCACTGCCGCCTCTCGACGCGCGGCGTTTGGCTGCCGACTCGTGGCACATAACGAGCCGATCCGTTGCACAAGGCTTCCGCACGCTCGTTGTTGACTTGGATCTGACAGCTGTCGAAGGACACCTGCTGCTCCTCGAGCCGATCGAACGCGCGGCTCAGCGACCTCTCATTGACGGTCGGCCATACTTCGCGAGCGGCGCTCGCACTGAGCGAACTGAACGCTCGTCGATACCGCGCAAGCGCGTTCTGAATTCCTGCCGTATTGGTATCGATGACCGCAGCGGCAGCGGCTGGCGCGGCAGCAACTGAAGCCGGAGGCGCCACGGCTACCGTCGCGGGCGCTGGTGCCGATGTCGTTGCCGCGGTAGTTGGTGGAGTCACCGCGGGCAGTGACGGAGATGGTGTCGTCGTAACCGACGGCGGAGATGCTGACGATGCAGGCGAGGCAGAGGCCGACGCAGGGGGCGTTGCTACAGGGGTCTCGACCGGCGGCGACGAGGCGCTTGCCGGAGTTATCGCCCGAGGCGCCCGGGGCACATCCACGCTTGCGCGCGACGGTGTTGAGACACCAGCAGCCAGCCGCGCGGGATCTTGCGAGAGTGGACGCGGCAGACGTGGAGGCTCAGGCGCAGGCGCGCGGACCGTGGGCGGCGGTTCGGATTTAGCCAGCGCTTCGGATCGGGCAGGCGGTTCGGATCTGGCTGGCGGCGGAGCGGATTGCGCCGCGATTGGCGGCGGAGTCTCAGCGATCGCGGCCGTCTGTTGTGACGGGTCTACGGTCGGTTCTGGAACGCTCGGTGACGGCGAGGGTGGCGCAGAGGTTACCGGTGGGAGAACCGGAGTTGATTCACTGCCTCCAACTGTTGACGAGGCAATCGGAGCGGTCGGCATCGACTCAGGCGCATTCGATTGCTGCATGACCACGACCGCGAATATGGCGGCGATCCCGGCAACAGCGACCAGCGAGACTGGATGAACGCGGCGTCGTGTGCGGAGCGGTACCGACGCACGCATCGAGCCCGCGAAGGCATCAGACTTCTCGAAGACATCGAAGACGTCGGACTTCACGAAGACTTCAGACTGGAACACTTCGGGCTGGAATACTTCGGGCTGGAACCCTTCGGGCTGGAACCCTTCGGACTGGAACCCCTCAGGCTGGAACCCTTCGGACTGGAATCCTTCGAGTGGTTCCCCGGAGCTCTCACGGGCGGTGCGCCGTGGCTCGCTGCCCGGTTCGGGCGCGAACGCATCGATCGCATCGGATTCCGTCAGGTAAATCGGCTCGGGTTTATTCATGCGTACTAGCAGCCCCTTCAATCGAACCAGTAGTCGAAGGTCACGCTCGGCACCCAGCGGGCATTGAGACCGACGTCGGTCAGTGGCCGGAGAATGTTCGCGGTCAGCAACCACGTTGACGCAATGTTCCACTTGAAGCCGCCGACAACGGTCAGACGATCGGCCGTCTCGCTGGAGCTGGTGAGTCTGACTGTGTCTACGCCGGCCAGACGCGGATGCGGCAGTGTGGTCTCGACGAGCCGACCCACAGCTCTGAGTCGTCGGCCGAGCAACTCGCCGACCAGCGTCACGCGCGGTGCAGCGACGGCGGTCACTGCCCCTGCGTAGGTGAGCGCTTCGGATACGCCGCGGAACGTGTATCCAACCTCACCATGAATGCCCATGCGATCCTGTTCATACGAGCCAATGAACCGCGGGGTGAAGCTAAAGCTTCCGGCTCCGAGCAAGTCCTCTTCGTTGCCCGTCGGCAAACGCACCTCAGTGCCGAGGGCCATTCCGCTCGCACCGGAGCGATACACATTGTACCTGGCGCGCAGCACGACATCGCCGAGGCCGGATGCTGAAGCTGAACCAGTGGCCTGCACGAGTTCCCGGCCACGATACGTATCGACGCGCTGACCTTCCAGGTTGAGACGGATGAAGGGGATGCCGGCGCTGATGTCAAATTGATCAGTGATGCCGACTGTGCCGTTGAGCGTCACCGTGTCCGTGCGAATGCGCAGCGACACCGTTTCGATGTCGAATGGCGTCGTGTCACCCCTGAAGACGCTGGCCGTGGACACCAAGGTGCCGTCGCGCAAATTGCGGCCATCGATATTGTCGTAAATCACGCTGCTGAAGCTCATCCCGAACGAGGCGCGTCCCTGCCCCGCGAGCAGCGAGCGTTCAGTGAACAGCGGACCGAAACTGTCGCTCGCGCGGATGACCGTGCCGAGCGACGGGTCGAGGCGATAGGTGAATCCGCCGCCGGACGAGGATGGCAGTGTCGCGAGCTCGAGCACGAGCAGCTTCGAGATCGTGTCGCGCGTGGCGATGGCGGCCTGCTCATCGCGCACGAAGTCGTCGGTCGGGATGCTGCGGTTCGTGACCAGGAACGACAGCACGTCCGAGATTGACTGCTGCCCTTCCGCCGCGCGCGCCGCAAGCAGCACGAACAACGCGATCGCCATCGTACCCGCGGTGTGCCGGCGTGTCTTCACAGTGACTACCTCTTGTTCTGCTCCAGGGTGAATGTCTTGCCCGCAACTGTGAGCGTGCCCTTGCGATCGCCGCCGGTGTTCGCGGTGTAGCTATACGTGACGGTGCCGTTGCCGGTACCGCTCGCGCCAGACGTCACCGTGATCCATGATGCGTTACTCGATGCCGACCACGTGCACGCGCTGTTGGTGGACACGGTGACGGTTCCTGTACCGGCCGACGCTTCCACCTTTTGGTTGCCTGGCGAGATCGAGTACGAGCACGACAGTGCCGCCTGCGAGACGGTGAATGTCTCACCAGCAACCGTCAGAGTTCCGGTTCGCGAACCGCCGACATTCGGCAGCACGAGATATCCGACCCTGCCATTCCCGGTTCCCGAGCCACCCGAGCTGATCGTGATCCAGGAGGCATTACTCGACGCCGTCCACCCACACGCGCTCGTCGTGGACACGTCCACATTTCCTGTTCCCCCCGGCGCCGATACGCTATCGCTGCGCGGAGAGATGGCATAGCTGCAGGACACCGGCGGGGGTGGAGGCGGGGGTGGAGTCGGGCTGCTGCTTCCGGCCTGGGTGACGGTGAATGCACGACCGGCGATGCTCAGCGTTCCCGTTCGCTGCGTGCCCGTATTTGCCGCAACGCTGAACACGACGGTGCCATTGCCGGTTCCGGTAGCGCCAGCATTAATCGTGAGCCACGAGGCCCCGCTCGACGCGCTCCACTGACACATGGGCCCGGCTGAGACCATGACCGAAATCCCGGATCCTCCGACTGCCGGCACGTTCGAGCTCGTGGGCGAGATGTTCGTCGTGCAGGTCGGAGGCGGCGCCATCACGCCGGCTTGCGTGATATTGGCTCGCTGATTCGCGATCACGATCGCGCTGCTTCGCGCCTCGCCCTGGTTAGGAGCCACGGTGAAATTCACGCTGCCGTTGCCATTTCCACTTGGCGACGAGATCACCGTGATCCAACCGACCTCGGATGTCGCCGTCCACGAGCAATCACTCGTGGTCACGATGTTGATGCTGCCGGCACCACCACTCGCGTTCACGTTCTGGTTCGCCGGTCCGAGGTCGTAGCGGCAGGGCGCGCGCTGGGACACGCGCGCCTGCTCTCCGTTCACGACGATCATCCCGTCGCGCGTCGATGAGCCGTCGTTCGCCGTCACGCGGAACGACACGGTGCCATTCCCCTGCCCCGAAGGCGGCGTGAACCCCGAAATCCAGGTCGCGGTGCTGGAGACATCCCACGCGCACTCCGGTTGGGTGGTAATGGCCAGCGACCCCGAGCCGCCCCCGGCGTCCATCAACGGCGGACTGGCGAGCGTCACCAGACACTTCACCGGATTGGGACCTTGACTGAGCGTTGAGGAGGTCTCGCACCCGCAGACACCTGCGGCGACGAGCACGATCAGGACAATGTGCTTCACGACGGGCCTCAGCAACATCGACAGCGGAGGTTCGTCCAGCAAAGTGCATTCCACTCGATCCTCACCAGAACCTCAGGAATTGACCCGAGAAGCTCTACGGCGCTAGCGTCTCGATGCTCACAAGTGGGATGACTCTTCCTTATGGACTGGTGCTGCTGTAACTGCACCGCGAACTAACGACTTAGCGGGCCGACGGCACCGGCCTGCGTGACGGTGAACGTCTGACCAGCGATCGTCAGCGTTCCACTGCGCGAGCCCGCGGTATTCACAGCGGCACTGAACCCCACCGATCCGTTACCGGTGCCCGCCGCACCAGATGTGATGGTGAGCCACGGCGCATTGCTGCTCGCCGTCCATGCGCACGCACTCGTCGTCGTGACCGTGACCGTGCCCGTACCGCCAAGCGCGGGCACGGTCTGGCTGGTCGGCGCGATCGAGAACGTGCACGGCGCGACGAATGCGGCCTGGTTGACCGTGAACGTCTGACCGGCAATCGTGGCCGTTCCGTTGCGCGCCGCACCGGTATTCGCCGCGATGCTCAGACCAACTGAGCCATTGCCCGTGCCGGACGCGCCGGACGTGACAGTGATCCACGGGGCCGCACTCGCCGCCGTCCACGCACAGGCTGCAGTCGTCGTCACGGTCACCGTGGAGGTGTTCGCATTCGCATCGACGTTTTGACTCATCGGCGAGATCGCATACGAGCACGGCGCCGCGCCTGCGGCCTGCGTGACGCTGAATGTTTGCGTCGCGATCGTCACCATGCCTGTTCGCACGGCGCCAGTATTCGCCGCGACGCTGAAGCCAACGACTCCATTACCGGTGCCGGCAGCGCCGGACGTCACTGTCAGCCACACGGCGTTGCTGACAGCCGTCCATGCGCACGCCGCAGTGGTCGTCACATTCACCGTTCCCGTGCTCGCGGTCGAAGGGACGTTCTGCGCGGTGGGCGCAATCGCGTATGTGCACGCCGGTGGGGGGGCCGCGCCAGCCGCCTGTGACACGGTGAATGTGCGGTTCGCAATCGAGATGATGCCAGTGCGTGCCGCGCCTGTATTCGCGGCGACCACGAACGTCACGACGCCGTTGCCACGCCCGGTCGGGCCGGACGTCACCGTGATCCACGGCGCGTCGCTCGCGACCGCCCAGTCGCAGGTGCTCTGTGACTGCACGGAAATGGATCCCGAGCCGCCTGCAGCCGGGACGTTCTGGCTGGTCGACGAGATCGTGGTGCTGCAGTTTGGTGGCGCCGCAGCCGATTGAATCACTGTTGCGCGCTGCCCTGCGACGGTGATCGCACCGGTGCGCTCGGCGCCGGGGTTTGGTGGAACCGTGAAAGTGATGACGCCAGCGCCAGTGCCGCTGGCTGGTCCGGTCAATGAGATCCATCCCGCGTCAGTCGTCGCCGTCCACGCGCAGTCGACGTCCGTCGGCGTCACGGTGACTGTTGACGCGCCGCCACTCGTGGCGATGGTCTGCGTGGCGGGCGACAGTGTGTAGCGGCACGGTGCGCGTTGCGATACACGCGCCTGCTCGTTGTTGACGAGGATCGTGCCTTCGCGAACCGACGTGCCGTCGTTCGCAGCCGCGCGAAACGCGACGCTGCCATTGCCTTGTCCAGAGGTCGGCGACAGCCCCGAGAGCCAACTCGCGCTCGTCGAAGCCGTCCATGCACACTCCGGCAGCGCGGTCACCGTTATCGAGCTGCTGGCTCCGGCGGCTTCCAACATCGCCGGGGCCGCAACCGAGACCTGGCATTTGACGGGATTGGGTCCTGTGGAAACCGTCGACGAGGTCTCGCAGCCGCCCGCGACAATCGCGCAGACCAGGGACAGTACCGCCGCTACCAATAGGCGCGTCATCGCACGGACGAGATCGGCAACCGGCTCCACTGACGCCACAGCAGAGTGGCTACTGAGCAAGCCGCATTCCAGCCCAGCGCGGCCAGGCTCAGCCACAACAAGGGCTGAGGTTCGATTGATATGATCTGTTCACGGACGATGAACAGCACGACCCGTGTCACTGCCGCGTTCTGCATAGGCGCCGCGACGCTTCTGATGGCGACGTTCGTTCGTGCGCAAGCGGCGATCGACGTCTATGAACTCGCCGACTACCGACTGACGACCGACGTCTTCGAGCGCTTCGTTCAGGCCTCAGGCCGCATCGCGGACGCGACTCGTGATGACTCCTCGTTCACATATGCGCCGCTCTTCACCAAGGATGTGGCGCTCGCTGGCGATGCCGTGGCCGAAGCGGCCGGACTCGTCGCGCGCCTCCAGAACCACCCCGCGCTTGTCGCCGCGCTCGGGACTGCGATGATCACTCCGCGCGAGTACACGAAGTTCGCGATCACGCTCATTGCCGCGCATCTCGCCCACGGCTTTATCACCTCGGGCGTCTTGCCGCGTGTCCCGGCGGGGGCGCCGACGATCAATGTGGAGTTCGTGAAGGCACACGAAGCCGACGTCACCGCGGTCCTGACCAGTCTCGGCATTCGTGACTGACGCTCGCGTTCCACCCCTCGCCTTGGTGATCCTCAGCGGACTGCCTGGCGTTGGGAAGACCACCATTGCGCGTGAACTCGCCGCCGCTCTCACCGCCGTGCACGTTCGGATCGATTCAATTGAGCAAGCGCTGCGCGACGCGGGATTGACGGTTGAGGAGGAGGGGTACCGCGTGGCGTACGCCGTCGCCGAGGACAATCTGCGGCTGGGCCGAATCGTCATCGCGGATTGCGTCAACCCGTGGCCGCTGACGAGGCGCGCCTGGCACGCCGTCGCTGATCGCGCCGCCGTCCGCGCAGTCAGCGTGGAACTCATTTGCTCGGACGTCGGTGAACACCAACGGCGGGTCGAGTCACGATTACCCGACATCCCCCATCACAGGGTACCAAGATGGTCGGAGGTGATGGCACATGACTACCGTCCGTGGGACAGCGAACGCCTCGTCGTTGACACAGCGCGGTTGAGCGTCCCGAACAGCGTCCAGGCGATCGTGTCTGCCATCGCCTCTTGACCCTCACGTCGCGTCAGGCCGCAGACTGATGTCGTGACTCGCTCGCGCACGTACCAGGTGAAGGACGTCGCCCGGCTCACGGGCGTCTCCGTCCGCACGCTGCATCACTACGACGCCATCGGGCTGCTCGTGCCGAGTGGCAGAACAGCGGCGGGCTATCGCCTCTACACCGATGCCGACCTGTTGCGGCTGCAGCAGATCCTGATCGGGCGCGAACTCGGTCTCCCGCTGGAAGAGATCCGGCAGTCGCTCGACGACCCCCGGTTCGATCGGAAAGCGGCGTTGCTCGACCAACGTCAACGGCTGCACGAGCGCGCGCGACAGGCCGATGCCATGATCCGCGCGATTGATACGGCCCTCGCTGCGCTCGATGGCAGCGTCACGACAGGAGAGACGACCATGGCCGATCTGTTCGACGGGTTCGACCCGTCCCGCTACGAGGCAGAGGCGCGCGAGCGCTGGGGAGGGACACAAGCGTTCGACGAAGTCACAGAACGCACCAAACGGTACACACCCGCCGACTGGAACGCACTCAAGACCGAACAAGGCGCGGTCTACGAGGCGGCGGTCGCAGCGCTGAAGGCAGGCAAGGCGCCATCGAGCACCGATGCGATGGACATCGCCGAACGGCATCGGCTCTCGATCGATCGCTGGTTCTATCCGTGCAGCCACACCATGCATCAGGGGCTGGCGTCGATGTATGAGAGCGACGATCGCTTCAGGCAGAGCATCGACAAATACGGAGAGGGCCTGACGACGTTTCTCGCAGAGGCGATTCGCGCCAACGCGGGACGCGCTCGCGCGTAACGCGTCGCGGCACCGCGCCGGTCAGTTCGTCTGGCGCGGCAGCGTCAGCTGAATCCGCTTGCGGTATTTCACCGGCGCGCCGTTGCGCATCGCTGGTTGATACATCCACGCCCTGGCAGCGGCGAGCACCATGCTGTCATACGTCCGATCGAGCGGTTCGGTGATGACCGCCGACTCGACGCCGCCGTGTTCGTCGATGACGATGTGAGGACGCCGGTGCGCTCGACGAGGACCGGCCGCTGCACGCGTGGGATGTCCTGCTTCACGGTGACCGGCGGTACCACGTCCCGGTCGTTACTGTCGAAGATCCGAACGG
>Ga0070675_100001329_pt1 | contig 18091 bp, 14 predicted proteins | sample KBSM43metaG_FD_65343 | JGI IMG/M metagenome (GOLD analysis project Ga0070675, IMG submission 65343) | Miscanthus rhizosphere microbial communities from Kellogg Biological Station, Michigan, USA - KBS M4-3 metaG | ecosystem: Host-associated > Plants > Roots > Rhizosphere > Soil ...
GGACTGGATTGCTTCGCTTCGCTCGCAATGACGGGAAAAATCGTCAGGCGGTGACGCCCGCGAGCTGGATCGTGCCTTCCTCTTCGCCGTCCCAATAATGGGCGTTGGTGGCGCGGACCTTGATCAGCACCAGACCCGGCGTATCCACGCCTTGTTTGAACCAGCGGTCGAGCCCGCTCGTCCAGTGGGCCTCGAACTGGGCCTTGTCGCGGATCAGCTCCGCCCGGCCTTCGACCGTGGCGAAGAAGGGCCGAACGCCAAACAGTCCGGACTTGCCCTGGAAGATCAGGCTGACGCCGGGATCGGCCTCGATCTCGCCGACCATATGCGCGTCTTCGCAGGTGAAGAACCAGCTGTCGCCGTCATACTCCACCTCCCGATTGTTGCTCATCGGGCGCGATGCGATTCCCCCGCCGGGCGCGTGGGTGGTCAGCATGCAGAAATCGATGTCGCGCATCTTTTCCGAAAGGTCGGCAAGGCTCTTTGTCATGATCATGGCTCCTCTTCCCGAGGTTGAACGTCTCGGCCATGACGCGGGTTCAGTGCCACGCGACCGAATCCGGGGAAAACCGACCGATGCCCACCGTGCTGCTCCTGATCTTCTCCAACCTGTTCATGACCGTCGCCTGGTATTGGCACCTCAAGGGTGGGATGCATAAGGCGCTGTGGCTGGTGATCCTGATCAGCTGGGGCATCGCCCTCATCGAATATTGCCTCGCCGTGCCCGCCAACCGGATCGGCTATGCGAGCGGGTGGAGCGGCGGCCAGCTCAAGATCGCGCAGGAGGCGATCACGCTGATCATGTTCGGCGGCTTCATGGTGCTGGTGCTGGGCGAGCCGCTCCACTGGCGCCATTTTGCCGCCTTCCTCTGCATCATGGCGGCGGTCGGCTTCCTGTTCGTCGGGAAAGCGTGAACACCCCGCCCTTGAAAGCTGGAGGAAGCGCGCGCAGAGGGGCGCGGTGGCGCTCATCCTCGGCCTCGAATCCTCCTGCGACGAAACCGCGGCAGCCTTGGTCACGAGTGACCGGCGCATCCTCGCGCACAAGCTCGCCGGGCAGGAGGCCGCGCATCGCCCCTATGGCGGCGTGGTGCCGGAGATCGCCGCACGCGCGCATGTCGAGGCGCTGGGCCCGCTGACGGAAGCCGCGCTGGCCGAGGCGGGCGTCCGCCTCGATCAGGTCGACGCGATCGCCGCCACCGCCGGGCCCGGCCTGATCGGCGGGGTGATGGTCGGGCTGGTGATGGGGAAAGCGTTCGCATTGGCAACGGGCAAGCCGCTGATCGCGGTCAACCATCTCGAGGGCCATGCGCTCTCGCCGCGCCTGGCCGATCCCGATCTGGAATTTCCCTATCTGCTGCTGCTCGTCTCGGGCGGCCATTGCCAGTTGCTCGAGGTGCGGGGCCCCGGCGACTATCGCCGGCTCGCGACCACGATCGACGATGCCGCGGGCGAGGCCTTCGACAAGAGCGCGAAATTGCTGGGGCTTGGCTTTCCGGGCGGGCCGGCGGTCGAGGCTGCAGCGAAACTGGGCGATCCCGGCAGGGTACCGCTGCCGCGCCCTTTGATGGGTTCGGCCGAGCCGCATTTCTCCTTCGCCGGCCTCAAGAGCGCGGTGCTGCGCGCGCGGGATTCCGGCCTCTATTCGGCAGAGGATATCGCCGCATCCTTCCAGCAGGCGGTGATCGACTGTCTGATCGATCGCACCAAACGCGCCATCGCCAAAGCGCAGGGCGTGAATGCGCTCGTCGTCGCGGGTGGGGTCGCCGCCAATCAGGCGATCCGCGGCGCCTTGCAGGGGCTGGCGGCGCAACATGATCTGCGCTTCGTCGCGCCGCCGCTCTGGCTCTGCACCGATAATGCGGCGATGATCGCCTGGGCCGGCGCGGAACGCTATGCCGCCGGCCTGACCGATCCGCTCGACGTGCCCGCGCGTGCGCGCTGGCCGCTCGATCCATCGGCCGAGAAAGCGCGTGGAGCGGGGGTGAAGGCATGAGGATCGGGGTGATCGGCGGCGGCGCTTGGGGCACCGCGCTTGCGCAGGTCGCGGCGGCGGGCGGTCCGGTGCTGCTATGGGCGTTCGAGCCCGACGTGGTCGAGGCGATCAACGCGCATCATGTGAATCCCGTCTTCCTTCCGAACGTGCCTCTTTCCCCCGCGATTCAGGCGACGAACGACCTGCGCGACCTGGTGACGTGCGAGGCCCTGCTGGTGGTGACGCCCGCGCAACATATGCGCCGCATCCTGGGGGCAGCACCGGTCGACACGCGCCCGCTGATCCTCTGCTCGAAGGGGATCGAGGCCGACACGATGGCGCTGATGTCGGAGGCTGCCGCGCAGACCTGTCCCGACGCGCCGATCGCGGTCCTTTCGGGCCCGACCTTTGCCAGCGAAGTGGCGAAGGGACTGCCGACCGCGGTCACGCTGGCGTGCCAGAACGATGCGGTCGCGGCCCAGCTCGCGCAGCGGATCGCGCGGCCGGGCTTCCGTCCCTATCGTTCGGCCGACGTCGTCGGCGCGGAGATTGGCGGCGCGGTCAAGAATGTGCTCGCGATCGCCTGCGGCGTGGTCGAGGGCGCGGGGCTCGGCAAGAATGCGCGCGCGGCCCTGATTGCGCGCGGCTTTGCCGAGATGACGCGCTTCGGCCTCGCGCGCGGCGCCCGGCCCGAAACGCTCGCGGGCATGTCGGGCCTGGGCGATCTGGTGCTGACCTGCTCGTCCGAACAATCGCGCAATTTCTCGCTCGGCCTGGGGCTCGGCCAGGGCCGGAGCGCCGAAAGCCTGATGTCCGACCGCCGCACGGTCGCCGAGGGTGCCTTCACCGCACCGGTGCTCGTTCAGGCGGCTAAGGCTGTCGGCGTGGAGATGCCGATCTCCGAGGCGGTCGCGGCGTTGCTGGAGGGCAAGGTCGATGTGAAAGGCGCGGTCGAGGCCCTGCTCGCCCGGCCGCTCAAAGACGAGGCGGTCTAGTCTTCTTCCGTCACCCTGAACTTGTTTCGGGGCCTATCGTGTCACAAGCACCGACGGTTAGGTTGATGGATGGATGCTGAAACAAGTTCAGCATGACGGCTATTTTAGAACCTGAACCGCCAATCCGGTGCAATCCGCATCGGGTGCGGACGGGCTGCGATCGCCCGTGATCGCATTGCCGATCAGCTTGAAGAAGGTGCCGATCGTCCGCGGCAGATGTTTCGGCTGGAGGTCGGGCTCGGACAGCGTGCCGACCAGCCGTACAGGCACGTCCAGCGGGACCGCATGGTCCAGCTTTGGCCGCCCGGGCAGGCTGAGCGCGAGCTGTTCGGTGCCAAGATCGATCGTACCCGATCCGTCGCTGCGCGAGACGGCGGTGTCGAGGATCAGCGTATCGGCGGTGGCGAGCCCGTTCTTCACCCCGAAATGTCCGATCGCGCAGCGCAGCGATGTGGTCTGATCCTTACCCTCGAACCAGGCGCGTCCCCCGTCCGCGCCCAGGAACAGCGCCGCGCGGCGATTGATCACGCCGGTGCCGCCGACCACGCCGATCGTGCCGTTCGCATGGGCCAAAGCCTCGCGGATCGTGCGCCCCGCGCCTTCGAGCCTGAGCTGCGCCGCGAGCGGGCCGGAGGCGGCATCGCCCATCGGCTCCTCGATCCGCGCGTTGCGCAGCTTGAGGTCGAGCGTGAGCAAGGGCGTACCCGTCTGGTGCTTGACCCGCGCAAAGCCGCTTACACCACCGACCGCCATCCGCACGAAGAAGGGATCCGCAGTCAGGACGCCGTGATCCAGCGTGAGCTTGGTCATGATGCCCTGGAAGACAGATGGTCGCCTGAACAGAAGCCGCTGGATGTCGAAGCGGATCGATCCGTCCGTGCGCCGTATATGATCGAGGCTGATCGCCGTGTCGGGGATGACGCGCGGCCCCGATGCGGCACGCCTGGCGGCGGCGCGGGGGAGGCCTTCGTCGGAGGCGAGATCGTCGAAGTCGAGCGCGGTCGAGGTCAGCGCGCCGTCGACCTTCGAGCGGCCGTCGATTTTCGTGACGGTCAGATTGCCCTCGAAATTGGAGCGGCCGACGCGCATCCGCAGGTCCTTGATCGTCCATTTGGGCCGGTCGCGGCGCACGATGGCGATTGCACGCGCGGGCTGCGTGCCGGGCAGTCCTGCCTCGATCAGCAGGTCGAGATGCTCAAGATTGTCGGTCCAGCCCTCGGCCCTGGCATCGAAATGGCCGAGATCGAGCGGATGGTCGGCGCGCCCGATCAGGGTCGCGCTGGCGATGGCGGAGCGATAGTCGAGGCGGAACGGCCAGGCTTTTCCGACCAGGGGGTGCCCAATCAGCCTGATCGTCGAAGCATGGCCCTCCAGCGTGCCTGTGCCGACGATGGCGAGGCCGCGATCGTCCGCGGCGATGGCGGCGGTGAGATGATGGTCGCGCTTGCGGTCGTCGAGCGTGAGCACGCCGTGCCGGATCGTCACATGCTGCAGTCCCGCGCCAGTCCGGCCGACCTCAGGAAAGCCCTTCCAATTGGCGTGCGTCGCGTCGCGGCGCACCAGAGCCACGGTCAATCCATCGATGGCGATCGCGCGCGGATGGGCCTGACCGAACAGCAGAGGCAGCAAGGGAAGCTGCACCGTCGCCTGGCGCACGATGATCATATCGCCGCCGCCGACCCAGTCGGGCTGCGCGACATGCATATTGCCGATCTGAATCTGGGGGCTGAAGAATGTATGGTCAATGCGGCGGAGCGCGCCGATCGTCACGGGCCGGCCCAGTTCGCGGGAGAGGCGCCGCTCGAGCGGGCCGCGCAGATGCGTCCAGCCAAAGGTCAGGATCAGCAACAGCAGAAAGACTATCGCCGCGACCGCGCCGACGATCGCGATCAGGGCGCGGCGGTGCCGCTGGACGAAAGCCGCCGCATTCATATCGCGATCAGACGCCCGGGCGTGCGGGGTCGTTCCGCCTGTGCATCAAAAATCGACCGCGATGCCTTTACGCTCCCAGTCGCCATAGCGGACGGGGGAAAGGCCGGCAGGATCCTCCTTCGGCTCGGCGGCCTTGGGCTCGGGCACGGGTGGGCTCGGCGACAAATGCGCGGGCGGCTTCACGTGAGGCGGGCGTCTGGACGGTTCGGTCATAGAGGCGTTGCGGCTTTAATAGTTCAGGCCCATGTGGGCCGCGATGAACGACCAGACAAGACGGGATCAGGACGGCGCGGGCGTGGCCACGCGCGCCGCGGCGCTGCGGCTGCTCGATGCGGTGCTGCGCAAGGGGCTGCCGCTCGAAAGCGCGCTCGACAATGCAGCACGCGGGCTGGAGCGGGCGGACGACCGTGCGTTGGCGCATGCAATCGCGGCGGAAGTGTTGCGAAGGCTGCCCGATCTGGACGCCCTGATTGACAGCGCGACGGCCAAACCTTTGCCGCCCGACGCCAAGGCGCGGATGGCGCTGCGCATCGCGCTCGTCCAAGCCTTGCAGCTGAACACACCGTCCCATGCCGCGATCTCAACCGTCCTGCCGCTGGTCGACGGCGGCCCGCGCAAGCTGGTGCACGGCGTATTCGGCACGCTCGACCGCAGGGGCGTCAAACTGCCCGAGCTGCCGAGCCTGCCCGAGGGCGTCGCCGCGCGTTGGGAAGCGGCCTGGGGCGCGGACGTGGTCGAGGCGGCGCAGCGTGCGATTACCGCACCGCCGCCGCTCGACCTTACCATCAAGGATGGGGATGTTGCTGGGCTTGAGGGCATCAGTCTCGCGCCCGGTCATCTGCGCCTGCCCGCGGGCGGACGCGTGACCGAATTGCCCGGTTTCGCCGACGGCGACTGGTGGGTCCAGGATCTATCTGCCTCCTTGCCCGCGCGGCTGATCGGTAAGGGACCCGGCCGCGCGCTCGATCTGTGCGCGGCGCCCGGCGGCAAGACGATGCAATTGGCGGCGGCAGGCTGGGACGTGACCGCGGTCGATATGGCCGACCAAAGGCTGAAGCGCGTGCGCGAGAATCTGGCGCGGACCAAGCTCAAGGCAAGGCTCGTCAGTGGCGATGCGCTCACCTTCAGCGACGATCCTTACGATGTCGTACTGCTCGACGCGCCCTGCTCAGCGACGGGCATCTTCCGCCGCCATCCCGATGTGCTCCACCGCGTCCGTCCGCGCGCGGTCGCCACTTTGGCCGAGCGCCAGCAGGCAATGCTGGCGCGTGCGGCGAGCCTGGTGAAGCCAGGCGGATTGCTGGTCTATTCGGTCTGTTCGCTCGAGCCGGAAGAGGGCGAGGGGGTGGCCGACGCCTTTCTCGCCAGCTTTTCGGGCTTCGCGCCGGTGCCGATCGCGGCAGATGAGTTGCCCGCCGGCCTCATCCCCAACGACAAGGGCCAGGTCCGCGTGCTACCAGGCGCGCTTGCCGAGCAGGGCGGGACGGACGGCTTCTTCGTCGCGCGTTTCCGGCGCGGCTAGCGATCTGGCCTAGAACGTCTTCGCGCCGTTGACAGCGACGATCACCGAATAAAGCGAGCTGGTCGCGCAGATGAACAGGCGGTTCCGTTTGGGCCCGCCGAACACCAAATTGGCGACTGTTTCGCCGATCTTGATCTTGCCGGTCAGGCGTCCGTCGGGTTCGTAGCAATGCACGTCGGTACCCGCGCTGGTCCAAACACGGCCGTCGCTGTCGAGCCGGAAGCCGTCGAACAGGCTGTCGGTCAGGCTCGCGAACACGTCGCCGCCGGACAATTTGCCCTGCTCGTCCACATGAAAACGCCGGATATGCCGCGGGCCGTCCGGCCGATGGGTCGCGCCGGTGTCGGCAACGTAAAGCAAGCTTTCGTCGGGGGAGAAAGCGATGCCGTTGGGCTTCTCGAAATCATCGAGGACGCGCGTGACCTTGCCGTCGGGGTCGATGCGATAGACGTGTGATCCGTCCTGCTCGGGCTCGGCCTTGTGGCCTTCATAATCGGAATCGATGCCGTAGGTCGGGTCGGTGAACCAGATCGAGCCGTCGCTCTTCACCACCACGTCGTTGGGGCTGTTGAAGCTTTTGCCTTGATAGCGATCGGCCAGCACCGTGATCGATCCGTCATGTTCAGTGCGCGTTACGCGCCGCCCGCCATGCTCGCATGTCACGAGCCGCCCCTGGCGGTCAATCGTGTTGCCGTTCGCGTAATTGGATGGGCTGCGGAAAATCGAGACCGATCCGTCGACCTCGTTGAAGCGCAGCATCCGGTCGTTGGGAATATCGCTCCAGATCAGGCAGCGATGCGCAGGAAAGTAAGCGGGACCCTCGGTCCAGCGGCAGCCGCTATATAGTTGTTCGACAGAGGCGCTGAAGCGGATCTTGCGCCGGAAATCCTCGTCCAGCACCTCATAGTCAGTCGCGCTCACCTGAATCCTCCGCCTTTTGCCGCCTCTTTAGCCTAACCGCGGCAAGGCAAAAGGGCGTGAAGCGCTCAGGATGCGCCCCACGCCCTTCGGCTCAGCGTGCCGCAAGCTGGCTCGCCGCACGCGTTTCGGCGAGCAGGATCGCGTCGAGCATCTTCGGCTGGACCCTGGCGGTAACCTCCGCCCGGCAATCCTGGTCCTGCTCCCCGGTCAGCGGATGGGCCGGGCTGGGACGCCGGCATACGGCGTTGATCGCGCGCTGAATCCGGCGATGAAAGGCCTTGGCCCCGGCCGGGCCGGCCAGATCCAGGTCGCGATAGCTGACCACGCGGGTCAGCTGTTGCGCTGTGGCGGGACAGCCGGTGGCTATCGTCAGCAGTGCGGTAACGGTCGTGAGTATGGTCTTACGGTACATGATGTTGCTCCTTGCTTTGAAATTGGGCGCACGCCGCCGTTCGGCCGGGAGACCGGCCGGCGCGGGTGCCGGAAATGGGATAGTGTGGACCCTAGCCGGCCGTGCCGGGTGGCGAGGCGCGGGCGCGCGGGGTCAGTGCGATGAATCGCATGATCTTAGCTTTCATGGGTGTCGGGATCAGGCGTCGGCAAAATTGCCGAGCATAACCTCTGGAAATTCGCACGGTGTATGGCCGCGCACACTGAGCGGGCCGAACGAGGCGCGATATTGCTGCGGCGTCATCCCCGTCGCCCGCTTGAACAGGCAGCGGAAGAAGGCGATGTCGTTATAGCCGATCGCAGCAGCGACCGCCTGCACTGACCGGTCTTCCCGCTCCAGCATCGCCTTGGCCGCCTCGATCCGGAGCGCCTGGATATAGGCGGCGGGAAGCTTGCCGGTTGCGGCCTTGAAGTGCCGCACGAAGGTGCGTTCGCTCATGCAGGCCCGTTCGGCGAGGGACTGGACCGAGATCTCTTCCCGGAAATTCTCCTGTAAATAGGTCTCGATTGCGCGGATGCGGCTGTTGTCGTGCGCCTGCGAGATTGGCAGCATCGCATAGCCCGACTGCTGCTGATGCAGGCGCGGCATAGGCAGCAGCAGCGCCTTGGCGGTGTGCAGCGCCACCTCATGGCCGCAGAACTTCTCGACCAGGTACAGGCTGATGTCGATCGCGCTGCCAACCCCGCCGCTGCACAGCAGGCGCTGGTCCTCGGTCACGAAATATTCCGGCTGCCAGCGCACGCCCGGAAAGCGCCGGGCAATGTCGTCGCAGACCGCCCAATGCGTGGTCGCGATCTTGCCATCGAGCAGGCCTGCGGCGGCAAGATAAGCTGCCCCCATGCACACGCCCACGACATAGGCGCCCTGGGCGTGGTGCCGCCGGAGCCAAGGGAGAAGCGCGCTGTTCTCGACCAGCTTGAGATCGAGATCGAGGCCGGACGTGGGCACGATCACGATATCGGCGCGGTCGATCGCGTCGATGGTCGTCTCGGGCGTAATGGCGAAACCGTAGGGGCTCTGCACCGCTCGGCCGTCGATGGAAACGGTGCGAACATGGAAGGCCGGCTTCGGCGCCTCGTTGTTCAGCGTGTTCCACAAGCTTCCCGCGCAATGGAGGATTTCGGTCGGCATCACCGCGGTCGACGACAGGCCATCGTCGAACAGGACGATCGCCACCTCGAGCGCGCGCCGCGCCGGCTTGGGGGGGATGGGAGACTGGATCATCAACTGGCCGCCGTTTTGGGACTGATGCCGCCTGCAATCTCGGTGATGCAGGTGGCGGGAAAACCGCTGATCCGCGCATGTTCGCGGATAATATCCTCATTCTCTGCCTGATAATGGCAGAAAGTTCGGTCCTTGGCGATAAAGCTGTCGATCCATTTGATGCCGTCGCCAAGCTCGGCAAGCACGGCATTCGACTTGGCGGCCGCTTCCTTCAATTGCACGGGAGTGAGTTGTTCTACGCCGGGAATGTGGCGCTCGATGAGATAATCCTTCATGGCATTCAACCTCCAAAGAGTATGGCGCCGTAATGAAGCTTGGCGGGCCCGGCGAAAAGGCGGCGATCCGGACAAAGAGGGGTGGCGATTGCGCCCGCATCGGCCCTTAACAAACCGGATTCCCCATCGCGACAAAGCCGACTAGAGATTGAGCCCATGGCGCGCCCCATCCTCATCTCCGCCTCGATCCTGTCCGCCGACTTCGCCCGGATGGGTGATGAGATCCGCGCGGTGGATCAGGCGGGAGTCGACTGGATCCATATCGACGTGATGGACGGCCATTTCGTGCCCAACATCACGCTCGGGCCGCAAATGGTGCAGGCGATCCGCCCGCACACGAACAAGATTCTCGACGTTCATCTGATGATCGCGCCGGTCGATCGCTATCTGGAGGCGTTCGCCGATGCCGGCGCCGACCTGATGACCGTTCATGCCGAGGCGGGACCGCATCTCCACCGCAGCATCCAGGCGGTGAAGGCGTTGGGCAAGAAAGCGGGCGTCGCGCTCAATCCCGCTACGCCTGCCGAGGCGGTCGATTATATCATCGACGATGTCGACGTGATCATGGTGATGAGCGTCAATCCCGGCTTCGGCGGGCAGAAGTTCATCGACAGCCAGCTTCGCAAGATCGAAGCGCTGCGCAAGCGGATCGACGCAACCGGACGCGACATCGGGCTTGAGGTCGATGGCGGGATCGGCACGGAGAATATCGCCAAGGCGGTGGCGGCTGGAGCGAACGTGCTCGTGGCCGGTACCGCGACCTTCAAGGGCGGGCCGAGCCAATATGCCGCCAATGTGGCCGCGCTGCGCGAGGCGCGCTGATGGCGGACGGGCCCGATCAGGGCGGCGGCGATTCCGACGGCAGCCAGCACCGCGCGGGTCAGCGGCCCGGCTCCTCGCTCAGCGAAACGCTGGGGCGTACACTTAAGAAATTGAGTTTCCGCACCCCGGTCCACAAACTCCGCCTGCGCGGGCGCTATCCGCTGCAATTGCTCGACGTCCCCGCCGATCCGATTCCGGGCAGCCTCCGCGCCGGCCGTGCTTTGCTCGACGGCAAGATGGTCGCGGCCGGTGAAACCATCCCGTTCGAGGCGCTCGAGCGCGGCGGCTTTTCGCCCGCTTTCACCGAATATTGGCAGAGCTTCGCCTGGCTGCGCGACCTTGCGGCGGCGGTGGAGCGGCGCGGCGCGGCGCCGGTCGCCGAGAAACTGATGCGGCAATGGCTGGCGTCGCACGCGCGTACCGTGTCCGAACCTGCCTGGCGGCCCGATCTGTGGGGCAGGCGGATATTGTTCTGGACCGCTTACGCGCCCTTCATCCTCGACACGCGCGATGGCGAATATCGCAAGGAAGTGCTCAACGCGCTGGCGCGCGGCGCGCGGCATCTCGACAGTGCTGCCGACACCGCGCCACAGGGGCTGCCTCGTGTCATGGCCTGGTCCGGTGTGATTGCGGCGGGCCTGCTCTTTCCCGGCGGCGATTTGCGCGCGGCGCATGGCGAGGCGGGGATGACGCGCGCGCTGGCGCTTGCGGTCCACGCCGACGGCGGCCTGATTTCGCGCGCGCCGGCCGAACAGCTGGCGCTGGTCGAACTGCTCGCGCAATTGCGCGGTGTCTATGAGGTGCGCGCGCGGCCGCTGGGCGGGGCGGTGGCGCTCGCGCTGGGTCATGCGATCCCGGTTTTGGCGAGTGCTACGTTGGGCGATGGCGGATTATCGAGCTGGCAGGGCGGCGGCCCGGCGAGCGCGACCCGGGTCGCGGCGGCGCTGGCGGCGGTCAATTTCCGCGGCGGCGCGCGCGACGATGCGCGCGACTGGGGTTATCAGAAACTGGTCTGCGGAGAGACGCAGCTGATCATGGATGCGGCGCCGCCGCCGGCGGCGGCTTTGTCGCGCGGCGCTTGCGCATCGACGTTGGCGTTCGAGATGTCTGACGAGGGACATCGGCTGGTGGTGAATTGCGGCGGTGGAGCGGGGCTTGCCCCCGAGCTCGCCAGGGGCCTGCGTACCACGGCGGCGCATTCGACGCTGGTGCTGAAGGAGACCAATTCCACCGCGATCCACCCCGACGGATCGATGGGGCGCGGCGTCACGGAAGTTTCGCTGATCCGCGCCGAGACGCCCGACGCGCGCCGGATCGAGGCGGCGCATGACGGCTATGTCAAACGCTTCGGCTTCAGCCATCACCGTCGCCTGAGCCTCGCCGCCGACGGCCGCTCGCTCGAGGGCGAGGACAAGCTCGCGCCCGAGGGCCGCAAGAAGGCTGCCCCCAGCACCCCGCTCGCCTTATGGTTCCATCTCGCGCCAGGGATCGAAACCGTGCTCACCACGGACGGGCAGGGCGCGTTGCTGCGCCCCGAAGAAGGCACCGGCTGGCAATTCCGCACGCGCGCCGGCACGCTCGTGCTGGAGGACAGTATCTGGATCGACGGCGCCGGCCGGCCCCGCCCTTCAAAGGCCCTAGTGGTGACGCTCGACACTCCCGATACAGGCGTGACCATCCCCTGGTCGTTCAGGCGGGTGCGTTAAAATCCTCCCCGCCAGCGGGGAGGATTTACCTGGCCAATAACCCTCGCGCTTGCGCCGCGACCTGCGCCAGCATCGCCGCGCTGGGCGTGGCCGCCAGCCGGGCGCGGTCCACCAAAATCCGGAACTGCTCGACGCGCGGCGCCTGCGCCTTGAGCCAGGCATCAACCGCCTTCTGCGGATCGCCGCCATTGGCGCGGGCGAGGAATTCGAGGCGGAGTTGCTCGAAATCGCGCGCGAGCCCCGCCGCGAGCAGCCGCTCCCACGGATCGGACGAGACGAAGCGCACGGCGGCAGCCTTTGCCCAATCGAGCCCGAGCGCCTCGCCCAACCTGACATAGGCCTGCGTCACCGCCAGCTCGTCGGCCGAGATGCGCGCGGCGAGGCTTGCCGTGCCGATCGCGCCGTCCAACTCGTACAGCCGCACGATCCGGTCGACGATCTCGTTGCCCGCGCCGTCCACGCCCAGCCGGGTCCGCAACGCGGCCGCGCCCGCGCGCGCCTCTTGCTTGAGCAGGCTGTCGAGGCGAGATTCGAGCCGCTTGACGCCGGGCGTCAGAGCCGCAGCGAGCTTGCCTGGCGCGCTCTCGCCGCCAGAAACCCTCATCGCGTCGGCGACATGCAGCCGCGACGCCGATCCGGCTGCGGCGAGCAACGCAAGCCGCGCGGTTTCGGGCAGGATCGCGCGCTCGATCGCTTCGAACAGGCTTTCCAGCTCGAAGATGGCGTCGACCGCGAAATAGGCTGCGGCGACCTGCGCCAGCGCCGCGCCTTCCTCCTCGGCCAGCTCGAACGGCGTGACCAGGCCCAGGCGGTTGACGACGCGGTTCGCCATTTTGGTGGCGATGATTTCGGGGCGCAGGCGATGGTCGTCGATCGCCTGTCCGAAACGCGCCTGCATCGCCGGCGGGAAGGCCGCGTGCAGGATGGGCCGGAGCAGGGGGTCCGATGCTACGTCCGATGCCTCGATCGCCGCCTGCATCGCGAGCTTGCCGTGGCTCAGGATCACCGCCAGTTCCGGGCGGGTGAGGCCATGCCCCTCCTGCGCGCGACGCAGCAGGTTGGCGTTGCTCTCGATCCCATCGACCGAACGATCGATCCGGCCCGAGGCTTCGAGCATCTCGACCACGCGCAATTGCCCAGGCAAGGCCGCCGCGCCGCCATGTTCGGCAAGGCTCAAACCCAGCGTCTGGAGGCGGTTATCCTCCAGCACGATATGCGCGACATCGTCGGTCATCTCGGCGAGGAAGGCGTTGCGATCCTCGAAGCTGAGGCGGCCCTCGGTCATCTCGCGGTTGAGCGCGATCTTGATGTTAACCTCGTTATCCGAGCAATCGACGCCGGCCGAATTGTCGATGAAATCGGTGTTGATCCGTCCGCCGCTCGCCGCGAACTCGATCCGGCCCGCCTGGGTCACGCCCAGATTGGCGCCTTCGCCGATGACTTTGGCCCGGATATCGGCCCCATTGACGCGGTGTGCGTCGTTGGCGGGATCGCCGACCTCGGCATTGGATTGGAATTCGGCTTTCACATAGGTGCCGATTCCGCCGAACCAAAGCAGGTCGGCGGGCGCTTTCAGGATCGCCTGGATCAACCCGGACGGGTCGATTTCGTCGACTTCGAGCGCCAGAATCGCTTTGATTTGGGGCGAGAGCGGGATGGATTTCTGCGTGCGCGGGAAGATTCCGCCGCCATTCGAGATCAACTCGGGATTGTAATCGGCCCAGGAAGAGCGCGGCAAAGCGAACATCCGGGCGCGTTCGGCCCAGCTTTTCGCCGCATCCGGATTGGGATCGAGGAAGATGTGACGGTGGTCGAACGCAGCGACGAGCCGGATCGTGCGCGACAAAAGCATGCCGTTGCCAAACACGTCGCCCGACATGTCGCCGCAACCGACGACGCTGACCGGATCGTTCTGGACATCGACGCCCCGCTCCAGGAAGTGGCGCTGGACCGAAACCCAGGCGCCCTTGGCGGTGATGCCCATCGCCTTATGGTCGTAGCCGTTGCTGCCGCCCGACGCGAAGGCGTCGCCCAGCCAGAAGCCGCGCTCGACCGCGATCGCATTGGCGATGTCGGAAAAGGTCGCAGTGCCCTTGTCGGCGGCGACCACGAAATAGGGATCGTCGCCATCGTGGATCGTCACCTTTGCGGGGTGGACGACCTTGCCCTCGACGAAATTATCGGTGACCGACAAAAGCGCTCGAATGAAGATGCGGTAGCTTTCGGTACCCTCGGCAAGCCAGGCGTCGCGGTTGGCGATCGGTGGCAATTGCTTGGGATAGAAACCACCCTTGGCGCCGGTCGGCACGATCACCGCGTTCTTGACCACCTGCGCCTTCATCAGGCCGAGGATCTCGGTACGGAAATCGTCGCGCCGATCGGACCAGCGCAGGCCGCCGCGCGCGATCGGGCCGCCGCGCAGGTGGATGCCCTCCACCCGCGGCGAATAAACCCAGATCTCACGCCAGGGCAGCGGCTTGGGCAGGTTCGGCACGAGCGCCGAATCCATCTTGAAGGCGAGTGCTTCCTGTGCGGCGGGGGCGAAAGCGTTGGTGCGCAGGATCGCGCGGACGACCCCGGTCATGCGGCGCAGGATGCGGTCGTCCTCAATCGACGCGACCTGCGCCAGCGCAGCGTCCAGCGCGGCGGCGGCCGTCTTGTCGCCACCCTTGTGCGCCGGGTCGTGGCGCGCATCGAACAAGGCGATCAAGGCACGCGCAACATCGGGGCTCCGATGGAGCGCGTCGGCAACCGTCTGCAGCCCATAAGGCAAGCCAGTCTGGCGCAGGTAGCGGAACCAGGCTCGCACCAGCACGACTTCGCGCGGATCGAGCCCGACGCCGACGATCAGCGCGTTGAACGCGTCATTCTCGGCATGGTTGGCGAGCACCGCGGCGATCGCGGTTTCGGCCACATCCGAGCGAGAGAGCAAGGCATCGGCCGCCTCACCGCTGTCGGCTTCGAGCAGGAATTCGTGGATGAAGCCCGCATTGCCGCCATCGAGCGGGGTCGGGATTTCCTCGAGCACGCGGAACCCGAAATTCTCGAATACCGGTACCGCCTCGGAGAGCGGGATCAGCTCCCCCAGCCGGTAGGTCTTGAGACGCAGGCGCGCGCCGGTTTCGCCCGCCGCACGACATAGGCGCACCGCGCGGCCGTCCGTATCCTCAAGGCCCGCGAGCCGCTCGATATCGGCAGCGGCTTCGTCAGGGGTGGAGCGCGTGCGGAACTCCGCCGGGAACGTCTCGGCCCAGTCGAGCGCCATACGGGCAGCACGGGTCGGGTTGACGCTTTCGAGCAATTTCGCCTCGATCGCGGGAGCCCAGCCGCGCAGCATCTTTTCGAGCTGGCTGTCGAGCGCGGCCGCGTCGGGCAGCGCCGCGCCAAGCGGCATGTCGAGCGTGTAGCGCAACAAAGCGATGTCGCCTTCGCCCAGATCGAGCGCCCAGTTGGTCACGGGGGCGCTGGCCGCCTGTTCGAGCATGGTCTGGATTGCCATGCGCTGGCGCGTTGAGAGCGCCTCGCGCGGGAGCCAGACGAAGGCGAAAAGGTGGCGGTTGAGCGGTCCCGGCGCGAGCACCAGCTTGGGCCGCGGCCGATCGGCGAGGCTCATCGCGGTCAGCGCAACCTGTTCCAGCACGGTCGCGGAAAAGGTCGTAAGAATATCGTGCGGCAGGTCGGACAGAGCGTGATGCAGCGCCTTGCCGGCGTGTGAGGAGGGATCGAAGCCATATTTGCTCTCGATCTGCGCAAGGCGCGTGCGCAGCACGGGCACCTTGTCCGATGGCGCGCGCAGGGCGGCGCTGGTCCACAGGCCGGCGGTGATCGCGAGGCCGCTTATCTGGCCGCCCTCGCGCACCGGAACGACGAGCATGTCGAGCGGGCCGCGGCGGTGAACGGTGGCGATGCGATCGCTCTTGACCACGAGCGGCGCCTCGCCGCCTTCGTCGAACCAGCGGAAGGCGGCGGTGCGCGCGGCGCCGGACCAGAGCTTCTCGCTATCGTCGCGCAGGATGCCGAGGCCTGGATCGGAGGATCCGTCGCGGCGCTCGACATGGTGGCCAAGCAAGGTGATGTGCCTTTCCAGGAACCACCGCATCAGCGCGGCGCCTTCGCCGTCGGGCAAGCCCTGGGCGGCGTCGCGCAGCGCGACCTGCAGTTTCTGCCAGTCCTCGACCGCGGAGCGCACGTCGGCAAGCACATGGGCGAGGCCATCTTCGAGCGTGCGCCGATGCTTCGCGTCGACGCGGTCGACCTCCATGTAGATCATGGATTCGCGCCGTTCGCCGCTCGCACCGGCGGGAAGGATGGCGCCGAGCGTGCCGTCAGTGTTGCGCCGTACCGGCAGCACCGGATGCAGCAAGCGGTGAATGTCGACATTCTGCGCCGCGAGCGCGGCTGCCACCGAATCCACCAGGAAGGGCATGTCGTCGTTTATGATGCCGAGCCGCATGCGCCGACGGACACTGTCGCCGCCGACCGACTCCAGCGCGATTGCGGGCTTGCCCACCGCACGGTGGGCCGCGACATTGGCCATGAAGGCCACGGCTTCTTTGCGAGCCTGTTCGTCGAAATTGTCGGTTTCACCGGGCAGAGCGCCCGCCACCAGCGCCGCGCCAATAGCGGCGGCCGCCTCCTCCCCAACGGTGGGAGTGGCCAAGTCCGTGTTCGTCATCCTGCTCTCCGGCACGATTAAGCGGTCGCTTTCGTGCGCTATATCTTGGTTAATGCCCGATCTATGCGCTTCTGTGACGCGCGGGACAACCCGGCGCGGCCGTGGCTGGAAAGCGGTTCCCGGACCGCTCGTGGAAAGCGCTGTGCCGCGCTTTCTCAAAGAACTTTATCCGGCGCGGCGGACGCGCTCGACCGCGGCTTCGGTGAAATCGTCGTCGGCGGGGACGGGGGCGATCACTTCGACGCCCTTCGGAATGCGGCGGCCGATCAGCAGCATCAGATCCTGGTCGATCGCCAGTTCGATCTGGCCCAACGCAGCCTGCGCGTCGACCCAGTCGCGCTGTTCACCGGCGTTGGCCGCGCGGCGTTCGGAACGGCGCGCGCGCCGCTCGGCGAGGGCGACGGCGACATGGCCGCCATCATGATTGTCGAGCAAGGCGGGGAGGCGGCCCGGCCCGAGGCCGAGCCGAACCGCGTGGTTCAGCGTGGCTGTGAAGCGGATGCGATCGACGCGGCGGATGTCCGCCCCAAACACCATCCGCACCAGCTTGTGCGGGGTGAGCGTGCCGTCACGCACCGCGAGCATATAATCATAAGCCGCGCCCAAGGCGGCATTGAGGCTGGCGTCGCCGCGCGTGCGATCGGTCGCGGCGAGCGCGGCCCAGGTACGCGCCTGTGCCAGCCGCTGGGCCAGCGGCTGCGGCGGCAGGCTCGCGCTTACGGTGAGCGCGGCGCCGGGTCCGTCGCCCCAGGCGCACACGACCGGCGCGCTGGCACGCGACGCCATCACGCTGCCGATGGCGGCGGCGATGTCGGGGGCCGGCTCGACCGCGGCGACCTGCTTCCAGCTCATCACGCCATAGACTGCGCTCAGGCGGCCCGAATCGTCCGCAAAAGGCAGGAGGATGCCGCGATGGAGCAGGCGTGTGTCGGCGCGGCCGGCAAATTCGGCCTCGAACCCGACCGGCGCTTCATAGGCCACGATATCGGAGAAACGGCGCAGCAACTCGCCCAGCAAAGTCCCGGGGGGCACGTCATCGATGGTCGGGTGCGCGGCAAGGATTTCGCTTTCGGTGCGCAGGTCCTCACCGAGATAGGCGACCACCGGCGAACCACCTTTTTCGGGCAAATCGACGAGAACGCTGCGATCGGCGAAGGATGCCATCCTGCGTTGATCCATGTCGCGCACGCGCGGCATGCGACGGCCGTCCAGGAGCGATACCCAATAATCATAAGCGCGGGCATGCATCCGTCGCTCGCGCCCAAAGGCGAAAACGGGCTCGTCGCCGAGCGGTGCGGGGATAGGTTTCGCGATCGTATCGGCGCCGGTCATCGAACTTACCTGTCTTATTCCACGCCGAGCAATGCGCCTGGGAAGTTTAAGAAGGGTGAATCAATGCGGTCCTTGAAGGCGATGCTTGTCACGCAGCGGAACCGCTGGTAACGGCCCGCTTCCAGCGCCGCCTTAGCTCAGCTGGTAGAGCATCGCATTCGTAATGCGAGGGTCACAGGTTCGAGTCCTGTAGGCGGCACCAGACATACCGTGAATGCGCTTTAGAAATCCGCAGAAAACTGCGGTAAACTAGCGGTTATT